>Ga0070710_10000202_pt1 | contig 28020 bp, 25 predicted proteins | sample LARL52metaG_FD_65454 | JGI IMG/M metagenome (GOLD analysis project Ga0070710, IMG submission 65454) | Corn, switchgrass and miscanthus rhizosphere microbial communities from Kellogg Biological Station, Michigan, USA - LAR L5-2 metaG | ecosystem: Host-associated > Plants > Roots > Rhizosphere ...
GCCCGATGGACGCTCGCAGATGGTGGCGGGCGCATGCCTCAGCACACCACACGTCCGGCGGACGCTCGCAGGTGATCGCGAGCGCGTGCCAGGGCCACGCCACACGCCTTGGTGGCGCTCATAGGTGATGGCGAGCGCATTCCCCACACCACACGACATGCGACTGATGGACGCCACAGGTGATAGCGGGCGCATGCCGAGCCAGACCACGCGACGGATGGACACCCACAGACGATCGCGGGCGCATCCGCACCACACACGCCCCGACAGACGCTCACAGAGATGGCGGGTGTGCCGCACGCGCCGTGGTGGCTCGCAGATGGCGGCAGGCGCATGCCGGACCGCACAGCATGCGGCTGGTGGCGCTCGCGGGGTGGTGGAAGGGCCTGGGCGGCCACTTCACGGGTGCCTGGTGGGCGACTTCAGGTCGTCGCGGTGGTTGATGGGGTGCGGGCGGGCGCCTGACGAGTGGTCGTCAGGCGCCCGGCCGTGGGCTCAGCGCTGGTCGAGCGGGCGGCGTCGGCGGTGGACGTCCAGCAGCGACGCGGGCTTCCAGACGCCGTGCACGTTGTAGGTGTCCTCGCCGGGGGCCACGATCTCGTCGATGCGGTCCAGCACGTCGTCGGTCAGCACCAGCGACGCGCCCTCCAGCAACGACTCCAGGTGCTCCATCGTGCGCGGCCCGGTGATGGCCGACGTCACCGCCGGGTGCGTCGTCACGAACGCGATTGCGAGTGCCGGCAGCGACACGCCCATCTCGTCCGCCAGCTTCGCGAACTGCTCCACGGCGTCGAACTTCGCGGCGTTGCGCGGCAGCGTCTCGTCGAACCGGTCCGGGGTCTGCGTCGCCCGGAACGCCTCGGCGTTCGCGCCCCGCCGGTGCCTGCCGGACAGGAACCCGCTCGCCAGCGGGCTCCACACCAGCACGCCCATCCCCAGCCGCTGACAGGTCGGCAGCACCGAACGCTCGATCCCGCGCGCCAGCAACGAGTACGGCGGCTGCTCGGTCCGGAACCGCAGCAAGCCCCGGTTCATCGACACGTGGTGGGCTTCGACGATCTCCGCGGCGGGGAACGTCGAGCACCCGAACGCGCGGATCTTCCCGGCCCGCACCAGGTCCGTCAGCACCGACAGCGTTTCCTCGACGTCGGTCGTGTAGTCCGGCCGGTGCACCTGGTACAGGTCGATCCAGTCGGTGCCGAGCCGCCGCAGGCTGTCCTCCACCGCGCGCACGATGTGACGGCGCGAGTTGCCGCTGCGGTTGCGGCCCTCACCCAGCGGGAAGTGCACCTTCGTCGCCAGCACCACGTCGTCGCGACGGCCTGCCAGCGCCTTGCCGACGATCTCCTCCGACTCCCCCGCCGAGTACATGTCGGCGGTGTCGACGAAGTTGATCCCCGCGTCGAGGGCGCGGTGGATGATCCGCACGCCCTCGTCGTGGTCGGTGTTGCCGACCGAGCCGAACATCATGGCGCCGAGGCAGTGGTGACTGACCTCGATGCCGGTTCCCCCAAGTACGCGATAACGCATCGTCATGCGCAGAACGTAGGAGCTAGAGTCGTCTCTAGGTCAAGAACCGGCGAGCCTGCCCTTAGTGTGGCTGTATGAGCTTGAGCATCGGGCAGGTGGCCGAACGCACCGGGCTGAGCGTGCACGCGCTTCGCTTCTACGAGAAGGAAGGCATCCTCGCCAACCGGGTCCACAGAGGACCGGGCGGCCGCCGCGTCTACACGCAACAGGACGTCGACTGGCTGCGCATGTGCATCATGCTGCGGATGTCCGGGATGCCGGTGCCGGAGATCCGCCGCTACACCGAGCTCGTGCGCCAGGGCGACGGCAACGAGCTGCAGCGGCTGGAGATCCTCAAGGAGCACCAGGAACGCGTCCGCCAGCAGATGGCGCAGCTGCAGGACTGCATGGACCTCATCACCCACAAGGTCGGCGTCTACCAGGACTACGTCAATTCCATCGCCGCCAAGGCGGTCGGCCAATAGGCTCTGGCCCCATGCCCGTCGTGCTCTCGCTGAACGTCGCCCAGAAGACCGTTCCGGTGGACTACGCCCAGAAGGGCGTCACCGCGATCGACAAACGCCCGGTCGAGGGGTCGCTGCGGGTGAGCCCGCCGGGACCGAAGGGCAGCGGCGGCAGCGGTGTTCAGGGCGACGCGATCGGCGACCGGGCCAGCCACGGCGGCGACCACCAGGCCGTCTACGGCTACGCCCGCGAGGACCTCGACCACTGGCAGGACGAGCTGGGCCTCGTCCTGCACAACGGCCAGTTCGGCGAGAACCTGACCACCCAGGGCATCGACCAGACCAACGCCCTCATCGGCGAACGGTGGCGCGTCGGCACCACGCTGCTGGAGGTCAGCAGCCCGCGCATCCCGTGCCGGACGTTCGCGGGCCATCTCGAACGGCACGGCCTCGGCCTGAGCGGCTGGGTGAAGCGGTTCACGCAGGCCAATCGGCCGGGCGCGTACTTCCGCGTGCTGGAGGCGGGCCTGATCGCGCCCGGCGACGAGATCACCGTCGTGCACCGGCCGGACCACGACGTCACGGTCGAGATGTTCTTCCGGGCGATACTCACCGAACCCGAGCTGCTCCCCCGCCTGCTGGAGGCGGGGGACGCGGTGCCACCCGGTGTGGTCGAACTCGTGCACAAGCGCACGACGATCAAGCTCGACCCCGAGCGCAGCTGATTCCTACTGGGCGGGAAAACGCCTGACCCAGCGCTTTTGCCACGGCGTTTCGACCGCGCGCGGATGGTAATTCGCGCGCGTCCACGCCACGGCTTCCCCGGCAGCGACACCAGCCAGTACGGCTAGGCACGAAATGACCGTCCCGGTCCGCCCGACACCGCCGCTGCACGCCACCTCGACGCGTTCACCGGCCAACGCGCGGGCGTGCAGAGCACGAATCAACCTGATCGCGGCGTCGTGATCACGCGGAAGGCGGAAGTCCGGCCAGTCGATCCAGTCGTGCGGCCACGGCACGTCGACAGGTCGTGGTTGCAGATAAATCCCGTACTGCGGGTGCGGCTCCACGATCTTGCCGTCCCGCAGGCCACGCCCCGTGACCACGGCCCCGTCGGGCAGTTCCACCGTCCTCACGAACGATTCCCCCAAACAGTCGCATTGCGCGAATAGCATGAAATTCTGTCACGTCCGCTTCGCCGAATTCCGGCCATTCGTACTACGCTCCCGAATCGACCTGGAAGTAATGAGGGCGGTGACGGGTGCGACGAGGCGCCGGGGACGACGGGCGGTTCACCGGGTTGACCGTCCTCGCGGCGGCAGCCGGGTTCGTCCTCTTCTTACCGCCGTTGCTCACCGTCGCGGACGGCGGGGGCACCGTCGCGGGCGTGCCGGCGGTCGCCGCCTACCTCTTCGGCGCCTGGCTCGCGGTCATCGCGCTGGTCGCCGTGCTCGTCCGCCGGTCGGGATGATCCGGCGTGCTCGGGACGTGGTTGGTCATCGGTGTGTCCGTCGCCTACCTCGGCGTGTTGTTCGCGATCGCGTTCTACGGTGACCGCCGCGCCGACGAAGGCCGCAGCATCATCGGCCGCGGCACGATCTACGCCCTCTCCCTGGCCGTCTACGCCACGTCGTGGACCTACTACGGCAGCGTCGGCCGCGCGGCGTCGAGCGGCGTCGGCTACCTGTCGATCTACCTCGGCCCGACGATCATGCTCGCGCTCGGGTGGCTGGTGCTGCGCCGGATCATCCACATCAGCCACCGGCACCGCATCACGAGCCTCGCCGACTTCGTGTCCGCCCGCTACGGCAAGAGCGTGCGGCTGGGCGGCCTGATCGCGGCGATCGCCGTGGTCGGTGTCGTGCCGTACATCGCCCTGCAGCTCAAGGCGGTCTCCACGACCTTCGAGATCATCCGCCGCGCCCCGCGGATCACGCAGTCGTCGGCGCTGGACCAGGTGCCGTTGTTCGAGGACACCGCGCTCTACGTGGCGTTGCTGCTCGCGGGCTTCACGATCCTCTTCGGCACCCGGCATCTCGACGCCACAGAGCGCCACGAGGGCATGGTCACCGCCATCGCGTTCGAGTCGGTGGTGAAGCTGGTGGCGTTCGTCGCGGCGGGCATCACCGTGACCTGGGGCCTGTACAGCGGATTCGGCGACCTCTTCGGCCAGGCCGCACGAGCCGGGCACACGTCGTTGTTCACGCTCGGCGACTCCACCGGCACCTGGGTGTGGCTCAACGTGTTGTCGCTCTTCGCGATCGTGCTGCTGCCCCGGCAGTGGCAGGTCGGCGTGGTGGAGAACGTCGACGAGCGGCACGTCCGGCAGGCCATGTGGATGACGCCGCTGTACATGCTGCTGATCAGCGTGTTCGTGCTGCCGATCGCCGCGGCGGGCCTGCTGCGGTTCGGTTCCGGTGCCGAGGCCGACACGTTCGTGCTGACCGTCCCGATGGCCGCAGGTCTGGACGCGGTGGCGCTGCTGGTGTTCGTCGGCGGGCTGAGCGCGGCGACCGGCATGATCATCGTGGAGACCGTCGCGCTGTCCACGATGGTGTCGAACTCGATCGTCGTCCCGATGCTGCTGCGCCGCGGCTACTCCGGCAGGCTCGCGAAGCTGATCCTGCTGACCCGCCGCACGTCGATCGTGGCTGTCATGCTGCTCGGCTACGCCTACTTCCGCCTCGCCGGGGAGAGCGCGGCCCTGGTGTCGATGGGCCTGATCTCGTTCGCGGCCGTCGCGCAGTTCGCGCCCGCGGTCATCGGCGGCCTGTTCTGGAAGGGCGGCACCCGCGACGGCGTCATGACCGGCCTCGCCGGCGGGTTCGCGGTGTGGACGTACACGTTGCTGCTGCCCAACTTCGCCGCCACCGGCTGGGTGCCGCGCGGGTTCCTCGACCACGGACCGTTCGGCGTCGAGGCGCTGCGCCCGGAACACCTGCTCGGCATCACCGGCATGGACAACATCAGCCACGGGATGTTCTGGAGCATGCTCGTCAACGTCGGCTGCTACGTCGGCGTGTCGCTGATGAGCCGCCCGCAGCCCCGCGAACAGGCCCAGGCCGTGCTCTTCGTCGACGCCCTGCACGACCCGTCGCGACCCCGGTTGTGGCGCGACAGGGTGTCCGTGCAGGCACTCCACGAGGTCCTGGTCCGCTCGATGGGCCACCGGGCAGCGGCGAAAGCACTCGAAGGCATCGACCTCCAGTCCGAAAAGGACGCTGACGCGGACCTCGTGCACCACGTGGAGACCGTGCTGGCCGGCGCGGTCGGCGCGGCGTCCGCGCGGATGATGCTCACCTCCGTCGCCGGCGAGGAACAGCTCGGCGTCGAGGAGGTCATGGAGATGCTCGGCGAGGCCTCCCAGGTGGCTGCATTGGAGGAACGCCACCGCCTGGCCCGCGAGCTGCACGACTCGGTCTCCCAGGCGCTGTTCTCGATGACCCTGCACACCCGAGCCGTGGAACTCGCGCTCCAGAAGCAGGGCGGCGATCCCGACGGCCCGGTCGCGCGCGGCATCACCGAACTGCGCAGCCTCACCCAGGACGCGCTCGCCGAGATGCGCGCCTCGCTGTTCCAGCTCCGCCCCGACGCCTTGCGCGAGGACGGCCTGGCCGAGGCGATCCGCAAGCAGTCGGCCGCCATCGCCTCCCGCGAGGGCGTGGTCATCGCCGTCGACGCCCCCGGCTACCGGCTGTCCCTCGACGACCGCGCCGAGGAAGAGCTCTTCCGCGTCGTGCAGGAAGCCGTGCACAACGCCATCAAGCACGCCGGCCCCAGCCGCATAGACATCACGCTCGTGGAAGAAGACGGTGTCACGATCGAAGTGACCGACGACGGCACCGGGTTCGATCCCGCCGCCGTCTCCTCCAGCGGCATGGGCCTGGTGAGCATGCGGGAACGGATGAAGCGGATCGGCGGCGGCCTCGTCATCGCGAGCACCCCGGCGGGATCCACCACGATCCGCGCGGTGCTGCCACCGGAAACCAGAACTGCGCAGGCAGGAGACCAGCGATGAGCACGATCCGGGTGTTCCTCGTCGACGACCACGCGGTGGTGCGACGCGGCATGCGGGCGTTCTTCGAGATGCTCGACGACATCGAGGTCGTGGGCGAGGCGGGCGACGGCCAGGCGGCGCTCGACGAGCTCGCCGTCCGCGCGTCCGCCGAGGACCTGCCCGACGTCGTGCTGATGGACCTCCTGATGCCCCGCCTCGACGGCATCGGCGCCACGAAGGCGATCAAGCAGCTCTACCCGCAGGTCGAGGTGGTCGCGCTGACCTCGTTCTCCGAGGCCGAACGCGTCCACGTCGCCCTGGAGGCCGGTGCCGCGGGCTATCTGCTGAAGGACGCCGAAGCGGACCAGGTCGGTGCCGCCGTGCGCGCGGCCGTGCGCGGCCAGGTGCACCTCGACCCCGCCGTCGCCAGAACCCTGACCCGCTCACTCGTCGCACCGCAGCGAACCGCGACCGCGCTCACCCCACGAGAGCGCGAGATCCTGGTCCTGGTGGCGCACGGGAAGTCAAACCGGGACATCGCCGCCTCCCTGGTGATCTCCGAACGCACCGCGCGCACCCACGTGTCCAACGTGCTGAACAAGCTCGGGCTGGCGTCCCGCACCCAGGCCGCGCTGTGGGCGGTGCGCGAGGGCCTGGTCACCGGCACCTAGGCCTGTGCCGAAGTCCCGTTCGCGCCCGAGGTGGTGCGGTCGGGAGGCCGCATACCGGTGTTGTCCGGCTGTGGCGCCAGGGGCCGCCTCAGGCCCGCTGTCGCGTACATGGCTTCGACAGAGCCGGCACGGCCTACGCGAACAGCAGCATCACGTGCGCCGGACGGTTCGCGGTGATGCTGCGGGTGGCGACCGCGGGGTCGGGTACGGGGTGAGCGATGGGTGGGCGAGGCCGCCGTGACCAGGGCATCTGTCACGAGGTGCCGGACGGACGGTCGACCGCCTCAGGCCGCTCTTCACCGAGTTCCGGGTGCGCACCTGGGCGGAACTGGTCGCCGGACTCTCCTGGGCGAACCTCTCCCGGTCGAACTTCCGGAGACGGGCGAAAGGCAAAACGATACTGTCGGGGGATCATTCGGGAGCCCGGCTCTGCCAGCATGTCCGCCATGTACTCCGACCGCGCCCTGGTCATCGGCGCCGGCTTCGCGGGGCTGCTGGCGGCAAGGGTGTTGTCCGAGTCGTACGGCGACGTCGTGCTCGTCGAGCGCGACCAGGTCGCCGCCGAAACGGAACACCGCGCAGGCATCCCCCAGGCCCACCACCCGCACACGCTGCTCGCACGCGGCGCCGAGGTGCTCGAAGCGCTCTTCCCCCTGCTCGGCGCGGAACTCGCGGCGGCGGGTGCGGTCCGGACCGACCTCGGCAGCGACGTCCTGGACCGCCTGCCCACCGGATGGGCACCACGCGACCCCGCCGGACTGGCCGTGCCCTCGGTGACGCGCGTGACCATCGAGCGGATCATCCGGCGACGGGTCCTCAAACTGCCGAACGTGTCCCTCGTGGACGGGGTCGCGATCGACGGCCTGCTGCACGACCGCGGCACGGTCACCGGTGTGCACGGCCGCCGCGCGGGCAGGCCCTTCACCGACTACGCCGATCTCGTCGTCGACGCGTCCGGCCGCACCACCAAGCTGGTGTCGTGGCTCGCCGAGTTCGGCGTGCACTGCCCTGCCCCGATGATCGTGAACAGCCACCTCTCCTGCACCTCACGCCTCTACCACGTGAACCGCGACCTGAAGCTCGACTGGAAGCTCGCCCGCGAGACGACCCACGCGCCCAGCACGAAACGCGGCGGCGCGGTGTCCTCAGTGGACGACGACCTGTGGTTCGTGACGCTCTTCGGCGCCGGCGGCGACGTGCCCCCGACCGACGAGGACGGTTTCCTCGCCCACGCGGCCGCGCTCGAGTGCCAGGACATCGCCGAGATCATCAAGACCGCGACCCCGGCATCGGAGATCCACCGGGCCGACAACCTGCGCAGCCGCTGGAACCGCTACCACCGGGTCCCGAACTGGCCACGCGGTCTGCTCGCACTCGGCGACGCGGTCGTCTCGCTCAACCCCCTGTACGGCCACGGCATGACGCTCGCCGCGCTCAACTGCGCCGACCTGCGGGGCCTCCTCGAGGAACACGACCTCGCCAAGGAGCCGCTCGTGTTCCAGCGCGCGGTCGCCAAGGCCGCCCAGCTCCCGTGGACCTCCGCGACCACCGCCGACCTGGGCTGGAGCCAGAAGAAGCTGCCGCACGGCACCCGGTTCAGGCAGTGGTACTCCCGCCGCCTGCTCGAAACGATCCCGGACAACCCGCGGGTCCACCGGGCGTTCCTCCGCGTCTCGCAGCTGCTCGACCACCCGAACACGCTCTTCCGCCCGGCAGTGCTGCTGCGAGTGGTGCGGCGGGTGTTGCTCAGCGGACGGCGCCCTCGGGCCACAGAACGGTGACCGGCACGCCCCGCGACCGCGCATAGGCCACCACGTCGGCCGTCCCTCCGGGGCCACGGCCGGGCCGTCCGTCCCACACCGCCAGCAGCGAGTCGGACTCCTCGACCATCCGCTTGCCCGCCGCCATGTAGGCGTCCGGATCAGGCGTGACGAACGGCAGCTGCACCACCTTGCCCGCCCGCGCCAGCAACCGGTCGTAGACGGACCGGTAGTCCTCCGGCAATGACTCCCGGTACGCCACGGCGGGCAGCACGGCCACCAGCGCACCGCCGGCGTCCAGCACGGCCTGCGCGAACACCGCGTCCGCCCCGTCCGCCAGGCACGACACCCCGACGAGGTCGCCGTCGCGGTCGACAACCGCGCGGATCATCCGGTCGACCGCCGCCTCCAGCTCGGAGGAAAGGCCGCGATGTCCGGTGATGGCGAGGCGCGTCATCTCAGCAGGATAGGCGGCCGAAGCAAAACCAGGCGGGCACATTTCCGGCAGTGACGTCTCAAGCGGTGACGTCTCAAGCAGCGACGTCTCAAGCAGCGACGTCTCAAGCAGCGAGGCACAGGTCGGGAGTCGCCAGCTGCACCCGCAACGAGCGCAACGCGGAGTGAGCGCGGGACTTCACGGTGCCGACCGGAATGCCGAGCGCGGCCGAGACCTCCTCGGAACTGCGGCCCTGCAGGTACATCTGCACCACGACCTCGCGCCGGCTCGGGGTCAGCCGTGCCATCGCCTCGGCGAGGGTGATCGAGTCGACGACCCGCGAGATCTCGCACCGCTCCGTCGGCAGGTGGGCCAGGGCGGCCTCACCGGCCTCCTGCGGGCGGCGGTTGCGGAGCCGGACGCGGTCGATGACGAGGTTGCGCGCCACCGTCACGAGCCACGGCCGGGCCGCCTCCGGACGGTGCGCGAGCCGCGGCGTGCACCAGGCGCGCAGGAACGTCTCCTGCAGGATGTCCTCGGCGAGGTGCGCGTCGCCGTTGGTGAGCGTGCGCAGGTACTTGTGCACCGACCGGCCGTGCATGCGGTAGAGGTCCGCGAGCACGCGGCTGTCGAGTGTTCCGGTAGTGGTGGTCATGTCGCTCGCCTCCGCGGACGATGACCTCGGGTCGAGGTCGGGGGTGGTGGTGAGAACTGTGCTCGCCACCACACCCCCTCCGGATCGGTCTGCCGACCGAACCTGCCCGCGTAGTTGCGGAACCTCCGACCGGGACCGAAGTCCGACCGCGCCTACGTCATCCGTCGTGGTCAGCTGTCCTGCCGGCACGCGGCCAGCAACGCGGTGACCAGGAGTTCCGAGTAGCCGTCCTTGGCGAGGAACGTGCAAGCGCCGGCCGCGATCGCCCTGTCAGCGCAAGCGTTGTTCAAACTCATTGCCACGACAGGGATTCCGTGCTCGGTGAGGACCTTCAGCAACGAAAGGCCGTCCCGCTCGGCAGGCATCAACACGTCGACGATCGCAACGCTCGGCGCGGTCTCCTCGGCGATCCGCACGGCAGACGCCGGGCACCCGGCCTCACCGACCACCTCGAACCCCTGGTGTGCCAGCAGAAACGTCCGCATGGCGCTGCGCACGCGCGCGTCGTCGTCGACGATCAGCACGCGGATGGACCCTCGCCCGCCGACCACCATCAACGGGCCTCCCGCCAACCGCGAAATCCCAACCGCGAAATCCCAACCGCAACATCACGGGCACGACGTCACAGGCACGACATCACGGGCACGACGTCACAGGCACGACGTCACCAAGAAGTAGACGCCCCGGCGACGTCGCAGTTGGAGTGGCGAATGACGGTTCTCAGCCGAGACGTTTGTCGCGGTTCCGGCCGGTGGCGGACATGGCGACCGACATGGCGACCGACAGGTAGTGAACGTTCGTCATGATCCCGAGGATGTTCCCGAACGGATCGACCACGGACGCCGTCACGAACCCCTCACCCCGCGGCCGCGGTTCGTCGTACATCTTCGCGCCCAGCTCCACCAACCGAGCCAGCGTCGCGTCGAGGTCGTCCACCGCCCAGAACAGGATCGCCCCCGCGGGCCCGTCGGACGGCGTGACCTGGAACTGCCGCTGCACCAGCCCGAACTCGGCCTCGAAGTCCCCGATCCGGAACTCGGCGTACCCCAGGTCGCCCTCCGGCGTCCGCCGCTCGAAGTACGCCTCGATCCCGAGGAACTCCGTGTACCAGGCACGCGCCTCAGCCACGTCGTCGGCGTAGAAGACCACGGTGGCCATGCCTCGCAGCATCTTGATCATCCTCCAGAAGTTTCCGGGTGTTGGGATCCACGTTCGGCCGTAAAGTGCTCAACGAGTGAGCACTTTCACCGGAAATCTGGAGACATGCGCGCAGACCGTCTCGTCGCCACGTTGCTGTTGATGCAGGCCAGAGGCCGGGTGACCGCCGCCGAACTGGCCAGGGAGCTGGAGGTGTCCATCGCCACCGCCCGGCGCGACCTGGAAGCGCTGTCCGCGGCAGGCGTCCCCGTCTACCCCCAACCGGGACGAGGCGGCGGCTGGTCGTTGGTCGGCGGCGCCCGCACCGACCTCAGCGGACTGACCGCGGCGGAGGCCCAGGCGCTGTTCCTGATCGCGGGCCCGGCGGCGTCCGTCGCGCCCCAGGTGAAGTCGGCACTGCGAAAGCTCGTGCGAGCCCTGCCGCAGACGTTCCGCGCGGACGCCGAGGCCGCCGCAACCGCAGTCGTCGTCGACACCGCGAGCTGGGGTGACGACACGAAGGACCGCCCGGTCCTGGTGTCGTTGCTGCAACAAGCCGTCGTGCAGCGGGTTCAGGTCAGCCTGACCTACCAGAAACGCGGTTCCCCACCGACCGGACGCACGGTCGACCCGTGGGGTCTCGTCGACAAGGACGGCGTCTGGTACTTCCTCGCCGGCACGAGGGACGGCCAGCGCACGTTCCGCGTCGACCGCATCCTGGGCGCCACGCTGACCGGCGCCCCGGCGACGAAACCACCCGACTTCGAACTGGCGAGCGCGTGGGACTCGGTCGTCACCGAGGTCGAGCAACGCCGTGCCGAGACCGCCGCGACCGTGCTGGTGGCGACTAAGTTTCTCAAGGTCTTCCAGCACATCCACGGCCGGCACTGCACCGTCCTGGAAGACCTGGGCGAGGACACCCGCGTCGAGCTGACCGCCCCGCGCCCGCTCGACATCGCCCGCAACGTCGCCGGCTGGGGCAGCCTGGTCACCGTCGAGTCACCCGCGGAGGTGCGGGACCACCTGGCCCGCATCGGCGCCGAGCTGGTCAGCCGATACCCACCTGCTTCTCCAGCCGGTCCAGCCGGGCCATGATCATCTCCAGGATCTTCGCGGCGTCCGGTGCTGACTGCTGCTTCTTGAGGTGCACGATGCCGGCGAGCGCGGTCTGCACGGCCCGGCGGGTGCCCTTGAGATCGGCTCCCAGCGACCGCAGCACTTCGCCGCCTTTGCCGTCCGGTTCGGCGATGATGCCGAGCAACAGGTGCTCGCAGCCCACGTAGTTGTGCCCGAGCGCCACCGCCTCCACCACGGCCAGTTCCAGCGCGTTGACCGCGTCGGACGCGAACCCGGTCCCCTCGGTCTCCCCCGGCTCGAAGCGCAACGTCCGGGGATCGATGTCGATCGCGCGCAGCACGTCCAGGGCGAGGTTCCCGCCCTCGTCCACGAGCGCCCGCGCCAGCTCCGCGGTGGTGACGACGGGCGACTCGGCGGCGAGCCGGAGTACCGCGCGCATGCGCTGGGTGAGCTGCGAGCCCCGTTCGCCGTCCAGTTCGTCGACCGTGAGCCCGCGCATCGAGGTGATCCGCTTGACCGAGACCTCCAGTGCGCGCTGGCAGATCGCCGAAATCGGAAGGTTGAGCTCCTTGACGGTTTCGGCCAGGTCATCGGGCAGGTACACGTTGATTTTCGGCATAACCCTATGTGTACCCCCAAGTGGGGTTACAGTCAACGGCGAACGCGTCAACCGTCACACTTGCGGGTGATCAAAGGGAACGGGAGCGCGGGCGTGGAGGAGAAGAGCAGGCTCATCGGGGGCCGCTACCGGTTGAAGGCGAAAGTCGGCCAGGGCGCGATGGGAGTCGTCTGGCAGGCCTACGACGAGCAACTTCACCGTGTGGTCGCGGCGAAGGAGCTGCTCGCCCTCGACGGTCTCGACGACGCCAAGGTCGACCGCGCCATTGCCAGGGCCATGCGCGAGGCCCGCCTGGCCGCCCGTCTCGAACACCCCAACGCCATCCGCGTCTACGACGTCGTGGAGGAGCACGGTCAGCCCTGGCTGATCATGGAGTACCTCCCGTCCCGCAGCCTCGCCGCCGTGATCGCCGAGCAGGGCACGCTGCCGCCGCGCGAGGTCGCCCGCATCGGCTGCTACACCGCCGCCGCGCTGGCCGCCGCCCACCGGCACGGCATCCAGCACCGCGACGTGAAGCCCGGCAACGTCCTGATCGGCGACCAGGAAGTCAAGATCACCGACTTCGGCATCTCCCGCGCCACCGGTGACGACGGCACGGCCACCGCGACGGGAACCGTGGGCACGCCCGCGTTCTTCTCCCCCGAGGTCGCGCGCGGCGAGGACGCAGGTTTCGCGTCCGACGTCTTCTCGCTCGGCGCCACGCTCTACAACGCCGTCGAGGGCGGGCCGCCGTTCGGCACCGCCGACAACCACATCGCCATGCTGCACCGTGTGGCCAGCGGGTCGATCATGCCGCCGGCCAACGCCGGTCCGCTGCTGGCGCCGGTGCTGTTCCGCCTGCTGGCCAACGAACCCGAGCGCCGTCCGTCCATGGAGGAGGCCGTGCACCTGCTGGCCGCCGTGGTGAACGAGTCGCCGCAGGGGTCGGAGGCGACCGCGGTCATCCCGGCCACGGTGGAGCTGCCGGCGGAGGCGCAGCCCGAGGAGAAGGCGAAGCAGGAGGCGGGCGCGGCCGCGGCCGGGCTGGTGGCGGCCGCCGCTGCCGCCGAGGCCGCCAAGCTGACGGCACCACCCGCGGCGCCCGAGCCCGAGCAGCCGGTCGAGGAACCGGCCGCGGCGGCACCGACCCCGGCCGCGGCGCTGCAGGAGGTCGTGGCACCGCCACCGGTTCAGCCAGAGGCGGAGAAGCGGCGCAAGTTCCCGCTGGTCCCCATCGCGATCGTGCTCCTCGTGCTGGCCGTGGGCGTCGGCTCGTTCCTGTTGTGGCCCAAGGACAAGGGCCACAACGCCCAGCCGCCGCCCAGCTCCGCCTCCTCCAGTCCGCCGGCCGCGCCCACCACGAGCCAGACACAAACGCAGACGCAGACCACGACGCAGACGACAGCGGAACCGCCGGCGCAGACGACGACGAACCCGCCGGTCAACCCTCCGAACCCGCCCGCGAACTCGCAGACCGCCGCGCAGGCGCTCCAGGCTTACTACGCGCTGGTCCCCGGCAACCTCGAAGCCGGCTACGCGACGCTGACCGACTCCTTCAAGGCGGCCATGGTGCCGAGTTTCCAGAAATACCAGTCGTTCTGGAGCCAGTACACCTCCGTGCAGCTGTCGAACGTCACGCAACAGGGCGACAACGTCGTGTCCGCGACGCTGCAGTACATGCAGGGGTCCGCCGTGGTCACCACCGAACGCAACACGTACACCCTGGTGCAGCAGAACGGGAAGTGGATGATCGACAAGCAGGTCAGCGGCTGATGCGCGCCCTCGTCACCGGAGCGTCCCGCGGCATCGGCGCCGCCGTCGCGCGCGCACTCGCGAACAACGGCCACCAGGTCGCCGTCCACTACCGCACCGGTGCCGCCGAGGCCGCGAAGGTGACCGAAAGCCTTGCGGGCACGGGACATGTGACCGTGCAGGGCGATCTCGGCGCGGACCAGGCCGGGCAGATCGTCGCCGACACCGCGGACCGGCTCGGCGGCCTCGACGTCCTGGTCAACAACGCGGGCGTCTACTTCCACCACCCGATCGCCACGACCACCTTCGAGGAGTGGCAACAGGCCTGGCGCCGCACCATCGAGCTCAACCTGTACGGGCCGGCCGACCTCGCGTGGCACGCCTTCCGGCACATGACCGATGGCGGCCGCATCATCAACATCGGCTCGCGCGGCGCCTACCGTGGCGAACCGGACGCACCGGCGTACGGCGCGGCGAAGGCGGGTCTGCACGCGATGACCCAGTCGCTCGCGCAGTCCCTCGCCCCGCAGGGCATCGCGGTGGCCGGGGTGGCACCGGGGTTCGTGCGGACCGACATGGTCACGGACTTCCTCGACAGCCCGGAAGGTGACGCGATCCGCGCGCAGAGCCCGTTCAACCGCGTCGGCGAGCCCGAGGAGGTCGCCGCGGCGGTCGCATGGCTCGCACAACCGGAAGCCGTGTGGGCCAGCGGAACGATCATCGACGTGAACGGCGCTTCGTACCTGCGCTGATTCCCAGCCGGGCAACCGACACCGCTACGATCACCGGCGTGGCTCCCAGCCTGGAGAACCTGCTGGTCGTGGGCGTGGCGTCGAGCGCGCTGTTCGACCTGTCCGCGTCCGACGCCGTCTTCCAGGCCGAGGGCGAACACGCCTACCGCGCCTACCAGGAAGCGCACCTCGACGAGCCGTTCGCGCCCGGCGTCGCGTTCCCGTTCATCCGGCGGCTGCTGCGGCTCAACTCGCTGGGGCCGGTGGTCGAGGTGATCGTGCTGTCGCGCAACTCCCCCGGCACGGGCCTGCGCATCCTGCGGTCGGCGGCCCATCACGAGCTGGCGATCACGCGCGCCATCTTCACCGAGGGGCGCGCGCCGCACGAGTTCATGCCGGCGCTGAACATGTCGCTGTTCCTGTCCGCCAACGAGGAGGACGTGCGCCGGGCCACGTCGGCCGGGCTGCCCGCCGGGCAGGTGCTGAAGTCGTCGTTCCAGGACGACGACGATCCGGCGCTGCGCATCGCGTTCGACTTCGACGGCGTGCTGGCCGACGACGCCGCCGAGCGGATCTACCAGTCCGGCGGGCTCGACCGGTTCCAGCAGCACGAGGCGACCAACGTCGTCACCCCGCTCGATCCGGGGCCGCTGCGGAACTTCCTCGCGGGCGTCAACCGGATCCAGCGCCTCGCCGAGGACCGGATCCGGGTCTCGCTGGTGACGGCCCGGTCCGCGCCGGCGCACGAGCGGGCGATCAACAGCCTCAAGGCGTGGGGGCTGACGGTGAACGACGCGTTCTTCCTGGGCGGGCTGCGGAAGGCGCCGATCCTGGACGTGCTCAGGCCGCACATCTTCTTCGACGACCAGCGCGGGCACCTGACCCAGACCGTGCCGTGCGTGCACGTGCCGTTCGGGATCACGAACGAAGGCGATCGATCTCCGCGGTGAGCTCGGCCCGCAGGTCGTCGTGCTCGGGGCCGAGCGCGAAGGCCGGGTCGGACCAGCGTTCGACCGGGTACAGCCACACCGGGCGGCCGACGAGGTCCGGCGGCTCCCAGTCGTAGCGCGGCCAGATGTGCGCGTGCAGGAACGGATCCGTGTTGCCGAGGATCTCCAGGTTGACCCGGCGGAACGCGGAGTCGCGGCGCGCGCAGACCCGTTCGACCGCCTCGCCGACGAGTTCCAGGTCGGTCAGGAACTCCAGCCGGCGGCGGCGCGGCAGGTCGGTGAGCCGCTCCACGTTCGGCGTGTCGACGAGCAGGACGCAGTAGCCCGGCAGGAACTGCGTGTCGCCGACGACCGCGAAGCCCGCGTCGAGCCGCCGCAGCACGCTGGGGTTCACGCCGCGCAACGCCGACCCGATCCGGTCCTGCTTCCAGTCCCACATACCAGCTCCCCGACGTGAAGGGGCCCCGGCCTGCGAGACCGGGGCTCCCACAACCTAGCGGTTACGACCGGGCCAGGCCGTCCTCGATCGCCTTGATGATCGCCGGCCGCAGCTGGGCGGCCGAGATGATCGCGTCGACCGAGCCGACCTCGACCGCGCGCTGCACGCTGTGCACCCGGTCGAACTCGGCGGCCATCTCGTTCAGCTTCTCCGTGCGCACCGACTGACGCGTGGCCGCCAGTTCGGCGGTCAGCGCGGCGCGTTCGGCGCCCGTGGCCTCGGCCACCGAGGTCTCCAGCTTCTTCACGCGCGGGTCGTTGGCCGTGCGGCCGTCGACCTCGCGGGCGAACACCACGGCCGCGGCGGGCGCGCCGCCGATGACCGAGGCGAAGGAGCCCTCGACCGCGAGCACGGTCATGGACGGGTTCAGGGCCTTCGAGAAGACCACGAACGCGCCGCCGTGGTAGCGCGAGATCACCGTGAAGACGATCGGGCCGCGGAAGTTCACGATCGCGCGGCCGATCTCCGCGCCGTACTCCAGCTGGAGCTCGCGCATCGACTCCGGGGAGCCGTCGAAGCCGGACAGGTTCGCGAGCACCACGAGCGGCCGGTTGCCCGAGGCCGCGTTGATCGCGCGGGCCGCCTTCTTCGACGACTTCGGGAACAGCGTGCCCGCGGTGTAGGTGTCCGGGCCGTCGGTGGGCGGGAAGCCGGTGCGGGCCACGCCGCGCGACTCGATGCCCAGCAGCGTCACGGGAATGCCGCCGAGGTGGACGTCCTGGACGACCGCGGTGTCGGCCTCGGCCATGCCCGCCCAGCGCTCCAGCACCTCGTGGTCCTGGTCGGACAGCGCGCGCATGACCGTGCGGATGTCGAACGGCTTCTTGCGGTCCGGGTTCGCCTCGATCGAGAAGATCTCGCCGACCGTCTTGAACGGGCTGTCGCCGACTTCGTGCGGGTAGCCGGAGACGTCGCGGCCGGACGGGTCCGAAGTGGGCACCCGGCGCGGGCCGGACTCGCCCGGCGCGACGTAGCTGTGCTCGTAGTGCGCCAGCAGGACGTCGAAGGCGGACCGCAGGTTCGGCGCCCAGTACTGCGCCTGGCCGTTCGGGCCCATGACGCGGTCGTAGCCGCCGATGCCGTAGTTGTCCTCGGCCGAGACACCGCCGGAGAAGTCGAGCGCCTGCTTGCCGGTCAGCACCATCGCGCTGTCCGGGGTCATGACCAGGATGCCCTTGGTGTGCATGAGCATCGTGGCCTCGGCGTTCCAGTACGGCTGGGCGCCGACGTTGATGCCGTTGACCACCACGTTGATCTCGCCACCGGCCTGGGTGAACTCGACGATCCGCTTCAGCGCGGCCGCGACCCAGTCCATGTTCTCGACACCGGAGCTCATCGAGATCTTCGCGCCGGACGACAGCGAGAACCACTCCAGCGGAACGGCCAGCCGCTCGGCCAGGTCCAGCGCGTGGATGACCCGCGAGCACTCCGGTTCGGCCAGCGCGCCCAGCGACTTGGTCGGGTCGCCCAGCAGGACGACGCGCTTCATGCCCTCCGGGTAGGCCGGGGTCGGCGTGGTGACGACACCGACGACGATGCCCGCCTTGTTGCCACCGCGCGGTCGGTCGACCGGCACCAGGGCGCCGTCGACCAGGTCGTGCTCCACGAAGGACCCGCCGTCGCCGACGAGCATGTCGACCAGCTCGTACGGGTAGATCGTGCCGCGCGACTGGGCGCGCAGGACGTTCTGGCGGTAGTCGTCGAGCGGCTGGATCGGCTCGGTCGGCGGCTGCACGAACGAGAACGAGACACCGGCGCCCGCGTCGTTGGCGATCCGCACACCGATGTCGGTGAGCTCGCCGGTGGTGGCGTCCTTGCGCCGCGCCAGGAACAGGACCTCCTCCAGGTCCAGCCCGGTGGTGGTCGGCAGCACGCGGGTGGCGACCGCGTCGAGGTCCTTCGAGGACAGGTCGGTCGGCGGCCACGCGTACAGCACGACCCGGTTGGTCGCGAGGCGAGTCCGGCCACCGGCCTGCGCACGAGCCCGGCGGATGCCGTCCAGGCAGGTCGCCAGCACGTCCTCGGCGGCGGGCAGGGCGACGATCCGGCCGTCGTCGTCGCGCAGCGGCGTCAGGTCGCGGACCTGGCCCAGCGCCACGAGACGTTCGTCGGACTTGTTCGCCTTGGCCACCGCGCGGAACAGGTAGACGTCCTCGTCCACCGACGGCAGGCGGGTGAGGTCGAACTCGCGCAACCGCTCCAGCTGCATGCGTTCGGCGATGCGCGGGTGCAGCCCGCGCACCAGCCTCTCCTCGGCGAACCCGTTGGACGACGGGCGGAACGTGAAGTGGTGGTGCATCGACTCGCCGCGACGGCCCGCAACCGTGGTGGTGATGCGGGTGATCGTCGGCGGCAACTGGTGCGCGGCCAGCGCGGCGCCCAGACCGGCGGCCATCTCGTCCTGGTCGGACGGTCCGTCGGCCCAGTTGACGTAGAGGTCCGCGACGACCGCGCCGCCGTTGCCGTGCTTGACGACCTCGCCGACGGCGTCCGACAGCGACGGGAACTCCACCGCGGTCGACACGAGACGGGTCTGCTCCGGCTCGTTCTCCGCGACGAAGAACGCACCCGAGACGCGCGGGTTCGCCAGCGCCTTCTTGGTGTAGTAGCGGCGGGCCAGCACCTCCAGCAACGGGGTGTTGTCGGCGCCGGGCTTGCCGATGCGCTGCCCGAGCAGCCGCACCAGCGGTTCCGCCGACGCCACCATCGCCGCGATCCGCTCCTCGCGGTCGGCCGCCTGGGGTTGCGCGTCGAGGTGGATCAGGTGCCTGCGGACCTCGCTGTGCACGCGGGCGCGGTTGCGGCGCACCAACGGCTGCGCGAACCAGGTGAACACGACGCTGCGGGCCAGGTCGGCCACGGCCGGGTAGCGGACCTGCGTCGCGGCGACGATGTGCTCCAGCACCAGGCCGACCTGCACCCGCTCGGCCTCGACCGGCGGCGACTCCTGCACCCACTGGCGCAGCAGCGTCGTCGCGACGGCCGCGTCGAACACACCGCGGCGCAGCGCCACGAAGATGCGGAAGACGGCCTGCTCCAACTCCGGCGTGCGGTCGAGCTCGGTGATGCCGTAGTGGCCGATCACGTTGCGCAGGCGGGCCCGGAAGCCCTCCGGCAGCGCGGCGCGGTCGGCGTCGAGCGTTTTGAGGTAGGTGTGGAAGTGCTCGCGCGGAGAGTGGATGTGGTTCTCCGGCTTGGTCTCCTCACCGGCGGGGCGGTTGCGGGAGAGGTCGCACAGGTCGGCGAAGATGCCGAGCAGCTGGGCCTCGGCGACGAGCGGCCGCTCCAGCAGGTCGTGCCGCGCGCCCATGTAGTTCGACAGCACGCGCTCGGTGTCGGCGGCGGTGGTGTCGAAGCCCAGCAACAGGTTGCGCAGGTCGTCGAGGCCGCGGCCGGCGAGCTCCTCCGGTGAGACGTCGGTGCGCGGCGCGGGCAGCTCCAGCTCGACCGAGGGCTCGGACTTCTGCTCCTCGACGGCGCCGGACGCGTCCTCGATCTCCTCCAGCCGCAGCAGCGCCCCACCGGCGGGCACCTGGGTGCCGACGACGACGTTGAGCTCCTTGAGCCGCGCGCGGAACGGCGCGCGCAGCACCGTCTCCATCTTCATGGCTTCGAGCACCAGCACCGGTGCGCCGGCCTCGACCTCGGCGCCGACCTCCAGCGGGGTCGCGACGACCAGGGCGGGCATCGGCGAGCGCAGCACGCCGCCCTCGTCGCGGGTGACGCGGTGGGTGACGCCGTCGACCTCGACCTGGTGGACCGGGCCGGACGTGCCGGTGACGACGCGGAACCGCGTGCCGTTGACGGTGATCTGGCCGACGTGGTGGTCGAACCGCTCGACGTCGACGTCACCGATCAGCACGGTGTCCGAGTCGGCGGCCGAGACCCCGACGCGGTACTTGGCGGCACCGACGCGGGCGACGTTCACCACGTACGGCTGGCCGCGCAGCACGAACTCAAGCCTGCGCGCGCCCTCGTGGTTCGTGCGGGGCTGGCCGCCGCGGGCCGAGGCCAGCAGCTGGGTGAGGTTGAGGTGCTCCTCGTCCTCGTACACCTCGATGCCGGCGGCCGCGAGCGCGATCGCGGAGTGGCGGTGCGAGATCAGGCCGCCCTCGGCGCGGACGCGGTCGATCCACGAGGTGTCGGCGGAGCCGTCGATCACGGCGGGCTCGTCGAGCAGGTCGAGCACGAAGCTCTTGTTCGTCGTGCCGCCCTCGATGATCACGGTCGTCTCGGCCATGGCGCGGCGCAGCTTGCCGAGCGCCTCGTCGCGGTCGCGGCCGTACGCGATGATCTTCGCGATCATCGAGTCGAAGTCGGACGGGATCTGCGAGCCCTCGGCCACACCGGTGTCGACGCGGATGCCGGGACCGGCGGGCAGCTCCAGCCGGACGATCGTGCCGGGGCACGGCGCGAAGTCGCGGTCCGGGTCCTCGGCGTTCAGGCGGGCCTCGACGGCGTGGCCCTGCTCGACCGGCTTGGCGCCTTCGAGCCTGCCGCCACCCGCGACGTGCAGCTGGGCCTTGACCAGGTCGAAGCCCGTAGTGATCTCGGTGATCGGGTGCTCGACCTGCAGGCGGGTGTTGACCTCCAGGAACGCGAAGAGCCGCTCGCCGGGGTGGTAGAGGAACTCGACGGTGCACGCGCCGCGGTAGCCCACCGCGTTGGCGAGCCGTTCCGCGGACGCCTTGAGTTCCTCGACCTGCTGCGGTTCGAGCACGCAGGAGGCGGACTCCTCGATGATCTTCTGGTTGCGCCGCTGCACCGAGCAGTCGCGGACGCCCAGCGCCCACGCCGTGCCCTGGCCGTCGGCGATGACCTGCACCTCGACGTGGCGGGCGCCGGTGACCAGGCGCTCCAGGAACATCACGCCGGAACCGAACGCGCGCGCGGCTTCCTGGCTGGTGCGGTCGAAGTTCTCCTCCAGCTCCTGAGCCGAGGTGATCTTGCGGATGCCGCGGCCGCCACCACCGGCGGTCGCCTTGAGCATCAACGGGTAGGTGACCTCCTCGGCCACCTTCAGCGCGTGCTCCAGGTTCTCGACGGCACCGCGCGACCACGGCGCGACAGGAACGCCGACCTCCTCGGCGATCAGCTTCGAGCCGATCTTGTCACCGAGCTTGCGCATGGCCTCGGCGGACGGGCCGACGAACGTGACCCCGACCTGCTCGCACAGCTCGGCGAACTCGGGGATCTCGGCGACGAAGCCCCAGCCGACCCACGCGGCGTCGGCCTTCGTCTCGACGAGGGCCTGCTCCAGCACCTTCAGGTTGAGGTACGGGCGGTCAGCCGCCAGGCCGAGGTTGTAGGCGAGGTCGGCTTCCCGGACGAAGGGCGCGGACTTGTCGACATCGGTGTACAGGGCGACGGTCTCGATCCGTTCCCCTGACTCGGCGGCGAGCTCACGGACGGCGTGGATCAGCCGCATGGCGGCTTCCCCGCGGTTGACGATCGCTACACGACTGAACAACGACTTGACTCCTCGCGGACGCACAAACCTCAGCGGCAGTCGCCGCCCAATCGATGTACACACTCTCGTCTACTACCCGGTAGGAAAACCGCTAGATCGAAGCGAGTTGAGCAGCGTGCTTTGTATGAAACCAACAAGCAACCAGGTCCTCGGCACAGGATCACTTGAGTCCGTGGCCCAGCTCACGGCCCGTACCGGAGCGTCATGCTTGCGGAACCCGCAGCACGGTGCCGGGCTGGATCACGTTGGGGTCCGTGATGACGTGCGGGTTCGCCCGGACCAGCCGGGTGTAGCGGTTGCCGTTGCCGTAGAAGTGCACGGCGATGGACCACAGCGAGTCGCCCGGCTGGACGACGTACTCCAGGTAGACGCGGTAGCCGGGCACGATCCGCGGCCCGTACACCACCGGCACGATGACCTTGTCGAGCTCGGCGCCGTCCTTGGGCGACGCCCAGAAGACCTCGACGTAGAGCCGGTCGAGCGCGAACGACGCGCCGGAGGTGTCGACGCTCACCTGGAACTGGCCGTGGCCTCCGCCGCCGTCGCCGGCCGTGAACCCGCCGGTGATCTCGTCGTGCCCTTCGTGGATCCGGTAGCTGAACTGCGCCTCGAACGCCCCGCCCGCGGTGCCGCCGATCAGGATGTGGCTGCCGACGAGACCGAGCGCGCGCGGTTGCTGAACATCTATGGACATGGTGTCCCCTTTCCACCCTTGTAGTCGCGGAGCGGGATGGGGTCGTTGCCCTGGGTCACCCCGGTGGCGCAACGTCCAAGTGGTGGACGACGGAGTCGAACCAATTGTCCGAAACGCGGCCCGGCGGGCGGGCGATATCGGGGACGTGAGGGTGGTGGGGCGCGGCCGCGAGCTCGCGATGCTGCGATCGTGGCTGGCGGCGGACGCGGGCAGGCTGGTGCTGTGCGGCGGCGAGCCCGGCATCGGCAAGACGAGGCTCGCCCAGGAGCTGGCCGGGCACGCGCTCGCGCGCAGCCGCGAGGTCGTGTGGGGGCACTGCGTCGAGACCTCGGGAGCACCGGCGTTCTGGCCGTGGCGGCAGGTGCTCAGGGCCGCGGGCGCCGACCCGGACGCGGTGCTGGCCCACGACGCCGAGGTGCCGCAGGACAGGTTCCGGGTGTTCGACGCCGTCGCGACCGCGCTGGACCGCGACGGGCTGGTGATCGTCGTCGAGGACGTGCACTGGGCCGACGAAGCGTCGTTGCTGGTGCTCGCCCACCTCGCCACCCGGCTGCGCAACGTGCTGATCTTCGCGACGTTCCGCGACCCGTGCCCGGCGGTCGCGGACCTCATGCGCTCGGCGGTCCGCATCGACCTGCACGGGCTGTCCGCCGACGAGGTGGCCGAGCTGACCGGACCGGAGCACGCCGCCACGATCGCGGACCTGACCGGCGGGAACCCGTTGTTCGTCACGGAGATCGCCCGCGCGGTGCAGGACGGCACGTGGCGTCCGGACCAGCCGCCGCGCAGCGTCCGGGACATCGTCACGGCACGGTTGGACCGGCTCGGTGCCGACGCCCGCGCGCTGATCACGACGGCGGCGCTGATCGGCCGCGACTTCGACGTCGACCTCGCCGCGGCGGCGTCCGGCGTGCCGATCAGCGCGCTGGACGCGGCCACGACGTTGATCGACGCGACGGGCCACCGGTTCGCGCACGCGCTGACCCGTGACGCCGTGGAGGCCTCGATCGGCACCGCCGAGCGCCGCGCGATCCACCGCCGGATCGCCGAGGCGATGGCCGGGAGCGCGCACTACGCCGACGTCGCCCGGCACTGGACCGCCTGTGGCGAACCGGAGAAGGCGCGGGACTGGACGATCCGCGCGGCCGAGGACGCGGTGCGGCGGCTGGCCTACGAGGAGGGCGCGCGGCTCTACCGCGCGGCAGCGTCCATCGAGGACAGCTGCGAGGTGCAGGTCGCGCTGGGCCGGGCCGCCTACTTCGCGGGCGATCTCGCCGGGTGCGTGCGGGCCGCCCAGCGCGCCGCCGAGCTGGCGCGGACGCCGGAACAGGTCGCGGAGGCCGCGCTGGTGCTCGAAGCCGCGCCCGGCGCCGGGGTGAACGCGGTGGCGACCCCGTTGTGCGACAACGCACTCCGGCTGGCCGTCAGCCCTGCCACCCGTGCCCGGCTGCTCGCCCAGCGCAGCCACCTCGCGTTCTACCGCGGCGAGCAGCACCGCCTCGGCGAGCTCAGCGGTGAGGCGCTCGACCTGGCCCGGCGCAGCGGCGACGACCGCGCGCTCGCCGAGGCCCTGCACGCCCGGCAGGAGGCCTGTCCCGGTCCGGCCGGTCGCGCGGAACGGCTCGGGCTGGCCGGCGAGATGATCGGCCTGGCGCACCGCACCCGCAGCCCGCGCGGGGCCATGTGGGGGTCGCTGTGGCGGATCCACGCGTTGATCGAGAGCGGCGAGCTCGCGGCCGCACAGGAGGAGCTGCCCGCGTTGCGGCTGGCGTGCGAGCGCGTCGGCGGTCAGGTGCCGCGGTGGCACCTGGAGGTCGTGACGGCGTGCCTGGCCCAGGCGCAGGGCCGGTTCGCCGAGGCGCGCGAGGTCGGCCGCAGCGCCTACGACCGCATGCGGGTGATCGAGCGCGAACCGGCGTCCGGCGCGTACTTCGCGTTGCAGTGCGGGCTCGCGTGCCACCTCGGCCCCACCGAGGACGGCCTGGCGCTCGCGCGGCACTTCCACGACCCGCCACCGCGGTTCCGGCTGATGTCGAAGCTGACGCGGGCGTTCCTGTTGCTGCGCGCGGGTTTCCGCGACGAGGCACTGGAGTGGTACCGCCGTTGCGGCCCCATCGGCGAGTGGGACCTGCCGGCGTTCTTCGTGGTGCCGGGCCTGGTCGACGCCGTGCTCGTGACGTCCGGCCTGGGCCTGCTCGACGACCTCGCGGAGGTCCTGCCCGGGTTGGAGACCTTCCGCGGCGAGCACGCGGCCGGCAACGGCGTCGCGTACATGGGCCCGGTCTCGCTCGCGCTGGGCCGCGGTCACCTGGCGCTCGGGCAGCTCGACCTGGCCGTCGCCGATCTCAGCACCGCGGTCGACGAGGCGTCACGCGCGGGCGCGGCGGCCTTCGCGGCCGAGGCCCGCTGGCACCTGGCGTCCGCGTTGCGCGCCACCGGTGAGGACGCCGACGCCGTGCAACGCGCCGCGGACCGCGCCATCCGCGCGTTAGGCATGACCGGCTTCACCACGGTCGACCTGAGCAGCCGGGAGCACGAGGTCGCGAGCCTCGTCACCGAGGGCCTGACCAACCGGCAGATCGCGCAGCGCCTGGTGATCTCGGAGCGGACCGCGCAGAACCACGTCCAGCACATCCTCACCAAGCTCGGCTTCAGCACCCGCAGCCAGATCGCGGCGTGGATGAGTACCCACCCGAGTACTCCGGCGGATGGCCCAGCAGCGCGAACTCCCTAGTTTTCTGAGCCACACGACCTCAGGAGGAACACCATGTGGCTCACCATCGCGACCCCGCCCGTCCACTCCCTCGACAAGCTCGACAAGGTGATGGGCTCGGTCACCCCGGACGGGCTGCGCGCCCGCTACGCCTGTCAGACCGACGGCAAGTTCCAGGTCATCGCCGTGTGGGACTCGAAGGAGGACGCCGAGCGCTTCTTCCACGAGACCCTCGGCCCCGTGATCGCCCGCGTCCTCGGCCCGGAGCCCTCGGGGGCGGGCGGCTTCCACCGCGGCATGGAGGTGCTGCGGGAGTTCATCCCGGCCAACGCCGGATGACCCGTGTCAGTTGAGCGTCGCGATCGCGATGTTCAGCGCCCCGGCGAAGCTCACCCACGCCAGGTAAGGCACCAACAGCACCGCGGAGACCCTGCTGCGCCACGAGAACACGGCGACCAACGCGACGATCGTCAGCCACAGCAGCAGGATCTCCGCGAACGCCACCTCGTACCAGCCGAGGCCGAAGAACAACGGCGTCCACAGCGCGTTCAGCACCAGCTGCACGCCGAACAACGCCAGCTCCGGCCGGGTGGCGCCGCGCCGCCACGCCAGCCAGCCGGACACCGCGATCAGCCCGTACAACACCGTCCACACCGGACCGAAGAGCCACGCGGGCGGTGCCCAGTCAGGCCGCCGCAGCGCCAGGTAGTCCGCGCCCGCGGAGAGCGAGAACAGCGACCCGACCGCGGCGGTCACGACCACCGCGGCGAGGAAGACGAACAGCACGCGCACGGGGTGGTGGCGCAACGGCAACGCGGTCATGAGGTACTCCCGGCAGGCAGGGCGCGGACGATGGCGAGCACCGTGGCACGGCTCGGAGCCGCCCGTTCGATGTCGTCGAGCAGGGACAGTTCGTCGGCCAGCACGGCCTCGCGGATCGCGTCGCACCGGCCGGGCAGCTCCCGCCGCAACGCCTCCACCAGCCGGCCCCGCAGGGCACGTCCGGCGGGGTCGTCGGAGGGCAGCACCCGCCAGTGCGCACGCAGCACGCGCTCGGCCACGTCGTCGCCACCGACCGCCCACAACAGGCGGATCATCCGGTCGGCGAGGCTCACACCGAGCAGTCTAGATTCGATTCAAAATCGTTTCAACGGCACTGCTCAGCGTGTCCACCCGCCGGACGCCGCGCGGGAGCGGCACCGCGTCCCAGCCCGGCCCCGCGACCAGCACCGGAGTGCCCTTGAGCTGGTCCAGCGGCACCTGCTCCGCATACACCCGATCGTGGGCCCACACGACCACCACGCGCGGCTCCAGCCGGGTCGCCGCGCTGACCAGCGCCGCCGCGGGCACGCGGGCACCGAGGTTCCGCGACGCGTGCCCCCGCTCGGCGAGCGCCGCCGCCAGCACGTCCAGCGGCAGGCTGTGCTGCTCGTCCGGCGCACACGCCAGCAGCACCGCGGGCTCCCCCAGCGCCACTCCGGACACCCGCATCGCGTCGGAGATGCTGCCGCTCGCGATGTGCTCGACCTCGACCCCGCAGGAGGCCGACGAGACCCGCTCGCCGAGCTCGACGAGGAACGGCATCAGCACCGCGTCCCACGTGTGCACGACACCATGGCGGGCGATCAGGCTGACGGCCACCCTGCGCATCCGTGCCGCGTCGAGCCCGCTGGCGGCCGCCCAGAAGTCGGGGTCACCGGCCGGGGTCACCGACGCCGCCGCCGACGCGGGCGCGACCCCGGACTCGGTCAGCTCGACCATCCGCTTGAGCCGCGCGACGTCGTCTTCGTTGTAGCGGCGGTGCTTGCCCTCGTGCCGCGTGCTGGGCCCCAGGCCGTAACGGCGGTCCCACGTGCGCAGGGTCGTCGGCGAGATGCCGAGCATCCGCGCGACCGCTCCGGGACTCCACTCCACCCGCTCACCTCCGTCGCAACGATTTTGAATCGTAATGCGCGCCGCCGCGAGCGCACGCGGGGAGCTTTCGTACGCTCCTGGCGCACGAAACGACCCCGCGTGCCTCAACCGACTACAGCGGATCACGGTTCCTGGCCGCCCGGCCGTAGCAGTACGCGGGGAGCTTTCGTACGCTCCTGGCGCACGGAAGGGCCCCGCGTGTGTCGAAGGGGCGGTCAGGCGGTGTCGAGGCGGTGGCGCTGGTCGGCGTTCAGGGGCAGGTCGAGGGCGGCCAGGCACTCGTCGAGCTGGTCCACCGAGCTGACGCCGAGCACCGGCAGGACCGGCGGGTCGCTGTGCAGCAGCCACGCCAGCACCACCTGGTTCGGTGTCGCGCGCAGCTCGCCGGCCACGTCGTTCAGCACCGCGAGCCGCCGGCGGCTGTCCTCGTGGTCGTACTGCTCGGGCAACGGCCGGTCGGACCTCGTGTACGCGCCGGACAGCAGCACCGAGTAGCCGAGCACCGTCAGGTCCGGTGCCGAGCGCGCGTAGTCGAGCATCTCGTCGCTGATGTGCGGGTTGGCGCCGAACTCGGCACCGGGCCGCGGCCGCAGGTAGGTGTGGCGCTGCTGGACGCAGGTGAACCCCGGCAGCCCCTGCGCCCTGGCGATCTCCCTGGCCTGCGCGACCCGCCACGCCGCGTGGTTGCTGCACCCCGTCACCCGGACCAGGCCGTCGGTGACCAGCGACGCGAAGGTCGCGACGGTGTCGGGCAACGGTGTGCGGCGGTCCTCGATGTGGGCGTAGTACACGTCGAGGTGGTCGGTGCCGAGGCGACGCAGGCTGGCCTCGGCCTGCGCGCGCACGACCTCGCGGGAGAGGCCCTCCGCGTGTTCGGGCCAGGCGGCGCCCGGCGGGTCGGGCAGCGCGCCGACCTTGGTGGCCAGCACGACCCGGTCGCGCGCCTTGCGGGACGCGAGCCAGCGGCCCAGCAGTTCCTCGCTCTCGACCCCG
>Ga0070710_10000203_pt1 | contig 28000 bp, 27 predicted proteins | sample LARL52metaG_FD_65454 | JGI IMG/M metagenome (GOLD analysis project Ga0070710, IMG submission 65454) | Corn, switchgrass and miscanthus rhizosphere microbial communities from Kellogg Biological Station, Michigan, USA - LAR L5-2 metaG | ecosystem: Host-associated > Plants > Roots > Rhizosphere ...
GAGCGCGCGGCGTCGAATGGCGGCTGGAAGGCCGTTACCGCGTACAGCAAGGCGATGAGGACGTCCAGCGGCACCCGCGGGACCAGCATCGCCGCCACCAGCACCGCCCGCACCACGTCGCAGGTGACCATGACTTCCCGGCGGGGGAAGCGGTCGGCCATCCCGGACAGGAACAGCGCGCCTATCAGATAGGGCAAGGTTCCCGCCGCGTAGGCGATCGCGGCGAGCAGCGGCGACCGGGTCCGGTCATAGATGAGCAGCGCCAGGGCGACCAGGGCCAGGCGGTCGCCGCCTGCCGAGAGGATCTGGGAGAACCACAGGGCCCGGAACTCGCGAACCGCGAAGACATCGCGGAAGGCTGCACGTTGTGCCGGGGAACTGCTCACGACGACCCACTTCGTGTTCGTACCGGCTGACGCGGGACGGCCACCTGAAACGCTCAGGCCGGTTCTCAACCGTCATCCTCGCAAGGAACAGCGACGCATTGCCGCTAAATCGTCACATCGGGTACATGGATAGCGAAATCTGGCTATTCATGACCGGGGAGCGGCAGGTGTACCACCACGGAAACGGTGCCGGCGGACTATCAGGAAGCGCCGGGGCGGCGCCGACATTCCGGCGCCAGCGCTCCCGGCAGGCCGGAACGGATGGGCCGGCAGACAGACAGCGGATGGCGCCGAACGGACCGCGCGTTCCGCGCCGTCCGCGTGACGGATCACATTCCAGGCGCGGATCGCGGATCGTTCCGTGATTCCGCCGGTCCGCGCTGGCCGCTTTGGCGGTCCGGTCCAGGCCCCCGAGGCCGGTTCGGCTGCAAACGGCCCGCTGGGCGTTATCTCAGCGTTCGCGGCACGCTACGTAATAACCGAGTCCGGGGACGCGCGGTACAGCAGGCCTTCGCCCTCCAGCAGGCGCATAGCCCGTCACGTCCGCAGGCCTGCCTGGCATGGCCATGCTCGCGGCGTGGATGAGTCGCTTGGCCGCTGGCCCTGGCCGTTCGCATTCGGGAAGATGGAGGTGAACTGACTGTGGAAGCAGACCCCCGCAGCGACAACTGCGACACCGCAGAAGTGACTGCATAACCGCCGTGATCCAGGGCAGCCACCCTGATCGTTCTGGTGCTCACCAATCGTCCCCTTCCGGCAAAGTGGCGGACCCGGGTGCACCATGCTGGGCTGCTGCGACGGTCACCCTACCTGCGCGTTCGCAGCCATCCACAGGTCAGGTCTCGTCGGCTGGCACGGTAGCGCTGGATACCGTCAGCCAAAGCTGGTACTGCTCGGCCAGCAGCCGCGCGAACAAGTCTGCGTTGCCGTCACGGACAGCGGCTATGGCACGGTCGTACGCTTTTGGCGGAGTCATGCCCTGGGCACGGAACTGTGCGTAACCAGAGGAGTAGGCGGCTTTGCGGAGTTCAGCCAGCCGGGCGTTAGTGACTGCTAGCGGCTACCTCGACGACCGTGCTAGCTGCCTGGCGATCCTCCGCGACCAGCTGCGATAGCAGGAATGCGGTCTCATGACCGTCGGAAGGCAGCGGCATCTCACCCCAGCTCATCGATCCCCGTCTCGCCTGTACCCGGCACCTGCCCCGCCCGGCCTGACCCAGGATTCTGCCCGGGGCCGCTGGCCGGGGCCGGATCGGGCGTGGCCGACAGGGATGATGACCCGGCCAGTGACGGGCAGCTGGCCAGGCCGCCAAGGAGCGCCGCCACGGCTTCCGCGACCTGCCCGGCGCCGTCCACAGTGGTGATGTCGGCCCAGCAGTCCCAGGCCAGCTGGCAGGTTGTCCCGGCCACGTCCCGGTCCAGGGTGACCGGTCCCAGGTGCGGGGCCTGCGGCAGGCTCGCCTCCAGTTCGGTCCAGCCGTCGAGGTAGTTGACCAGGGCGACCTGCAAACCGCGGCGGACCAGTTCCACTGCCACCGCCCGCAGCTGCTGCCCGGCCGCTTTGTCCTGGGCCGCCAGCGCGCCGGACAGCTCCTCCAGCTGATCCCGGGCCTGATTCGGGTCGCTGGCCAGCAGCGTCTTGTTTATCGTGTGAGGGGGCATCTGCTCGTTCCTTTGTCCTTCCTTGTGCTGGTCCTGGCGCAGGTCATCCGCCGGGCTCGCGCCGTGTCCCGGCATGTTCCAGCGAGGTGTATTGGGTCCCGCCAGGGCCGACCAGTTCCGGTTTCCTGGTTGCGCCACCGTGCCGGGGAGGCCTGGCTAGTTGCCTGGCAAAGCCGTGTCCGTGGTCGGCTCGCTCCCCGCGCCGCTGACCCTTGACCGCCAGCCGGCAGCAGGCCCAGGGGCCAGCCCGCATGTCCGGCTGGCGGCGCGGCAGGCGCCGGGCGCCTCCCATCCCGGCCGGCGGGGTGGCGGGCGGGGTGATCAGCCCGGCGGCCGGGGTAGTGCTGCCTGGCGGGCGCGGGTCCGGGTCCTCAGCTGGCAGGCTGCGCTAACCTGTTCTCGCAGCCTGCCGTTACCGGGCGTGGTCGCGGGTGCGCGGCTCGCGCCACATCGGGTACATCCGCACGCCGTCGGCAAGCTCAATCGGGCTGCCCCGGTCGGTGTAGCCGTGGGCAAGGTAGATGCGGCGGGTGCGCTCGTCCGAGGCCTCCAGGTAGGCCGGGCTGCTCTGGTCGTCGAGTGTGGCGTGGCGGGCGTGCAGCAGCGCGGTGCCGGTGCCCTGGCCCTGGCGGTCCGGGCGGACCGCGAGGATGGCCAGGTGCTCGTGGAAGGTGCCGTCCGGATGGTGCCGGTCCAGTGCCTCGTCGAAAGCCAGGAAATTGCCGAGATGCGGACCGGTGAGGGCGGCCAGCTGCCCGGCGTACTCCTCCGGCGGGGCTGTCGGCCCATCCCCGGGGATCCATAGCGCGGCGGCTGTGCGGTCGGGAGTCGTCTCGACCAGCCCGTCGGTGATCGCGTGCTCGACGTAGAGCCGGAAGTAACCGGGGAAGGCAGCCCGGCGGGCGGGCCCGTCAGGGATCAGCCACCGGCACACCGCCAGGGAGAAGAACGCCTCCGCGATCACCAGGCTCAGCACGCCGATGTCGGCATGGCCGGCGCGGACGATCACGTGGCCGGCGCTGCCCGCCTGCCTGTCGCGTGTGGTCATGACAGCGTCCTCCCGTCGGCGTGGCTCGCGGCGTGGGCGCCGAGCCCGATGGTCGCGTACACCTCCGGGCGGCGGGCCCGCAGGAACACGCCCCAGCACAGCCCGCCCGCCCCGGCCACGCCGAACGCCGACGGGAGCAGCCACGCGGCGGGGTTGCCGGGACCGGTGCCCAGCAGGGTGCCGAAGTGCCAGATGGCCAGCACGATCGCCGCGCCCAGCAGCAGGGCTGACAGGGCCGGGGCTGTCATCCGCGCCCACAGGCCCTCCCCACCGCGATGAAAATCGAAGTAGCGGATCACGGCGACCGAGGTGAGCGCGAGCAAGATCATCACTCCGAGGCCGCCCATGGCGCCGCCGCCGAAGAACAGCCCGTTCATCGCCGGCCACCCGGCTGCGGCGAACACGACGATGACGGCCAGGGCGCTGCCGCTCTGGATCAGCGAGGCGCCCCGGGGGATGCTCGCCCGGCCGGTGCGGGACAGCGCGGCGGGCAGGACGCCCTCGCGGGACAGGGCGAACATGTACCGCCAGGTCACGTTGTGATACGACAGCGCGGCGGCGAACAGCGAGGTCATGAACAGCGCCTGCGCCGCCTGCGCCAGCGCGCTGCTGGAGCTCAGCCCGTACAGCAGCCCCGGCCCCTGCGCCGCCGCGGCGGCGGCCACGTGCGCCCGGCCCGCGTGGGCCTCCATGGCCCACGCGGCGCTGGCGTAAAGCACGGCGATGACGGCCAGTGCGGTGTAGGTGGCCGCCGGGATCGTCCGCCTGGGATTGCGCGCTTCCTCGCCCAGGACGGGGGACTGCTCGAACCCGACGAACGCCAGCCCGGCGATCACGGCGAGGACCCCGATGGTCCCGGCGCCGGAGGCGGTCAAGGTCGAGGGGGACAGCGCTCCCAGGTCCAGCTGCCCGCCTGCCGGGGAGGCCAGGCCCGCGATGGTCTCGGCCAGGACGATAGCGATCTCGGCCGCGGTCAGCACGGCCAGGACCCGGCCGGCGACCTCGACCCGGGCTAGGCCCAGCACGGTGACCACCGCCCAGACGGCCAGCGCCCACGCCCACCAGGGCCAGTGCACGCCGAGGTGGGCGGCGGCCTCGGCCTGGAGCGAGGGGCCGAGCGCCCCGTAGGTCGCAACCTGGAAGGACTCGTAGGCGACCAGGGCCATCAGCGCGGCAGCGACCCCGGTCACCTTGCCGAGCCCGGCGGCGGCGAAGGCGTAGAACGCGCCCGCGTTCCGGATCCGCCGCGACATGGCCACGTACCCGGGGCAGAACAGGGCCAGGACGACGGCCAGGACGAGGAACGCGATCGGGATGCCGGTCAGGCCGGTGAGGGCGTACGCAGTGGGGATCACCCCGGCCGCCACGGTCATCGGCGCGATCGAGGCCAGGATGAACGCGAGCACGGCGAGGACGCCGAGCTTGTCCCGGGCCAGCGCCCGGGACACCGTGCCGGCCCGGGCCGGGGCCGTGTGCATGGACATGAGGAGCCTCCTTCTGTTTCTGCTGTTGACGGGGTTTCAGGTGCGCTGCGACATCACGGCGGCATGGACGGTGATCTGGGTCTGGATGATCAGCTGCCGCAGGTCCGGGGGCAGCCAGGCGACGGCGTCCCCGGTGCTGCGGCCGGCCTGGGGCTGGTACTGCTCCAGGCGGAAGCCCAGCCCGCACGCGACCGCCAGCCCGGTCAGGGCTGCCGCGGGCGGGCTGGGTTCCCGGCCGCGGTCCAGGGCGGCCCGGACTCGGAGCATCGGCGCGAACGCCCAATCCGGGTTCACCGGCACCATCCGGCTGCCCCGTCCCGGCACCCGGCTGCGCACCCGGGCCAGGTACCCGGCCTCCTCGAGCCGCAGCGCCACGTCCCGCGCCGCGGTCTGGCTCAGGAACTCCAGCCACGTCTGTACCGGGAGCGGTTTGGGCTCATCGGCGATCAGCTTCAGCAGCACGTGCCCCGCCACCGCTGCCCGGGGCACGTGCTGGCCGATCACGACCGCAGTGTCGGACCGCAGCCGGATGCAGCGGGCCAGCATCAGCTCGGCCAGCAGCGCCCCGGCCAGCCCGGTGCCCAGCGGACGCGGCGGCAGCAGCGGCCTGCCGCTGCGGTCATCGTGCCCCAGCAGGTACAGATCGTCAGCCACCAGCCCGGTCCCGCTCAGCCCCGCATCCAGCGGACCGGGATACCCGCGGCCGACCGGGCCCGCCGCCCGCCGCTCATGCATGACCCGGCCTGCCCTGATGAGGGCATTTCGGAGCGCGGGAACCGGGACTGACATCCTGGCTGCGCACGACGTGCCAGGCGGGCACCGCATCCTGGGTGCTGGCGGCCCGCCCGGGACCGGCAGCACGGATTAAGGTCAGCATCACTGCTTCCTCCCGATGCTGCCGGGGAACACGAGCCGCCCAGGCCGCCTCAGCCCCGGGGGCGGCGCACCACACCGCGGCATCGCACAGCCCCCGCGGGACCATCTCCAGCCCGCTGAAGAACCGAGCTATGCCGTCCTCAGCGCCGGACGAGGTCGGCGCTGTGGCTGCCTCGTACACTTGCTGGATCTTCGCCGCCGTGTCGCGGCTGAGGTTGCCGCCGGTGCCGTGGGAGATCATCAGGCAGCGGCCCGCCGCCAGCGCGCCGTGAGGAAGCCACCGCGACGTGCGGGACGCAGCAGCAGTGGCCACGAACCCGGGGTGACCAGCTCGGAATCCAGGTCCAGCAGGGGCCAGCTCCGCATGACGTTCCTCCAGATGCTTCATGGCCTCGGGTACGGTGCTGGGCTCATTACGCACCTTCACTACCTCCGATCCGGGTCTGCCGAGGGCATCGGTGAAACCGGCGTCACAGGGGAGCAGGAAAGCAGAGATGACAAGGCCTGTCCGCGGAGAGGTGAGTCCCCGGTAACGACGGACGGCGACGCCACGCTGGACCCGGCGGCCCTGACCGGGATCAGCAGACCGGTATCCGCCGGTCCGGGTCGTGGCGCGGCATGCTGCTGGGCGGGCACTGACAGGGGGGCGCTGGCGGAGAGTACGGTGCGGAGCCAGGCCCAGGCGTCGCCGGCCGGGGCGCGCAGCGGCTGGCCGAGATCACACCAGGTGACCAGGTTCCCGGCGAGGCGGAAGCTGCCCCACCGCGCCGTGACCGAGTTGACCATGTGCAGGCCTCGGCCGTCTTCGGCCTGGTCCGTGACCTGCCGCAGCTCCGGCATGCCGGGACCGCCGCCGTCGCAGACCACGATCCGGGCGCCCTGGGAACACAGGCAGTAGCCCACCAGTACCCGGCCCCCGCTGGGGCCGTGCTTCACGGCATTGGTGAACAGCTCGCTCACGACCAGGGCCGCGTCACCCGGATCAACGGGACAGCCATGCCCGGTGATCGCGGCGGAGATCCAGCCGCGCACCTGCCTGACGTGGCGAGGATGGGCGTCGATAACCCGCCACCCGGGCCCGCGCCACCTGCCGATGATCACTGGGAGCCCTCCTCACGATCTCAGTCCGCCATCTGGCCGCCGGGGTCGCGGCACGCCGGTCCGGCGCAGCGCCTCCAGGACGCGCCGGCGGTGGGTCACGCGCCGTCGCGGGCCGTCCTCGGCCAGGTCCCTAACCTTGCTTCATGCACATTGCAAAACACCAGTGACAGCCAGATCCCGAACTAGTTCAGTTCTTGACAATCTAAAATCGCGTCATTGCGGCACCGGCCTGGACGTGGCACTCTGTGCGTGAGAACCACAGCGGGAGGCAGGCAGGCATGAACCACACACCGCCCGGGGGTGGGCCGACCGTGCTGCGGATGATCCTGGGCCGGCAGCTCCAGGCGCTGCGCGAGAAAGCAGGGATGAGCTTCGACCAGGCCGCCGAAGCGATCTACTCCTCCTCCTACACAGTCCGCCGGATGGAACGCGCCGAGGGCGGCCTCAAGGCGCTGACCGTCAAGTCCCTGCTGATGGCCTACGGCATCACCGACGTCCGCGAGATCGACGCGTTCCTGGCCCTGGCCCGCGACGCTTCGAAGCCCGGCTGGTGGCACAGCTACAACGACGTCCTCCCCGGCTGGTTCCGCACGTTCGTCGGCCTGGAAGAAGCCGCCAGCCTCATCCGCGGCTACGACCCCCACTGGATCCCCGGCCTGCTGCAAACCCCCGACTACGCGCTGGCCAGCGTCCGCACCGGGTTCCCCGACGCCGCTGAGGACGAAGTCCGGCGGCGGGTGGAGCTGCGGCTGGCCCGCCAGCACATCCTGGCCCGGCCCGACCCGCCGCGGCTGTGGCTGGTCCTGGACGAGAACACCCTGCGCCGCCCAGCCGCCACCACCGGGCCGCAGGTGATGCGTGCCCAGATCGACGCCTTGATCCAGGCCGCCGCTCAGCCCGCCATCACGGTCCAGGTGCTGCCGTTCGCGGCCGGGCTGCACCCGGCCATGTACGGGCCGTTCCGCATCTTCCGGTTCGAGGCCCCCGAGCAGCCCGACATCGTCTACGGCGAATCCATGACCAGCGCCTACTACGTCGACAAACCCGAGGAGACCGCCGTCTACGCCCAGGCCCTGGACCGCATCAGCGCCCAGGCCACCCCGAAACAGGACACCGAGAAGACCCTCCGCACCATCCGCAAGGAGATCTGACATGCACATCCGCAACGGCATGCCCGCCGGCAGCCTCGGCACTGACGGCTGGGCCAAACCCTGGAGCGGTTCCAACGGCGGCGACTGCCTGGAAGCCAAGAAACTCCCCGGCGGCCGCGTCGCCCTGCGCCAGTCCACCGACGCCGCCGGGCCCGCCCTGATCCTGGAGCCCAACGAGATCCGCGCCTTCATCACCGGTGCCAAGGCCGGCCTGGCCGACGACCTCCTCACCTGACCACCCGGAAGCCGCCACCCAACCCCGCGGTGACAGCCACGGACATTCCCGGACAACCAGTGTCCGGGAATGTCCCCCGGGAACCCGCCACAGTGCACCAGGATCCGGGAAAGATACATGGTGATGGACAGCGAACTCGGCGCATGGCTACGCCAGCAGCGTGAAGACCGCGGCTGGGACAAGCGCGAGATGGCCCGCCGGCTCGTCGACGCAGGCCGCGCAGCGGGCGACTCGTCTATGCCCGCCGTCGACGGCATGTACCACAACCTCCATCGCTGGGAACATGACGGCGGCGTATCCGAACGTCACAAGCTCAACTACTGCCGCGTCCTCGGCATCCACCCCAGCCAATTCGGCCCCCGCCCGCCCGGAGAAACGCCAGACGCCGGGCCTACAGCAGGAACGGTCCCGGCCACACCATGGCCCGCGGTGACGGAGCCGATTCCAGCTTGCACTACCGGCTGGTCAGTCCCCGTCCTGCCAGTACCCAGCACCTCCGCTTACCGTGAAAGAGAAGAGCCCGGTATGGGGCTGTTCGCGGTTGAGCGAGAGGTGCTGATGGCAGCGCACGAGGGCAGCGACCACGCTGCGGAACACGAACAGCACGGCATCGGCGAGGCCACGCTGGAACAGCTCCGCGCCGACTTGGTACGGCTTTCCAGCCTGAGCGATACCGGTGCCCCCCTCTCGACGTTCATGGATATGCGCCGGGTCCGCGACCGCATCTACCGGCTGCTGGACCGGCGGCTGTGGCCAGGTGAGCAGGCTGACCTGTACTTCCTGCTCGGATGCATCAACGAGCTGATGGGCCTGACCGCTAACCGGCTCGGTTACCCCGACGCCGCCGAAGAGCTGATCCGGGCAGGCTGGGCTTACGCCAATGCGATCGGCCACGACCCACTGCGAGGCATGCTCCGCGCGAGGCTCTCCTACGTCATGTACTGGCGCGGGTGGTACAGCGAGAGCCGTGACCTGGCAGCCGACGGCCTGCGGTACGCCTCGCAAGGGCTGGTCGGTGCCAACTTGCACCTTGAGCACGCCCGAGCGCTTGCACGGCTGGGCGATCCCGACGCGGCCCGCAGGGAAGTCGGGCTCGCGCATGCTGCCCGGGAGACCGGCCAGAGCGACGGCCTATTTGAGATCGGCGGCGAGGAGTTCGCTCTGTCGCGGGCCGCCACCTGCTCATTGGCCGGGGGCGCGCTAGCCGAGGTTGGAGACGGCCGCGAGGCAGCAGGGGAACTGGAAACTGCCATCAGCCTGTATGACGCGGGCCCAGGTCCTGGCGAGCAGCACGGGGTCGCCGGGCAGGCGCTTGCAGGGGTCGACCTAGCCGTAGTCCGGGTACGATCCGGGGCGCTGGATGGTGCTGCGGTGGCACTAGAGCCAGTCTTGATCCTCCCCCCTGCGCAGCGGGTTTCCACGCTGACCGCCCGGCTGGCCCGTGTTCGGGACGAAATCGCCGCACCGGTGTTCCGAGGCTCCGCGCAGGCCCGTGACCTTGGTGACCAGATCGAGGAGTTCGGCCGCGAGGCCGTCACCGCCGGGCTGCACTCCCTGTCTGGCTTATCCTGAGCGCGTCGTTATTCAGGTAGCCGAGGGGCAGTACACCCGATGGACCGCGACAATATTCATGCCAGGACCCGCGCGGTCCTGGACACGGCAGCAGAGCGCCTGCGAATTCCCGTTCAGGACGCCAGGCTGCTGCGCTTGCATGGCAACGCCAGTTACGCGCTGCCATCAGCTGGCCTGGTCATCAGGATCGCCACCAGCCCACGAGTGCTCGCCGCCGTTACCGCCTCCATCACCGTCACGCGCTGGCTCGCTAACCGCGGGGTCCCATGCACCGTCCCGGCCGACATTGATAACCAGCCGTTCGTGATATCCGGTTATGTGGTCTCTGCCTGGCGGTACGTGCCTACTGCCGACACGCCCGCGCCGACCAGCGCTGAGATGGGGAACATTCTGCGCGAACTGCACGCGCAAGGCGATCCGGCGTATCCGCTGCCCAGCCTTGGTGACCCCCTCGCCAGCGTCACCGCCGAGATCAGTCAAGCCCCGGACGCCATGTCCCCGGCCAGCCAGTCCTGGCTGCAGAAGCGGATCACGGAACTGCGCCGCCAGTGGTCCGCACTGAGCTTCCCCCGACCCGCCGGCCTGATCCATGGGGACGCGCACATCGGCAACCTCATGCGCGCCGTCTCGGGCCAGGCCATCCTGGGCGACTGGGACCACGTCTCCACCGGGCCGCGTGAGTGGGACCTGGCCCAGATCCACTACATGGACCGCAGGTTCGGCCGGGCAGGCGAGAACGGCATCGACGCCTTCGCCGCAGCCTACGGGTGGGATATCCGCACCTGGCCCGGACTGGACACCCTGATCGCAGTCCGCGAGATCTGGGGTCTCAGACCCTATATCCGCACCGCCCGCGACAGGCCCTCCTACAGCCAGCAGCTCGCCTACCGCCTGCACACCCTCCAGTCCGGTGATACGTACGCACGATGGGACCTGGCACAGTCGACTGGACGCCGATAGGCCGACCGATCCGGAGATAGCCCGGTCGCCCGGGTAACGGTCAGTAAACAGCGCTACGCCCGATCGACACGACGCCGTACCGTCGCGCCTGCACCGAAGGCCGAGCTCCTTTGAGCGTTACGTGGCCCGGCGGCCGACGCCGCCGTAAACCCACGCTCTTTCCAGCTCCTTCGGACGCGGAGGCTTGCCCTCCGGGCGCCACAGGGGTACCTGGACCAGGCCCGGTTCGACCAGGTCCCAGCCGTCGAAGAACGCGGCGATCTGCGTCTTGCTGCGCAAGGTCACGGTGGAGGTGGCCCCGTCATAGACGCCGGCCGCGCTCTGCGCGGCTTCCGGGCGCAGGTCGGCGGTCGCATGCGACAGGACCAGGTAACTGCCGTCCGGGAGCGCGTCCCGGAGCGTCCCGAGAATCTGCGCCGGGTTCTCCGTGTCGGTGATGAAGTGCAAGACAGCGACGAGCAGCAGGCCGACGGGCCGGCTGAAGTCGATCAGCGCGCGGGTCTTGGGATGGCCAACGATGGCATCAGGCTGCCGGAGGTCGGCCAGCACGATGCCGGTGGTCCCGCTGCCGGTCAGGAGCGCGTTGGCGTGCACGTGCACGATCGGGTCGTTGTCCGCGTAGACCACGCGGGCCTGCGGCGCGATCTGCCCGGCGACCTGGTGCACGTTCCCGGCGGCAGGGATGCCGGTGCCGATATCGATGATCTGCCGTATCCCCGCCTCGCCAACCAGGAACCGCACCGCCCGCTGCATGAATGCCCTGTTCGCGACGGCGCTGTCCCGAGCCTCCGGAGCGGCCTTCAGCAACTTGTGGACCGCTTCCCGGTCTGCGGCGTAGTTGTCCTTGCCGCCGAGGAGTGCGTCGTACATCCGCGCCGGATGCGGCGTGATGGTGTCGATCTCCGACGCGGCGAAACCAGGCTCCATCGCATCCTTCCCCGTCCTGCTGGACATGGCCGCACTAAGCGTGCCCCCGATGCGCGAGACCTGGAAGATGTCAGTTGATGACGAAACTGGACACAACAGGAGTTCCATCAGGTAGTTAGCCGTTGGTTCGCCGGATGGAGGGACTACTGTGGCGTGCCTTACGGCTAGGTGCCTGTCGGCCGATTACGGTGAGCGGGTGGCTGCCGTTGGGGAGGTTCAGCACTGGTGGCCCGAGGCGCCGGTTCCGGCTGGCCTGGAGATCACGCAGGTGTACGGATATCTGCTGTGCCCGGTGACGGGCCGGGTGCTGGTCCAAGACAATGGCGGCGTTTTCAACCTTGGGCGGGACGCCGGAGCCGCAGGACGCTGACCTGGTGGCGACGCTGGTACTGGAGGCGTCCGAGGAGAACCAGGTTCGGGTTGGGGCGACAGCGTACCTGGGATGTCAGGAGGTGCACCGTCCTGGTCGCACCCGGTATGCGCAGGTGCGGATGGCGGGGGTGATTGAGGAGTTCGCACCGCGGGCGCCTGACCCTGATGGCGGCCGTGTCTACCGGCGGCTGATGGCGTCGCTGGAGGCGGCGCCAGGTGTCCTGGGCTGGGGTGAGCCTGCAGTGGCGCAGGCCCGGGCGACGTCTCGGGTTGCATCGGGGGAGTGGGGGCTGCCGGCTTGATGCGCCTGCTCCTTCGGGAGACGCCGACTGGGGGTTGCTGATCGCCCAGGGGGCAAGCCGGGTGAGGAAGGCCCGCACTCTGGCGGCGTAGTCGTAGCTGGTGGCGGTGAGTCGGCGTCCTTCGGTGAGCATCCGGGCATGATCGGCGGGATCGGCGGTGAGTGCCCGGGCGATGGCGGCGGCGAGCGAGGGGGATCTGCCGGGCTGGCGGTGTAGCCGGTGAGCGGCTCGGTGACGGTCTCGGCGAGCCCGCCGGCGGTGGTGGCGATGACGGGTGAGGCCCCGGTGGCGTAGGCCTCCAGGGGAATGCGGCCGAACGGCTCTGCGCGGGACGGGACGATAACGGCGGCCAGCGCGGGGTGGTCGAGCAGGGCGCGGATGGCGGGCTGCACGTGGTGTGCAAGGTGACGTCGAGATGCCCGGTGTCGATCCGGCGGGCGGCGCGTTCCGGTTTCCCTGGCCACCTGCCGGGCGGACCCGATTATCCGTGGGGTATGCGGTGGCCGCATCACCGGCTGAGCGGCGGCGCAGCACCGGGGAAAAGTCAAGGTTCTACGGCCAATACAAAAATTACAAGAAGTTGTAGCCTGGACAGGTGTCCGAACCGCACGGGCCGATCAGGATCGCCAATAACCGGCAGATCGTGCTGCCCAAAGCGCTGACCGACCGGTTGCACCTGCAGGCCGGAGACATGGTCTACGCGCTCCAGAGCGATTCAGAGCCACACAGCTTGGTGATCGTCCCGGTGGAGCGGGTAAGCGAGTGGATCCGGCTTGGCCGCGCAGCGGAGCAGCAACAAGCCGCAGACCAGCCCGAAAGGAGGCAGGAAGATGGCTAGCCGCTCAGCAATCGAGTGGACAGAGGTGACCTGGAATCCAACGACGGGCTGCGACCGGATCTCGCCCGGGTGCGATCACTGCTACGCGCTAACGCTCGCCAGGCGGCTCAAGGCGATGGGGCAGCCCAAGTACCAGAACGACGGGGATCCGCGCACGTCGGGGCCAGGTTTCGGGCTCACCGTGCACGCCAGCGCCCTGGCTCTGCCCTACACCTGGTCTGGGCGCCGCGTGGTGTTCGTCAACTCGATGAGCGACCTGTTCCACGCCCGGGTTCCGCTCAGCTTCGTCCGGCAGGTATTCGGGGTAATCGCCGATACCCCGCAGCACACGTACCAGGTACTGACCAAGCGGTCCTCGCGCCTGCGGAGGGTCGCTGCCAGCCTGGACTGGCCGCCGAACCTGTGGATGGGCGTGTCGGTCGAAGATGCCGCACAGCTGCGGCGGGTGGATGACCTGCGCTCAGTCCCGGCGGCAGTCCGGTTCTTGTCCTGCGAGCCGCTGCTGGGCCCGCTCGACGGGCTTGACCTGACCGGGATCGGCTGGGTGATCGCCGGCGGGGAATCCGGGCCCGGACACCGGCCGATCGACCCGGCCTGGGTCACCGGCATCCGCGACCGGTGCGCCGCCGGGCAGGTGCCGTTCTTCTTCAAGCAATGGGGCGGCCGGACCCCGAAGGACGGCGGCCGGGAGCTGGACGGGAGCATCTGGAGCCAGATGCCGGCCCTGGACGCGGCGGCGGTCTAGGGCGGCCCGACCACGCGGTCGCGGATCCGGCTCGATGCCTGTACGGTGGCGAGCTGGCGGCTCGCCTCGAGGGCACGGACAGCCGCGAAGACCACTGAGTCCGTCGCGACGCCATAGGCGTCCCCGAACACCTGCCTTGCCTTGTTGACCAGCTTGAACGGCCCCGGACGGACGAGATTCCGCAGGTTCGCCTCGATGATCTCCTGGGCGCGGGCCTTCTCGCTGTCGATGAGCTGCTGCATATCCTCCGACCGGGACATCCCCGGCAGGGCGTCCTGCACACCGGCGTCATCATCCAGCCGCCCGGTGGCCCGCAGCCAGTCCTGCCGCGCCTTGCCCAGGGCGTCGGCGAACACCCAGAGCCCGTACTGGCTCCGGGTGAGAAATACCAGGTGGTAGATAGGCTGGTAGCGCAGCCTCCGGCGCACGGGCACCGTGACCTGGAGCATCCGCCCGGCTCGCGCCAGCCGCGCTGCGTAGCCGCTGACGACCGCTTCGGCTGCGGGCTCGAAATTCCCTTTCGGCGAGGATCGGTATGCGTCCATTGCGGTTTCGCGCCACCACGTGCCGCCGCATGTCATATCCATCCGCGTAACCCCGGCCTCGCCTGTCTGTCCGGCGGCCAGCTGTCCCGCAGTACGCCGAGTGAGGTCAGCGCTGAAATTCAGCAGGACCTCGGTGGGAGGGCGCACGGCCCGGCGCTCAGTGCCGGTCACCTGGGCAAGGCGCGAGAATGGCAGCAGCGCGCCGCACGGGTCGAGAAACAAGAACAGCGGGATGCCACGAGCTGCGGCGACGACGGTATCAAGGTGCTCATCTGCTGATCCGGAAAGCGCCGTGGCCGGCAGCCCCGCGTCGGCATACTCCCTGACGATGGCATCGAGCTTGCGGTACGTGCCCGGATCGGTTTCGGCGAAGAACGCCGCGACCGTCCGGGAGCCTTGGAGTCTGCGAACTGCCTGCATGATCAGCTCAGCCGATCCCGGGCTGCCGTCTGGGTAGCGGCCGCGGCCCGCGAACCCATCCATCACGACCACACGGCCTTTATCTGACGTGCTGCCGGTCATCGCCAGGAACGGCGGCATGTAATTCCTGATGATGGCGTGCTTAAAGATCGACTGGGCGTGATCGCTGGAATCAAGCAGCCCTGCCTTTGTGCCTGTTGCCAACCGTTCCCCTAGCGACCCTAGCGGCAGTCCATCCACATAACGGCAACCACGCAGAGCATTGCCGTGAATACGATAATAGGCCCAGGTCCTTCATACTGGAATAGATGATTTGTCGCGGTTGCGCGGTACTACCACGTGGCCTTTTGATCATTCGCATGCATCTGGTGATTATCCTGCCTTTCCGTCGTAGCGTTCGATACTGTTCCCGGAGCGATGGCCGAAGGCACTGCTGTCGCGGCCGGGAGGATAACCGGCGTGCACCTGGGCGGGCGCTGCCGGATGGCGATCCTTCACCGGCGGGCCACGTCAGCGCGGGGCCTGCGACCCGGCTGGTGGGCGACCGCAGCTAGAACGTGGCTGCCCTGAACAGCGCGGACTCCAGGAAGCAAAGCGCGGCACGGCCAGCCCGGAGTCCTTGTGCTGTCCCACGATCCCCGATGCTCAGGGATGGCCGGCGACGACACCAGCGTGATCGCCGACGCCTAGAAGCGTTATGACTTCGCAATCGGCGGCTTTCTCCCCTGGCCGGCATGACACGCTCGTATGGGCCTGGTGACTGTTGCGTGGCACTAGCTGGGACACCAGGCGCATCACGTGGCAGCGGCGCCTGCTTCGCAATAAACGGAAAGGCCCGCAGGACAAGCGTCGGCCGACCGACCCGAGTCCGGGCCCTGCCGAGTTGATCATGTAGTTAATCGATCGATTTCTAGACGGTCACGCTGAGTGAGGAGAGGCGCTGCACGGCTGCGACTGCCAGCAGTGCGATCAGGAACGCTGTGGGCACCTAACTGGAACAAACGGTGATTTGTTCCAGTTACGCGCGGGCTGGCGGCATGGCTGCGGGCCTGGCCCGCGGCGGGTTCGCGTCGCGGGCCAGGCCCTTGATGGCGGGTTAGTGGAGGTGCTGCTCGAGCAGCCAGGCGGTGATGGCGCGGGCGGCTCCGGAAAGGACGCCGCGCAGGGCGGCGGCGGCTAGCCAGAGCCGTTCGGCGCGGGTCAGGCCGGGCTCGGGAGCGGTGGTCATCGCATGTCTCCTTCGTCAGGGCGGACAGGGCGCCGGCCGGCGTGCTTCCACCATGGGCCAGCCGGGAACCGCACGGCCGAGTTGCGACGAGCGGCGACGGCCGCCGCCTGGTTTGCGCCTGTCAGCGCGCATCCGGGCGTGGCGGGGATAATGCTTGTTGCGATGAGCGGCGACGAGAAGGGCGGGGCGCGGCGGCCACGGGTGATCGGCCGGCCGCGTGTGCCGCCGGGGCCGCTGGCCGACCTCAAGGCCCTGCTGTACGAGCTGTACCTGCAAGCCGGGACACCGACTCTGGACACGATCGCCGAATTGGTTAGATCCGGCGAATGGGTCCAGGAGGACGGGGAGGTCACGGAGCTGACCGGGTGCCCGGGGCGGGACACCATCACCCGGATCATCGGAGACCCTGCGGTACCTGCGTCACTGGATGACCTGCTGGCGGTGGTCACCGTGCTGGCGCAGGAATCCCGGGCCGATCGCGGCCGCGCTGCCGTAGGCCGGGTCCGCGACCTGGCTCGCGACGCGTGGGTCGCGGCCCGGATGGACTCTGCCCGGATCCCTGCGGCCGCGATCCGGGTGCATCAGGCCGACCCGCGGCGGCTGGGAGTGCATGCGGCGATCAGCGTGCCCGGCGTGCCAGACGAGAGGCCTCCGGAGTACGTGCCGCGGGACGCTGACGACGGCGAGTCCGGGATCCGGGCCAAGGTGAGGGTCGCGGCACAGCGGGGCGGGTTCGTGCTGCTAGTCGGTGGTTCCTCGGTCGGCAAGACCCGCTGCGCGTTCGAGGCAGTCACCGCGCTGCTACCGGACTGGTGGCTGGTGCACCCGGCCGGGGCGGCGGAAGTAACCGCCCTGGCCCGGGCGCTGCCGCCGCGGACGGTGGTGTGGCTGGATGAGCTGCAGCGCTACCTGGACGGCGAGCACGGGCTGGCCGGGGAGGTGGTGCGGGCATTGCTGACCGCCTCTGATCCGGCGGTGATCATCGGCACGATCTGGCCGGACCGGTACGCCGCCTTCACCGCCGTGCCCGCTTCCGGCGGCCCCGACCTGCGGGCGCGGGAGCGCGAAGTGCTGGATCTGGCGGAGGTTGTCCGCATCGACCCGGAATTCAGCCTGGCGGAGCAGGGCCGGTCCCGGGCCGCGGCGGCCCGGGACCGGCGCCTGGCGGTCGCGCTGGAGGCGGCCGGGTACGGGCTGACCCAGACCCTAGCGGCCGCGCCGCAGCTGGTCGCCCGCTGGCAGGACGCTAAGACCGCCGATCCGTACGCGTGGGCGGTGCTGACCGCGGCGCTGGACGCGGCCCGGCTCGGTGCCCGCGCTCCGCTCAGCCCCGGCTTGCTGCGCGCCGCCGCGCCGGGCTACTGCACCAGCGCCCAGCGGGCCGAGGCGCCGGAGAACTGGTTCGAGCAGGCCCTGGCCTACGCCACCGGGAAGCTGCACGGCGCCGCCGCCGCCCTCAGCCCCGCCGGAGCCGGCATGGGCCACATCGCCGGGTACGTCCCCGCGGACTACCTGATCCAGCACGCCAGCCGCAAACGCCGCTATGAACGCGTGCCCGCTAGTACCTGGGACGCTGTCATCAGTCACATCCGCGACCCCGCCGACGCCGCCCGGCTCGCTGACAGCGCCAGAAACCGGTTGCTGTACCGCTATGCCATCCCGCTCTACTCTTACGCCGTCGATGCGGGCGACGGGGATGCCGCGAGGCGGCTGGCCGACCTGCTGGCCAGGTGCGGTGACCTAGACGGAGCCGTGCACTTCCTGCGCCTCCTCGCCGACGCCGGCGACAGGTACGCCGCCTGGCGGCTGGCCGACCTGCTCGCCGAGCGCGGTGACCTGGACGAGCTGCGCGCCCGCGCCGACACTGCCGACCGATCCGCCGCCCTGAAGCTGGCCGGGCACGGCGACCTGGACGGGGCCGTCCAGGCACTGCGTCTCCTCGCCGACGCCGACGCCGGCGACTGGCATGCCGCCTGGCGGCTGGCCGACCTGCTGGCCGAGCGCGGTGACCTGGACGAGCTGCGCGCCCGCGCCGACGCCGGTGACGAGCCCGCCGCCGAGCGGCTAGTCGAGCGCGGCGACCTGGACGAGCTGCGCGCCCGCGCCGGCGCCGGCGACGGGTGCGCCGCCGGGCGGCTGGCCGGGCTGCTCGCCGGGCACGGGGACCTGGACGAGCTGCGCGCCCGAACCGAGGCGGGCGACGGGTACGCCGCCCTGGAGCTGGCCAGGCTGCTGGCCGAGGGCGGCGACCTGGACGGGGCCGCGCAGATCCTGCGCAAGCAGGCCGACGCCGGCGACGGGTACGCCGCCGGGCGGCTGGCCGGGCTGCTGGCCGGGCGCGGCGACCTGGACGGGGCCGCGCAGATCCTGCGCAAGCAGGCCGACACGGGCGACGGGTACGCCGCCGTGGAGCTGGCCAGGCTGCTGGCCGGGCACGGGGACCTGGACGGGGCCGCGCAGATCCTGCGCAAGCAGGCTGGTGCCAACGATATGTACGCTCCCCTGGACCTGGCTGATCTGCTGGCCGGGCACGGCGACCTGGACGGGGCCGCGCAGATCCTGCGGATCCAGGTCGACGCCGGCGACCCGGGCGACGTGTATGTCGCGGAGCGGCTGGTCGACCTGCTGGCCAGCCGCGGCGACCTGGACGAGCTGCGCGTCCGCGCCGACGCCGGCGACGAGCATGCCGCCGAGCGGCTGGCCAGGGTGCTGGCCGGGCGCGGTGACCTGGACGAGCTGCGCGCCCGGACCGACGCCGGCGACGAGCATGCCGCCGAGCGGCTGACCGAGCTGCTGGCCAGGCAGCTGGTTGCTGAGGGCCAGGGCAAGGAAGCGGAGCGGTTGCGGCGGTTCGGCTTGAACCCGGATGGGTCTATTGCCAGCGCGTGAGGGCCTGCGGGTTATTCAGTGGCGTCCTTAACCCGCAGTCCGGCTTGCCCGATCCTTCCTGGCTGCCGCCGCTTTTCTGCGGGCTGTCTCTTTGTGCCCGGTGACGTTCCCGTAAGGGCAGCTCGTAGCGAGATCCGAGCACGAAGCCGCCCCGGCGCACCTGCCGGAAGACTGTCGTGTCGTGTGCCCGTAGGAAGGCGCGGAGGCTGGCTACTGGCGGCCGCGCGGCCGGGTCGAGCAATTCGGCGAGCTGGGCCGCCGACAGCGACTCGGGTGAGAGCGCGAGTTCCCGCAGGATCGCCGATACCGGGGTTCTGCGCCCAGGCCTGGGCACCACGCAGGTGCGCAGCTGCAGGCGGCCCCGGTGAACGACTTCGGTGGCCGTGTTGTAGTTCTCCACCAAGGGCGTGACTGCCTGGACTGCGGCTTCCCTGATGCTGTCGCGGCGCTCGGGCGGCTGCTTGCAGTACCACCAGATCCCGCCGCCGATCAGCGCGCCAGTGATCACCCAGGCAGCCGGCCCGATCCGGCCGGCCGCCCATTTCACCCCAGCGGCCGCGGCCCGGGCCGGGATGGCCGGCACCATCACGATGGTCTGGATCCGCGTCTCGCCGACGCCGATCGCGGCCACGGCCATCACGCCGTTGACGCCCTGGTTGCGGGTCCGCACACCGAGCCCGCCGAAGTGCTTGTAGTTGCCGGTCAGCAGCAGGCACGGGGACAGCAGGGCGGCCAGCGCGGCGGCCGGGAAATCATCCGCGTCGCGGTCTCGGACCTCCCGCGCCCGCGGATCCGTCTCGCGCAGCGCCTGCGGAAGCCGCACCACCCCGGTGTACGGCAGCCAGTCCTCATTCAGCACCCGCCGCAAGTCCGCCGTCGGCACGCCCAGCTGGCCGGCGAACCGCGGCAGCCGGGCCGCGGTCTCGGCCAGCGTGTCGTACTCCATGAACAGGCGCACCGCCCCGGCCTGGGCGGTGCGCACCGACCGCGGCGGCCGGCCGTTCCTCAGCTGGTAATGCAGCCCGGTCCGGACCATGTCGGTGTCCAGCACCGCGGGCAGCGGCCCGCGACGGGGATCGAGGGAAGCCAGCTCTGCGGCTTCGGCGAACAGCGCGTCCACCATGTCCGGGGTCAGGACGCCTTGGGTGCGCCCGGCGGTCACGCCCGGCCTCCAACGATGCGGCGCATGTACCCAGGATAGACGGGAGTTACGGCAGTGATCCAGCGGTTAAAAGGGCAGGCCTCCCGACACCCGGCGGGCGCCTAGCGCGGGCGCCTAGCCGCCATCGAGGAACTCGCCGACTTGACCGGCCTGACCCGCAACTCGCCTGCAAGAGCTGACCCGGTCTGTGCCGATCGCCACGGCGATCTGCTCAGTCACGGCTTATAGGGCAAGTACTGCTGTGCGATGCCGAGTCCGCGAAGTAGCTGCGCCAGGAGGCGCTCGGCGACGGCATGCGGGGCGTTGATCAGCTCCTCGGTCGAGGCTGAAGTGACTTTCTCGTACTCGTCGCGGCTGTACTGGTTTCCAGGCCGGTGGAGGGGATTGCCGCCCTGCAGGAGGTCGAGAGGTACTGCACCGCGAAGCCGGTCCATCCGTACCCCCAACCGCCACTGCCCCTGATAAGCGGCGTACTCGTCGCCGAGGCGGCCGGCGAGCGCCGCCACGCAGTGCGTCAGGCCCAGCGCGAGCATGGTAATGATGGCCATCAGCGGTCTTTCCTCGGGCAGGATCCCTGCCCGGCGAAAGGCGTCGGTCCCCCGTCCGCAGATGAGCCTGATCCCGCCATCTTCACGGATCACCAGCTCCAGCAGGCTCTGCTCGCGGGGCGGGCCGTCCTCGGGACTGTAGGAGGCGATCGCCATCCCCTCGGCGCGAGGAATCCGATGCTGAAGCCATTGGATGTCGGGCTCAAAACCGATTGTGCCGCTGCCGCGGTTGCGGGCGATCTCCCGGAGGATCTCCTGCAGGACCTGCGCAGTGTCATTGCGGGCGAGGAGATCGAGCAAGATCTCCTCGGAGGCGGTCTCCGGCTGGGCCAGCAGGTAGAGGTGGCCGAGCTGACGCTGAGTCCCGGTAATCGGGTCGTCATCGGCCATACGTCGTAGCTCAGCGACGACATCTGTACGGCCGCGGCTGCGGCTCTCAATGATGGCGCGTACCTGCTCGTCACCGAGCCTGACATTGGCCCGGTCACCTCGGCCGTAGTAGACGTAGTCGACCATATGCGGCGCCTCGGCGCTGGGTGGTACATGGATCAGGAGACAGCCGCGGCCCGGGCGGTCAGGATCAGGGATCTCATGGCTGCGTACGACCAGCGAGGGGCGGACTCTGTCGCGAGCGACCTGGTCAACGCGATCCGCTAGCCTGGCCAGCTCGACTCCGCGTACGTTTCCCGCGTAACTGTTGTGATCTTCGATGCCTATGAGCAGCAGGCCACCGTCGACAGCTAGCGAAGCAAGATCCTTTGCCAGTTCAGTGTTGTGGGCGCGGTTGCCGGCTGGCAATTCCTGTTTCAGGTCTACCCAGTGCGACTCGTCGAGTAGCCCGCCCGCGGCGGCTTCGACCACGTCTGACCACTGGGCAGGCGTCCACCGGCCTTTCTCCGGCCCCAGATATGCACTGCCAGGTCGTCCAGTCACAGCTCTGTCCTACACCACCGGCGAGAGGAGGCTGGTCGCGGCGTCCACGACCTCGCCAAGGCGGACTTCCCGGGCGGCAAGCCGTGCCATCCTGGCCTGCCAGTCTTCGGCCATTACGTTCCTTCCGGACCGGGGGTATCCGCCTGGTCCGGGGCGATCAGCGCGGCCACGTGATAGGCAGGGCTGGCGGCCAGCCCGCGCGTGCGCCCGATATATCCGTCCGTGGTGCGCGGGTCGGCGTGCCCGAGTAGCCGCTGGATCTCGACGAGAGGCTCCCCGGCCGCCGCGGCGATCGTGGCGCAGCTGGCCCGGAACACGTGCGGGTGCAGGCTTCCGACGACCTCGTCCGGCAGGCCTGCTTCCCTGGCCACCCGGCGGAGCAGGTCCCAGACGTACCAGCGGTCCAGCTTCCCGCCGCTAGCTGACTCGCGTCGCGGCCTGCGCGCCTGGACGATGTAACCTTCGGTCCGCCCGGCCAGGTGCAGCGTGATCCGGTGCCGGGTGGTCGGGGCGACCGGCAGCGCCTGCCCCCGGCCGCCCTTGCGGGTGATCCGCAGGATGTGGTGGCCGTCGTCCATGGCCAGGTCCTCGACTCGGGCGCCGAGCAGCTCGCCGACCCGCATGCCGGTCTCGGCGAGCAGCCGCACGATGACTGTGGGCCGCGTGTCGGCCAGGCCGTCGACGTAGCCGAGCAGCTGCCGGGCCTGCCGGGCGGTCAGGGTGATGCTGGTCGGCTCCCTCGAGCGCGGCGGCCGCCGGACGTTCGCCGCCGGGTTCCGCTCCACGACGTCCTCATCCACCCAGTAGGCGTAGAAGCTGGACACCGCGGCGAGCCTGCGGTGGATCGTGGCGGCCGCGAGGCCGGCCGCGGCCAGCTCGTCTCGCCAGCCGTCGACGTCGTTGCGGCGGGCATCGTCGACCGGCACGCCGCGGGCGTCGCAGTAGGCGAACCATCCGCCGACGTCGCGGCGGTAGGCGTCGCGGGTATGCGCCGACCCGAAGGACTGCACCCAGAACCACACCGCGGCGTCGCGGGCGGCTGGGTCGTGCCAGAACCCGGCGTCGACGTCACGGACCGAGGCCGGCGGCGCGGCCGGGACGACCCGGCCGGTGACGACGGGAACAAGGTCAGTCATCAGTTACCCTCCACTTCCGTGCCAGGAGAACAGCCTGGCCGGGGCTGCCGGCTGCGATCAGCGGAGCAGCAGTCTCCCCAGGTCAGCGGGGCTCCCGCCGGATGCGGCGAGCGCGAGGAGGATAAGCGCGGTGACCAGCAGCACGGCGGCGAGGTCCCGCCAGGGCCGGGTTCTCTCGAGCCGGCTGTGGTAGGCGAGGGTGCCAGGGGTGCGTGCCTCCCTCTCATGGAGCTGCGCGAGCCGGTCCCGGAGATCACCTGGCACCTGGCCGCAGAAGTCCCGCGGCCCCGGCGCGTGATTGCCGGCCGCCGGCGAGTGGCCGGGCGCGCGGGCGCGGCGGCGCCGGTCATCATTCTCCATGCCGTCATTATCACGCCGGGCACCGTCACTCCCCCGGCGCCGCGCCGGTACCCCATAACCGGGATTATGGGGCAGCCGGAATGATCTTGGAGGACGCCCGCCGGAGACCGCCGGGATGACTCCTGATTATTTCGCTCAGTTACGGCGTCCGGAATGCCGACCGGGGGAGCTGGTCCGTGAGATGGCTGGCGGAATCGACAGGTTGGCTGGCCGTGCGCGCTGGGTTTCTGCCGGGGGTCTCGTGATTGGAGCGTGCGGGAAGCTCTCGTCGGCGAGCACGGCAGCTCTGCGGGCGGCGCGTTGCCAGTTCTCTCGCCTTTCCCACGAGCCAGTGGCGGACGTGACGCCATCTGCCTGTTCGATCAGCTGCCCGGCTGCGTTGTCGAGGACGACGGCGCGGAGAAGAAGGTCCGGGTCGAAGACCTGGCGGTCCCTGATGGCTTGCTCCAAGGGGCCGGCGCTGCCGGTTGACAAGCGGCTGCGCCGGAAAGGCGCGTAGTCGGGCGGCGGGTCAAGGAAGTTGTCCTCGTCCGGCCGATCCCGGTGAGCGGGCTGGACCGATGCGGCGGCTCGGGCTAGGGCAAGCGGCATGCTCGGGGCTCTGGCTGCGACCGTGATCTCATCGAGCGCGAGCCGTGCCGTGATGCTGGCGTCCCGGGCATCGCGGTACGCGCTCCGCAGGGCACGGATCTGGTCAGCAGGCGCTGTCGCGAAGTGACGCGGGGGCTCCTTGCTCTCCGGCAGCAGCCGGGTCGGCATGTAAAGCCGCCTGGCCCGGTCGGCAGCCTCGACCGCCTTGAGATCGATCATCGCCAGGCCTGCCATAGCGTCGATGGCCTGGTGTACTGCCGCCACGACGGAGCGGACTGCATCCGCGCTAGGTGCCAGGTCTGCCGGGGGCCTTGGCGGGGCGCGGTCGGCGCGGGCGGGTGTCCAGTGCGGGTTGTCCCAGACCAATCGTCCGATCCGGAGCACAAGATCGCTGAGCTCGGTCATGACCGGGGTCCGCATCACCTGCCTGCTTTCGGTGACCAGGTCGTCCCAGCTCCGGTCGACCTGGTGCCAGGCGGCGCGCATGAGAATGGTGCGATCGGCCGCCTCGGCCACGTGCGCCGGTATCACCGGCGAGGCTGGAATCTCGGCGGCCCGGGCGGCGAGGGCGCGCAGGGCCAGTTCGCCGAGATGGCTGGTGATCGCCGCTGCTTGAGCCATCCATTGCCAGCCGCCCGAGCTGAAGCCGGGAGACCATGTGGCCCGGTCTTGCTCGCCGCGGACGGCGGCGCGCAGCCGGACGGCGCTGATGGTGATTCCGCGGCATAGCTCGGTGACCGGTTCCCCGGCCGGGCCCGGGCGGTGCCGTGGCGGGACCATGGCTGCCGGGATCGCGCACAGCAGATCGGTATCCGTCGGCCGTAGGGGGTCGGCGTAGATCGCCGGGAGGATGGCGGTACCGGCGACTTGCAGCCACTGGCTGGCGCCGGCGAGACCGTCGTAGACGGCCGCCGGGGCGGCCTGGACGGGCATGAGCTGCGGGGAGTACGACATCGCCGAGCTGGCTAGCCACGCGGTGAAGGGCGCGAGCTGCTGGGACCAGTGGGCTATCTCGCTGGTCAGGGCGCGGGTGACCGGCAGTGAGGTGACCACCAGGGCCCATTCGGACCGGCCGCGCGTCACCCCGTCCAGGCCGGGTGCGAGGTGCGTGTGCAGCAGATCCCGGCCAGCCTGCAGCTGGGTGGCGGCAGCGGCCAGGTGGCGCGCCCGCCAGGACGTCGTGGTGCTCACGTGGCCACTGAAGTTCTCGGCGCTGCGGCGGAGGTGGTCTGCGGCGGCATGCAGGGCCGCGTCGGCGTCGATGGTCACCCGTGTCCAGGCGCTCAGCTTTTGCCGCACGGCCGCGTCGGCCGCGTCGTACGGGGTCAGGTCGTCCAGGTAGTGCGACATGACGACGACCAGGCGGTGGAGTTCCCGCGTGACCTCGGGAAGCTCGGTGACCTGCCCGTCGCCGACGACTACAGCCGCTTCCAGGTGCTCGTCGGCGGCGGCCAGGAAATCCCCCAGGACGGCCGGCATCACATGCCCCCGGCGAGCAGTTCGCTGATCCGGGCGGCATCGCGCGCCGCATCCTCGCAGGCGGCCCGGTCATCAGGATCGGCGGCGAGTCCCGCGGCCTCCCGCAGGCGCTCGCTCAGCACCGCCGCCAGCCTTGCGATGGCGTCGGCGACCTGGTCTGCCTCACCCGTCGGCGGTGCCAGGCCCTCCCGCGGCGCCGGGATGCGTGCCGGCAGTGACGGCGCGAGCGCGATGGCCTTCCGCCCGCTGACCGCCGAGCCCCGGGCGAACGTGAACGCCGGATATAGATAGGCTGCCTGGCCGGCGCCGACCGCAGCCGCGGTCGCGGCGAACTCGAAGGTTTCCCAGGCCACGGCGAGTACTCCGGCGACGCCGATGGCATCCCGCAGCCGCCGCTCGAGAAGGTCCGCCTGTTCCACGGCCATACACCCGCCTCTACTGAACCGCAGACCCGCCTGCCGTTACCTCAGCAACGCGGCGACCTTACGGTGCTCATATGGCCAGGCGGCCATGACCGCCTGCGGCCCACATGTCAGCAATTTAAGTTGATCAAGTTTGCCTTAGTCATCAAATCTAGTTGCCGACCGGGCGGCATGCCAAACTTGCGCATGCTGGGCGATACCCCGCATTACCGGGCTGGCCCTTCACCTGCGGGCACACGGGGCTGCCCGCAGGTGAAGGCCTTGCCGCCGGCCTTTCAGGTAGCTGAGGCTCCAGCCTGAACGGGCGGCCCCGCTGCCTCGGCGCCGACCGTCCGCGCCAGGGCATTGAGGGCCGCGTTGGACCCCCGGATCCCGCCGCTGCGCAGAGCCCGCCGTGACACGGGCCTGCCCGCCGCGGCCAGCCTGCGGGCGACCAGACGCGCCTGCTCCACCTGCCCGGCCTGCGGACCGGTTGAGGTCCCCGCGCCCGGGGCAGCGACCCGCGACCGGACCGGAGGACTCGACCGGGGCCGCCCTCCCGCATCGCGGTCCTGGTCCGCGTGTGGTCCGTCCTGGTTCCCGCCGGACCGTGCCGAGGACCGGAGCGTGATCTGGTCCTCCGGTCCCGAAGACCAGCGCTCGGCGGCAGCATCGGCGCGCAGCATATGCGCCAGGGTGGTCCCCATGGCCAGGACCAGGGCCGGCAGGCAGGACACGACGGTGGTGACCGCCCACGGCGCCCGCGTTATCCCTGCCTGGGCCAGCAGGTGATAGACCACCTGCCCGGCCATCCCCAGCATGAAGGAGTAGATCGCCGACCGCTTCGCGAACCGCCGGGTCCGCTCGCTGACCGCGGGCCCGCTGCTCAGCCAGGCCCGCAGCGCGTACGCCGCGTACGCCTCCACCCCGACCGGGAGCGTGATGGCCGTGTCCAGGTGCAAGGACGGCCAGATGCCTGGCAGCGGCGCTACCATCCCGAACCCGGTCCGCTGCGCGATGCCGACCCACCCGGAGAAGACCTCGGCCGCTGCCGGAGCGGCCAAGACCAGCAACGGCCAGGACTGCACGGTCCTGGTGCCGGAGGAGACCGCGGCGGACCGGTCCCCCCCGCCTGGTCCGGTAGTCCGGACAGCGGGCGGACCGCCTGGTCCCAGATCCGCGGTAGCGCCGGGTCGGTTCATGCCCGCGGTGAGTGCGGCCATGGCGGTCACCACCCCTCCTGTATCGCGAGGGGATGGGGTTCCCCGGTTAGCGTGGCCAGGGCCGCGGCCACCTCGTGAGTGGTAGCGCGGACGTAGGTCGCGGTCGCGCCCGCGTCGCCACCGCCGCTACTGTCGGTGTGGCCCGCGTACGCCTTGGCGACGGCGTAGCCGAAGTTCCGCTCGACCCACGTCAGGGTCGTGTGCCGGATCCAGTGCATACTGATCTGCTGCGCCCGCACCCAGGGCAGATGACGGCCGAGCCGTTCCCACAGGTGGTCGTAACGGCGGTAGGTGATGCCACGGCCGTTGCGGTAACGCAGCAGCTGCCCGTCCGCAGGCGCATGGCGTTCCGCCGCATGCCCACGCAGCGCGGCCATGAGAGTGGGGGAGACCGGCTGCCACCGGACGGTCTCGCCTTTCTCGCGCAGCAGGACCAGGCACTGCTCCGCGTCCAGGTCCTGCGGGCGCAGCGCCAGCGCGCCGCCCCGCCGGCAGGCGGTCTCGGTGTGCAGCCGCAGCAGCAGCGTGTCCAGCTCCGGGTCATCACCCGTGGTCGCCGCCGCGTGGTTGATCTCAGCCAGGCGCTTGTCAGCCACGGCGCGCCGCGTTGAGGGCAGGCGGCGCGGCTTGTCCACCTTCCGGGCCGGGTTGCCCGCCGGGTCGATCAGCCCGTCTTCCTCAGCGTGCTTGTACAGGCAGCGCAGGGCCGCGATGAGATGCTCGGCGGCGCTGCGCCCGCCGCGGGAGTTCCGCCGGGGCACGACGTGGGCCCGGACGTGCTGGACAAGCTGCCGGATCTCCGATGGTGTGGGCTCGTCGATACAGCGATCACCCCACTGCTCGACCACGCGGTTCCAGTACGAGCCGTATGCCCGGCGGCAGCCGTCGCTGACCAGGGCTGACACGACCGGGATGTACTCGGCGAAGGTCGGGGCGGCCGGCCTGGCCGCCGGGACGGCCAGCAGGTCGGCGGGGGTCAGGCCCATCCGCTCCAGCACGAGCATGGCCGCGTCGACCACGGCCTGCCCGGGGGCGGTTGTGCGGGCGTCAGGTCCGGTGATCGTCATCGGTCTCCTCCGTCACGTGCCGGGGACGGGATGAGCGCGGCGAGGGCCTGGTCCACCACCGCGAGCGAGTACGCGGTCAGGGTGTCCTCGGCGGGGACTGCGGTGAGCAGGACCGGGTCTCCGGGGAGCAGCCCGCAGCGGTGCCGCAGTGCCGCGGGGATCGGGACGCAGGACCGGGGCGGCACGGTGACCAGGCCGGCCGGGTCGCGGCGGATGACCACCACGCCTGCCCCGGCGGTGAAGGTCAGCCGGTCCCCGCCGCGCCAGCCCAGCGCGCCGGTGACCCTCCGGTCGGCCACGCGGCCGGAGCGGTCAACGTGGGCGAGCCCGTACACCACGTCCCGGCCAAGCGCCGGCGG
>Ga0070710_10000205_pt1 | contig 27877 bp, 24 predicted proteins | sample LARL52metaG_FD_65454 | JGI IMG/M metagenome (GOLD analysis project Ga0070710, IMG submission 65454) | Corn, switchgrass and miscanthus rhizosphere microbial communities from Kellogg Biological Station, Michigan, USA - LAR L5-2 metaG | ecosystem: Host-associated > Plants > Roots > Rhizosphere ...
GACCGAAGGTCTGTAACTGTATGTCAGCACGTCACACGTCCCCCGGTCCGTTCCGGCGGGTGGCTCTTCCCGTGGCTGCTCTGCTCGGAGTGGTCGCGGCGGCGGGCGTCACGGTCGTGGCACTGCGTGTCACCAGCGGCGCCGACTGCTCCGGTGCACTGCCGTTGAAGGTCGCCGTCACCCCCGCAGCGTTAGATGTGGTGAACGCTGCCGCGCAGGACTACCAGCGGTCGCAGCCGGTCGTGCACGGCCGGTGCGTTCAGGTCCAGGTCGAGTCGCGCAACGCGGCCGACGTGGCGAACGAGCTGCCCACCGCGCAGATCAACCCCCACTCCCTGTGGATTCCCGACTCGTCGATGTGGGCGGCCGAGGCCCAGCGCCAGGCGGCCGAGACCGGCCCGGAGGCCCCGAAGCTGGACATCAAGCCCTCGCTGGCGTCCAGCCCGCTGGTGCTGGCCGGCTCCGAGCCTGCGATGGGCAAGATCGGCTACCCGGTCGCGCCCGTGTCCTGGTCCAAGGTGCTCGACCCCAAGGTCCAGGTCTCGATGAGCGACCCGACCATGACCTCCGAGGGCCTCGCCACGCTGTTCGTGATCCGCACCCTGCTGGGCAACGCGGACGGCACCCCGAAGCCCGAGCTGGTCGGCGCCCTGCTGAGGGTGGGCCGCAGCGCCATCCCGTCGGTGCGCGACGCCTTCGGCAAGGTCACCACGGACGCGGCGAAGGCACCGCTCTTCGCCGCCACCGAGCAGTCGATCGTGGCCAACAACCGCGCGGCCAAGGCCAACTCGGTGCTGGGCGCCCCGCCCAAGGAGGGCACGCTCTCGTTCGACTACCCGCTCGTCCGCGTCTCCCGCCCCAACGAGACCGAGGGCATCGGCGAGGCGGCCGCGGAGTTCGAGAAGGTGCTCCGCTCGGCCGAGACGGTCAAGCGCTTCGGCGATGCCGGTTTCCGCACCGTGCAGGGCGCCGCCCCGGCCAAGTGGTCGACGAAGGTCGAGGGCGTGCAGGCCGGTGACGTGAAGCTGATCGAGACGCCGAACGCCGACCAGGTCTCCGAACTGCTCCGCACGTGGGGCGCCATCAGCCTGGACATGCGCATGCTGACCGTCATCGACGTCTCCGGCTCGATGATCGAGAAGAGCAGCAACGGCAAGACGCGCATCGAGGCGGCGGCGGAGGCGTCCATGACGGCGCTGTCGATGCTGCCGGACACCACCCAGATCGGCCTGTGGGCGTTCTCGACCAACAAGAAGCCGCCGAACGACTGGATCGAGCTGGTGCCGATGGGTCCGCTGGGCGAGCCCCTGGCCGGGGTGACCCGCCGCAAGCGCCTGGAGGCCGGTGCCAGCCAGCTGCCCGGGCTCGTCGGCGGCGGCACGGCCCTGAACGACACCACGCTGGCGGCCTTCCGGCACGTGCTGTCCGGCTACGACCCGTCGAAGGTCAACTCCGTGGTCCTGATGACCGACGGCCGCAACGACGACATCTCGTCGATCGACACGGCCTCACTGATCGAGACCCTGAAGCGCGAGTCCGACCCGGCCAAGCCGGTGCCGATCATCATGGTGGGCCTCGGCGACGAGGTCGACATGGACGCCCTGCGGGCCATCTCCGCCGCCACCGGCGGCAAGGCCTACCAGGCGCGCAACCCCGAGGACATCCGCGGCGTGCTGCTGGACGCGGTCTCACAGCGCCGCTGCCGTCCGAACTGCTGAACGCGAATGGCCGAGGTGCAGCCCCCGCCCTTCCCGGGGGGACGACCCCTCGGCCATTCTATCGCCCCTTGACCTGCGGAAACGACCGTTCGCAGATCTGTGGACAACTCAGCTGGAGTAGACCTTCGGGTCCAGCGTGCCGATGTACGGCAGGTCGCGGTAGCGCTCGGCGTAGTCGAGGCCGTAGCCCACGACGAACTCGTTGGGGATGTCGAAGCCGACGTACTTGACCGGCACCTCCACCTTGACCGCGTCGGGCTTGCGCAGCAGGGTGCACACCTCAAGCGACCGGGGCTTGCGCGACTGCAGGTTCTTCAGCAGCCACGACAGCGTCAGCCCCGAGTCGATGATGTCCTCGACGATCACCACCCGGCGGTCGGCGATGTCTCGGTCCAGGTCCTTCAGGATCCGCACCACGCCCGAGGAGGACGTGGAGGAGCCGTAGGACGAAACGGCCATGAACTCGAGCTGCACCGGAACGGGCAGCGCACGTGCGAGGTCGGCCATGAACATCACCGCGCCCTTGAGGACGGTGATCAGCACGAGGTCGGAGTCACCTTCTGGGTGATCAGCCGCGACCTGCTTGGCGAGTTCGGTGACCTTGTCGCTGATCTCCTGCTCGGTGATGAGCACGGATGCGATGTCGCCGTCGTACACGGACAGGTCCCCTCTGCTTAAGACTCTGGTTCTGCGACGAGCCTGCCATGCGCGCGCCGCACGACAAAGCCACCCGGCAGCCAGACACCGCCCTGACCGCGCCATTCACTCACCAGTGCGTCAACACGTCGCAGGTGCGAATCGGACAGTTCCGGCACACCGGAGTCGATGAGCCACGATCTGAGCACTCTGCGTCGAAGTGCGACGGGCAACTCGGCGATGTCGTCGACGGCGCAGCAGTCGCCGCTGAACGCCGAAGCGAGCGAGTCGAGTGCGTCACAGTCCTCGCGCAGCTGTGCCGCCGTGCGCGCCAACGACGCCGAGACGCCGCCCTGCAGCACGTCCTCCAGCAACGGCAGGACCTCCGTGCGCAGCCGCACGCGCGTGAACGACGGGTCGGCGTTGTGCGGGTCCTCCCACACCTCGATGCCCTGCTCGGCGCACAGGGCACGCGTCACCGCACGGGACACGCCCAGCAGCGGTCGCCCCCAAGGCGGATCGAACGCGCGCATGCCGGCGATCGAGCGCGGACCGGAGCCGCGGCCCAGGCCCAGCAGCACGGTCTCGGCCTGGTCGTCGAGCGTGTGGCCGAGCAGCACGACACCGGACGCGGGCCTCAGCGCCGCGTAACGGGCCTTGCGGGCCGCCGCCTCCGGTCCGCCCGGCCCGGTCACCTCGACCGCCTCCACGCGCGTCACCAGGCCGAAGTCCGCGCACAGCGCCGCCGCACGCAGGGCCACGTCGGCCGAACCCGGTTGCAGCTGGTGGTCGACGACCACCGCGGACGCGCCGGGCACCAGGCGTCCCACGCAGAACGCCAGCGCCATCGAGTCGGCGCCGCCGGAGACCGCGACGGTCACGGCGTCCGGGCGCACCTCGTCGAGGAACCTGCGGACCGCCGTCCTGACCTCGGCGACCGGACCGTTCACGGTGCCACGCGGCGCAGCCAGGTCATCGGCTCGGCGATCTCCGCGCGCGTCGGCAGGGTCTCGGCGGAGGTCCAGATCGCGTTGAAACCGTCCATGCCGACGCGTTGCACGACGTACTCGGTGAACGCCGCGCCCTCCTCGTACTGGCGCACCTTGGCGTCCACGCCGAGCAGCGTCCTGAGCACCCGGTCGAGCAGACCGCCGCCCTTGCGCCGCTCGGTGAAGCGGCTGCGGATCGTTCCGACCGACGGCACGACGGTGGGGCCGACGGCGTCCATCACGTGGTCGGCGTGGCCTTCGAGCAACGTGGACAGTGCGATCAGCCGGTCCAGCACGATCTTCTGCTGCGGCGACTGGATGAGCTCGATCAGTCCGATCGGGCCGTCGCCCGCGCGCAGCTTGTGCCGGAAGTCGCGGATGACGTCGGGCAGCGGCGCGCGGTCGTCGTCCATTGTGGAGAGCAGCGTGGTGACCTGGTCGGAGAAGTACTTCCGCAGCCACGGCACACCGGTGAACTGCAGGCGGTGCGTGCACTCGTGCAGGCACACCCACATCCGGAAGTCGTCCGCGGGGACGTCCAGAGCCTGTTGCGCGCCAACGATGTTCGGCGCGACGAGCAGCAGCCGTCCGGCCAACTGGTCCTGTGGGCTGAACGGGTCGTACTGGCCGAGCACCCGCGACGACAGGAAGGCCATCACGACGCCCGCCTGCACACCGGCGGTGCCCGCGAGGATGCTCGCCATCGCACCGGTCTGCCGCGGCATCGCGGGCGCGGTCAGCGCGGCTAGGCCCTGCGCGGCGGCCCTGACCCACGCGGGGCGGTCCACGACCTCGCCCGGCAGCAGCGGCAGCCCCTGGCCCAGGCCGGTCAGCTCGCGGACGTGCACCTCCGCCTGCGGCGCGAGCTCGCGAAGTCTGCCGACGACGTGGTCGGCCTCGTCCTTCCCGATCACCGGACCTGGCCGCACGAGCCGGACGGCGGTCGCCACCGCCAGCTCCCAGTCCACCGGGCCGAGCTCTGCCTCCGTCGCGCCGTTCACACTGCCGAAGTTACCTGCGCACGCCCCGCTACGAACAGCCACAGCCCCGCAACGCCGCGGCTATCGCGTCCAGCCCGGGCCGCACCTCGGTCTCCGGGTTGCGGTTGCTCGCCGACATGAACGCGAACACGAGCACCCGCCCGTCCACGTCGACGACCATGCCGGCGAGCGCGTTGACGCCGGTGAGCGTGCCCGTCTTGGCCCGCACCCAGCCCTTGCCGTCGGACGCGTTGCCGCCGTACCGGCCCGCCAGCGTGCCGCTGCCGCCCGCCACCGGCAGTGCCGTCAGCAACGGCCGCAGCTTCGCCGTGCGCGGGTCGTCCAGCGAGGGCTTGGCCGCCGTGGCCAGCACCTCCGCGAGCAGCCTGGCCGGGATCCGGTTCGTGGCGGAGAGCCCGCTGCCGTCGACGAGGTTCGCGCCGGTGAGGTCGAAGCCGTTCTTGGTGAGGATGTCCCGCACGGCCTTCACGCCGCCCGCGAACGACGGCTCGTTGCCCGACCTGATCGCGACCTCGCGTGCGACCGCCTCGGTGAGGACGTTGTCGGAGATCTGCATCATGTTGTCGATGAGCTGCTCGATCGGCGCGGACTTGACCTCGCCGAGCACCTGCGCGCCCTGCGGAGCGGTGCCCGCGGTGGCACCGGGAGCCCCGATGCGCTGCGCGAACGCGTCCGCCGCGGACTGCGCGGGGCTGCCGGTGCGCGCGGACACGTCCTTCTTCGGGTCGAGCCGGCCGCCGTCCAGCATGAACGGCACGATCGGAGCCACCGAACCGCCCGCGATGTCCGCGGTCTCCCACTGCGGCCCCAGCGCCTCGCCGGTGTACCGGCTCAGGTCGAACAGGACCTTGGTGACCGGGCCCTTCTGCTTGACCTGGTTGACGAGGTCGTCGAGCGTCGCCGCGCCGGGGTAGACGGAGCTGCCGGGCGTGCCGGAGATCGTCGGGTCACCGCCGCCGACGATCACCACGGTGCCGGGCTCGGCACCCTGGACGACCTTGGTGGACAGCTGCGCGGTCTTGTCGAGGCTCAGCAAGGCCGCGGACGCCGTGAGGATCTTGAGGCTCGACGCCGGGGTCGCGGGCGTGGTGTCGCCCTGCTGCCACAGGGCGGTACCGCTGGCGGGGTCGATGATGCTGCCGGTCAGCGTGCCGAGCGCGGCGTTGGCCGCCGGACCGGTGACCGCGGCCTTCACGCCGGCCGCGCTCGGCGCCGGCGCGCCCGCGGTGGCGGCCTTGACCAGCGGCTGGACGTTCGCCGGTGGAGCCGGCGGCTTGGTCTCGACGGCCGCGGGGCCGCCGAACTCCTTCACCGCGTAGACCGTGGCGCCGGCGAGGGCGGCCACGACCAGCAGGGCGAGGACTGCCGCGAGCGGCTTGCGGCGCTTCTTCGGCTGGTCGGAGGCCAGCCGGTCTTCCGGCTCCTCGTCGTAGCCGGAGACCGGGAGCGTCTCGCGGATCGGCTCCTGACGGGTGGGCGGCTCGGCGCGCGGCGGTTCCTGGCGGTGGAGCTGGTCCGCGCGCGAGGGTTCCTGGCGCTGCGGCGGTTCGGAACGCGCGGGCTCGTGGCGCTGAAGCTGCTCGCCGCGCGGAGGCTCATGGCGCTGGAGCTGGTCCACCCGCAGCATCTCGGTGCGCTGCGCGTCTGGACGCTGCGGCTCGGTGCGGGCCGGCTCCTGACGCGGCGACTCCGGTCTCACCGCCTGGTCGAACCACGACGGCTCGGCCTTGGGCAGCTGGTCGACCCGCGCCGTCTTGGCGTTCGGGGCCATGCTCGCGCGAGGGTCCCCTCCCTGGGGTCCCCCGTTTTCAATTTTGCCAGGCGGCACCGACAGTTCTGTCGTCTTCTGGTCCGGCCTGTGGACAACTTCCGGCTTCGGCACCACGCGGGCCTGGTCGCTCTTCGGCTCCACCACCGGCGCCGGCTTGCCGTGCTCGCCGGGAGCGATCCGCACCGGCACCGCCCGCGGTGGTTCCTGCCGCGGTTGGCCACCGTTCGGGCCGGAACGGACGGGTGACGACCGCGGAGGCTCCGGAGTGGACGGTGAGGTCAGCACCGCCGCGACGGGGAACCGCATGGTCGGCTGATCCACTGACGGGCGGCTGACCTGCACCGTCGACTCGGCGCGCGGTGTGTCCTGGTCCGCGTCGTCATCGTCGGTCGGCCACTGGGGCTCGTCCGGCAAGAGGGCCTCCGTCAGCTCGGTACGGGCAATCTCACACCCTCCAGCCGAGGCTCCGATGAGGGTTGACAGGGCGTCGTGGTCCACACTAGTGGCGTCACGAATGGGCTACATGAGCGAGGACCAGTGGAGTTCGACGTCCTGATCGAGATCCCCAAGGGCGTGCGCAACAAGTACGAGGTGGACCACAAGTCTGGTCGCATCCGCCTCGACCGCACGTTGTTCACGTCGACGCAGTACCCGGCCGACTACGGGTTCATCGAGAACACCCTGGGTGAGGACGGCGACCCCCTGGACGCCCTCGTTCTCGTCCAGGAGCCGACGTTCCCCGGCTGCCTGATCGCCGCCCGCGCGATCGGCATGTTCCGCATGACGGACGAGAAGGGCGGCGACGACAAGGTCCTGTGCGTCCCGGCCTTCGACCCGCGGCACGAGCACCTGCGGGACATCCACCACCTGGCGGAGTTCGACCGCCTGGAGATCCAGCACTTCTTCGAGGTCTACAAGGACCTGGAGCCCGGCAAGAGCGTCGAGGGCGCGACCTGGGTGGGTCGCACCGAGGCCGAGGCCGAGATCAAGCGCTCCTACCAGCGCCTGAAGGACGCCGAAGCACGCGGCGAGACCTTCCGCTGAGACAACGCGAAAGGGCCGTCCCCCGCGAGGAGGACGGCCCTTTTCCTTTTGTGCGCTAGTGGATCGCCACGGCTTCGGCGTCCGCGACCCGCTCCAGGCCCGACCTGGTCGACAGCGGCTTCTCGCGCAGGAACCACACGAGGACGAACGCCGCCACCATCACGATGCCACCGGTCATGAAGACCGTGTCGATCGCGCTGGAGAACCCGTCCAGGAACGGCTTGGCCAGCACCGGGTCGAGGTTCTTGAGGAACTCGACATTGTTGATGTCCGGCGCGGACCCGCCACCGGCCTGCAGGGCCTTCGCGAAACCGGGGTTGTGGCTGAGCGCCACCTTGAACGCCTCGGTCTGCATGGCGGCCTTCAGGCCCTCGGCGATCTTGTCGCCGACCGTGCTGAACAGGATCGACAGGAACACCGCGGTACCGACGGTGCCACCGATCTGGCGGAAGAACGTCGCCGAAGCGGTCGCGACACCCATGTCACGCGGCTCCGCGTCGTTCTGGATCGCCAGCAGCAGCGTCTGCATGCACTGGCCCAGACCGGCGCCCATGATGAACATGTAGATCATGACCTGCCAGTTCGGCGTGCTCGTGCCGATGGTGCTGAACAGGAACAGCGCGATCGACATCAGCGCGGCGCCGATGATCGGGAAGATCTTGTAGCGCCCGGTCTTCGACGTGATCCGGCCCGCGGTCGCGGTGGCCGACATGATGCCGAACGTCATCGGCAGCAGCATCAGACCGGAGACCGTCGGCGAGACGCCCTTCACGATCTGCAGGTACAGCGGGATGGAGACCATGCCGCCGAACATGCCGATGCCGAGCACGAAGTTGATCGTGTTGCCCAGCGCGAACGTGTGGTTGCGGAACATCCGCATCGGCAGCAGCGCCTCGTCGCCCATGCGGGTCTCGACGAAGACGAACGCCACCAGACCCAGCGCACCGATCACGTACATGGCGATCGACGTGCCGGACGCCCAGCCCCACTCGCGGCCCTGTTCGGCCACGATCAGCAGCGGCACCAGGCCGACGGTCAGCGTCAGCGCGCCGAAGTAGTCGATGCGGTGGTCGACCCGGTTGTGCGGGATGTTCAGCACGCGGCCCACGACGAACAGCGCGAGCAGCGCGATCGGCACGTTGACCAGGAACACCCAGCGCCAGCCGGTGACGCCGAGGAACGTGTCCAGACCCGCGAACACACCGCCGATGACCGGACCGAGCACGCTGGCCGAACCGAACACGGCCATGAAGTACGCCGAGTACTTGTTGCGCTCACGCGGCGAGATGATGTCCGCCATGATCGCGAACGCCAGCGACATCAGACCGCCGGCACCGAGACCCTGCACCGCGCGGAACGCGGCGAGCTCGTACATCGACGTCGCGATGCCCGAGAGCAGTGAACCGGCCAGGAACAGCGAGATCGCCGCGAGGTACATCGGCTTGCGCCCGTAGATGTCCGACAGCTTGCCGTACAACGGGGTCGTGATGGTCGCGGTGATCAGGTAGGCGGTGGTCGCCCACGCCTGCAGCGTCTGGCCGTGCAGCTGGTCCGCGATGGTCTTCATGGCGCTGGCGACGATCATCTGGTCCAGCGCCGCGAGGAACATGCCCAGCAGCAGGCCGGACAGCACCGTCATGATCTGGCGATGCGTCAGGGAGACCCCTGGTGCGGGTGTCGCCTCGGTGGTTGATGACATCTCTACTTTTCCCCTCCTGCGCGGGTCCCCGTCCCGCGTTCGATCAAGAGCGCCGGAACCGTGCGCTCGTAGTCCTGGACGAAGCGTTCGAACAGCTCCGCGAAAATCTTCAGGTCCTCATCCGGCCAGTCCGCGAACATCTGCTCGATGGCCTCGTTGCGCTGCCGGCGCCGGTCGATGATCAGCTTGCGTCCCGCTGCCGTCACCGCGAGAACGCTGGCCCGGCCGTCGCCCGGATCAGCTCGCCTCTCCACGAGCCCGTCCTTCACCAGCCCGGCCACCTGCCTGCTGATCGTGGACGGGTCGGAGAGCACCGCCTCCGCGAGCGCGCTCGAACGGCACTCACCGAGACCGGAGAGCGTCGCGAGGAGCACGAAGGCCGACTTGTCCATGCCCTGCTTGGCCATCTGATGGGCGACCTGAGCGTGCATCTTGTTCAGTCGCACCATGGCCATGCCCACCCGATCCGCGAGCTCGTGCTCGGGATCGATGCCGATGCACCTGCCCGGATCGACCATCTGACACCTCGATGCTTGTATCACCCAACTAGTTGCTCGCTGCAAGCATCCATCTCCGTCGGCCGGATTGCAAGTGAGTTTCAGGTCTCACCCCGCAGTGGAACGGCACAGCCACGCGGAGTAGTGGTTACCGACGGGTAGCCCAGCTGGTTACTCGCCGGTAGCATCCGTCTCATGAGCCAAGACGTGTCGTTCCTCGCCAACGCGATGAAGCAGGCCGTGCCGTACGTGAAGACCACCGGCATCGAGTTCGAGGAGGTCTCGCCCGGCCGCATCGTCGCGTCGCTGCCGGACAACGAGGCGCTGCACAACCACATCGGCGGACCGCACGCCGCGATGATGTTCGGTCTCGGCGAGTCCGCGTCCGGTGCCGTCGTCATGTCCGCGTTCGCCGCCCACCTCGGCAAGGCCACGCCGCTCGCCGTCCGCGCCGAGATCGCCTACAAGAAGGTGGCGATGGGAGTTGTGCGAGCTGAGGCCGTTCTCGGCCGGTCCGCGGACGACGTTCTGGCCGAACTGGAGTCCGGCACGCGGCCCGAGTTCCCGGTGACGGTGACGATCACCGACGCCGAAGGCGTGACCACTTGCGAGATGATCGTCGTCTGGACGTTGAAGCCCGCACGCTGAACTGGGCATCTCCGTATTTCAGTTCGGACTACTTGTGAACCGATCCGGGCGAAATACGTAACCTTGGCCACTCTCCGGCCGGAGAGCACCATTCGGGTTCATGTCGGGGTGGAGAAGTGTGAGCGGAGTCCTGCTGGTCGCGCTCACCGCGGGATGCGCCGCGCAGGCGCAGCAGTCGACTCCTGTTGCCGTGGAGAAGCCCGCGGTGGACACGCCGGTCACGACGACGCCGTCGGTGCCACCGGCCATGCTGGGCATCACCGTGGCGTCCATCGTGGACGGCCGTTCGGTGATGCTGTCCGACGGTTCGAAGGCCGAGGTCAGCGGCCTCGGCCAGCCGGGGCCGTGCTGGGCGGAGGCGGCCGCGGGGTTCGCCAGGAGCATGTTGCTGGGCCAGCAGGTGCGCTACGACCGCGCCACCGGCACGCTCAGCCTCGCGGACGGCACCGACTACGCGCTGCTCGCGCTGGGCAACGGCGCCGGGCGGACCACGGGCAGCGCGACGCCCGCGCAGAAGGAGGCAGAAGGAGCCGCGCAGGGGGTCCCCATCGGCCTGTGGGGAGCGCCGTGCGGTGGCAAGGACACCACCGAGACGCCCACGCCGCCGCCTCCTCCGCCACCGCCACCACCTCCGCCCGCTCCGAAGCCGACCACGACCACCCCCAAGCCCAAGCCGGTGTTCTTCGCGACGTGCGAGGACGCCTGGCGGGCCGGCGCGGCGCCCATCTACTGGGGACAGCCGGGTTACCGCGTCGAACTGGACGCGAACCGGAACGGAATCGCCTGCGAGCCGCCGCGCCGCTGATCGCCGGAGAGTTTCTAACCTCAACGGCATGAAGCTGGACAGCAGCGCCGTCGACTACACCCCCGCCGGCGCCGGGGATCTCGCGAAGCAGGCGGAAGAGCAGGGCTACGACGGCTTCTGGCTCGCCGAGACCAGGCACGACCCGTTCCTGGCGCTCGCCGGCGCGGCCGCGGCGACCGAGCGGATCGAGCTCGGCACGGCGATCGCGGTGGCGTTCGCGCGCAACCCCATGACCGTCGCCACCACCGCGAACGACCTGCGGCTGCTGTCCGGTGGCCGGTTCAACCTCGGGCTCGGCTCGCAGGTCGAAGCGCACATCACCAAGCGGTTCGCCATGCCGTGGAGCAAACCGGCCGCGCGCATGCGGGAGTTCGTGCTGGCGATCCGGGCGATCTGGCGCGCGTGGGAGACCGGCGAACGGCTGGCGTTCCGCGGCGAGTTCTACCAGCACACGCTGATGACGCCGTTCTTCGACCCCGGCCCGAACCCGCACGGCACCGCGCCGATCTACCTCGCGGGCGTCGGCGAGCTGATGACCGAGGTGGCCGGAGAGGTCGCGGACGGCTTCCTGTGCCACAACTTCACGACCGAGCGGTACCTGCGCGAGGTGACGCTGCCGGCGCTCGCCCGCGGCCGGGCCAAGGCGGGCAGGACGTTGGAGGGCTTCGAGATCAGCGGTCCGGTGTTCACCGCGACCAACGACGAGGAGATCGCCGACGTCAAACGGCAGATCGCGTTCTACGGGTCGACGCCCGCGTACAGGCCGGTGCTGGACCTGCACGGCTGGGGCGCGCTGCACGAGGAGCTGCACCGGATGTCCCGCAGGCAGCAGTGGGCCGAGATGAGCGAGCTGATCACCGACGAGGTGCTGCACGAGTTCGCCGTGGTCGGCTCGGCGGACACCGTCACGGCGGGTCTGATGGACCGCTTCGGTGACGTGGTCACGCGGATCTCGCCGTCGAAGAACGTGCTTCAGCCGCCGGAGAAGTGACCGAGGCCCTGCCGCGCCAGCTCGTCGTGGAAAGCGGCGAGTTCGGCGCGCACCCTGGCCACGCCTCTCTTGCGAATCCACCTGCGTCTGCCCACGTTGGCGGCGGTCAGCGCGAACGGCAGGGCCAGCACGGTCAGGACCAGCATCATGATCATGTGTCTCCTCAGGGGGTTGCGAACAAGCAACGACCAATCGAGACGCCACTTACGGTACCGGGTCCAAAGCCACCCAGGTGGAGCAAAGTCACCGACAGCAAGTCAGTTCTTGACTAAATTTGTTTTCGGTGTGAGGCTTGCGCCATGTTCGAAGTGGCGGTGATCGAGGACCCGGCCGCGGCCGAGGTGTCGCTGGACCCGGTGCGGGCGCGGCTGCTCGCGGAGCTGGCAGAGCCCGGATCGGCGACGATGCTCGCCGCGAAGGTGGGCCTGCCCAGGCAGAAGGTGAACTACCACCTGCGCACGCTGGAGCAGCACGGCCTGGTGGAGCTCGTCGAGGAACGGCGCAAGGGCAACGTCAACGAGCGCCTGCTGCAGGCGACCGCCGCGTCCTACGTGATCTCCCCGACCGCGCTCGCGGCCGTGCAGCCGGACCCGGCGCGCTCACCCGACCGGCTGTCGGCCCGGTGGCTGCTCGCGGTCTCGGCCCGACTGGTCCGCGACGTCGGCACGTTGATCACGGGCGCGACCAGGGCGAAGAAGCGGCTCGCGACCTTCGCGCTGGACGGCGAGGTCCGGTTCGCCACGGCGGCCGACCGCGCCGCGTTCGCCGAAGAGCTCGCCACGTGCGTGACGCGGCTCGTCGCGAAGTACCACGACGAACAGGCCGAAGGCGGGCGGGCGCACCGAGTCGTCGTCGCCCTGCACCCCAGCGTCGCCCCGAAGGAGGACGAGTCGTGACCCGCGAGTTCGAGATCAGGAAGGAAGTCGAGGTCGAGGGCACCCCCGAGCAGGTCTGGGACGCCATCGCGACCGGGCCGGGCATCGACTCGTGGTTCATGGGCCCGCACACGGTCGACGGCCGCCTCGGCGGGCGGATGTCGATCGACCTGGGCTTCTTCCAGGAGGGCTCCACCATCACCGGGTGGGAGCCGGGCAAGCGCCTCGCGCACGAGTCGGACAGGGGCGAGGACGGCACGTTCCACGCGTTCGAGTACCTGGTCGAGGGCCGGGACCAGGGCTCCACCGTGCTGCGGTTCGTGCACAACGGCATCCTCGGCGACGGCTGGGGCGACGAGTACCTCGACCAGACCTCGCACGGCTGGGACATGTACCTGTTCACGCTCGGCCAGTACGTGCGGTACTTCCCGGGCCGGCCCGGCACCTACGTGTTCGCACAGGCCCCCGCGGAGCAACCGGAGGACGCGTGGCCCCGGCTGGCCGCCGCGCTCGGCGTGCCGGCGGACTTCCAGGTCGGCGACGAGGTGAAGCTGGAACCGTTCGGCATCACCGGCGTCGTCGACTACGGGGTTCCCGGGCTCCTCCTGGGCGTGCGCGGGACTGAGGGCCTGTACCGGTTCCACGGCACGCACGCCGTCGGTCACCACGTGTTCGGTGACGCGACCGGCCAGCACGAGAAGTGGTCGGCGTTCCTGGCTCAGGTGCTCAAGGCGTAACACCCAGGGCACTCCATCGCTTACAAATGAGATTTACCTTCCACGATGTGAAAAACAGGTCGCTCTTCCTCCAGCTCCTCGTCGCCGTCGTCGCCGGCGTTCTCGTGGGTCACTTCTTCCGGTCGTTCGGCGCGGACCTGAAACCGATCGGGGACGGCTTCCTCAAGCTGATCAAGATGGTGATCGCGCCACTGATCTTCTGCGTGGTGGCGACCGGCATCGCCAAGGCGGGCGACCTGCGCGCGGTCGGTCGAATCGGCCTGAAGGCGCTGATCTACTTCGAGGTGGTGTCGACGGCAGCGCTCGCGCTGGGGCTGTTGGTCGGCAACGTGGTGCGACCGGGCGCGGGCATGAACGTGCATCCGTCCACATTGGACGCCTCCGCCGTCGAGGCGAAGACGCAGGGCGGTCACCTCCCCGGCGTCGTGCAGTTCCTCCTGGACCTCATTCCGTCCAGCGTGGTGGATGCCTTGGCGCGCAACGCGTTGCTTCAGGTGCTGCTGTTCGCGGTGCTGTTCGGCTGCGCGCTGGCCCAGCTCGGAGACCGCGTGACACCCGTCGTGGACCTGTTGGAGCGCATCAACCTGGCGTTCTTCGCGGTGCTGGGCTACGTGATGAAACTGGCGCCGCTCGGCGCGTTCGGCGCGATGGCCTTCCTGATCGGACAGTACGGACTGGGCTCGCTGGTCACGTACCTGTGGCTGATCTTGTCGGCTTACGGTGCGGCACTGCTGTTCTGCGCGTTGCTCGGCGTGATCGCGTGGACGTTCGCGCGCGTGAACCTGCTGCGGTTCGTGCGATACGCCAAAGAAGAGTTCCTGCTGGCGCTCGGCACCGCGTCGTCGGAAGCCGTGCTGCCACGGATGATGGTGAAGCTGCAACGGGCCGGATGCGCGCCCACGTCGGTCGGCCTGGTGCTGCCGACCGGGTACTCGTTCAACCTCGACGGCGCCTCGATCTACCTGTCGCTCGCGACGGTGTTCCTGGCTCAGGCGCTGAACGTGCCGCTCGACCTCGGCGACCAGCTGACGATCGTGCTGGTGCTCGTGCTGACCTCGAAGGGCATGGCCGGCGTACCCGGCTCGGCGTTCCTCGCCCTCTCGGCCACGGTCGCCGCGGTCGGCTCGATCCCGGCCGCGGCGGTCGCGTTGCTGCTCGGCGCGGACCGGATCATGGACTCGATGCGCGTCTTCACGAACCTGCTCGGCAACTGCGTGGCGACGTTCGTGGTGTCGCGCTGGGAAGGCCTGCTCGACGTCGAGCAGATGCGGTCAACCCTCGGCGAGCCAGTCCGCGACGACCTGGTCGAGCAGCGCCAGGGTTAACCGCCCGTGACCGAGGACGACCTCGTGGAAGTCGCGGACGTCCCGGCCGGCCCGGTCCGACCTGGCCCGCAGTTCGCCGAACTTGAGGCGTCCCACCGCGTACGCGAGCGCCTGGGCCGGTTCGGCGAGGTAGCGGTCGACCTCGGCCTCGGCCAGTTCGCGGGGCATCGGGGTGTTGCCGAGCAGGTAGTCGACGGCCTGCTGCCTGCTCCAGCCCCGAGCGTGCAGACCGGTGTCGGCGACGAGCCGGCCCGCGCGTTTGGCGGCCATCGTGAACATGCCGAGCCGTGCCTCTTCGCTGCTGTACAGGCCCATCTCGTCGGCCAGGCCTTCGCAGTAGAGCGCCCAGCCCTCGGTGAACACGCTGATCTGCGCCTTGCGGCGGAGCAGCGGCAGGTCCCGGAGCAGCGCCGTCCTGGTGGCCTCGAAGTGGTGGCCTGGCACGGCCTCGTGGAACGCCGTCGCCTCCGCGACATCGCGGAGACGCGTGTGCAGTTCCTTGGTGTTGACGAAGTAAGTGCCGGGGCGACTGCCGTCGAGCGCGGCGGCCAGGTAGTGCGGCGGGGTGCTCGCCGGTACCGACGGCGCGGTCTCGGCGATCACGCAGCGCTCGTCCGGAGTCGTCCGGAACCATTGCGGGGCAACGGCTTCGGCTCTGCGCACCGCCGCTTCGGCGTCCTGGACCACCTCCTCGGCGGTGACGTACCTGAGGCCTCGGTGGCCATCCAGTCGGCGCTTGAGCTCTTCGACGAGCTTCCGGCCGGTGGCGTGCAGCTCGTCCGGGTCGAGCTCGGCGGTGGTGTGCGTGCGGATCGCCTTGCGGTACAGCCCTTCGCCGTCCGGCAGCCAGCACAACCCCGCGTGCTCCTCGTCGCGGCCGTGCGGAAGAACGTCGTGCACCAGCACATCGCGGTAGCGCTGGACCGCTGGACCGTCGTACCGGCCCACGAGCGCGATGGCCTGCTCGACGAGGTGCCTGACCGGCGTCCGGCCTGCTCGGATGCCCGCACGGTGCCGTTCGGCGACAGTCGCGAGGAACCCCGGCACGGCGTGGTGGCTCTTCAGGTGGCCCAGGAAGTAGAGCAGCTCGGGCACCGCGGACCGCACGTACGCGCTCACCCCGAACTCGACGGCCCTCGACTCGATGGTGTCGCACTCGGCACGGGACAGGTGCAGGACGAGCTCCTTCGTGATGCGATCGTCCTGGGATGCCGCGGTCCGTCGTTCCGCTTCCCCGGCGATCTCCCGGTAGCGCCGCAGGTAGCGCTGGTCCGCCTCCTCGCTGTGATCCTGCAGCGCGCCGTCGTCGCGCAACCCCATGAGGTTCGGCCGCAGTGTGTGGTGGTCGAGCACGGTGTCGAAGAGACGATCGGCGAGCACGTTGAACTCGACCACGTGGTGCCGCTGGCCGAGATGTGGCGCAGCCGCGCGGCCGCGCGGGCACCGACCGACGAGTGGATGCCGCCCAACGCCGCGTACGCCTGCTCGTACGGGCTGAGCGTCGCACCGGCGGCGCGTTCGGCGCTGGAGAAGGCCCTGTCGACCTGTGAGACGGCACCTGCGACATGAATGCGGAACAATGCCAATTGAATGACAATTGCACCTCCACCCATTCGTACCAACTTCGATGACGACCCGACAGGCCCGAGTTACCCTGCTTAGTCCGGCGCCTGCGGCCGACAAGAGGGGTGGACGGAGTTGCTGAGGTCGTTCGCGCAGTGGCTGGAGAAATTCCTCCAGGAGGAAGGGGCGGTCGGGTTCGTCAAGGGACTGCTCGGCCTGGTCGCGTTCGGCGCGGTGTTGTCCACCCTGTTCGGCCCCGTCGCCATTCGCACGGCCTTCGTGGTCGGCGCAATCGGCCTGGTGCTCCTTCCGCTGGTGCACCTCACCGCCCGCGTCGCGAAGCTCGAGACGGAGACCCGCGAGTACCGCAAACTGCTGTCGACCTACTGCGAGATGCTCACCGAACTGCAGTCCAGCATCTTCGACATCAAGGTCTGGGAACAGGAAGCCGTCATCGAGGCGAACGGCGACACCAACGAGTTCATCACCATCACCGCCACGATCAGGGGCGCGGACGCCGACTTCTTCCGGCTGGTCTTCGGCGCGGGCTGGGACCAGCCCAAGGCGTTCCAGAAGGAGGTGACGGCGAGGGTCCGCAGCCTGGAGGTCGACGGCACCGAGGGACCGAGCTTCCTGGTCACCTCACATTGGCGCGACGACGGCAGATTCGACATGGTGTCGCACTTCCACTCCCCCGCGGAGGTGGACAGCGAGGTGCGCCTGAAAATGGAGTGGACCTGGCCGAAGAAATGCGTTCCGCTGATGGTCCACAAGAAACCGGACCGATTCGTCTTCAAATTCCGCCGACCGGTCGAACGCGCAACGTACAAGATCGTGCTGCCACCCGGAGTCGACGCCCGGTGGGGAGTGGTGTCGCTCAACAAAATGCGGGACGACTACGACATCGTCTCGTCGACCACGGGAAACCGGACCGAGATCAAGCTGACGCTCAACAACCTTCCGGCCAACCGCAAGGTGGGCATGATGCTGGAGCTCAAGAAGTAGTCAGGCCTGCACGGCCGGGTGCGGTGCAGGCACCTCAGACTGGACACCGAAGCCCAGCTCAGCGACTCACTTGTCGCCGTTTTCGCCGCCCATGTGGCGTTCCTCCTCCTGCGACAGGCGCTCCGCGCATCACATCACCACGGCGCTGGGTGGTGGTTGAGGATCGCCACATCCCTGCGGTGGTGTCTTCGGATCGAAGGCCGGCCATGTTAGCCGCCTGTCCGCCTCACCACAGGTGACCCCGCACAAGCTGCCGGTCACCACCGCTTCCAGCGTTGTGCCACTGGATACGGCCCGGCCCCTCCTTCGATCCAGCGGAACAGGGGCCGGCTGTCCAGAACCTGCTCCGCCGAGTCGAGATCGGCGAGCCGGTCGACCATCAGCAGGCAAGAACCCAGGCATACAGAAAGACCCAGGTCAGGAAACCTGACCTGGGTCCTATCTCACCGAGCCGCCTGTCGGAATCGAACCGACGACCTGCTCATTACGAGTGAGCCGCTCTGGCCGACTGAGCTAAGGCGGCGAGACGTGATAACTATAGCGGGTCCGCGGACCCGTCACTCACGGGGGTCGGCTTCGTTGTACGGACCGTGACCGATGTCACCACCTTCTCACCGCCGAGGAGTGGTTCATGCGCCGATCGTTGTCCGTGCCGCTGGCCGGGGTGCTGCTCGCGCTCGTTGCCGCGCCCGCGCTCGCGCAGCCTCCCACCACGCCGGTGCCGGGGCCGCGGGATCCGAACCAGCCGCCCGCGTCGGCGCCGAACGGGCCGCAGCCGCTCGCGCATGCGGTTGGGGATGCGGGGACTGGGCTCAGCGTTGTCAGGCTGGGGCCGCAGGGGGTGCCGACGAACACGATTCTGCCCGGGTTGAGCGACCAGTTGCCGAAGCAGTCGGTCACCGAGTTCGGGTTGGGGCTGGCCAGTGCGCAGGTCAACACCGAGGCGTTCCTGAGCACCGAGCGGGTGGTGACGCAGGCCAGTCCGTTCGGGTTCGCGGTGGCCGGACGGTCACCGCAGGCGCCGGGGACGCTCGTGCAGACGGCGATTCCGGACAACCCGCAGCCTACGACGGGCGGGCTGCCGATTCCCGAGACGCCGCTGGGCAGGCTCAGGGTCCTCAACGGCAACGTGCAGGCGCGGTGGGACGAGAAGCTCGGGCCGTGTGTGAGTCCGCTGGCGACGGCGAGGACGTCGCTCGCGGGGCTTGAGGTGCTCAGCGCGTTGCCGGCTGAGGTGCCGTTGCCGTCCAAGAGTCTCGTGAGCATTCCGGACACGTTCGAGGCGAACTCCAGCGTGCGGCTGGTCGACCTGGCCGGCAGCGCGAACAAGGCGGTCGAGTCGACGTCGACCATGCGCGCTGTCAGCGTGGAGATCGCGGGTGGCATCAAGATCGACGTGGTGACGCCGCCGACGCTCACGGCGACGGCCACCGGCGACGAAGGAACGTCCAAGATCACGTACACGGCGCCGGTGCTGAAGGTCGGTCAGAACGGCAAGGAGCTCGGCACGTTGGACGCCGCGCATCCGGTGCTGGACGTGCCGCTGCTGCTCGACCTGGTCGTCGTCAAGCTGCAGATCGCCGGGCTCACCGAGAAGAAGGCGAGCTTCTCCGGCAACGGGTTCAGCGGGTTCCAGCTCGGGGCCACGGCGCGGATGCTCGACGTGCAGCTGTTGCCGACGGACAAGCTGAAGCTGCCGAACCTGCCGACGGCGCTCGCGCAGATCTCGCTCGGTGAGCAGATCGTGCGGGCCGCGGCACCGCAGGGTGGCGTCATCTGCGGCACGGCCCAGCCACCGGAGCAGCCCGGCGGAGCGGCGGCGCCTCCACCGCAGAAGACGCCGCCGCTCGCCTACACCAACGCCGCGTACCAGGCGATCCCGCTGTTCTGGACCGGCACGGGACTGCTGCTCGCGGGCGTGGTCGTGGTGGCCGCGCTGCCGGTCAGAGGCCGATCGCGCGTCCGAGCTCGCGGGGTTTCAGCACCCTGAGCAACGCCTCCACGAGGTAGTAGTCGCCGTAGGGCAGGGAAACCTCGATGCCGGTTTCGGTACGGCGGTTGCGGGTGCCACGCGCCAAGATGGCCTCGTGCTTCTCGGCACGGGTCGTCAAACACGTGCGGCACAACGCATCCAGGATCCGCAGCGCGGACACCCGATACGACAGACGTCCGGACGCGACGGCCAGGTCCAGCAGGCCGCACGCCATGACAGCGCCCGCCGACGAGTCCTTGATGTCGTCGGGTGCCAGCGGTGAGCGGTAGTCCCACACCGGAATGTGGTCCGGTGTAAGGACATCCAGTGCGAAGTCAGCCAATCGGCAGGCCGCGTCGAGGAACTCACGACGACGGGAGCGCCGGTACATCGTCGTGAACCCGTAGATGCCCCAGGCCTGGCCACGTGACCAGCACGACGTCGGGCTGTAGCCCTGGTTCGTGTTGGGGCCGATGTCCTCGCCGGTGTCCGGGTCGAAGTCGAAGACGTGCGGCGTGGAACCGTCCGGGCGGATGAACTTCAGGCGCGTGGTCTGAGCGTGCGCCACCGCGACGTCCAGGAACCGCGGCTCCCCCGTCTGCTGCGACGCGAACGTCAGCAGGTCGAGGTTCATCATCGTGTCCATGATCGCCCTGCCCGCGTTCGCGGGTGTTCCGAGCGCGCCCCACGCCCTGATGAAGCGGCCTTTGTCGTTGTAGCGCTGGATCAACGACGACGCGGCCTGCACCGCGCCGTCGCGCCAGGAGGCATCGCCGGTGATCCGGTACGCCGTCACCCACGACGGGTAGAAGAGGAAGCCCAGGTCGTGGGTCGACGTGTCGGTGCGCCGCGGGGACAACCGCAACGCGGACTCGACCGCCCACTTCCTGAACCGCTCGTCACCGGAGTCGAGAAACGCCAGCCAGTGCATGCCCGGCCAGAAACCACCGACCCAGCCACCGGAGTTGACGTAGGTCCACTTCTCGAACTTCGTCTCCTCGGGGAACGAGGTGACGTTCGGCGCGACCTGGCGCAGCTTGCCGAGCGCGTAGTCCAGCGACTCCCGGAACAACCGCACCGAAGCGGCCGAGGCCTCCCCCGCGACCCCGGCCACGACCGGAGCCGCCGCGGCCGCACCGAGCAGGGTCCTGCGACTGAACGTCATGGCACCATCCATCCGAGCACGGGCGTGGACTGCAGGTACGCGATCACGCACATCGCCAGCAACAGCAACAGGCTCCAGCCGAACACCTTCCGGAACAGGTCGCCCTCGCGCCCCACCAGACCGGCCGCGGCGGTGCCGATGGCCAGGTTCTGCGGCGAGATCATCTTGGCCATCACGCCACCGGAGCTGTTCGAGGCGCCGAACAGGAACGGCGACACGTGGAGCTGCTGCGCCGCGGTGACCTGCAGGCCGGCGAACAACGCGTTGGAGCCCGCGTCCGTGCCGGTGATCGCGACGCCGAACCAGCCGACGACCGGCGACAGGAACGCGAAGAACGCGCCGGTGCCCGCGAGCCACAGGCCCAGCGTGGTGATCTGACCCGAGTAGTTCATGACGTACGACAGCGAGAACACCGCGAGGATCGCGAGGATCGCCCAGCTGAACTGCTTGATCGTCCGGCCGTAGATCTGCGCGGCCTTGCCCAGTCCGATGCCGAGCACGGCCAGTGTGATCAGGCCGGACAGGAACAGCAGCGAGCCCGTGGCCGACGCCCAGTTGAGCACGTACTCGACCTTGATGGGCTTGCCGGACGGGTCGGCCAGGTGCAGCGACGTCCACGGGAACTTGATCGTCACCGCGTCGAGCGCCTTCTTGATCGGCACGATCTGCGCGAGCGAGAAGATCACGACGATGACCGCGTACGGGGTGAACGCCATGATCACGTCACGCCGCGAGTCCGCGGTCGCGCCGCCCGCGATGACCGGCGGGATCGACCGCTCCGGCTGCCACACCCGCGACAGCAGGACGACCGCGAGCACCGAGACGATGGCCGCGATGATGTCGCACAGCTTGTAGGACCAGAAGTTCGAGACCAGGTACTGCGTCACCGCGAACGAGCCACCGGCGGCCAGAGCGGCCGGCCACGCCTGCTTGAAGCCGCGCCTGCCGTCCACCACGAAGATCAGCACGAACGGCACGAGCATCGCCAGGATCGGCACCTGACGGCCGGTCATCGCACCGAACGTGTCGGCGGGCAGTCCGGTGACCGTGTTCAGGACCGTGATCGGGTTGCCCATGCCGCCGAACGCCACCGGCGCGGTGTCGGCGATCAGGGCCAGCGCCACGGCTTTCATCGGGTCGACGCCCAGAGCGATCAGCATGACCGAGCAGATCGCGACCGGGCCACCGCCACCCGCCAGTGCTTCGAGCAGCGCGCCGAACGAGAACGCGATGACGATCGCCTGCACGCGCTGGTCGTCCGAGATCGAGCTGAACGACCGCCGCAGCACGGCGAAGTGTCCGCTGTGGACCGTCAGGTTGTAGATCCAGATGGCGTTGAACGTGATCCACAGGACCACGAGCACGCTGGTCAGCGCGCCGAACACCGCCGAGTTGAGTGCCTGACCGACCGGCATCGAGTAGCCGAACACGGCGACGCCGATCGCGAGCACGAGGGCGGTCAACCCCGCCCAGTGAGCCTTCCACTTGAGACCGCCGAGCAGCACGAGCACGGCAACGAGCGGTATCAACGCGAGCAGAGCCGACAGGAACAACGATCCCGTCGGATTCGGATTCTGCTGGTACACCAAGGCCGCCTTTCCTAAGCCTGAACTCCGGCGGCGTGGAGGCCTCAGGCTTGTTCCATTGCACGGAACGTAGTTCCATGTTGGTCGGCGCACATCGTGTCATTCCGCCGCCCCGATCGGAAGGCACCGACAGATGCAAATCAGGCACTCGACCCATCCGGCGCAGTTGCCGGGCTTCGACACGGACGGGCTGCGGCAGCACTACCTGGTGGACGACCTGTTCGTACCGGGCGAGATCCGGACCGTCTACACGCACGAGGACCGCATCGTGCTGGGCGGCGCGGCGCCGTCGCCAGGCCACCCGCTCAAGCTGGAAAGCGCTCCGCCGCTGCGATCAGCGCACTTCTGCGAACGGCGTGAGCTCGCCGTGCTCGCGATCCGAGGTTCCGGAACGGTTTCCGTGGACGGAACCGAGCACAAGCTCGGTACGCGCGACTGCCTCTACGTCGGCCAGGGCGCCGTGGATGTCGAGTTCCACGCCTCCGACGAGGACACGCGCTTCTACCTCTTCTCCACGCCCTCGCACGCGTCGTTCCCCACGGCCGTCGCCCGTTTCGACGAGGTCGACGTGCTCCGGCTGGGCGACCAGAGCACCGCGAACGTCCGCGAGATCCGCAAGTTCGTGCACGCGGACGGCATCCGCAGCTCCCAGCTCGTGCTGGGCGTGACGTCGCTGGCGCCCGGCAGCGTCTGGAACACCATGCCGCCGCACACCCACGACCGCCGCACCGAGTGCTACCTGTACTTCGACCTGCCGGAGGACCACCGGGTCATCCACCTGTGCGGTGAGCCCCAGAACACCCGCAACATCCTGGTGCGCAACGAAGAGGCCGTGATCTCGCCGTCATGGTCCGTCCACAGTGGAGCGGGCACGCACTCGTACACGTTCGTCTGGGCGATGGGCGGCGAGAACCAAGCCTACGACGACATGGATCCCGTTGCCGTGACGGAGCTGCGGTGAGCTTCTCCCTCGAAGGCAAGACCGCGGTCGTCACCGGTGCTCGCACGGGGATCGGCCGCGCCATCGCCCGCGGCCTGCACGCCGCCGGAGCCCAGCTGGTCCTCGTCGGCCGCGGCGATCTCTCGGACGTGGCTCCCGCGGTGGCCACGGTGTCGGTGGACCTCTCGGATCCCGCTTCCGTCGAACCCGCGCTGGCACCGGTGCTGGCCGAGCACCAGGTGGACGTGCTGGTCAACAACGCCGGCACGATCCACCGCGGCCCCGCCGTCGACGTGTCGCTGTCCGACTGGCAGCGGGTGATGGCGGTCAACCTCGACTCGGCGTTCGAGATCTCGAAGCTGTGCGGGCGCCAGATGATCTCCAACGGCAGCGGCAAGGTCGTGAACATCGCGTCGCTGCTGTCCTTTCAGGGCGGCATCCTCGTGTCGGCCTACACCGCCTCGAAGCACGCACTGGTCGGCATGACCAAACTCCTCGCCAACGAGTGGGCCGCGTCGAACGTTCAGGTCAACGCCATCGCGCCGGGCTACATCGAAACCGGCAACACGGCACCGTTGCGCGCCGATCCGGACCGCGAACCCGCGATCAGGGGCCGGATTCCGGCGGGCCGCTGGGGCACGCCAGAAGATCTCGTTGGCCCAGCGGTGTTCCTTTCGTCCAGCGCGTCCGATTATGTGACCGGACACGTGCTCGTGGTCGATGGAGGCTGGCTGGCGAGATGACCGATACCGCCGTCGAGAAGACGCTCGCCGTGCTGGAGGCCCTGGCCGACCACACGCGCATCACCGACATCGCGCGGGTCACCGGCCTGCCGAAGTCCACGGTCCACCGCCTGCTGCAGACGATGGTGGACCGGGGCTTCGCGACCATGGGCTCGGACGGGTACCTGACCGGACCGCGGGTGCTCGCCCTCGCGGGCAAGGTTCTCCGGCCGTTGGACACGGTGGAGCGGGCCCGGCCGTCCCTGCGCACGCTGCAGGAGTCCACAGGCTGCACGGTGCACCTGGCCGTGCTGTTCGGCGACGAGCTGGTCTACGTGGACAAGATCGAGGCCGACAAGCCGTACCGGATGGCGTCCCGGCTGGGCATGTCCCTGCCCGCGCACGGGACCGCCATCGGCAAGGCCGTGCTGGCCTCGCTGTCCGCGTCCGAGCTGGACGCGTACGTCGCACGCGTGGGGCTGGCTGGCCGGACACCGAAGACGATCACTTCGGCGACCCGGTTGAAGTCGCAGCTGGCGCGGGTGCGGCGGTCGCGGTTCGCGCTGGACGACGAGGAGAACGAGCTCGGCGTCCGGTGCGTGGGCGCGGCGATCCGGGACCACGCGGGCGTCGTGGTCGGCGGGTTGTCAGCGTCGTCGCTCGCGATGGAGCACTCGATCCAGGAGCTGATCGCTCTCGGGCCACGCGTGGTGCAGGCGGCGGACGAGGTGTCGACGGCGCTCGGCTGGGCCTGACCCCTAACCCCGGTGGAGCGTCGTCACCATCGCCTCGATGGCGATGCGCGGCTTCACGTTGACCTCGATGGCTTCCCGGCAGGCCAGCACCGCCTCCAGCCGCCGCAGGATCGACTCCTGGGACCACTGGGCGGCCGCGGTCCTGGAGTCACCTGCCCGGTCCGGGTGCATCAACGCGGCCTCGGACCCGGTCCTGGTCACCAGCGCGTCCCGGTAGAACCCGGCCAGGTCCACCAGGGCCATGTCGAGCGAGTCGCGCTGGGTCCTGGTGGCACGCGACTTCTGGCGCTTCTCCAGGTCCTTCAACGCGCCCTTCGCCCCACGGGTCGCGGCAGCGGTGCCCTTGCCGGTACCGCCCGCGCCCATCGCCGTCTCCAGCGCCGACCGCTCGGCTTCGTTGCGCGCCTCGTTGGCCGTGGTGGCGTCCTCCTCCGCGGCCTTGATCAGCTCGTCGGCGCAGGTGAAGACGTCAGCGGGCTTGCGCAGCGCCAGCGGGATCCGCAGCACGGCCTCCCGCCGGGCCCTGGCCTCCTCGTCGACGGCCAGCCGCCGCGCCCGTCCGACGTGCCCGCCGCACACCGAGGCCGCCCACTGGGCCATCTCCGGCGCCACCCCGTCGACCTGCTCCAGGGCCGAGGCGATCGCGGCGGGCCGAGGCGAGCCCAGTGACACGAGCCGGCACCGCGACCGGATCGTCACGGACACGTCTTCGGGGTGGTCGGAGGGCGCGCAGAGCAGGAACACCGTGCGGTCCGGGGGCTCCTCGACGGCCTTCAGCAACGCGTTGGCCGCGCCCTCGGTCAACCGGTCGGCGTCCTCGATGATCACCACCTGCCAGCGGCCCGACGTGGGACGGCGAGCGGAGATCTGCACCAGCGCGCGCATCTCGGCGACGGAGATCGAGAGGCCCTCGGGCGTCACCACGCGCACGTCGGCGTGGGTGCCGTGCAGCGCGGTGCGGCAGCCGGTGCACTCGCCGCAGCCGGGACGGTCGTCCGTCACCACGCACTGCAGGGCACCGGCGAAGGCACGGGCGGTGGACGAGCGGCCGGATCCGGGCGGGCCGGTGAACAGCCAGGCGTGCGTCATCACGCCGGGCGCGGGAGTGCCGCCCGCGACGATCGTGGCGGCGGCCTCGGCAGCCGCAGACAGGGTCGCCACCGCGTCGGGCTGCCCGACAACCTCGTCCCACACGCTCATGGACTGCAGTCTTCCAGCGAGCGGTCAGACCGCGGCTTCGGGGACCGCCCGCTTGCGGGTCGCGAGCAACGGCACCACAGCGGACCGGACCCGATCGGCCACTTCGTCGGCGTCACCGTCGGCCTCGACGACCACGTACCGGTCCGGATCGGCGGCGGCCATCTCGCTCAGCAGCCGCTGCACCCGCCAGTGGTGCTCCAGCGCGATCGACTTGCCGTCGGCGACCGGGCGGTCCAGCAGGATCGTCAGGTCGGGCCGCAGCCGGCCGGTGGCCCAGTCGACCAGGCCTTCGAGCTCCTGGTGTTCCAACGTGCTGGTCGCCGTGAAGTGCGCGAGCGGTGAGTCGACGTAGCGCTCCATCACCACGACGGAACCGCCGTCCAGCGCCGGACGCACCTGCCGTTCGACGACATCGGCGCGCACGGCAGCGGCCACGAGGGCCTGCGCGCGCACGCCCGCCAACTCGGCGGAGGACAGCACCGCGCGCAGACGGCGTTCGTCGTGCTCGGGATCGGCGGCCAGCAGCACGTCCAGGCCCTCGGCGCGCAACGCCGCGGCCAGGCGGCGGGCCTGCACCGAGGTGTCCTCGCGGGTGTCGCCCTCGACCGCGATCAGCATGCCCTTGGTGTGCCGGCGCCCGCGAATGGCCGCGAACAGCGACGACAGCACCGGCTCCTCACGACGGTCGTCCATCTGCCGGTACGCGACGAGGCCCAGCACGATGGCGATCACCGCGCCGCCGAGCATCACCGGACGGGTCGCGTCGACCTCCATCGGGTGGCCGAAGACGCTGACCTGCCGCTTCTGCAGCAACGCGACCAGCAGCGGAGCCCCGGCGGAGGCACCGAACAACACGATCTTGAGCAACGACTGGATCAGCGCGACCGTGCGGCCGCGCATCTCGTCCTCGACCTGCGAGCCCACGATCGTCAGGCCGGTCAGGAACGCCACACCCGCGCAGGCACCGACCAGCGCCACCATCAGCAGCGCGATCCACAGGTGCGGGGCCAGCGCGACCAGCACCAGCGTGATGCCCGCGCCCACGATCGTCACGCCGAAGAGGCGGTTGTAGGCGAGCCTGCGGGCCAGCCGCGGCGCGGTGGCCATGCCCAGCGCGAGGCCGAGGAACACGGCCACGAACAGCAGGCCGAACGTCGAGGCGCCGCCGAGCAACGACTCCGCGTAGAGCTTCGCGGTCGCGATCACCACACCGGCCGCGGCGAACGCGCCGATCATGCCGATCACCAGGCCGCGGACCAGCGGCGTCGCGGCGGCGAACCGGATGCCGTCGCGGAACATCGCGACGAACCCCGGCCTGTCGGCCTCGACCTCCTTCTTCCTGGTCGACGCGCGGCCGGAGAGCTCGGGCAGACGGGTCGCGATCAGCCCGGCGGAGGTGAAGTAGAGCAGGCCGTTGATGATCACGGCGATGGTCGCGATGCGGAACTCGAGGTCGCCGCCCTGCAGGTTCAGGTACGTCGGCAGGCCCGCGATCAGCGAGTACAGGCCGAAGCCGCTGATCGTCGAGATGCCGTACGTCATCACCAGGCCGAGCTGGTTCGCCGACTCGACCTGGTCTGGGCGGCGCAGCAGGTTCGGGACCGCCGACTCCTTGGCCGGGATCCACAGCATCGCGCAGCAGCCGACCAGGAAGTTCGCCACGAAGAGCCAGACCGGCGACCCGATCAGCGCGATCGAGATGAACAGCGAGCCGCGCGTGACGTCGCAGACCACCATCACCTTGCGGCGGTCGAACTTGTCCGCGAGCACGCCACCGATGGGCGCGAACAGGATGCCCGGCAGCAGCTGCGTGAGCACGACCAGCGAGAGCGCGAACGACTGCCACTGGTAGCTGTGCATCATCTCGGAGACCAGACCGGTCAGCGCGAGCAGTGACAGCCAGTCACCGACGCTGCACAGGTAGGTGACGAGCCAGAGCCTGCGGAACGGCCTGATCGCCAGCACCGAGCGCAGGCGGTGAACCGTGGACACGCTGGACTCGGCCTGCCCCGTCTGGCCTGCCTCGGTCACTGCTGTGTCCGCGTCCTGAATCTCAGTCACCCCTGTTTCGGCCCACCCCGTGGGATCAGAGTAACCGGAACGCGCGTCGGCCAATGCCCGACTCTCAGCCTCAGGAGCTGAAGATCGCCCCAAGAATGTTGACGATCACCAGCACGAAGAAGCCGATCACGATCAGGCAGCCGATGAACGCGGCCACGCCACCGGACTGCTT
>Ga0070710_10000206_pt1 | contig 27826 bp, 36 predicted proteins | sample LARL52metaG_FD_65454 | JGI IMG/M metagenome (GOLD analysis project Ga0070710, IMG submission 65454) | Corn, switchgrass and miscanthus rhizosphere microbial communities from Kellogg Biological Station, Michigan, USA - LAR L5-2 metaG | ecosystem: Host-associated > Plants > Roots > Rhizosphere ...
CTCAGTGGATCCACCGCGTAGCTCTACATAAGAGGACTTCGGCATCCAGTTATCCAGCGCGACCGCATCAGTGAGTGGCATTGTGGCGAGAGAATCCCGCGCATTCCAGCCACCGACCGGAGCCGGATAACTCTTGGTCTGACTGACTGCATCACGCGGAGACTTCGTTTTCTGTCTGAGCGCTGTTCTCATAGACGCCAGGAATACTCCGGAACCATAATGCCGGGTTTGTGCTGATGAGTCGCTCCAGCCATATTCAAGACGGGCTTTCCACCATCGCGCCCCAGCGCATTCATGACTTGCATTTCATACGTCCTGAAATCCTCTTCATAAGAGAAGCCCTTTTCCTTCTTCCAGCGCCACCGTAGACCAGCAAGGACTAGTTCTTCGGGAAGAAGGATGGTATCTGTATCAAGCGTGAAATATTGCTTGTAGGTCGTCCCATCGGCCCCAAGAATCCAATTCTTGCTGATGTACTCAGCGGCCCACGTATGGCCAGCAGTAGGAATAGGATTGGACAGTAAATGCTCGCCACGAATGCGGTAATAGTAGCGAGGGCCTGAGACATTGCGGGCTTTCCGGTCCTGCCATTCCTGATCGGACAGTGGCCCATAAATCGGCAGCGTGTCGGTCCTGTCAAAGAAGGTGCCGTTTTTAATATACTTGAAGCCATTGGTCGCAATGCTGGTCAGTGCGCCCTGGTCCTCTTGTGCCTGTGTCGTCAAGGTAAATTCATTCGTCAGCGCATTCCACGGCCCCCGGTCGGCCAAGTCGTTGCCTTCCTCCTCGAGCAGTCGTAGCAACTGGAGGACTTGGGCATCTGTCGTGGTCCCCATGACGGAGTTCGGGACGGGAATGTTGGTACGACCGCAGACGTTCTGAATGACAGTTAAGAGGCTCATTTCTTCCTTTGCTTTGGCTCATCAAAGGCATCTGAAATGTCGATTTTGGCCGTCGATGGCATCTGCGGGATGACGGGGCCAATGTCGGCCTGCACCTTCACCATCTTCTTCAATTCCTCAATCTGCTCTTGCATGGACTTGAGATTGCCTTCTAGCAGGCCATTCTGGCGCTGCAAAGCCACCATTTCCTCTGTCAGTTTACCCTTGTCATTCGCCGCTGCGAGCCATGCCTTCGCCTTGTTCTTGAGGTCAATTCCGCCCATGCCAATGCGTCGAATGCCGTCATCTGGAAGGGTCGAGAGGTCCTCCACGGTACGGATGTTCAGAGAGGTCAATAGCGCCACCTGTGCGGGAGTGGCGACGGGCCAGAGCTTAATGGGGGTGCCTTCAACCGGAAGCTCCTTGCCCTCCTTGAAGCGGCCATAGGCTTTCTTGTAATACTCCGCATGCTGTCCAGGCATCCTGCCGCCGTTCAGTTCCATTGGGATAATGGTCTGAATCCAGTGCTCCGCTTCGAAGATGACGGAATCCACACCGCCCGCCTGCCGGACCGTCACATAGTCCACATCCTTGTAAATGGGGACGCCTTCTTTCGTCAGTTTGGGCCGGCTGGTTCCCGCATTGTTGGGGTCCGGTTCAAAGACTTGAATGGAGGCCGTATGAAAGGAAATCACAGCGGGCTTCATTTTGGTTAAGTCCAAGGTATCCACAATATCCATCGCTAACGGCATAGGGCCTCCTCAAATGGAATGATCCAGTGTAGCTGGGGGTACTTCTCTTGCAACACAGTCTTAAAGTTCCAGGCCGTCATCACCACGGCATCAGGAGGAACTTCGGTTAAATAGCTTGTGGGGTAAATCGGGATGTTGGTGCCAGGGATATAGCGGCCCTGCTTCTGTGGCGTATCGTCCACGCAATAATCAATCAGGTCGACTAAACCGAAGTGGTGAATGAGCGTACATGCTTTCGCCGTGGCCCCAAAGCAGGCAATGGTGCCATCTATATCAATAATCTGTTCCTGTAGCGCGCGCTTGCCACTGATAATCTTCTCGCTCAGCGCGCGCCAGCGGTAAGGACGCCTGCACCAATAGCGCTTGGATCCACCGTGAGTCGTGAGCGGTTCAAGGCGTTCAATCTCTAGGCCAAAGCGTTTCAGGAAGGGGACAAGTGGTTCGACCGTATGGTAGTCGCGGTGTTCATGGTACATCATGTCGAAAGCCCCGCGTTCACAGAGCGCATCGAAGTCCTGCACTTCAAAGACTAGGACCCCGTCTACTCCAAGCATCTTGTCGATGCCCCTGAATACATCCCACAGGTCATCGACATGCGCCAGGACATTATTCGCCACAATAATATCCACCTGGCCTAAGTCTTCAGCGAGTGCCGAAGAGAATGGAGCCGCTATGCCGACAGTCGTATTGGGGTCTACCCCGAAGGCGTCAAAGCCAACCTTCCTTAGTTCATCAAGGTAGAGGCCGTTATTGCAGCCAATCTCCATCACCTTCTGCGCCTTGGGATAGAAGAACTTGAGTTCATCAGCCGCCTTCGCCAAATGCGCCCTATTCGCTGCCGGCGTCTGATAACGGTAATCTACCCAATCAATGCTCGGTCGGTACTTCTGCTGCACATGGCCACAAGAAATGCACTCCTGTATCTCCAATGGAATAGTAGGAGCGCCTTTATCCGGTAACTCCGGAAAGCTGTTCGCTATGGGTGTCGGAGTCAGTGTCAGCATGACACGACAGGCCCCGAAACAGAGGCGGCAGGCCATGGATTCTTCTATGGGGTTATGACTTCCCATTAGCCTCTCGCTCTAGCGATTCCTTCCACTCGCTCAGCAAAGCGTTATAGTCATCGCTTGAGACAAATAATTTCCCATTAAATTCGTAGTAACTGACGCCATCATATTTATATTTAGGCTCTGGATGTTCCATTACGGTTTGTATGCCTCAATTCGCATGTCCCGTTCCGGAATATGAAAGACCGGTTCCTTCACCTGAATGTTCCGAAAGCAGACATTGGACAGCGCATCGCTCAGCTCATCCTTCGACCAGCCCCATTGGTGCATCATGTCAGGCTTCTCATCTCTCGGATCGCCATACAACCCTAGCAGAGTCAGTCTGATATTCTTCTCGCCGTTCACAATGGACTGAGCAATCTTATCGAGGCAGGGCAGTTCCAGAATCAGCTTGCCTCCTGGCTTCAGCACGCGGAACCACTCATACAGCGCTTTAGGAGCTTCCCTGCGGTGCAAGTGCTCAAGGATATGAATGGCCCAAATCTCATCGGCATAGTCGGTACTGAACGGCAATGGATGTGTGTCGCATCGAACGTCAATATCTTCATCCGTTCCATGGCGGTCACAGTTCAGGAAGCCGGGCATATACTTATTGCCAGCCCCAATATTTATGCGTATTTTCTCGGTTGCTGTCTCCACGCTTGCCCCTTATTAAGAAGGTGATAGTGGCCATCTCTCTGATCATAATGAATGCTTGAATGGCAGTTGGGACAAATTAGGCGAATATTCTCCAGCACATTATTGAGTCTATTTCCGTCCAAGTGATGAATCTGGAGTATTTCCGGCTTCTTGTCCCAGCCGCACATTTGGCACCTAAAGAAGTTCTCACGCATATATTTTGATGCCGTCTTATATCCAAACCAATTACCAAATCTCTTCATGTTGGGATTGTCCGGTCCTCGCTTGAATCGTTGCCTATTTGGATGTGCCAGCATTTTCGATTTTGCTTCTGGTGTCATAGTTGGAGGCACTCTGACTCCAGACTTGTTATAGCAAAGCATTGAGCAAAACCTTACTTTCTTGCCTTCCTTTTCATCATTTCTTACCCTACATGCTGGGACATAGAATGACTTGGAGCAAAACTCACAAATAATGTCAGACCCAATTCTTGGCCTTCCACCCTTACTCATGAAAATAACCCCTCCAAGGCTTGCTCCCATAAGCGTCCAATCGACTCAGGGGAGAACTTCTCTATATACTTCTGCCCCTCCTTCACGCGGTCGTTCAGTTCGCCCTTCATCGCTCTCGCCCACTGGAGTCCCGTTTCAAACTTGCCGACCCACGCGACTTTCCTAAACTCCTTATATGATGGGAGAGCACCGCAGACAGGAAAGCAGCCAGCACGCAGAGCATTAACCAGACGATTAGCAGACTTGTACTCAACCCCTTTGCGAGACGGAAGCAGGACAATGTGACTTTCCTGCAAAGCGCGTGTTTGAATCTCGGGAGTCCACTGCACCCATTCATGGCCAAGGTTTTCATTGGGGCCCGTCACAATCATGAGATGGTGGCCGTTTAAGACACCGCCCTTAATATAGGGGCGAATGTCCTTCAAGTTCCCCTGACAGCCGAACCACAGATACTTGTCGCCGTCATCCGCATGAGGCTCGCCGTGTGGCTCGTCATAGGCTTCCGGAATAATCGCATCGGCATGGCGGAAGCCGTATTTCACCAAACGGTCTGACATGTTTGCGGTAGGAGTAATAACCAAATCAGCCAGCTTAACCATCTCCGCATAGGTCTCCCCTATGAGTTTATTTCTAAAATGGTCGTCGATAATGTCCACGACGACCTTGACCCCATCACGCTTACATTCCTTCGCCAGTTCCACATCAATGGAGCAAGGCTTGGTAAAGATGATGATTTCGCCTTCCCCGCCGTTTACTGTCCCGCCCAAATAGTCCGCAGGGAACTTGCTCCGCATCCGATAGGATGCCGTCACTTCCCCTAACCGCTGAATAAAGACTGTCTTATACTTCATACCTGCATTCCCGCCTTCCTCCGTCCTTCTAAGAGCGCTGCTAAGGCTCCATCTCCCCTGCATTCAAAGTGAATATCTGACAGCCATCCATAGGTCGCTTTCTGAAACTCGTTTAATTGTGCCGCCATGGCTGCGTTACAGATAAACTTCTTCCCATCGACCCAAATCGGCGGCACTGTGGGGACAGGCCGTTCGTCATTGAAGCGCTTATGGCCATTTTCATTCACGCAACAATCGAAGCCGTAGAGGATGAAGTTTCTAAACCCCATGAACCATCCAAGCGCAATAGCGCGAAGGCCTGAAGTTGACCCGCCTCCTACCGCCACTCGCGCATACTTCTTGACCGTCTCCATTTCCCCCTCATGGCTATAGGAATGCCAAATCATCACTTTGCAGTCTGAGAGGTAGTCGAACATTTCGGGAGCGACTCGAGAGGCCAGTAAATAGACGGTGTGTTGGTTTTTCTTTCTGACGTTATGTCGTCTATCCCTTGGCTCAATCGAGACGAACAAGTCGGGTTCAATTCCATTCTCACAGAGGAAGTCATGAGCGCCCTTGACTGCGAGGATCGGTCGTCCTTTGCCACGTTGCTCCTTTATCTCTTCAACGAAGGTGGGGAGCGAGGGGCCGCTCCCCACCACGATTAATGGCCCATCGTGGGAGACCAGAGCAGGGACAAACTCTGGCAGCCCACGGCGGACATTCAATTCAACGGTGGCTTGGTGTTGCTCCGCCACCCCGAACTGCTTAACATCAATCTCCAGCGGTTTGAGCATCAAACTACGCTGGGTTCGTGAACGGATGGACATACATTGGCGTCGCCGCGACACACGTGAGCGCGGTGGCCAATGAGCCAGTCGTATTCAGGAACAGCCCAGGAATCAGCGAGTTACTGACTGTGGCATCGTCCACATAGCCAGCGGTCGCTGTGGTATAGATCGGAAAGTTTGCCGCGCAATCGTCGGCAAAGTTCCCCACAAACGTCCCCATACGCATGAACCAGCCGTAATAGGCTGACGCGATGGACGCCTGCGGGCATCCAATTTTCTTGGACGCGCCGGCATCGGCGACAAGCGTAGTCGTCGCCATTTGCGCCGTTCCGCCTTCAAACATGACGCAGAACGCATACTGCGACAATTCCGAAATGGCAGGGCCGGCATATTCGGCAATTCCGCCCATATCGGTATGGGCGATGGTCCCAACGGGCATTTTCGCCGTGGAACTGGTATCGGTAAACCCCGGCGTGACAATCGCAGAAATAATCTTCGACGCCACGCGGGTGGTTGAGTGAACGTCTTTCTTGGCCATGACTCAGTATCTCCTTTACTTAAGGATTCGTTTCTTGTTTCGGACAATATTAGAGATATGCGTTTGGTCAACGCCAAACATCACACCAATCTTTGTCTGGCTATATCGGCCAGTTCCATAAATTGCCCGTATGGTATTCACATCTTCAGTAGTGAGTCCGCTACGGCAACCGTACCGAAGTCTATTGGTGCGGTCGTGTGAGTTCTGTTTGGAATCACCGAGATATAGATGCTCAGGATTGACGCACTTCCTGTTGTCGCACTTGCGAAGGACCCAAGCGCCTCTAGGAATTTCGCCACAGTGGATTAGATATGAGGCTCTATGCGCCTGAATCTGCCCACCGTTTAACCAGAACTTCCCATATCCGTCACGGTGCATGGTCGATTGCCATTCATGGCAATCATTGTCTTGCACCACAACTTTCTCAGCAAATCTCCGCTTAATGTCCATCAAGTTTTTATGACTCCTTGCAATTTCCGGTTCGAACACCAGAGATTGCCCATCCACAGAATGGGAATCACCGCTCCGTCTTGGTTGGTCGGGTTCTTCTCATCCATCTCATCCATGTCGGCATCTTTGTGCGCCGTGATTCCCAAATACTGGGTATTCAGGAAGTACATGTTGCTCAGAATTCCGCTGGCAGAGGTATCAAATACTACATCCGCAGTCTTATACTTCAGGCCAGTGAAGCCACCAGTGACAGTGCTGTCTCCGGTATAGCGCTTCAAGGATACCTGGCTACCCTCAAAATACTGGTAGTAGGTGGTATTGCAGACGATGAGGTCCGGCTGGTCATCCGGCCCACGGTCCAGGTTCAACCATGCCGGCAGCATCAAGCCGTTCTCAATGTTGGAAGCCGATGGGGTTGTCACCGTATCGGACGCATCCAGCACGTAGTTCTGCCAGAAGGACCAAATGTTGGCATCCAATCCACCGACGACATTGGTGTTTGTCTCGGCAACAATCGCGGCCAGACCGTTGATCTGGTTCGTCGCGCTGCCCGCGCTATACACATCGGTCGAAAAGCTATTCGTGAACGTGCGAATCGCGTTCTTGATGCGCGCTGCCGCCAAATCCACGATTTGCTGATCGCCGCTGTTGATTCTCAGTTCACGACCTGACGCCACCACATGAATGGCAATCTGTCGCCACTGATACTCCGCAGCCGTCAGGACTTCAGATTGCGAGATGTTCAGCGTGTCCCAATCTGAATACCGGAGGTAGGTGTTATTCGATGCATAGTCCAACGGAATGGCAATCGTGGTGCCTCCGTCAGTCGTCTTATAATTGCCCCGTTTCTTCAAACGCTTCACCAGGGCATTGCGGTTGCTAATGTTGTCCACCACTTTGCTGCGGTGGTTCCGGTAGGTCGTGACGACCAATTCGGAAAATGTCGAACTTGCTGAAGCCATTGCAGGCTCTCCTTTCTAGGGTTAGGACGCTCTAGCGCGCATATTGGCTAGAGTGGCTTTCAAACTGTCCTCAAGGTTCGCCCCAGACGGCTCTGTCGGAGACCGCTGCGTGTCACGACTCTTGATATTGACCGCCACGGCCTTCTTCTTCGGAAGGCTCTCGAGGCGGGCATTCTCTTTGAGTTTGGCTTCGTGTTCTGTCTGAATACGAGCCACCTCTTTGGCATATGTCACCGGATTGAGACGCACCGCTCGGTCGTAGGCGTCCTGTAAGGACAACCCACGGTCCGCTTGAATGAGCATCGTCATTTCTGCCGACACATCATTAAAGTATGGGTGCGCTTTCTCATCCGCTGCGAATGCCGCAATCTCCTTTTCGGCCTGACTGCGAGCTTCCTGTTGGGCCGCTTGCAGTTGGGCCTGTTGGTACGATTGCATCTGACTGACTTGCTGTTTCAGTTCTTGGACGGCGGGGTCAACTGGCGTGCCATTTGGCTCTGCTGGCTTGCCAAATTCCGAGAGGTCGACGCCATAGTTCTTGGCGAGCTGCTTAAAATATTCAATGCGCTGTTCAGTGGGGGAATAGCGCAGCTGATGGTCGGCATTGAACAGGCTCTTAATGGCCTGCACTTCGTCAACCTTCAATTGCTGAAGGGTTTGTCTGTAGGGGTTTAGCGACTCACGAACGGTCTTGGCGAAACCGGCATCACCCTTGTACTGCTCGAGACCGTCAAGGAAGTCTTTCTCGCGCTTCTCAATATACTCTTGGGCCTTGGGGTCGATTTTCTCCCAATAGGGGTGATAGTCTTTGGCCCATGACTTCGGGACGGATCGGATGGTGGGCTGGTCAGGAACAGACGCAGCGGCAGTAGATTGAGGGGGGTCAACGGCTGCCGGTGCGTTGTCCTGTCCAGTCTCAGGGGAAGGGGGGTCCTGAGACGGGAACAAATCATTGCCAATCTGTTCGGATGCAGCCGCGATATCTAGCCCTGTAGGGGCTTCTTCAGTTTCCATTCTCCATAGTCATTTCTCCCCCTCACTTCCGCACTAAGCCTAAATCAGTACCCTGCTGAGTCAGTTCGGAATATAACTTCCCCCTCTTCGCTGTCGGCATTTTCTCCACCGCTCGCTCAACATGCTGATGGATGGACTTATCGAGTGCGGCTTCAGACTCTTGCTGCTGCCGGATATAGTCCTGCTTCATCCCTTCGTCATAGGGGACACAACCATTGCGCTTCAAATCCTCCACCCGCTTGGCATGGCTGGTAATGTGGGAGCCGTCAATAGGGCTGTCATAGCACACATCTTCGGCAACCTTGACTTCCAACGGAGCGCCAATGATTTGCTGTCCCACTTCACCGCAAATATCACAGACCCATATGGGCGAATGGTTTACTAGTGTAAGGAACTTCATAAAGAAGTGGCCATTAGGACAGCCGTATTCGTACATCGGCATTAAACTGCCGCCATTTCCTTGGGCCGTGGCATGTTCAGCGAGGGAAACGCCAAGTCCAATTCCTTAAACCACAGGTCCGCATGGTCGCAAAACTGATGATCCCGAAACCATGGACCACCGAGCGTGTAATGGAGGAGATTCGCTTCAGCATTCGGCTCATATTCGTCCACCAACCAATTCCATGTTTTTGGCAGCATCCCGATATTGCGAGGATCTGAACCGGCCCATTCCAGCCGATGCAGCTCGAGGCCACTGGCGCGATTCACATAGTCAGGCGTCAGCTTCTCGCAGAACTTATTACGAAAGACCATCAGACTTGACCAGTTCTTACGCGGATACATGGTCTGCATCTGGTTATCCATCTTCAGCATGGTCTTAGGGGTGTAGTCATGGGGAACGCACCACAATACCCGCTTCCCTTTTTCGTCGTTCTTCGCAATCTTCAGCAGGTCATACACATCGCCCCGACAGAGCATGTCGCAATCCATGAAGATGGAATAGTCGCCATAGTCACTGAGATAAGGAACTAGGAACCGCGTCATGCTAAATTCAGTGCTTTCCGTCTTGCCTCGCTCCCTGGTATAGAGGCCCTTTTCCCGTAGCTGCGCTTGCACTAGCGGGATAATAGCGACTGGTCCGGAAGCATGACGTAGTATGGAGTTCGCCAGTACATGGAAGGCCACGGCTTCACGACTATCCCACCCAATGAAGATTCTTAATGGCTCTTTCATCAATTCAACCTAAATGCCTGTATATAGCTTCCCGCCCTTACATCAATCGCGCCCACCGTCGCCGCGCTGGTTCGCGCCTTAAGCTGTAGCGTTCCTGAAGTGACATTCACTAAGTCTAAGTCCAGCTCCGTCCGGTAGTTCGTCGCTGACGCGGCAGGCGTAGCGCTATAGGTAATCGACCCGAATCCTGCTTGATTGAAGTAGCCCATCACGGCAGAGGCACCGCCCGCTGCGACCACCGAGGTAAAGCCTCTCCATACGCCTGTCGCCGTGGTTGCAGCAGGAGAGGATACCCCGAAGCCGAAGCCATTGGTGCCTTGCGTCGAATGGCTATGGTGCAACACGGCATGGACTTGATATGTCTTGGTAGAGACCAGAGTAATACTCAGGCCGCTAATCTTCGTTAGTCCGGAGGCTGAAATGGTCGCGGTGGTTTGCAGCATTCGCAACTGAGGAATACCAATGCCAGCAGAGAGCACCGAGACCTTTTGCGAGAGGACCGAGACTTGCTGGGACAGAATAGAGACTTGATTGCTGACCGCATCGCCAGCCGACAGCGCATTACTGACGAGATTAGACAGCGCATCGTGGGCGCTGGTCAGGGCAGAAACCAGATTGCTGACCGTGTTGACGCGGGTATCAACGGACGTTGCCGCCGCCGATGCTGTCGCCGCATGGTTATCAGCCGAGGTCGCCGCCAGTGAAGCCGTGGCGGCATGGGTATCGACCGAGGCAATCGCTGCCACCTGCCCAATATCTACCGAAATGTTATCGCTTACGGCATTAGAGAGCAGATTATGTGCGACAGCAAGTGCAGAGAGCGTATTACTGACCACATTGATCGCTGACGCGAGATTGGAATTGACGTTGGAGACTTTGGTGCTGGTGACGCTCCCGCCGCCTCCACCACCACCCGCCTTACCGGACAGCGCATTCAGCACGCTCTGGAGGCCCTGAACGGAGACGCCTGCGCTATTTCTGACTGAGCATTTCGTCACTACCGAGGTCGCCAGAGAGAAGAGGATGGAGAGTTCCGCGCTGGTGACGCTCGCCGTTCCACCCGTCGCGCTATTGGCACTGACGCGGTTCGACAGGGTATTGTGGGCAATAATAAGCGTGTTCAGTGTCGCAGTATTGTTGCTAATAGTATTCGACAAGGCATTCAAGACGGAGTTCGTATTGAGAGCAGCCGCCGAGAGCAGATTGCTGAAGGCATCATCAGCGGCAATTCTCGCCGCCGTTTCAATAGAGAGGTTATTGGAGATGACTGAGGCGCGGAAGGACAGCACATTATCTGCTGAAATACGGTTATTCGTTTCCACGACAAGGGCAGCACTGATGACGCTTCGACCTTGAGCCGCTGTCGCCGAGGCTGCCGAGAGTTCATTGCTAGTGACGCTCACGACTCCAGCAACTACCGCAGAGACGCGGTTCGAGAGCTGATCCACCACACTTTGCAGACCGCGAACCGAAGTCGCCGCACTCTTTGCCGAGACTTTTACCGCTGCCGACAGTTCGTTGGAAGTCACGCTCGTTGCGCCGGCCGCTGCCGCTGCCGATATACGGTTCGAGAGGGCTTGCACAATGCTCTGCAGGCCATGAACGGATGCCGCTGCGGTCGTTCTAGCCGACACTGCACAGATATAGTTCAGGACGGATGTAGCGGCTGCCGAGGCGTTATTGGCGTGGACATTGGCACTCGTCGCGGCATCGGAGGCGGTTGACGCATGGGTTTCAAGGTCTGAAATGCGGGCGCTGAGGGCATTAAAGACACTTTGTCGTCCCTTCACGGAATTGCCTGCAGAGTTTCTGACGGAGGTATTTTGTAGTAAGCTCACTTCTGCCGATGTCACACTGACGGCTCCGGCGACAATGGCTGAAATGCGACTGGAGAGCGCATCGACCACACTCTGAGGACCATGGACGGAGGCCCCTGCAGTGGTTCTTGCTGATGCCGCATTAATAGCTGATACGCGACTGACAATCTCATCGGCCAGATTCAGCGAGACGGCATTAATATGGAGATTCAGCGTAGCCGATACTGCAGATAATTTATTGGAATTGACACTAATGGCTCCGCCACCTGCCGAGATAATGTTGGAAATCTGATTCGAGAGGCGGTTCACATCGGCCGCTCTCGCATTCTGCTCTACCGACAAGGCTTGCGACACCACATCCACGGCCGGCTGTAAAAGCATGGCAATGTCTTGGGTCGTTGTGCGCCGAGTCACCCCAGCCTGCACCACAGGCACAGCTTCACTACCGACGAGTGAAGTGGCACTCCCTAAGGCTGATATTTTGACTTCGGCCATGGCGTGTTATCCTCTCAGGACATTAAGAACCACGTTTCTTCGTCGTCTTGGAGCGCCCGTTCCCTGGCTTGCGCTTCTTCGTAGGCGCGGAGCATAGCTTCGAGTCGTGCAAATCGCTGTGAACTTTCGCTGTTGTATCCACTAATACGTCCCAGTCTGAGTATTGCGGTACGGTATCTCTCTTCACTCCACGTAGGTGCGGCTTCTTCAAGGATTGCTTCTGCTGGTAAGTCCAGAGGGACTTCAACAAGTCCAAGAGCCACTTCAAGGGAGCGCTCAATAGAGTCAAATAGCTCCTCGGTGGCATTCTTGCGTTTCCTTTTGACCGGATGACCGGCCCCACCGGCCTGCCAATCAACGGTCGGTCCACTCCCAGAAGAAGCCTCCAGAATGATTGAACCGGAACCGTTTTCGAGCGTGATCTTTGAGCCATTTTCTTGTAAGAGGTAGAAGATTGCCACATTACGCCGCCACCGATTTGGTTTGAGCCTTTGGTCCGACCACGCAGTACAATTCTTTTCCGCGCTCCTGAATGTCCCCCACGGTAAAGAAGGCTTTCAGTCGATTCTTCCACCACTGCTTACCATTCTGAATCAGGTGCGTATTGCGCCCATCCGGCAGTGTCTTTTGCGCGGCTCCAGTATGAATAATGAAATAGCCGCACTTCTTTACCACTCGCTTCAGGTCGGCCAATACCGGGAGAATCTTGTCTGGTTCAATATGTTCGAGTACATCGGTGCATACCACGAGATCGGCAGGCCGTGGTGGTAAGTCCTTTCTAGGGATTGCTGGGTCATATTCCCATATGGGGTACGGCAACTCCTTCGCCAGAAACCCCTTGCCACACCCATAGTCAAGGATGCTGGTAGTGCCGAGCTTTTCCGCAATCTTAAGAACGGTGTCTTTATGTTTGCTCCCCCCAACTCCATAAAAAATGTTCTCCTCATGTAGTTTGCGGTTCAATTCCTTGTACTCTGCTGAAATCAGTTCAGGCTTTTGCATCCCGATATTGGCGGTGCCTGCCGGAACCGGCTTCCGTTCATAGAACTTCGCCATATGCTGAATGAGGCCGTCGCCATAATACTTGACCGTCACATTCGGCAGCATATCCATTTCATGGAAGATGCCTTGCGCCACGGTGAACATGGAGGAAGTGGTCTTAAACTCGCGGCCATGCACCGTCACCATGGAATGCCCAGGCGGTTGCATCGGATGGGATGCCGCGTGCTTGCCATAGGTCTCACTCTCGCAGCCGTCCACGCCAAACACATGCAGGTCCGTAAAGCCGAGGAAGCGTGAGAGCGTCAACATACGAACGCCCACGCTACAACCTCCCGTCACTGCCCACTCATTGGCAGGAAGAAGTCGCTGACCTTCGTCAGTCCCGTCATAGATATGCCAGAGGACCACGTTATAGTCCTTGAGATGGTCAAAGACTTTGGGGTGACAGGCAGAGGCAATGAGATACATGGTCCTTTGTTGCGGCTCGCCAATCAGGCCCACCTTATGCTCTCGAGGATCTACTTCGACATGGTGGGTAGGAATGATGCCTTTCTCCACGAGGAACTTATGCGCCCCGCTGCAGCTCATAATGTATTTGAAGTGCGAGAGATGCCCCCATGTGTCATTCAATGATGGCCCATAGCCGACACAGGCAATGGGTTCATTCATCAGTTCGCTGACAGGTTGCAGCCGTGGAATGGGCCGCGCAATCGCCCGTTCAATCTGAGCATCGCGCACCCAGCTAGGGACGCAATACTCCACCTTCGGAGGCTTCGATGGGTCGATAATTTTAACCGAGCTTGAAGAGTCTGACATGGCTTCCTGGGTTTATTTTGACATTTGACGTACTTACGCTCGCTCGGTACTGCACCACAATGTTTCCGGACGTACTGACCGCAAAGGTTGCATCAATATGGACTGGCGAGGCACTTGTTTGTCCCTTGACCAATGACATAATGATGGAGCCTGAACCATCGTCATCGAAGGCCATAATTTGGACATTGCCAATCGTCGATTGCCATGCGGAGGCCCCAACCGACCCAATGCCCATCATAATGCCCGCCGTCCCACCATCCTTTGAGCCTGGGAAGGTCAGCCCAATCCCCACGGCATTGGCCGCTGACATGGCGATTTGCAGCTTGGCCCTATATTCGTAATAGCTTCCGGCCACGACACTGACGGTCGTTCCATTAATATCGGTGAGAGTCCCATTGACGGAGGCTGCAACGGTCGTCGTAATAAGGCGCGTCTGCCCATGCATGAGACTCAGCGTATTACTCAACTGATTGACGACAAGTTGAATACCACCCTTGACCGAGGCCGTGGCAGACCCAGCAGGATCTATCGAACGACAGGACACTGCAGAGCCGGCAGAGAAGGCATTGCTAAAGGTATTGCTCAGTCGATTAATGACGCTTTGCAATCCCTTTACGCTGGTCGTCGCTGAACCTCCGGAGGAGAAAGCACGACAGGAATAATTGGCCCCATTCACAGAACCAATCATGTCGGACACTTGGGTACTGTTCAGACCGCCACCGCCGCCCGCTGAAATGCGATTGGAGAAGGCATTAATAATGCTTTGCAATCCCTTAACCGAGGCGGCGGCAGTATTCTTAGCAGAGACCGCACAGACATAATTCAGCACACTCGTTGCTGCCGCACTAGCTGCTGCCGCATGGCTCAAGGCATCACTGACGGTATTGGATAGCGCATTAATGGCACTCTGCGCTCCCTTGGTGCTGACGCCGACAGACCGCGCCGACAGGCCGCTTAAGAGGTTGCTGATCGTCGTAATGGACACTGTGTTCTGACTCACAATATTGCTGACCGTATTGACTCTTGCATCAACCGAGGTGACTGCCGTGGACAGGGTTTGGATGCTGGCTGCCCGCGCAGAGATTTCATTACTGACGACATTCGAGAGGACACAGACATTATTTGATAGCGTATTAAGACGCGCATCCACTGAAGTCGCAGCTGCACTGGCCGTTGAAGCATGCGCTTCCACATCCGAAATGCGTCCAGACAGGGCATTAACAATGCTGGTAAGACCCTGGATCGACGCCGCCGCCGAGTTCCTTGCAGAGACGCCTGGAGGGGCGCTAACTTGGTTACTGGTAACGCTGCCGCCGCCCGCATTCTGAGCCACTGATAAGACATTGCTAATCGTGTCCGAAACGAGATTAACAATTTGCTCCAGCGTAACCTTGGCATTCTCTCCACCGCCCTTATTGACCGGCACTTCCATCGTCCGGTCGGCGACTGTCGCCGCTGACAGTCCACTAATCGTACTGTCGGCCATTAGTGGCCCCTAAACATCGGTGAGGCCGATGGACCAACAAATGTCGCTAAGACTCCTGCCGTTCCGGAGGACATGGCATCAAAGGACCAATTCGAGTTCTGTACTCCCACGGCGCTCACAATCTGATAATCGAAGCGCCAACCCATAACGCTGGTGCCGTCATTGTCCAGGTAAGGGATGCCTCCATTGGTCGGATTGGTATAGCCAGCCGTGTTCTGCACAATGTTAAGAGTCGGATCATTCGCATCACCAACAAACAGCGCCACGACTAATTCATTGGCTGCCACGGTGGCATCGGTGGCCAAGACGAGACTCGTCGTATTTGTGACAAGTGCATGGTCGGTGGCGCTGCGGTCCAGCACTCCCGTCAGTCCAGTAAAGGAAATCGCCCCCATTTGAATAAAGGTCGTTGAGCTATTCGGTGCCCCTCCGAGATTGAACGTATAGGTTAAGGTGAACGTCCCGCTGCTCGTCGTAATCTTCTTATAGGCGACATGAGCCTGCGCCTGCAGACCTGTGGCCTGCCCAATGCTCACGACGCTATAGGTGCCATTGCCTTGGTTATCCACGACGCTGACATAATTGTTCGGCGCAAAGTTGTCGCCAAAGTTGCCATGGGCAATGGGGACAATCACGGTACTGCCGACAGCGGGAGCCGTCCCGAAAGAAATATCGAGCGTCAGGCCGGCCGTTCCCGCCTTCTGCACCCGCGTCGCCGTTTGGTCTAAGGTAATTCCTGCCATTACTGCACCGTTACGTTTTGTACTTGCGCTGGAGGCGTTGTATCGACCAGCGAAACGGGAAACTCATAGGGGCCAATATCGTAGGCGGTTCCACGAGGGCGCGAGACTAAATCTTTGTCAGTCGTGACAATGGATTCGGTAATGCCTACATTGCTGCATGGGGTCGTATCGCTTTTCAGGTGGAAGTCTAATGTGGAGACGGAGCAATCGGTGACGGCGGCAAGCGTGACGGCAAGAATGCCGCAACTGGCTCCGCAGGCGCCGGCATTCCTCCGTCCTGCACTTGTCCACCCGTTATAGAGGGCGATGTGCTGGGTATTGGAGATAATGATATTGTTCGTTAGATCGACGGTCAGGCCCGTACAGGCCGCAGGGGGAGAAGTCCCGAAACCTAACTGAATGGCGAGCGTATTGTTGTAGAAGAGATTATTATAGACTTGCGTGGTGGTATTGCAGCCGCCCGCCGTAGAACCAGTCGTCTGCGTGAATCCTCGGAAGTTATTATAGAACAGGACATTGTAGACCTGATTCGCATTGCCCGTCATATAGAGGGCATCACTGCCAGTCACATTATAGATGGCCCCATTCCGGACGATGCCACGGTCGTTGGTGTTGGGAAAGGAAGAGTCCTGAAATTGACAGCCTAGCGAATTACCACCAAGCGTAATGTCATGAATGATGAAGTTTTCCAGGGTCGTATCGTCGCCTTCGATATAGCAGCCATGCCCGCCAATAGACCCTAATCCTTTGTCAGTGTCATGGATATTGAAATTCCGCATGGTGAAATGGTTGATATTGGTCTGGGTATAGACCCCATGCATATAGCAGTCATGCATTTCGACATTATCAATAATGACATTGCTATCAATTTGATTCGTGTCGAAGGTGCCACCGGACCCAAGGAAGGAGAAGCAGGAATCTCCCGTAATGTTATTGCCGTCGATTTCTAGGTTCTGGATGGTGATATATTGCGCGTCATAGATGACATGCCCGTCTGACTTAATGACGGTATTGCAAGTATGGGCAATCGCACAGCCCGTCAATCCCTCTCCTTCAATAATGGTCGGATCTCCAGCAGTACCATTCGGAACATTGACGACCGTTTCATAAATAATATTTACATTCGTCGTCGCGTTTTTCTGATTCGCCCCAATGTAGGTGCCGGCCCTAAAGTGGAAAATATCGCCAGGGGTCATGCAGGCCCACGTCGCAAGCCAGCTCAACCGAAAGGCGGGAGGAGTCGTGCTGTTCTCAGCGGTCGCAATCTGACTGCAGGAACTGCCGAGCGTGCCGGTTTGGGTATACCAATACTTCGTCGCGCTGGCTTCCTTCGGGAGGACCAACCACAGGACGACTAGCAGCAGCAACAATTTCTTCACTTGGAAACCTCGCTAGAAAATGGGCTTTCATTCCCTGACGTATCGAAGGCCGTCACCGCACAATAGGTGGGAGCACCGAGCGGCTGAATTGTTGCGGTCGTGGTGCCGACTGGAACTGTCTGATTCGTGGGATAGACTTTAGATACAGTCCCGCAATAGATACGATATCCAGCCAGGTCCGGCTCTCTATTGGCGTCCCATGTCAGCGTAAGCGCTTGCGGCACTGGCGCAGGAATAGGAGTTGGAGATGGGGCGGGAGTCGAACAGGCGTCTTTGCACTTCGCCAGTTCAGCCTGCAGGGCCGCAATCATGGCTTTGTATTCTGCCGTGGTCGACGCAAAGACTTGTCCGGCCAAGAGTCCCGTATGACATTCGCGCTTGGTGTTATTGCCAAACAGCGCCTTGTCAGTGTGACAGCCGTACTCATCTAATGGGCCAGGATGGCCAAAGACCAATCCAGCTATAAACACAATTGGAGCAATGATGATAACTGCAACCCAAAATTTATAACTCATGGCCAAATCACCGGAAGAATGACGGGAGCCAGTCCCAAGCTCACTGCTGGCGAGCTGAGAGCGCTTTCATTGTTGCTGGTATCATAGGCCGTCACGGCAAAATCCAAGTTCCCATAGACAACGAAATTCGTCAGTGTCGCGGTTGGCGTCAGTGGAGTTGCTGTCAGTCCAACGTCCACGTTAAACGGCACATTCGGTGGCACTGCATGGAGGCCGTAATAGATACGGTAGCCCGCTAAGTCCGCTTCCCCATTTCTCGTCCAACTCAAGGTTGCTTGTCCGAAGGCGTGCGGCATGGTTCAATTCGTCCTGCTGGGTTTGGTGAAAAATATCCGCTATGGGTAAAGGTAATACCTAAGTCACTGATGGCTTCATTCGGGATGTTCGCCAGTCCGCAATCCACGCAGACACCTTCCGCACTGACACGATGGGCCTGCCATGCATGAAAGGAGGACATTAGGCGACCCGTTCCTCCATGCCCTCTAAACGACCATCTTTCCCGCGCACCGCTTTACGGACGCGAGGCGCAGTGAGCGACTTCGACAACTCCGTCACGATGGATTGCGTTTGCTTCGATTGCTCTGACACGGTTTGCGCTAATTGCTTCACCATGTCTTGTAGAGCGCTAATGCCCTTCTGTAATCCCTGGTCAACCTTCTGATTCGCCACGTTCTCGGTTTTGAACTTAGAATTTTCCAACTGGTTCGACTTCTTCTGAAACTCGAGCTTCTGCCCTTCTACAGCCGTCTTATTCACCAACTGTGCTTGCTGCGCTTGCTGGTTCATGGAGAACACATCCTGGTCCACCTTCAACTGCGCTTCACGCATCTGCAGATCCATTTCCTTCTGCTTGATCTGCATATCCGCATCCATTTTCTTCATCTGCACATCGCCAATGGCCTGCTTCTTCTGCATTTCCAATTCCTTTGCAGCCATCTCTTTTTCTTTCTGCACTTGCTCGGATCCATTCTCATCAGGCGGCTTCGGCGGTTGCATTTTCTGGATGTACTGTTCGATTTCGGTCCCCCAGCGGAAGCGGCGAACAATGACGAGCAGGATGGATTGCGCGGCTTCAAACGGAAGCGTGCCGGTCTGAATCAATGGGGCCACGCCTTGGAGGTACTGACCAATGGCCATGAGCATGTCCATGATGGCCTTGATATCTTCCGAGGCTTCCGGCTCGACAGTGCTATTGGTTTCAATGTCGATCCGGTAGGCCCGCATCAAATCGTTCTGAAGGAGCTTCAACACATCGGCCCACAGCGGTTGCTGGAGTTGCTGTTGGAGTTGCTGAACCGCTTGCTGCGCCTGCGGGTCGACCACGGCTTGCTGTGCCGCCGCTTGTAACTGCATCTGCAGCTGTTGGGCTTGCTGGGCCGTGAGGAATGGCAGTCCTGTCATCTGCGCCCAGGTCTCTTCACTGAAATGCTTGGCGGCGATTTCCAGCTTGATTCTCAGGAGGTCTCGCGCATAGCGTTGGACTTCCGCTTGCTTATTCTTGAGTCGGAGCGTCCCCCATTGGTTTTTGAGTTCTTGCGCGCCGAGAGTTTCGCTAGCCTTTGTAGCCCCTCGCAATATGTCGCTAATTCCAGTGATTTCATAAATCGTCTGCTTACAGGCTTCTCGGACTCCCATGAGTTCTCTGAGGACGACGATCCACTGGTCGAGTGGGAGCATCCATATTGCATTTTGTAATCCCTTCTCAGCGGCGAGTTCGGCGGATACATCGGCGGCAATCAGTTCATTCTCTTCGGCATCCATCAATTTCTTGAGGTCGCTAGAGACTTGCCCCGCATACAAACCACGCGCCTTCAGCGCTTTGGTAATGCCGATAATGCGCTTGGTGATGGTATTGAGTTCGGTCGCCTGCTGCTTATAAAGCGTATAGAGTGCGGTAGGTGTAAGGTTATCGTGCTTATCGACGAAAGTAAGAGGTCGAGGGCAGTCAAAGAAACCAGTAAGTCCAAGCGGATCGCCTTCTTCGAGGAGCAATTCGTCTTTATAATGCGGCGACCAGTAGAGGACTTCTTTTTTGGTCTTATGCCAGATTTGGTAGACGCAGGTAACTTTGTTTTCCCCCCGATGTTTTTCATTGTCGTCCTTCTTTTCGCGGTCATCCGGTTCATCGTCCGTATAGTTCAGTTTGTCGGCTTTCGCTTTGCCGAACTTCTTTTCCGCTTCCGCTTTCTCGAAATACTCTTCATAGGCAATCCACGGCACATTGCTCCAAGTCCGAGCATAGCCATGGAAGACGCGCTTCCAGCTGCGTATTTTGGAGCAGACCGTTTCTCCTTGCGTGTAATCGCCGGTAATCTCCGCTTCGTACCGCTCTGAGGTCCAGCCGCGCCCAGGCAGACAGGCCGAGAGGGTCGCTTGCTTCATGGCTTCATGGAAGGAGTCATAGCCTTCGAGGTTCGTATCAATGAGAAACTCAAGGCCGCGAGTGCCGGCCATGGATGCCGCCCGCCCCAGCGCATCGTTATCCTTAAACCGCCTCTCCACCAACGGACGCGGGGTGCGCGAGTAGAGCGCCGGCATCATGGTTTCCGTATTGGAGTAGAGAATGTTGAAGGGGCTTTCGACTTTGCCTTCGTAAATGTCGATAATCTTCTGTCCTTCCTTCCGGAAGTCAGATTCCCGCTTCTTGGCCGCTTGCAGTTCCAAATTCCAGAACTGCCAGACCTTATCGGGGTCTTTACTGTCCTGAACTTCGTCCTCGGAATCAGCCATTACAGAACGCCAGTACTGGAGCTACCGAGATAGGTGCAAACAACGTTGACATCCCCTGTCGTCGTGAAATCGACAAAGAGGCCATTCGTAAATGGCACATCGAAAAAGAGCGTAAACGGCATAAAGACAGCGGTGGTGAGCGTCCAACTGAAAATCAGCGTGCCACCACCCGCAGCCACGCCATCCCGAATGTCGATGGTGCCGGCCGTTGGCGCGGCGTCGTTCTGCGAAAATGTGACGGTATGCAGTTGACCCTTGCCGGTAAAGACGAGCGTGTCAGACACGAGAGAGCCAGAGGAAATCCATGGTCCTTCAATTAATGCAGGCATATCGTCTCCTTAGTTCGCGGCCCATTCCCGTTGCGCCCGTCGCCGGCTGAAATGCTGCTCTCGTAACTGGCCCATTGTCATCCCGACCGGATTATTTTTCAGAATGCGCTCCATCTCTGTCGCTTCACTGACCTTCGGCTGATTGAACTTCCACGACAGCGCGAGGTAGCGAAAAGCGTCGGCATCGTGCGATGACCAGTCATGCTGCGGATGGTCTAGGAACATTTTCTTTTCGTCGTCCCACTCGCGGTGATACTGACGCAAACTCTCGAGTCCTTTCGCGCAGCGAACTTGATCGAAGCGGCAGATTGGAAATGTTTTACGAGCTGCTTGTATTCCCTCTTGAACATCCAGGCGAGGAACAATAGCGAACCGTCCGAGTTCAGGAGATAGACGCGCTGCCTCTTGGAATTGCTGGAGGATCGACTTGCCTCCAGCCGCCAATGTCCTCGGACGTGCATCGTGAGGGAGCCAATGCGTGCCATAGGTAATCCCTAGTTCCAGGCGGATGGCGAGGAGTAAATCGACGTAGAATTGAATGTCTTTACCGTTGGAGGAGTGATGGTGAATGAGATGCAGGTCCCGTCCTGAAAACTGACGAAACCAGATTGCGGTGTCGTCTGTTCGGCCCAAGTCCCACCCCGTATCGACCACGGCCCCAGGCAGAGGAGGTACGTCTGTGATGCGCCCTTCTCGTTCTGCTCGCTCAATGCAATCGCCCCAAATGGCCCCAAGAATCGCCGCATCAAACGAGCTAAAATACTCTTGACGCCACAGCGAAAGGCCATAGTCATCTCCATGGAGGTCCTGCAGTCGTTCCAGTTCGGCCGCGAGAAAGTCTTTCGTAAAGACGCCGGTATCATCAGCGGTCAGCACTTCCGCAAACCAATCCGGCTGCTTCTTCGCCACGTTCAGCATGGATTCGAAATGGTTGTGGCCTCGAGGGGTACTAATGAACAAGGCCCAGCCTTTGTTTTCCTCGAGAATAGGGGCGAGATAGCCCCAGGAAGAAGGATTGCTTAAGGCATATTCGCTAAAGACCATGCCGACCGTGGCGGAACCGACGAGGGAGTTCGGATTGTCGCTACCGACGACTTGCCAGGTTGAGCCATTCAGAAACTTAATCTTCATCTCCTGGTCGTTGGTGGATTCACGCAAGGACGCAGGAAAGGCTTCGTCGATACGCTTCTTCCCGCTATGGGGATTCACCGAGTCCCAAATGGCCTTACGGGCTTGGGCATATTCCGGCAGCATGTGCCAATAATTCCCCACCCGTTCATGCGCGGCACAGGCGGTATGATTCAAGCTGACATCATCCTTACCGGAGCGCCGAGGCCAGCAGACCACGGCATAGCGGCCCCCGGACTTGAGATAGTCCCAGAGAGGCGCTTGATAGCCGCGAGGGGTCCAGTGATTGGGAAGCGAGACGTTCATTGCTGTTGCCTCACTTGTTCCCATCCGCTCGGTGAAAAGACGACCACGGTTTCCTCAACGCCAACCTGTCCTTCCGGAATGGGTCTGTAGATGACAAGGCATCCACTATTCTCAATTCTGTACCCACAATCAGGAAACTCCACAGGCAAGCCTCCACTGGATAGATAGACAAGAATCATCATTTAGTACGGGTCCGAGTTCGCGGCCCCGTTCAATGCAGTCGTAATGGTCGAGGCTTGGGTCGCGGCAGAGTCGGACGCCGTGGTATCCACAATCATCCGCTTGCCGGGATAGGCCACGCCGCCCAGCACCAGAAAATACTGCTTCGTCCCGCCATAGGGGGCGAGCTCCCCAATAATCTGCGGAGCGGTTCCGTACGTATTCGCGCCTAACTGTGCATTAACCGCAGCCACCGTCTGAGCCATTGGAGTGTCCTTTCCTTGTCCCGCTTCAGATCTTTTCCATGCATGACGTTACCGTCAAGCGCTGACCTTCGTACAACGTCCGGACCAACTTACAGCTCGATTCCGTCCGGTACTCAAACACCGCCAACTCGCCCCGATGGTCCAAGACCGCAAACCACCAGACGAGCAGCAAGAGAATCATGTATAGCCAATCTCATCCGGACGAGGCTGCACCTTGGGACGCTCCCCCACCACAAACACCCCGGGCTCCACTTCGGTCAGGGAGTCGGGCACTTCGCTAAACTCCCGAGATGAGACGCAGTATTTCTTCAGCTTGGGATAGACCGACACATCCACTAGCCCAGGGTAGAATGTCGAAGTGCCACTGTGGACCGCTTCAGGTAAATACATAATTTCCACTCGAGGAGGAGCCGACAGCAATGCCCTGGTACGGTCTAATTTCTCTTGCGGAGACAGTTTGGCCATTACAGCAGCATCCCCATTTCCTGCATAAACTTGACAGGGGGCTTCGAAGACTTTCGAAGATTGCAGGGAGGACAGAGCAACTGCATATTCGCGTCGGCATGGGACCCACCTAAGGCGAGTGGCTCAATATGGTCGAGATGAAATCCAGAAAGCCCCCGGCCCTTCATTCCGCACGCTGCACACTTTCCTTTTTGCAGAAAGAACAACTTGCGACGGATGCCGTAACTGAGACGACCGCCAGCACCACGCTTCTTGGCATCACGGTTATGCCGCTTTATGCGCTTCGATTCGATACGCTCCTCAGGAGTAAGGGACTTCCTCCGAACCTGCACAGTCAGTCCTAAAGCCGTCCGCTCAGCTCGGTACTGTTCCCTGCGCCGAGCATTCCTCGCATCACGCTGATTACGCATGTAAGAAGCCCACCGTCTTTGCTTGTAGGCTCTGCGCCGTAGAGATTTAGCCGTAGGCGTAGGAGTCCTCAAAGGGGCCACCGCCCCGCCGCTCAAAGCCCCGGCATCATTCCCTGGGAGAGCCAGAGATTTTCTCTTCGCTTTCCCTGCCTTCTGCACAGTATGCCGTACACTGTTCACTGTAATGCCTTTCCCTTCAGATACTTACCGCTGCACAACGACCATGACCCTGTTATCCACAGCCTCTTGATGCGATCGGAACATCTTCAGCCGGCGCTCAGCATCCCATCGTGCGAACTTCGCTTCTTCCCGCGCCTGTGCGACTTGAAGACTGTCTGTAGCAAGAGCTAATTTCTCATCTGCATCTGCAATACGATTCACTATCGCTGTCTTAACTAATTCCGGATAATGCTTGTCCGTTAGTTCGGAATGCATCCAGTTATAGATTGTTCTCCGAGAAGTCTTAGACTCTTTCGCTAAGACTGCTGTACTCTCTCCATTCAGATAACGTTGTATGATTTCAGGAATCGGAGGCTTCTCTTCGGACTGTTCTGTAATTACTGAATTAGTCTCTAAGACTGTTAAGACTCCCCCTTTATCCCCCTCAGCGCTCATAGCCCCAGCTCCTTCATGCGCTGCACAATGCGCTTCGCGGCAGAATCAATGGCTTTGCCATGTCCACCAATGCGTCGTTTGGCTTGGCTCTTCGCGAGGAGGGTGCGGTCAGGTTTCTTGCGGCCGTCGAGAGGGACTAAAATACCTTGTTCAAATTCCCAATCTTCGAGGGGGACTAAGGCTTCGCTATTGTCGGTCCAGTCCCCGTTGGGCTTGCACCACATACCACTATCTAAGCATGGATTGAGGCGGAGGGCTGTGACAACTGTGACAATAATTTACTTAGGGGCGATCTTCTCGGCGTCGAGAACCCATTTGCGGTAGGAAATAATCAGGCGGTCGTAATTGCTATGCAGCGTGTCGATGAGCTTGTCGTAGTACGCTTTGGTGAGAATGATGCCAATGGCGAGTCCTGCAATGAACCAAAAGGCCGTTTTGATCGAACAAGGCAAAATTACTTCATTCATCTTTTCCCCACTTTCTGTTGTAAACTGGCTCGGCTCACCCTCAGAAAATACAGCGCCCCAATGCTCTCGACATCGCCCTTCTGGATCCAGCGATAAATTGTCCAACGGCTGACGCCTAAGAGTTGAGCTGCTTCAGTAATCGGCAGCCAGGGCTTATCCGGCAACTCAGTCATGCTCCCCCAAAGCGCGCTGGGCGTGCTCAACACCTTCATTCCACTGACGGCATTGGTCTATTCCTTCTAGCTCTTTCGTTACGGCGGTGAGTTGCTGCTCAGTATCAGCCAATGACTTCGCATAAGCATCATGCTGTTCCCTGTGATGTTGGCACTCCTTCTCCACCGTCGCCAGCTTTTGCGCTAACTGCTTTGCGGCATCAATGGCCTGGTTGCATTGCCTGGACTGTATGGACAGCCGTTCTTGTAGATCATCGGCTTTCTCGGCCAGGGCGCGGTTCTCGCTCTGTAGTCGCAACAATTCCCCAGCTAAAAGAGTGGCATCATCGTTATCAATAGCGTCAGCATTGCTTATTGCAATGATTATGTCGTCTATCTCGCTCATCTGCGCTCCTTTCAGTCGCTTGTCTTTTAGCACAGGCCTCAAAGTCTCGGCTCCTTCGGCGCGGCTAATTTGAAACGATGGAGATATATCCGTTGCGAATCTGAGTAGTGTTTGCACGGGTGAATCTCGTTCCAGATTTCAATGAAGTGTTCGCGGCTATTGCACCCTTCCTCTTTCCAATATGTTGAAACGGTATATAAATCCTCATCGGTCAATGACAACAATTCAAACGTCTCCCCGCATGCGGTAAACGTATCGCCAGGGTTGCCCATGCGAGAGCTACGGGCCGTGCAGACCTTGACGCCGCTTGTCAGCGCACGACAGAAGTATGGCCGAAATGGAATCTTAACCTTCATTCCCCCTCCTTCCCATGCGCGGCTATTGGTCCTGCAACGAGCGCATGACTCGGCCTTCATCATTCTTCGGATTCGCGGCGAGCCAGGCGTTAGCGCGAGTTGCCGCCCCTTCTGGCGTTGTCGCTTGTCTCCGTATAAACTCCATCGCCCACCGACACTCCGCTTCCAGCGTGGCGTAGGCTTGCTGTTCCTTACTTTGAGGCGCTTCTTCTCCGTGAACCGATAGCGCACACTCTGGCGCGTGTAAATGACGGTAGAACATTGATCCGCCACAATGGCACGTACAGTCATACTGCTTCACCGGCTTACTCGGTAGAGTGTTCGACTCGTGGCAATCTTCACTCATGGCTGTCCCTCCTTCACTTCATCCAGCGACCGTCCAAGCATTTTCTCCAGTCTGGCCCGTAAGTGCGGGGCGTCGGAAAATGCTTCCGCCATCGTCACAAGCTGGCCACCTGGGGCAGCCAAGGCTTTCGGCATTGGCGTATTATTCGCAATGGCTAACCGCAATTCATCCATGCTGGGCCAATGATCCCCGCTAGCATAGACCTCACAACAGCCTTGCCAGACATACGGATTCACATAGGCAAATCGCTTGTAGTACAACTCACTTTGGATATTGGCCGCGCCATCAGTCCCGGCATAGCGTTTCCCCCATGGCTGGACCGTAAGAAAGACCCAGCCTTTCGCAAATTCTTCCCTCGTCATGCGCCCCTCGAGACAAACGCCTGCACCATGGCTTTCATGGGATCATGGGCACCAGTATTCCTTCGCTTCATATCCAGTTGGTCGTATTTCTCTCTGAGTTTGGCGGTAGAGAGAATATTGACATGCCAGAACTGGTCGGCCTGACACCAGCGTATTACTGCCTCAATGTTCTCTGGCGTCCGGTGGTCTAAGCGAATCATCAAGCCAATATGCTTAGCCCACTGTTGCAGGTTCGGCATTTTGAAGTCGGGCTTCTTCTCCACGATGAGGTCATACAGTAACCGGCTAAGTCGCACCTCGTCAGAGGTGACGACAAGAGAAGAATCTTTCTTCTCTCTCTCTTTGGTAATGGGAATGGGAGTGGGAGTGGGAGTGGGGTTGAAAATCGTTGCGGAATCGTTGACGATTTGCTTAGCACGTGCTGTAGCACTTGCTTTACCACCTGCTTGCCCCGCCTTCCTTCTCTTATCAATGAGTTGCAGCACTTGATGCCTCGAAAGGTTGTAATCTAGGTAGTCATGTATGCGATAACCACCCTTAAAAACCTTCCATCTTTTTCTAAAAACTAATTCGGAAATGAGTTCGTCCACTGTCACAATATCAGGGGTCGAGGCATGCACATTAGACGGCTTGTAATGGAGGCGTTCGTACTGTGTCAGGTCATAGGATATGGTAGGAATGGCAGCTGCCGGTATTACCCCATCAGTCAGGTGAGTAGCGGAATAGATGAGGGAGCGAATAAAGAGCAGTTGAGCTAATGGGGAGGTCGCTAAGGTCTTAGGATGGGTTAGAAAGTCAATCTCAAGCTGAACGTGCGGCATTCAGTCTCCTATAACGGCAGCACTTCCTGGGCTAACCGCTTGGCTGCGATTTCGCAATACTTCTCTTCAATATCAATCCCGATACACTTACGGCCCAAATCCTTGGCCGCTCTAAGCGTGGTGCCGGAACCCATATACGGATCAACCACCAAACCATCAGTTTTGGACTTATCTATGCACCAGCGCATAAGATTGACTGGCTTTTGGGTGGGATGCTCAATCTTTTCAGACCTAATGCATCCTTGAGAGGTTTCTGCATAGAGGTATACCCCATACCCTTTGTTCATCCATGCCACTTCCGCGTCAGCCAGGAATGCTGAGCCATTAGGGAAGCGTTTATCCCAGACGAGCCAAGCCCCTCGCGGCAGGCTGCTGGAATAGCAATTTGCCCCCCAGAGAATGACTCTCTTGAACTTTAGTAGTGGGGTGGGATCGAACGGTTTGTCATCACCATGGACCGGCTTGTGCGTAGTGCGTGGCACCCTGAATCCCGTAGTGAACCTCGTATAATTAGTATCGAAGCCGATTCCGTAGGGTGGGTCCGTTAGGACTAATCCAATATTGTCCAGGTATGGCAACACATCATTTGAGTCAGCATGGTAAATCACAATGCCATTGCCATCGTCGTAATAGGGTATAGGGAGGCTCATTTGAGTTGGAGGAGGCA
>Ga0070710_10000207_pt1 | contig 27705 bp, 29 predicted proteins | sample LARL52metaG_FD_65454 | JGI IMG/M metagenome (GOLD analysis project Ga0070710, IMG submission 65454) | Corn, switchgrass and miscanthus rhizosphere microbial communities from Kellogg Biological Station, Michigan, USA - LAR L5-2 metaG | ecosystem: Host-associated > Plants > Roots > Rhizosphere ...
GGAGATAGGCCGCCACAACCAGGATGACGGCCGGCAGCATCAGCGCAATGTTGAGATGTTTCAGCGCCCTCGGTGGCGACCAGATCGGGATCAGGCCGGTCGCCCGGTACTGCGCAAAGCCCCACACGACCAGCGCGAGCCCGGCAAGCGAGATCAGCGCATAGCCGATCTTGTAGCCGCTCTCGCCGGTCGCGGCGATCAGGCTGGCGCGCCATTCGCGCGCCGTCGTGAGCGTATGGGCGCCGAGAAACAGCACCAGGCCCAGGATCATCACCAGAAGCCCCAAAGCGTGTTCCTCCCCTTGATCCTGCTCGGCCAGCGCCTGTTCGACATCGCGTTCGCTCATGATGCCGCAGGCCGGTCCCGGCACGGCCGGCCGCGAAAGTCAGGCCGACACTTACCGGGACAGGTCGGCCGGGACAAATTCGATGTCCGTCTCCTTCCAGCGCTCATAAGTCGCCGGGCCGAGCATCGTAAATGGCTGGCTCTGCATGACCGCGCGGACGGCGCTGGTCGCGGCCGCCTGGTAATGGGCGGCATCGGTCGGATCGGACACAATCTCCGGCGAACCGTCGATTGAGCCGTCCCGCTTCAAATGAACCCTGACGGTGATCGTTCCCTCGAAACCTGCGGGATCCCACCCCCGCAGGATCGCCGTCCGCATCTCCTGCAGCTGTTTCTGCAGCGTCGCCGCAGGCGCGTTCTGCTTCTTCGGCGCCGCGGCGGCACCGTGGCTCCAGCAGCCGATCAGGAATGCGGCTGCAACAGCCGACAGCGTCTTCGCACGAACCATTGTCCCGCTCCGCTGGAAAACAGCCCTCGCAGCTTCTCGCCCGCGCAGAGCCGTCTAGCGGATGAATCTGATAGCAAGATAGATGCCATCAGCGCAACTGGCCGAACGGCCTATGGTTTCTCGGCCGCCTTCTTGTTCAGGTCGCGGTTGTCGACGTAGCGGATCATGATCGGCCGGCCTGCCAGGGCGCCGCCAAGTCCTTTGGTAAATTTCAGTGGCAGGCAGGCGTCGAGCGAGGAATTGATCGCCGTGAGGTAGCTGGCGCGGGTGTCGGCCGGCACACCTGAGGTTGCGAACGTCAGGCGTGGCGGAGCGATCATGTCCCCCGAGGTCTTGAAGCTGAAACGCACGGACATCTGCATGCCCTCGCGCGCGGCATCGCCCGCCGGCGGCGACCAGCAGGAGCGCAATTCGGCAAACAGATCGCCGATCGTGTCGAGGTCGTGGTCCGGCCTCTGGTATTTTGCCGCATCCTTCTGGTCCGGCACGCTCTCGATCGTGAGCTGCAGGTTCTCGCCATAGGGATAGTCGATTTCGGGGATGCAGGGCCCATGGTGAAACACGCTGCAGAAATACGGCGTGCAAGGCCCGGGGTCGAGCACGCTGCAGGGCGAGTGCGAGAACGGGATCGGATTGTTCTGCCGCTGCCGGGCGTCCGCCGCGCCGGCCAGGGCCAGCGCAACGCAGCCGATCACGAAGGCAGTGATGATATGCCGCTGCATGACCATACCCGAGAATGCAACATGTCGCCGTCCCGAGAAAAATGGTCCGCCACCTCGGCGGCATCAAGGCGGGCGCGCTTCACATCCACGCGTCCATCGCCCGCTCGAGGTCAACCAAGTCTTTCGGCACGTGCGGCCACAGCTCCCGGACTCGACCCCCGCGCGGGAACTTGCTTAGATGCGCCGCACTGCGACACGTGCGCGACACCAGATGGACGACGACATGAACCAGCCGCCGCGCAACCGGGACTATTTGATCAACGTCATCAATCCGAACACGACGGAATCGATGACCGCCCTGATTGCCGAAGCAGCCCGTGCCAGCGCCTCGCCGCAGACCCGCATCATCGGTCGCACCTCGAGCTTCGGTCCCGCCTCGATCGAGGGCCATTATGACGAGGCGCTTGCGACCATCGGCATGCTGAGGGCAGTCGAGGCCGGCGACAAGGACGGCGCCGACGCGCATGTGATCGCCTGCTTCGGCGACCCGGGACTGCTGGCCGCGCGCGAAATCAGCGCGGCGCCGGTGCTCGGCATCGCGGAAGCGGCGATGCGAGCGGCGAGCTTTGTCGCCACCCATTTCAGCGTGGTCACGACGCTGTCGCGCACCCGCGTCATCGCCGAGCACCTGTTGCGCAACTACGGGTTGGAGCAGATCTGCCGCAAGGTCCGCGCGGTCGACGTGGCGGTGCTCGATCTCGACAAACCGGAATCCAATGTCCGCGGCCTGCTGCTCGGCGAATGCCGTGCGGCGCTCACCCAGGATGGCATCGGTGCCATCGTGCTCGGCTGCGCCGGGATGGCCGATCTTGCCGAGGAGCTGTCCACCGAGCTCGGCATTCCCGTCATCGACGGCGTCGCCGCAGCGGTCCGCTTTGCCGAAGCGCTGATCGGGCTCGGGCTGAAGACCTCGAAATACGGCGATCTGGCATTTCCGATCCCGAAGGCGCGCACTGTGATCTGAGACCACGGTCTCGTCATGCCCGGCCTTGTGCCGGGCATCCACGTCTTTCTTCCTCGCGTTCAAGACGTGGATGGCCGGGACAAGCCCGGCCATCACGACGTGGAAAGGTCAGTGCTAGCGCCTATGATATGGCCGACCGGCCACCACCTTACGCCTTCTTCTTCACGTCCTTGACGTTGGCGAAGGAGATGCCCTCGGCGCGCTCCTTGGTGTAGCCGAGATAGAACTCGTTCTTGGCGAGATACACCGGGTCGCCGTCGACATCGTCGGCGATGGAGGAGGCGTTGGCGGTGATGAACGCCTCCAGCTTCTTCCTGTCGTCGGAGGATACCCAGCGCGCGAGCTGGAATTCGGAGACTTCGAATTCGACCGGCAGCGAATATTCCGCGTCAAGCCGCGCCTTCAGGACGTCGAGCTGCAGCGGGCCGACCACGCCGACCAGCGCCGGTGCACCGTCACGGGGGCGGAACACCTGCACCACGCCCTCCTCCGACATCTGCTGCAGCGCCTCTTTCAGCTTCTTGGCCTTCATCGCGTCGGTCAGACGCACCCGGCGGACGATTTCCGGCGCAAAGCTCGGCACGCCGACAAAGGTCAGCTCCTCGCCTTCGGTCAGCGTATCGCCGATCCGAAGCGTGCCGTGATTGGGAATGCCGACGACATCGCCGGCAAAGGCCTCGTCGGCCAGTGCGCGATCCTGCGCGAAGAAGAACTGCGGGCTCGCCAGCGACATCGATTTGCCGGTCCGCACCAGCTTTGCCTTCATGCCGCGGCTGAGTTTTCCGGAGCAGAGCCTGGCGAAGGCGATGCGGTCGCGGTGGTTCGGATCCATGTTGGCCTGGATCTTGAACACGAAGGCGCTCATGCGCGCCTCCGCGGCGTCGACCTTGCGCAGATCGGAATCCTGGGCGCGCGGCTGCGGCGCAAACTGGCCGAGGCCTTCCAGGAGGTCGCCGACGCCGAAATTGCGCAGCGCGCTGCCGAAATAGACCGGAGTCAAATGTCCTTCACGAAACGCATCGAGCTCGAATGGCTTGCAGGCCGTCGTCGCCAGCTCCAGCTCGTCCTTCAGCGCTGATATGTCGAGGTTCTGGCTATAGCGCGTCAGCTCGCCGAGCTCGATCTGCTGCGCCGCGCCGGTCTTGGCGCCGCCGCCTTCGAGCAGGCGAATGCCGCCGTTCCTGACATCATAGGTTCCGACGAAATCGCGGCCGCGGCCGACCGGCCAGGTCATCGGCGTGGTGTCGAGCGCCAGCGTCTTCTCGATCTCGTCGAGGAGCTCAAACGTGTCGCGGCTCTCGCGGTCCATCTTGTTGATGAAGGTGATGATCGGGATGTCGCGCAGCCGGCACACCTCGAACAGTTTTCGGGTGCGCGCCTCGATGCCCTTGGCGGCGTCGATCACCATGACAGCGGAATCGACCGCGGTCAGCGTACGGTAGGTGTCTTCCGAAAAGTCCTCGTGGCCCGGCGTGTCCAAGAGGTTGAACACCAGCCCCTCGAACTCGAAGGTCATGACCGAGGTCACCACCGAGATACCGCGCTCGCGCTCGATCTTCATCCAGTCCGAGCGGGTGTTGCGGCGCTCGCCCTTGGCCTTGACCTGCCCGGCGAGATTGATGGCGCCGCCGAACAGCAGCAGCTTTTCGGTCAGCGTGGTCTTGCCGGCATCGGGGTGCGAGATAATGGCAAAGGTGCGCCGCCGCGCCACTTCCGAGGCAAGCGGCGAGCGGGACGGCGAATCGGTCGTGACGGCAAGCTCTGACATGAGGGGCACGCGTTTGGCAGGGAAAATGCCGGCAATCAAGGGGCAATCCGGCGTTTCCCATATGGGCATTCCCTGCCCCGAATCCAACGGCCGGTGGCGCCTAGCGGCGCAGCAGCAGCAGCACGGCCCAGTAGGTCAAGGCCGCCACCAGCGCCGAGGCCGGGATGGTGACCACCCAGGCATAGACGATCGAACCGGCGACGTTCCAGCGCACTGCGGACGCCCGGCGCGCCGCGCCGACGCCGACGATGGCGCCGGTGATGGTGTGCGTGGTCGAGACGGGAACCCCGAGGAAGGTGGCCATGAACAGCGTCGCCGCGCCCCCGGTTTCCGCGCAAAATCCCTGCATCGGCGTCAGCTTGGTGATCCGGAGGCCCATGGTGCGGACGATGCGCCAGCCGCCCATCAGCGTGCCCAGCGCCATCGAGGCCTGGCAGGCCAGCACCACCCAGAATGGCACCGAAAACTCGGTGCCGAGATGGCCCTGCGAGTACAGCAGCACGGCGATGATGCCCATGGTCTTCTGCGCATCATTGCCGCCATGGCCGAGCGAATAGAGCGAGGCGGAGGCGAATTGCAGGATGCGGAAGGCGCGGTCGACCGCGAAGGGTGTCGAACGCACCGAGGCCCAGGAGACGATCGCGACCAGCACCATTGCGAGCAGAAAACCGACCAGCGGCGACAGCACGATGGCGGCGACGGTCTTGGACAGACCGCCCCAGACAGCGGCCGACAGGCCGGCCTTGGCCATCCCGGCGCCGACCAGCCCACCGATCAGCGCATGCGAGCTCGAGGAGGGAATCCCGAGCCCCCAGGTGATCAGGTTCCAGACGATGGCGCCGACCAGCGCCGCAAAGATCACGCTGGCGTCGACGATCGACGGCTCGATGATCCCGGTGCCGATGGTGGTCGCGACATGCAGGCCGAACACTGCGAAGGCGACGAAGTTGAAGAACGCCGCCCAGAACACCGCATAATGCGGCCGCAACACCCGGGTCGACACGATGGTCGCGATCGAATTGGCGGCGTCATGCAGGCCGTTGAGAAAGTCGAACAGCAGCGCGACGGCGATCAGGCCGACCAGAACCGGAAATCCGAGAGCGATGTCCACGAGGTCCTCGCTCTAAACCTGTTCGATGACGATCGAATTGATCTCGTTGGCGACGTCGTCAAAACGGTCCGCGACCTTCTCCAGATGATCGTAGATTTCGGCGCCGACGATGAAGTCCATCGTGTTGGCGTTGCGGTGCTTGAGGAACAGCTCCTTCAGTCCGATGTCGTGCAGGTCGTCGACGCGACCCTCGAGCTTGGTCAGTTCCTCGGTGATCGCCGTCAGCAGCGCCACGTTCTGGCCGATCGACTGCAGCAGCGGCAGCGCGCGCCCGACCAGGTTGGCGCATTCGACCACCAGGGTGCCCATCTCGCGCATCGGCGGCTCGAAGGAGCGCACCTCGAACAGCATCACCGCCTTCGCGGTCTGCTGCATCTGGTCGATGGCGTCGTCCATCGCGGTGATAAGGTTCTTGATATCGCCGCGGTCAAACGGCGTGATGAAGGTGCGCCGCACCGCGGTCAGCACCTCGCGCGTGATGTTGTCGGCCTCGTTCTCGAACTGGTTGACGCGCTGGCAGAACACCGGGGTGTCCTCGCCCCCCTTCAGCATGCCCTGCAGGGCGACCGCGCCCTGCGCCACCGTCTGGGCATGGCGCGCGAACAGGTCGAAGAACCGTTCCTCTTTCGGCAGAAAGGCACGAAACCAGCGCAGCATCGATGCAATCCGTTCATTATGGAGTGGTCATGGACCGGCTGGCACCAGCCCGTCACGAAACTGTCATAGATCGATTGCCGGGAAAAGGACCGGGTCCTCCCTCCCCGGGCCAGGGTCATCCACTGCTTTGTGCCACCCCTTCGGGACAACGCCTGTGGCACAGGGTGGCTTTCTTGCGACCAGCAGAACAGCTATAGCGACAAGCGGAAATAGTGGGCAATCTCGCCGACAACGCCGCGGCGGAAGGTGAGCACGCAGGCCACGAAGATCACGCCCTGGATCACGGTGACCCACTGGCCAAAACTGGCCAGATATTGCTGCATGGCGATGATCACGAAGGCGCCGACGACGGGGCCGAAGATGGTGCCGAGCCCACCGACCAGCGTCATCAGCACGATCTCGCCCGACATGCTCCAGTGCACGTCGGTGAGCGATGCATTCTGCGCCACGAACACTTTTAGCGCGCCGGCAAAGCCCGCGAGCGTGCCGGAGAGGATGAAGGCGAGCAGCTTGTACTGGTCGGTCTTGTAGCCCAGCGAGATTGCGCGCTGCTCGTTCTCGCGGATCGATTTCAGGACCTCGCCGAACGGCGAGTTGATGGTGCGGAAGATCAGCAGGAAGCCGCAGAGAAAGCCGACCAGAATCACGTAATAGAGCGTCGTCGTATTGGCGAGGTTGAAGACGCCGAACAGATAGCCCTGCGGAATGCCCTGGATGCCGTCCTCGCCATGGGTGAACGGCGCCTGCAGATAGATGAAATAGAGCAGCTGCGACAGCGCCAGCGTGATCATCGAGAAATAGATGCCCTGCCGGCGGATCGAGATAAAGCCCGTGACCACGCCGAGCACCGCAGCCGCAGCGGTGCCGGTGAGGATGCCGAGCTCCGGCGGCAACCCCCAGACTTTTAGCGCATGCGCGCTGCAATAGCCGGCGGTGCCCAGGAACATCGCGTGCCCGAACGACAACAGGCCGCCATAGCCGATCAGGAGATTGAAAGCGCAGGCGAGCAGCGCAAAGCACAGCGCCTGCATGACGAAGAACGGATAGATGCCGGTCCATGGCACGATGGCAAGCAGCACCGCAATGAGACCGAACACGACCATCTCGTCGCGCATCGCGCGCGGGCTCGCCTGCAGGGCACTATCGGTCATCGCTGTCATGTCAAGCCGCCCGTCCCGTCAGTCCCGTCGGTTTCACCAAGAGCACCAGCACCATCAGCACGAACACGACGGTGTTGGAGGCCTCGGGATAGAAATATTTCGTCAGTCCCTCGACCACGCCGAGCGCAAAGCCGGTGATGATCGATCCCATGATCGAGCCCATGCCTCCGATCACCACCACCGCGAACACCACGATGATGAGGTCGGCGCCCATCAGGGGCCGCACCTGGTTGATCGGCGCCGAGAGGACGCCGGCGAGCGCCGCAAGCCCGACGCCGAGACCATAGGTCAGCGTGATCATGCGCGGCACGTTGATGCCGAAGGCGCGCACCAGCGTCGGGTTCTCGGTGGCGGCGCGCAAATAGGCGCCGAGCCGCGTCCGCTCGATCAGGAACCAGGTGGCGAGGCATACGACCAGCGAGAACACCACGACCCAGCCGCGATAGATCGGCAGGAACATGAAGCCGAGATTCATGCCGCCCTTGAGCTCGTCGGGAATCGAATAGGGCAGCCCCGAGGAGCCGAAATAGTTCTGGAACACGCCCTGCACGATCAGCGCGATGCCGAATGTCAGCAGAAGCCCGTAGAGGTGATCGAGCCCGGCCAGCCATTTCAGCAGGGTGCGCTCCAGGATCATGCCGAAAATGCCGACCGCGACCGGCGCGACGAGAAGCGCCCACCAATAGCCGATGCCGAGCAGATTGAGCAGGAAATAGGCGCAGAACGCGCCCATCATGTAGAGCGCACCATGGGCGAAATTGATGATGTTGAGCATGCCGAAGATCACGGCGAGCCCGAGACTGAGCAGCGCGTAGAACGAGCCGTTGATCAGTCCGACCAGAAGTTGGGCATAGAGAGCTTGCATCGCCTCGCTCTTTCGTGGGTCAGACGCCGAGATAGGTGTGGAGCTTGTCCATGTTGGACGACAGCTCCGAATTGGCAAAGCCGTCGATCACCTTGCCGTGCTCGACAATGTAGTAGCGGTCGGCGACCGTCGAGGCGAAGCGGAAATTCTGCTCCACCAGGAGGATCGTAAAGCCCTCCTTCTTCAGCCGGGCGATGGTGTGGCCGATCTGCTGGATGATGACCGGCGCCAGCCCCTCCGTCGGCTCGTCCAGCATCAGAAAGCTGGCGCCGGTGCGCAGGATGCGCGCGATCGCCAGCATCTGCTGCTCGCCGCCGGACAGTTTTGTGCCCTGGCTCGACAGCCGCTCCTTCAGATTGGGAAAGAGGTCAAAGATCTGGTCGAGCGTGAGCCCGCCTTGTCGCACCACCGGCGGCAGCAGGAGGTTCTCGCGCACGTCGAGGCTGGCGAAGATGCCGCGCTCCTCGGGGCAGAACGCGACGCCAAGGCGCGCGATGCGGTCGGAGGTCGTGCGAATGAGCTCCTCGCTGTTGAAGCGCACCGAGCCGGTGCGCTTGCCGATCATCCCCATGATCGACTTCAGCGTCGTGGTCTTGCCGGCGCCGTTGCGGCCGAGCAATGTCACCACTTCGCCGGCATTGACGTCGAAATTGATGCCGTGGAGGATGTGGGATTCGCCGTACCAGGCCTCGAGATTTTTCACCGACAGGATCTGTCCGCCGGTCGCGGCATTGGCAGTGCCGGGCGCGGTGCTCAGCTCAGGCATGCCCGGCTCCCAGATAGGCTTCCTTGACGCGCTCGTCCCTGGAGAGCTCGGCGTAATGGCCCTCCGCGAGCACCTGTCCCCGGGTCAAGACGGTGATGATGTCGGAGAGATTGGCGACGACGCTCAGATTATGCTCGACCATCAGGATGGTGTATTTGGCGGAGATCCGCTTGATCAGGGCGGCGATCTTGTCGATGTCCTCATGCCCCATGCCGGCCATCGGCTCGTCCAGGAGCATCATTTCCGGATCGAGCGCCAGGGTTGTCGCGATCTCCAGCGCCCGCTTGCGACCATAGGGCATCTCGACCGCCGGCACGGCGGCGAATTCGCTGAGGCCGACATCATTCAGGAGTTCGAGCGCGCGGCCGTTGAAGCGGTTGAGCACCGACTTGGAACGCCAGAAATCGAAGGAATGGCCGTGCCGGCGCTGCAGCGCCACCCGGACATTCTCGAGCGCCGTGAGATGCGGAAATACCGCCGAGATCTGGAACGAGCGCACCAGCCCGAGCCGGGCCACATCGGCCGGCGCGACGGCGGTAATGTCTTGCCCCTTGTAGAGGATCCGTCCCGCCGAGGGCTGCAGAAACTTGGTCAAAAGGTTGAAGCACGTGGTCTTGCCGGCCCCGTTCGGGCCGATCAGGGCGTGAATGCTGCCACGGCGGACCTTCAAAGTGACATCGCGAACGGCAAAGAACCCCGCGAATTCCTTCGTCAATCCGTGGGTTTCGAGAATGAACTCGTCGGCCAAAAATTCTCCCCCCTTCCGGGCGCGACTGGCGCCCGGCTCCCTGTCCTCTCATCCTCCGACCGGCAGACCGCGCAGGACGTCTTGGACCGTCCCGCGATCAGTGCCGGCTGGCGCGGAATATGCCGTCATTCGAGGAAGTTAGGCAAGGCGGAAAGCTGCGCATGGGCGCCGACGTCGCACCCGGCGACGGCCCCCTCCCGCCACGGGGGCAGCAAGTCATCCGAGGCGGCCTAGCGCCGCTGCAATCGAACCTGCACGCGCAAAGGTTGATTAACCGTCATTCGGCTACTTCACATGTCTTTCATGGAAAATTTCCACGAGACACCAGTTTTGAGTCCTGCATCAGTCCTGCAGCTCCGGTCAGTACCTTGGATTTTGAAAGCGCAAAACCATCCGTCGTGAAATCGATCAGGCAACGCGACCTTCTGAACAATTGGCTGCGCCTCTGCGCCAGGCAGCAGCGGTTGCCCCGCATCGAAGACTATCGGCCGGAACGGCTTACCGAAGAGCTGCCGGATCTCGTCCATTACGCTGTCGACATCGCCAGCGATCCGGCCCGCCTCACCATTTTGAGCAACGGCACGCGCGTGTCATTCGCGTACGGTCGTACCGGCGGCGGACGCCTGCTCGACGACTATCTCGGACCGAGTCTCGCAGCGGTGGTGATGCCGATCTACCGTCATTGCCTGGCGCGCGCCCTGCCCGTCTACACCATCGCTCACGTCAAGGACATCCATGGGCACGAGGTCGCCTATGAGCGATTGTTGCTGCCGTTCTCCGACAACGAGGTCGTGACCCACGTGATTGCCTCGGTGAAGATGATCTGCGAGGGACGGCGGCTTCGAAATCAGGAACCTGATGCGAGATACCGGCAGCTTGCCGCAACTGGCGCTTCGCTCCGTGATCGATCGCGACCTCTATCATCGGACCGGCCGGGCCAGCTCCGGCGAGGTCGTCGAGTTCAGCTGAGCGGCTTCACTAACCAGCCCGCGAGCTTTTCGACGGGGCCACTTGCTTTGCATAGATCTCCGGCTTGAAGCCGACGACGAGCTTGCCGCCGAGATCGAGCACCGGACGCTTGATCATCGACGGCTGCGCCAGCATCAACGCAAGCGCCTTCTTCTCATCGAGGCCTTCCCGGTCGGTGTCGGGCAATTTGCGGAAGGTGGTGCCGGCGCGGTTGAGCAGCGTCTCCCAGCCGAGCGCGTCGCTCCATTGCTTCAGCCTGTCCTTGGCGATGCCCGCGACCTTGTAGTCGTGGAAGTCGTAGGCAACGCCATGGCTGTCGAGCCAGGCCCGCGCCTTCTTCATCGTGTCGCAATTCTTGATGCCGTAGATCGTGATGGTCATCGCGCAAAAGCCCTTGTTGCCCTGCTCGCAGGCCGTTCACGGCCGCTTTGGAATGTTGAGGCCGCGCTCGACGGCAGGCCGCTTCAGGCCGCGTTCGAGCCAGGCCGGCACGTGCTTCAGTTCGTCGAACGCCACGAGTTCGGCTGCGCCGTAGAAGCCGATCAAATTGCGCACCCAGCCGAGCATCGAAATATCGGCGATGGTATAGTCGTCATCCATGATCCATTGCCGCCCGGCAAGATGCTGCTCGATGACACCGAGCAGACGCCTGGACTCGTTCACGTAGCGCTCGAGCGGCCGCTTGTCGGCGATCTCCTTGCCGGCGAATTTGTGGAAGAAGCCGACCTGGCCAAACATCGGCCCGATGCCGCCCATCTGGAAATGCAACCATTGGATGGTCTGGTAGCGGCGCGCCGGATCCTGCGGCAGGAGCTGGCCGGTCTTTTCGGCAAGGTATTGCAGAATGGCACCGGACTCGAACAGCGGAAGCGGCCGTCCGCCGGGCCCGTCGGGATCGATGATGGCGGGAATCTTGCCGTTCGGATTGAGCGAGAGGAATTCCGGCGTCTTCTGGTCGTCCTTGTTGAAATCGACGAGATGCACCTCATAGGGCAATCCGATCTCTTCCAGCATGATCGACACCTTGACCCCGTTCGGTGTCGGCAGCGAATAGAGCTGCAGGCGCTCGGGATGCTCGGCAGGCCAGCGTTTGGTAATAAGAAAGGCGGCGAGATCGGGCATGATTGTCGGTTTCCTGTCAGGTATCGCCAATGTACGACCAGGAACCGGCGAGGCAAGGTCCGCCTTGCGCGGATCTGCATCTCGCAATCGGGCTCATCCGCAATCTCGATCGATCCAGCCTGAAAGTCGATCTAAGGCAGCCCAGTTCCAAGGCTTGTAGAGCAAGTTCAATAGCTTGCAACTCTGCGATCGCTATGTTTATTGTCCGCCCGATCAGGGGCCCCGCCATGCGCGACAAGAGTTTCGGCTCGCACGAATTGCTGGTGCGGGAAGAGGTAGTGAAGACATCGTCCAACAAGAGCTTCGGGCTCGTGTTTGCCGGCGTCTTTGCGCTGCTCGCGCTGTCGAGCTATTTCTTCAGCCATCACGAGCGCTGGCCGCTCTGGCTTGGCCTGTCGATCGCGTTTGCAGTCGTTGCTTTCGTCGCGCCGCAGATTCTAAGCCCGCTCAATCGCTGGTGGACCAAGCTCGGCCTGCTGCTGCATGGCATCGTCAGCCCGATCATCCTCGGTTTCATTTTCTTCTGCTGCATCGTTCCGATCGGCTTCTTGATGCGGCAGTTCGGGAACGATCCGCTCAGGCGCCGTTTCGAACCAGAAGCCAAGAGCTACTGGCTCGTGCGCGAGCCGCCCGGTCCGACCCCCGAATCCTTCAAGAGGCAGTATTGATATGATCGCTTTCTTGTCCGAGTTCTGGGGCTTCTTGCGCGTGCGCAAGAAGTTCTGGCTGTTGCCGGTGCTGATCGTCATGGCGATCTTCGGCGCGCTGCTCGTGCTGACCAAGGGGTCCGCTGTGGCGCCCTTCATCTACACGATCTTCTGATGGCGCCCTATCGCGTCCTGGGTATCTCCGCGTTCTATCACGACAGCGCGGCGGCGCTTGTCGAAGACGGTCACGTCGTCGCGGCCGCCCAGGAAGAACGCTTCACGCGCAAGAAATTCGACGCCAACTATCCGCGCCGGGCGATCGACTATTGCCTCAAAGCCGCCGGCGCAAAACTCGACGACGTCGACTGCGTCGTGTTCTACGACAAGCCCTTCATCAAGTTCGAGCGCCTGCTCGAAACATACCTGACCATGTCGCCGCAGGGCTTCACGTCGTTCCGCATGGCATTGCCGCTGTGGCTGCGTGAAAAACTGTTCCAGAAGTCGCTGCTTGCGGACGAGCTCAAGGAGGTGGCGCCGGAGTTCGACTGGCACAATCGCCTGACTTTCTGCGAGCACCATCTGAGCCACGCGGCGTCCGCCTTCTATCCATCACCGTTCGAACGCGCGCTGGTGCTCACGCTCGACGGCGTCGGCGAATGGACCACGACGGCGGTCGCGCTCGGCGAAGGCGACAAGCTCGAGATCCACAAGGAAATCCACTTCCCGCACTCGCTCGGCCTGCTCTATTCGGCCTTCACCTACTATACCGGCTTCAAGGTCAATTCGGGCGAGTACAAGCTGATGGGACTCGCGCCCTATGGCACGCCGAACTACGTGAACGTGATCCGCGACAAGCTGATCGACGTCAAGGACGACGGCTCGTTCCGCCTCAACCTCGACTATTTCAATTACTGCGCCGGACTGACCATGACGAACGCGCGTTTCGATGCGCTGTTCGGTGCGCCGCCGCGCGACCCCGAGGGCCTGCTCGAGCAGAAGCACATGGACATCGCGGCCTCGATCCAGGCCGTGCTCGAGGACATCGTGCTGAAGCTGACCCGCAGCCTGGCCGCCGAGACCGGCATGGAGAACCTGTGCCTCGCCGGCGGCGTGGCGCTGAACTGCGTCGCCAACGGAAAGATCCTGCGCGACGGCCACTTCAAGAATATCTGGATTCAGCCTGCCGCCGGCGATTCCGGCGGCGCGCTTGGCGCCGCGCTCGCCGCCTATCACATCCATGCCGAAAAACCTCGTCCGGCGGCGAACGCGCTCGACGGCATGCGCGGGGCCTATCTCGGTCCGGCCTTCGACCAGCCCGACATCGATCAGCGGCTGCAGGCCGCGGGCGCGCATTTCACGACGCTGTCTGAAAGCGAGATGCTGGAGACGACCGCACAATCCCTTGCCGACGGTGCGGCCGTCGGCTGGTTCCAGGGACGCATGGAATTCGGTCCGCGCGCCCTCGGCAACCGCTCGATCCTCGGCGATCCGCGCAGCCCGTCGATGCAGAAGAACCTCAACCTCAAGGTCAAGTACCGCGAAAGCTTCCGGCCTTTTGCGCCGTCCGTCCTTCGCGAGAAGGTCGCCGACTGGTTCGCGCTCGACGTCGACAGCCCCTATATGCTGCTGGTCGCCGACGTCGCCGAAAGCCGCATCCGCAAGATGACGGACGAGGAACAGGCGCTGTTCGGCATCGACAAGCTCAACATCGTGCGCTCGAGCATTCCGGCGGTCACGCATGTCGATTATTCCGCGCGCGTCCAGACCGTGCATCAGGAAAGCAACCCGCTCTATTACGGCCTGATCGAGCGTTTCGAGCGCCTGACCGGCTGCCCGGTCCTGATCAACACCTCCTTCAACGTGCGCAGCGAGCCGATCGTCTGCACGCCCGAGGATGCGTTTCGCTGCTTCATGGGGACCGATCTCGACCTCCTGGTCGTCGGCAACGCGGTGCTGCACAAGCGTGACCAGGATGCCGCGCTGAAGGTCGTCTACAAGGACAAGTTCGAACTGGACTAAAGCGACGGCTCTGTCATTGGACCGGCCTTCGTCGCAACCGAGCACTGCGATGCTGTTGCGGCCGGTCACGCCGGCCTTGCCCGCCCCTGGTAGAGAAAGGTGTGCGTCGGCGGCCCCGGCAGGCGCGGATTCTTCAGCGTATCGATGCGAAAGCCGGCCTGGATGAGCAGATCGTCCATCTGGCGATTGAGATGACAGCCGCCGGCGATGTGCGACCATAGCGGATCGAGCCGATCCTGCCAGCGCGCGACACCCGCCTCCGGCGCGCGACCATGTTCGACGAACAGCAGCGCGCCGCCGGGCTTCAGCACGCGGCGCATCTCGGCCAGCGCGCGCGATATGTCGGGGATGCTGCAAAAGCTCCAGGTCGAGACCACCGTATCGACGCTTGCGGCCTCGAGCGGGATCGCCTCGGCCGAGGCATCGAGCAGCGTGACCGGGACCGCCGCGGCCGACGCGCGGGGCCGCGCCATCCGCAACAATTCTGCCGAAGGCTCGAGGGCGATCACCGAACTCACGGCGCCGCCATAGAGCGGCAAATTGAGCCCCGAACCGCAGCCGATTTCCAGCACGCGCCCTTCCGCCGCGCTGACCGCCTGCTGGCGAAACGGCAGCAGCTGCTTCTGGCGCATCGACAGATCCGTGAGCCATGGCACGATGCGGCGCTGATAAAAACCCATCCTTCAGTGTCCTGTTCGAAACCCGGGGACGCCAGCTGGGAAGCCGGACGCCGGGCCCTCAAGACCCAAAATGGTTTTCTCCATGCGCCGCTGCAAGAGTTCGACGGTTCGCCGCGGCGGCGTTGCGCGAGCACGGCTCGCAGGCCTAGCGAGGCCGCGTCGGGCTCGGCAACAGGCTGACCGCGAAATCGGAGCGGTCGTCCGCGCGAGCGCTGCTCGACGACTGTTCGACCGCCGAACCGCCTTCGGCGCGCCCACGAGGTCGTGCCCGCTGCGCGATCCGCCGCGCCCCTTCCAGGATCGCGCGCTTCGAGATGTCCCTGATGCCGCGCAGGCTGAAGTCGACGACCACCTCATGGTGCTTCAGCCCCTTGCCGCCCTTGACCGGGCCGAGGTCGCGCACCAGACAGTAGTGACCGTCGCTCATGCGAGCCAGTCGGCAATCCTTGAACATCCGCGCAGCATGCACTGCCAACCGATTCCGTCAACCTTGACGTGGCCGCGAATCACATCTCCAGCCATGCCTCGAATCCGCCAAAAATCATGCGCCGGCCGTCGAACGGCATCTCGCCCTGCAGCCGCGGGTCCGCCATGACCTTGTCGCTGATGGCGTCGCGTTCCGCCCGCGAGCGATAGACGATCCAGGAGAACACCACGACCTCGTCGTCGGTGGCGAGGACGGCGCGCGGAAACGAGGTCAGCTTGCCGTAGGGCACGTCGTCGCCGATGCATTCGACAAAGGACAGCGCGCCGTATTCCCTGAAAATCTCGCCCGCTCTGCGGGCATGTGCCTTGTACGCCTCGACCTTGTCCCTGGATACGGGAACCACGAAACCATCGACATAGGGCATGTGGACCTCCTTTGGTATCGTTATCGATCCAAGGACGGTCCGCCAGCGAGCGATCCGACATGCGTGCCTGCCCGCATGAGCGGCGGATTGTCGCGCTGGCGGCCGCATCGCGCAGCGCCATCTGCCGCAACTTTCCTGCCCGGAAGAGACCATGCGTTGGTCGGCTTCCCGATTGCATAGCTCCCGGGCGGCAAGCCCGGGCCCGGGAGTTTCAAGACTAACGGAAACCAAGACTAACGGAAACCAAGACTAACGGAAACCAAGACTCACGGAAACGATGCGAACTCCACCCAGTTCGGCTTCTTGCCGACCGGATAGGACTGCAGCAGCTTCAGCGCGCCGCTCGCCTGATCGATCGTGTAGACGCTCATGCCATCCGACAATTCGCCGACGGCCGCGAGCACATGGCCGGAGGGGTCGATCGCAAAGCCGCGCGGCTGTTTTTCCGTCGGCACGCTGCCGAGCGGTGTGACCTTGCCGCTCTCGGCATCGACCCTGAACGCAGCGATCGTGCTTGAGGTGCGCTCGGAGGCGTAGAGGAAGCGCCCGTCGGGGGTCAGGTGGATGTCCGCCGCCCAAGGCTTTGCATCAAACGGCTTGCCGTCCGGCCCCTGCGGCAACGCGCTCGCCTGCTGGATCTGCTGCCAGGTGCCATGCGCGGCATCATAGGAAAACACCAGGAGGTTGGCGCTGAGCTCGTTGACGAGATAGACGAACTTGCCGTTCGGATGAAACACGAAATGCCGCGGCCCGTTCTTTTCCGCGACCTTGATCGCAGCGGGATCGTTCGGCGTCAGCGTGCCGGTAACGGCATCAAAACGGAAACTCAGGATCTGGTCCGATCCGAGATTGGTCGCGAACACGAAATGATTGTCGGGCGAGGCCAGGAACGCGTGCGCGTTGAGGCCGGTCCGGATCACGTCCTTCGGCGCCTGCACGATGCCATCACTGCCGATCGGGTTCAGCGCGACCTTGTTGCCGCCATAGGAGGCGCTGAACAGGAATTTTCCGGTCCGGTCGGTGGCGATGTTGGCCATGCTGTCGGCCAGCGGACCGCTGCCGCGATAGGTCAGATGGCCGCTCTTGGAGTCGACCGCAAAGCTCAGCACGGTGTAGGGCTGCGCGCGAACGCCGGCAAAAAGCACCCTATGATCGGGGCTGAGCGTCAGCGGTGTCGACGAGCCGGGTTTGTCTACACTGGGGAACGCCACGGTCTGCACCGTCTCGGCCTTGCCGCTTTCGGGCTCGATCCGGAACACGCTGATGTCGTTGCTGTCGGCATTGCCGACATAGGCAAAAGTGTCGGCGTGCGCGCCGCTTGCAAGCAATGAGGTCATGACCATTGATAATGCCAGACTGAATTTCGGTTTCAGCACCCGTTCCCCCTCGCGACCGTGTCGATTGCGCATTTGCTGCGCGTTGATCGGATTCTACAAAGCTGGCTGAGGTTACGCCAACTCGCATCGCGTATCGATCCATGCCCATTCAGCATGGATTGTGATCTTGGTGGTGCACATGGTTTAGAAGGTCCTTTCGAATTGCGCCGACGAGACCGTCAAGCGCGCGCCGGCTTCCCGGCGCTGACGACTTCATAGACCGCGCGCTCAAAGGCGTCGAAGGCCTCGAGCACGATCCTGTCGGCGAAGGGCAGAATCTGCGTCATGAATACGCCGGCGACGCCCGTCACCGGATCGAGCCAGAAATAGGTGTTCATCAGCCCCGCCCAGGCGAGGCTGCCGGCTGCGCGTCCGCCGGGGATGGCTTCGGTGTTGATGAGGAAGCTCAGGCCCCATTTCTTCGTGATGCCTGGCATCAGGTCGACGGGATTGGAGAGCTGCGGCATCTCGGTCGGCAGCGGCAGCACGTTGAGCGCCCCCATATGGTTCTCGCCCATCATGGCCACGGTTGCGGCCTTGAGGATACGCACACCATCGAGTTCGCCGCCGTTCAACAGCGCGCGCAGCACGCGGATGTAGTCGCGCGCAGTCGAGAACAGGCCGCCCCCACCCGGGAAAAACTCGCGTTTGGTCTCATCGATCGGCGGGCTGGCAACCACCTTGAGCGTGCCGTCCGCGCGGCGGGCATGCACGTCCGCGAGACGCTGCTCCCAGGCCGGCCGCGCGATGTAGCTCGTGTCTTGCATGCCGAGCGGTTTCAGGACGTGGTCCTGCAGATGGGTCTCCAGGTCGGAGCTGCTCACCGCTTCAATCATGCGGCCGACCATCTCGATGTTGACGCCATATTCCCAGCGCTCGCCGGGGTCGTTGGCGAGCGGCACGGAGAGCGCGGCGAGCCCGGCGCTGCGCATCGGCGGCAACTGCCTTTCGCGCACGTAGCGGGCGATCTTGGCGTTCCACGTCTCGTAGGCAAAACCCGCGGTGTGGGTCAAAAGGTGCCGCAGCGTGATCTCCGCGCGTGGCGGCCGCAGCATCGGCCCATCGGCATTGAAGCCCGTGAGGACCTGGACCTCGCCGAGCGCCGGCAGGATGTGCTTCGCCGGTCCGTCGAGCGACAAGGCGCCCTGCTCCACGAGCTGCATCGCCGCCACAGCGGTGATCGTCTTGGTCATCGAGGCGATGCGGAAGACCGCATCTGTCGTCATCGGCTCGCCCGTCGCCAAGCTCCGCACGCCGCGTGCGCCCTCGAAGATCACGCCTTCCCGCGTCGCGGCCGCGGCGACCAACCCCGCAATCCGGTCCTGGCCGACTGCCGCCGCGAGCACCTGTTCGATCGGTTCAATGTTGCGCATGGGCTGGTCTCACAAACTGGGCCGACAATTTTTAGCGCGCCGCCATTGCCGTGGGCAATGCCGAACTCCAGGGCATGGCGGATCATAAGACGCTCGGGTCTTCGTCCCCGCGGCTCATGCGCGGGCGTGCCCTTCGAATTGCGGCAGGTCGTCGGTGATGGTGAACCAGGGCGCCTTCGAGCCGACAAAGATGTGCTTCGTCGGACGGATGGTGGGATCGTCGACCAGCGTGCCCATCGCGACATGGACATAGGCGCCATCGCGCACGACCGAATAGAGCAGCGAGCCGCAACGCCGGCAATGCGTGTCATTGCCATCGGCGTCGCCATGGATCAGCAGATCGCCCTCGCCTTTCGTGAGCGCGAGCTGATCGCGCGCGATGCCGGCGAACGGCTTGAACGCCGAGCCCGTCGTGCGGCGGCAGTTGGAGCAATGGCAGTTGGCGGCGTAGACGAATGCGTCGGCCACGGCATATTCCACCGCGCCACAAAAGCATCTTCCACCGAGCATTCGTGCGTTCATCACAATCCTCCGGCTTCTGCTGCCGCCTGTTGCCAGTTGCGCGTATCGATCGGCACTGGCTCCGCCGCGATCTTGTAGGGATCGGTGATCGCGACTAAGTGAAGCGAGCTTGACGTGACTGCATGCCATGACGAGGGAGGATCGGACAATGGGATTTTCCGGCGGCTGCTCGTGCGGCGCGGTACGCTATGACATCGCCGCTGGCCCGGTGCGCGCCTTCCAGTGCCAGTGCCGGGATTGCCAGAAGGATTGCGGCGGCGGCCACGCGTCGGTGTTCGTGTTTCCACGCGCGGCGTTCACCGTCACCGGAGAGGTGCGCGAGATCGCACGCGAAAGTGACCGCGGCGCGGTCAAGCGAAAAGGCTTCTGCCCGGCCTGCGGCGCTCCGATCTACAACAAGCCGGACCAGGTCCCCGACATGATCGGCATCTATGTCGGCAGCCTCGACGATGCCTCCTCGTTCAGGCCGCAGGCGATCTTCTACGCCGCGCGCGGCCACGCCTGGGACATGCTCGATCCCGAGGTGCCAAAGGTGCAGGAATGGCATTCGGGCGCGTCGTAGCGTTGGGATTGGCCTCGTTTGCTGCAAGCGATCAAACATCACACGACCGTGAAGGCCGCGGTCAAAATGCTTCGTTCCGGCCGTCACATTCAGCCCGCGCCGCGTGTCTTGTTGGCAAGACCAAATGGTCCGCAAGACAAACGGAGGCCACCATGGATGATGCGACGGCACCAACATCACAGTACGACATCGTGATCCTCGGCGCCGGCTACGCCGGGCTGATGGCGGCCCTGCGCCTCGGCGCGAGCGAGAACCGATCCCGCAAGATCGCGCTGATCAACGATTGTGACCCATTCATCGAACGGGTCCGCCTGCAGGAGAGCATCGCGAGGCCGGTTCCGTTGCGGATTCCCTCGATTTCAACCCTGCTTCACGGCACCGGAATCGATGTCATCACCGGGCATGTCGCCGGTCTCGACGCAGCGGCGAGAAGCATCCGCGTCGCGCTCGCATCCGGTGACCGCGAGATCACCTTCGCGCACGCGCTCTATGCGCTGGGCAGCCGCACCGATACGGACACCGTTCCCGGCGTCGCCGCTCATGCCTACCGGCTCGACCCCGGCGACGGACCGGGCGCGGCGGCCGCATTGCGTGTGGCCTTGAGTACCGCAAGCCGGCGTCCCCGCGTTGTCGTGGTGGGTGGTGGCGCCACCGCGATCGAGGCGGCCGGCGAGATCAAGGCGCGCTGGCCAGAGACCGAGGTCACCATGATCGCGCGCAATCGATGCGGCGACTTCAAGGGCGACGCGTCGGTCGAGCGCGCGCTGCGCGGCGAGCTTGCCGCCTACGGCGTGCGCATCATCGATCACGCCGCCGCGGTCGAGGTCGGCCCGCGCGAGGTGATCACCGCGGGCGGGACGCGCCTGCCGTTCGATATCTGCGTCTGGTCGGGCGGGCTGAGCGCCGGCCCGCTCGCGCGTGCCTCCGGCATGGCAACCGATGCGCGCGGGCGCATCTTCGTCGATCCGATGCTGCGCTCGATCTCGCATCCCGCCATCTTCGCTGCGGGCGATGCCGCGCATCCCGTCGCGCCGACCGGCGCGCCCTATCGGATGTCAGTCTTTGCGGCGCTGACGAGTGGCGCCTTTGCCGCAGATGTCATCTCGCGCGGCGCCGCCGATCACCCGCCGTTCAGCTTCTCGACCTATGGGCAGGGCATTTCGGTCGGCGGCCGCGGTGTCGGCTTTTTCGCCTATCCGGATGACAAGAAGCGCCTGTTCGTGATCTCCGGGCGTACCGGCTATCACACTCGCAACGTCTTCGTGCGGCTTTCGACCGATCTGCTCAAGCTGGAGCGCAGGCAGCCGGGGTTTTTTGCGCGCTGGGTCTGGTCCGGCCAGCGGCGGATCTCATGGGAGACGGCCAGCAAGGCCATGCAGGTCAGCCAGGAGGTCAAGACCGCATGACATCGGATCAGGGCTTGGCCGGGCTGCGGCCAAAGATGTTCGCGCTCGCCTACCGAATCACCGGCAGCCGCAGCGATGCCGAAGACGTCGTGCAGGACGCCTTCCTGCGCCTGCACCGCTCCACGCCGAAGGACGAGGTCCGTTCGCTCAACGCCTATCTTGCGACCATCACCGCGCGGCTCAGCTTCAACCGCCTGCGCGATTCCTGTGCGCGGCGCGAGACCTATGTCGGCGAGTGGTTGCCCGAGCCGCTGTTCGCGGCCGAAGACTCCATGGTGCGCGCCGAGGATATCTCATTCGCCCTGCTGGTCGTGCTCGAGCGGCTGTCGCCGACCGAACGGGTTGTATTCGTGCTACGCAACGCCTTCGACTTTTCGTTCGAGGAGATCGCTGCGATCGTTGATCGTGAGGTCGCGGCCTGCCGGCAGATTTTCGGCCGGGCGCGCCAGCGGGTCGCCGCGGAGCGGCCGCGTTTCACGGTCGACCGGACACGGCATCGAGCCGTGCTGCGGCAGTTTCTCGAAGCGACACGCGGACAGGACATCGAGGCCATGGTAGCGCTGCTCCATGACGACGTCGTGCTGCATGGCGACGGCGGCGGCAAGGCTTTTGCCAACAAGCGGCCGGTGATCGGCAGCCGCGCGGTCGCGCAGTTCATCCTCGCTGCGGCGCGGCTGCTACCGGAGCAGGTCACCTTCGAGGAGACCGAGATCAATGGCGTCGCCGGTCTCATCGCCAGAGACCGTGGCCGCACGATGCTCGCCATCAGCCTCGATACCGACGGGACACGGGTCACCGCGATTTACGGCATGGCCAACCCGGACAAGCTCGCCGCGGCGACACGGACGTGATCGCGCGCAGGCTCCGCGGCGCCGACGCGCCGAGATGCGGCTCTGATCGAATCTGATCTCATGATGCCCCGATGCCGGGGGCGGCTACGACGAGCGGCGGGCTACGGCTTCCGCCAGGATCTTGACGGCAGCCCGCAGCGAGCTCTCAGAGGCGCGGCCGTAGCCCAGCAGCAAGGTCGGCGGCGCCTTCGCTGCCATCCGATACTTGCCAAGTTCCTCGACCGCAATCCCCCGGCTTGCAAGATCCGCTCTGATCGATTGTTCATCGAGCCCGTCAGGGAGGCGAACCGTTGCATGCAGGCCGGCTGCGATGCCATCCACCCTGGCGCCCGGCACGCGCTTCGCCAGGGCACGTATCAGCACATCCCGTCGCTGGCGATAAATCCGCCGCATGCGCCGCAAATGGCGATCATAGCCTCCCGTCTCGATGAAGATGGCGAGTGCGTTCTGATCGATGCGCGGACTGCCCTCGCTCCATCGCAATTGCTCCGACCTGACCAGTTCGATGAGGTCGCGCGGCACGACGAGCCAGCCCAGCCGCAGAGCGGGCGCCAGCGTCTTGCTCACGGTGCCGGCGTACATCACCCGGTCGGGCGCGAGCCCCTGGAGCGCACCGACCGGAGCGTGGTCGTAACGATACTCGGCATCGTAATCGTCCTCGAACGCAAGGCTGCGGGTCCGCTGCAACCAGGCGATGAGCTTGCGGCGCCTCTCCTTGGCCAGAACGACGCCGGTCGGAAATTGATGCGCCGGTGTGACGAACACGGCCTGCGCATGCGATGCCGCGAGCACGTCGACATCGATCCCCTCCGCATCCACCGGGACCGGGACGCGGATCAGCCCGGCCTGGTCGATGGACTGCCAGGCCCGGTAACTCGGATCTTCCACGGCAAGGCGGGCCACGCCGGTTGCTTTCAGCACCGCGCAGGCCAGGGCACGCGCTTCGGCAAAGCCGCCGGTCACGATGATCTGGTCGCTGCCGGCGATCACGCCGCGGACCCGGCCGAGATAATCCGCAAGAACGCGGCAAAGCTGTTCGGTGCCGTGACGCCCGTCATAGCCGAGCGCGTCATGGGGCATCCGGTCGAGCGCGAAGCGGATCGACTTCAGCCAGGATTTTCGCGGAAACATCGAAAGATCCGGCATCGCAGGCCGCAAGTCGAAGCGGATCCATGCCTGCGGCGCGGCGTCGGCGCGTTCGACCTGAGGTATCGACGGGATAAGCGCGCAGACGGTTGGCCGCGCACCGCGGCGGGTCTGCAGATAACCCTCGGCGGCAAGCTGCTCGTAGGCGTCAACCACGATCGGCCGCGAAATGCCGAGCGCCTCGGCGAGCGCGCGGGTGGATGGCAGCCGTGTTCCGCTCTTGAGCGAACCGCCGCGGATCGCCTGGCGAAGCTGGCCCTGAAGCTGGCTGCCGAGACTGCCGGGACCGCGTCGATCCAGCCGCACCAACAATCCGAGATCATAACTGGTCAATAAAAACTCTACTCAACTGGTCATATTTGTCTGTCCAGTTTAGCTGCATGGTGCCGGTGCGCAAGGCGCCCTCTTGATGACGGCCGCCGCCTCTGCGCTCCCTGAAACGACGAACTGCAAACCAGAAATTGCGATCATGAGGAACTGACATGGGCCAACGTATCCTTCTTGCCGGAGCAACCGGCGTCATCGGCCGGCGACTGATGCCCCTGCTGCGCGATGCCGGCCACCATGTGGTCGGCATGACACGGTCAGAGTTGAAGGCACGGGAGTTTCGCGGAGCGGAGATGGTCGCAGCAGACGTCTTCGACGCCGCCGCTGTCGCGCGGATCGTGGCATCGGTCCGGCCGGACGTCGTGATCCACCAATTGACCGACCTGTCGGGACTGGCCGATCCGGCCACGGCATCGGACGCGATCGGGCGCAACGCGCGCATCCGCATCGAGGGCACGCGCAACCTGGTCGATGCGGCGCTGGCCGCAGACGTGCCGCACATGGTGGCGCAGAGCATTGCCTGGGCCTATGCCCCCGGCACCCTGCCGCATGCGGAGGACGATGCGCTGGATATTCACGCCGACGAGCCGCGTTCGATCACCGTCCGCGGGGTCGCGGCCCTCGAAGCTGCGGTGCTCAACTCGCCGCCGATGAAAGGCACCGTCCTGCGCTATGGCCAGCTCTATGGCCCCGGAACCGGCCGCGATGGACCGACGGGGTCTGCCCCGCTCCATGTCGATGCCGCGGCCCATGCGGCGCTGCTGGCCGTCGCGCGCGGGGAAGCAGGCATCTTCAACATCGCCGAGCCCAACGCGCAGGTGCTGACCGACAAGGCGATCTCGAAGCTTGGTTGGCGCGACGACATGCGCCTGCCGGCCGCCTGACTATTTCGCTCAGCCGCATTCAGAACGCCAAGGCAAGCCCGTCCCAAAAAAGACTGTCGTCGCCCGGCCTTGACCGGGCGACCCAGTATTCCACAGACGCGGTCGTTCCTTGAAGCGCAAGCGGGGTACTGGATACCCCGCTTGCGCGGGGTATGACCAGCGGTGCGGGCTATGACCAGCGATGGGTCACGACCAGCGCACCTCGATGCGGCTTTGATCGAGCCTCATGTCGTCTCGCGCTTAGCCCCTGACGAACGCCAGGAGGTCCGCGTTGATGGTTTCCGCCTCGGTGGTCGGCATGCCATGCGGAAAGCCCTTGTAGGTTTTCAGCGTGCCGTTCGATAGCAGCTTGGCCGACAGCGGCGCGGAATCGGCGTAGGGCACGATCTGGTCGTCGTCGCCATGCATCACCAGCACCGGCACCGTGATCTTCTTCAGATCCTCGGTGAAGTCGGTCTGCGAGAACGCGACGACGCCGTCGTAATGCGCTTTCGCGCCGCCCATCATGCCCTGGCGCCACCAGTTCAGAATAACGGGCTGCGACGGCTTTCTCTCGGGCCGGTTGAATCCGTAGAACGGACCAGAGGCGAGATCCCAGTAGAATTGCGAGCGGCTCGCGGCGAGCTGCGCCTGCAGGCCGTCAAAAATCTCTTTCGGCAGGCCGCCGGGATTGGCTGGCGTCTGCAGCATCAGCGGTGGCACCGCGGAGAGAATTGCCGCCTTGGCGACGCGGCTCTCGCCGTGGCGGGCGATGTAATGCACGACCTCCCCGCCGCCGGTTGAATGGCCGATATGAACGGCATTCTTGAGGTCGAGATGGGTGGTCAGCGCCGCGAGATCGTCGGCATAATGGTCCATGTCGTGGCCGTCGGCGACCTGGCTCGAGCGGCCGTGGCCGCGCCGGTCATGCGCGATGACGCGAAAGCCTTGGCTCAGGAAGAACAGCATCTGGGTGTCCCAGTCATCGGCCGAGAGCGGCCAGCCATGGCTGAAGACGATGGGCTGGCCCGAACCCCAGTCCTTGTAGAAAATCTCTACGCCGTCGGTTGTTGTGATTGTCGGCACGATGTCGATCCCTTCGTTTTTTGTATCCGGCCGGATCGATGTAGAGCGATCATGTTGCATTTCCTATGACGCGAAATGGCGCAATTGATCCTCTTCGCGGCAAGTTGATCATGTGCGCCGCCGCGCCATCACGCCGCGACAACGAGTTCGGCGCCCTCCATTGCGTAGCGGGCGTAGCGGAAATCCCTGATATCGCTGACGCGCTCGCCTTCCCATGCGAGCAGCACGAAATAGAGCACTTCACGCGAAAAGGCATCCTGCACGATGACGGCCGGGCGGCTCTCCAGCAGACCGGGCACGAGCAGCCAGTCCTGCCGCTCGCGATAGCGCCCAAAATAGTTCTGCACGACGTCGCGGCCGCGGCGGCGAAACCGGCTCACCAGCTCGAGCTGCACATCGTCCGCAAGCAGGTCGCGCAGACCCTCGAAATCCCTGGCGTTGAAGCGCGACACATAGTCGGATAGCCGAGCCCGCTCGGCAACGGCCAGCACCGGAAGCGGCCGCTCATCGCTCTCGGCCGCGATCTCGCGCAGCCGCGCGCGTCCGCGATGCAGCGCGGCCTTGACCGCGGGAAGGCTGCTGTCGAGCAAGGCGCCGATCTCGTCCAGCGAATAGCCGAGCACGTCGCGCAGGATGACCGTAGAGCGCTGGCTGGTCGGCAGCCGCATGAAGGTTCGAAGGCTCGCGGTGACTGTCAAACGGGTATCGCTCGTGGAGACGGGATCGGCGGTCATGTCGAGAGCCTCATCCGCAAGAAGCGCGTCCTGCCGGACGCGCCGCCGCAAAAAATCCAGCGCTGCATTGTGGGCGATCCGAAACAGCCAGCCTTCGGCGTTGGCGACCGGCTCCGAGTCCGAAAACGCCTCGATCGCCTTCACCAAGACCTCCTGCACGATGTCCTCGCCGTCGATCACCGAGCCCGTCATGCGCGCGCAGTAGCGATGCAGCTTTGGCCGCAGCTCGCTCAAAGCCCGCGCCAAACTGTCGCTGGTGAGAATGGCGATGGGCTCGTTCATGGCATTGTTCGCTTCCATCACAGTTCCGCGGGTCCGCTTTGCGTTCGTTCTCTGCAAGACGATCGGAGCGAGCCAAAAGATACGCGACGACGAAAATTTACCACTCTGCGGAAGCGTGTGGGTGACCCGCTCCCCAAGATTGACCTTGTCCCGATGCCAAATTGGGGGCACCCTGCCCGCTTCAAATCAAAACACAAATTCGCACGGGAGGATTGGCATGCCAGAGGCAATTGTCGCGGCATCTGCGTCGGAATCAACCGATGGCAGCGCGGTACAACAGGTCGATGTCGCCGTGGTCGGCGCCGGTTTTGCCGGGCTCTACATTCTCCATCGCCTGCGCAAGGCCGGCTTTTCGGCCGTCGGCCTCGATGAAGCCAATGATGTCGGCGGCACCTGGTACTGGAACCGGTATCCCGGCGCGCGCTGCGACATCCAGACCGTCGATTACAGCTACACCTTCGATCCGGAGCTCGAAAACGCCTGGACCTGGTCGGAGAAATACGCGACCCAGCCGGAAATTTTGCGCTATCTCGGCTTCATTGCCGACCGCTATGACCTGCGCCGCGACATCCGCTTCGGCACCAAGGTGACCTCAGCGACCTGGGACGAGGCCGCCCAGCGCTGGCTGCTGACCACCAGCAACGGCGCTGATATCTCCTGCCGCGATTACATCATGGCGACCGGCTGCCTCTCCGCGCCAAAGCCGCCGGAAATCGACGGCGTCAAGGACTTCAAGGGCGAGGTGTTGTTCACCGGCCGCTGGCCGCATCACGACGTCGATCTCAAAGGCAAGCGCGTGGCCGTGATCGGCACCGGCTCATCAGGGATCCAGGCGATCCCCAAAATTGCCGAACAGGCCGCGCATCTGACCGTGTTCCAGCGCACGCCGAACTTTGCCATGCCCGCCCATAACGGCCCGCGCGCCACCGATCGCGTCGCACAGTTCGAAGCCGATCGCGCCGCCTTCCGCGAGCAGGCGCGCTGGTCGCTCGCCGGCGTGCCGCTGACGCCGACGCCGGCCCCGAGTTGGGCGCTAAGCGATGCCGAGCGCCGCGAGCGCTTTCAGAAGGCATGGGACGAAGGCGACCTCGTCTTCATCCTCTCCCAGCTTTGGGCCGACCAGGGCAATGATGTCGGCGGCAACACGCTGGTCGCCGACCTGCTGCGCGAAAAAGTCCGCGAGATCGTCAAGAATCCGGAGACCGCGGCAGCGCTCAGCCCGTTCGATCATCCGTTCGGGGCCAAGCGCCCCTGCCTCGAGACCAATTATTACACCACCTTCAACCGCGACAACGTCACGCTGGTCAATCTGCGCGACGAGCCGATCAAGGCGAT
>Ga0070710_10000209_pt1 | contig 27489 bp, 20 predicted proteins | sample LARL52metaG_FD_65454 | JGI IMG/M metagenome (GOLD analysis project Ga0070710, IMG submission 65454) | Corn, switchgrass and miscanthus rhizosphere microbial communities from Kellogg Biological Station, Michigan, USA - LAR L5-2 metaG | ecosystem: Host-associated > Plants > Roots > Rhizosphere ...
CGATTTCACGGCCTGGACACGGCGCCAGGACGCCGCGATCTCGTGGTCGTCGGGTACGACGGGGATCCCCAAGGGCATCGTCCGTTCCGGTCACTCGATCCTGCACAACCTCACGCTCAGCGCGGAACGAATGGGCTACCGGCCGGACGACGTCTTCCTGCCCGTCCTGCCGTACTCCCACCAATACGGTCTTTCGCTGGTGCTCTGCTGGTGGCTGAACGGGGGCACGCTGGTGGTCTACGGCCCGGCCACGCGCCTGGACCATGCGCTCGAGACAGCCGTGGACCACGGCCTCTCGATCGTGGACGGAGCCCCGTCGACCTACTACAGCCTGCTCAACCTGCTCGACCGTCGTCCCGCTCTCGCGGACGCGCTACAGGCGGTTCGGGCCTGGTGCGTGGGAGGAGCGCCGCTGGGGCGCAACCTGGCGGCCCGGTTCCACGCCCGTACGGGCCGGCACCTGCTCGACGGCTACGGAGCGACCGAGGTGGGCAACATCGCGCTGGCGCCGCCTGACGATCCGGTCGGGTGCGGTCTGCCGCTGCCCGGCGTGGTCGTCGAAGTCCACGACGAGCACGGCCGGCCGCTTCCCTCCGGCCGGCTCGGCGAACTCGTCGTGCGCACCGACGGCCTGATGACCGGTTATCTGGGCGAAGACGGGGAGATCGTTCCCGTTTCGGGTCCCGTTCACCGCACCGGCGACATCGGCCTGCTCGACCACGCCGGCCGCGTCTTCCCGATCGGGCGCAAGCACGCCGTGCACCGCAACGGCCACACCCTCTACCCCGACCACCTCGCCGAGCAGGCCGAGTCGGGTGGCGCGCGCACAGAAGTCGTCGCCATCCCCGACGAGCGGCTGGGCACCCGTCTGGTGTTCGTGATCGCGGACCCCGACGAGCACGAGCCCGCGCATTGGAAACGGGTGCTGCGCTCGGTGCTCGCCCACCACGAGCAGCCCGATCACATCGTCGTGCTTCCCGCGTTGCCCCTCACGCACACGGGAAAGCCCGACCTGACCGTTCTGGAAAAGATTGCCGTGACCTCGTTACCCGCGTCACTCAGCACCACCGCCTCCGGCTCGGCGGTCGGCGCGACCGGATACCGCATCCCCTTCGCCGACCGTGTCGACGCGCTGCGCGCGGTGCGCCGGTACGTGGCTGACCACGACGGGGCGGTGCTGGAAATCCTCCGTGAGATCTCACCCCACCACACCGCCAGTGCGGAGATTCGCTCGTTCCTGGCCACTCTCGACGGGGCGGAGGAGGAGATGCACCGGTCCCGGCCCGGCCAGGTGCCCCGCGCAGCGGTGTTCATGCCCTCCAACATCCCGCTCTACTCCTACGCGCTTCACCTGCTGGTGACTTCCCTGTACACCGACAGCATCGTCTTCCGGCCGTCCGCTCAGATCAAAAGCCAGCTGGAACGCCTGCACGCGCTGCTGGCACCGGTACACGGCCTGCCCATCGACCTTTCCGAGGTCAGCCAGCGCAAGTTCGTGACCGGGCCGGTGCGCGAGGCGGACCTCATCGCCTTCACCGGCGACTACGCCAACGCCGAGACCATCCGTGAAGGGTTGTCCGAAGACCAGCTCTTCCTCTTCTTCGGCAACGGCATCAACCCCTTCGTGATCGCTCCCGACGCCGATCTCACGCGCGCGGCACGCGACGTCGCGAGGATCCGGCTGTACAACTCGGGCCAGGACTGCTTCGGTCCCGACGTCGTGTTCGTGCCCCAGGGACGCGCTGACGAATTCGTCGACCTGCTGTCCACCAGGCTGAGCTCGCTGCGTTTCGGGCAGAACAGCGACCCCTCCGCCGACTACGGCCCGATCCACTACGACTCGGCACTGGTGAACTGCTCGGACTACCTGGTGCGGCAGATGAGTCGCATCCGGCACGGCGGGCGCATCGACCTGCGGTCCCGCCACGTCGAGCCGACCGTGCTGCTGTGGCGCTTCGACGACAAGATCCCGCTGGACGAGATGTTCGCTCCGATCTTCAACGTGGTGTCCTATCCCAGCGCGAAACGGTTGCGCGAACGGCTTTCGAGCTCCTACTTCAGCGAGCGCGCGCTGGGAGCGATGGTCTACGGCAACGATCCGGAGACCGTGAAGGTCCTGTCCAAGCACCACCAGACCTGTGTCAACCACACGCTGCTCGAAGCCGAGGACGGCAACCGCCCGTTCGGCGGATTCGGGATGAGGGCGAACTACGTCTCGTACGGCGGTGAGCGACGCGCCGAACCACTGCTCATGTCGCAGGCCGCGGCGCGGAATCTCCCCGTGGCCGTCCCGATCGCGGCGGGTGCGAAGTGACCGGGGTGGGCAAGCGGTACGCCGGTGCGTGGTCCGCGATCGTCGACCTGCTGGTGCGCAACGGTGTCGACACCTGCTTCGGGCTGCCCGGCGACGACCTGGAGCTGCTGCGCGCACTCGACGCCGCGGGACTGGATGTCGTGCCGTGCCGTGACCAGCGCAACGCGATGTACATGGCGACCGGCTATGCGCTCCAGTCAGGCCGGCTCGCCGTGTGCGCACTGGGCAAGGGCCCGGCTGTCACGCATGCGGCCACGGGGTTGCTCGAGGCACGCGAGTCCGGCGCGCCGGTCCTCGTCCTCGCGGCCGGCGTGCCCGAACGGCGCCGGGGCAGCGGTGGATTCCAGGAGCTCGACCAGGTCGCCGTGACCGCGCCCCTCGTGCGGTGGGCGCACCGGGTGGGGCACCCCGACCGGGTCGTTCCCGCGACGGTGACGGCGCTGACCAGGGCAGCGGGACCGCCGGCCGGACCCGTGTACCTGGAAATACCCGATGACGTCCGCACCGCCGAGATCCTGCTCACCGCAGCGCCGCCGACCCGGCCGGAATCACTGGTCCTCGAACCCGTTCCGGTGACGCCGGGACCGGCACTGGCGGCGATCCGCGCCGCCCGGCGTCCGGTGGTGCTGGTCGGCGGCGGCATGCGGCACCGCAACGACGACGGTGTGGTCGAGCGCTTCGCCGAACGCCTCGGCGCGGCGCTGTTCACCACCGCGTCCGGCCGCGGCACCGTCGACGAGCGCCACCCACTGTTCTGCGGCGTGGCGGGCCTCTACGCCGCGTCCGCCGCACGCGCGCTGTGGTCGGCTTGCGACCTGGTGGTCTCGCTTGCCGGGCGGCTGGAGGAGACGGTGACCGAAGGCGGCACGCCGTGGCCCCCGGTCACGGTGGTCCAGGTCAACGTCGCCGCGGAAGGCCTGTCGGCCGAGTTCCCGGGCCCGCGCGTGCTCGGCGACGCCCGGCACGCGGTGCTCGGCTGGTCGCGAGCGCTGGAGGGCGAGCAGGCGGAGCCGACGAACGAGTGGGCGAACGAGATCGCCGTCGCCCGCAAGGCCATGGCCGTCGAGGTCGAGGCGGAACTGGCCCACGCGGCGACCCTGCCGGGTATCCGCATCGCCGAACTGCTCGCCGTGCTCGACGCCACCGGCGGCGAGCGCCGCGTGCTGGTCCAGGAGAACGGGCTGCAGGACATGTGGTCCTACTGCTTCCCCTTCCACGTCGGTGGCGAAGCGGTCGTCCCGTCGGAGCAGACGCCCTTGGGCTTCGGTGCGGCCGCGGCCGTCGGGGTCAAGCTGGCCGCGCCGGACCACGAGGTCACCGCATTCGTCGGAGACGGAGCTTTCGTCGCGGCCCGCGCGGACATCGCCGCCGCCGCACCGGCCCACGGCGGCGTCCTGTACGTGGTGCTGTGCAACGGCGGCTACGGCTGGCTGGATGCCCAGCGCGCCCGTCTCGGCCTCGACGCCGAACGTCATCCCTTCGCCCGCCCCGGTGCGCCGCCACCGGTGGTCGACGGTACGGACATCCACTACCGGGTGCTGCGCGACAAGGCCGCGCTGACCGAGGAAGTCCTCGCCGCACGTCGGCTCTGCGCCCAGGGAGTCACAACCGTGCTCATGGTGCCGGTCGATCCCGCCGACATCGCCCCGCCCATCCGCGACGCCGAGGTGGTACCCCAGTGACAGACGCACGACAGCGACGTGACGCCGGGCGGCGGGTGATGGTCACCGGGTACGGGGCGGTGACGCCGCTGGGCCACAGCGTCAGCGAGACCTGGGCGGCGATGCTGGCCGGCCGCAGCGGCATCGACACCGTGGAAGCGATCGACGTGACCGATCTCGGCGTCCGGATCGGCGGGCAGGTCCGCGGCTTCACACCCGACCGCTACATGCCAGCGAAGGTGAGCCGTCGCGCCGATCCGTACGCCCAGTTCGCTCTCGCCGCGGCGCTGGAGGCCTGCGAGCACGCCGGACTCACCGTCGACGACCGCGTGGCGCCGAGGGTCGCCGTGATCATCGGCAGCGGCTACGGCCCGGTGGGGTCGATCTACCGCGCCGCGGACAGGCTGCGCGACAAGGGTCCACGGGCCATCGGGCCGTTCACCCAGATCACGACCGCCATGGACAGCGCCGCCGGCGAAATCAGCATGCGTCTCGGCACCCAGGGGCCCAGCCGGGCCCAGAGCACGGCGTGCGCCAGCGGCGCCGACGCGGTGGGCGCGGCGATGCGCATGATCGGCAACGGGGAGGCCGACATCGTCCTCGCCGGCGGCGCCGACGCCTGCGTCACCACCATCGACCTCGCGGGCAGCGGCAACGCCCGCGCGCTGTCCAAGCGCAACGACGACCCGGCCGGGGCGTGCCGGCCCTTCGACGCGCACCGCGACGGGTTCGTGATGAGCGAGGGAGCCGCCGTGGTGGTGCTGGAGGCCGCCGAGGTGGCCGAACGGCGCGGGGCGAGGGCCCTGGCCGAACTCGCCGGCTACGGGGCGAGTTCCGACGCCCATCACTGGACCGCCCCGCACCCGGAGGGCCGGGGCGCCCGCCTCGCCGTCGACGCAGCGCTGCGCGACGCGGGAATCACCGGGGCGGACGTGGACTACGTCAACGCGCACGGCACCGGAACGGTGCTCAACGACGCCACCGAGACGGCCGTCCTGCGCAGCGTGCTGGGTGCCAGGGTCACGCAGATCCCGGTGAGTTCCACCAAGTCGATGACCGGGCACATGATCGGCGCCGCCGGGGCGGTCGAGCTCGTGGCTTCGATCCAGGCGCTGCGCACGGGTGACGTCCCGCCGACGATCAACTGCGACGAACCGATCGACCCGGACATCAACTTCGTGCCGCACCGGGCGCAGCACCACGAGGGGATGCGAATCGCGCTCAGCAACTCGTTCGGCTTCGGCGGGCACAACGCCGCCCTCGTGGTCCGGGCGGTGTGAGGGTCCCGTGCCCCGCCTTCCGGAAGCGCCCCCGAGACCGGCGACCGTCATCCGCAGCGGACCGCTGAACTGGGTCCAGCAGTGGCATTGGTTCGAACGCACCATCCCCGCGCCACGGCGGGTGAACCCGACGCCGCTCGCCGACCACTGCCACATCCCGCCCCCGGCGACCGTCGCCGACGTCCACGAGGCACTCGCCTCGCTCACCGCACGCCACGAGGCGCTGCGCAGCACCATCGACCCGCTCCGCCCGGTGCAGCACGTCCACCGCGCGGACTGGGCCCCGCTGCCGGTCGACTGCGTCGACGTGCCCACCGTCGACGCCGGCACCCTGGAGGCGGCGACCGCGGCGCTGGCCGCCCTCCCGATCGACCCCGAGCGGAATCCGCCGTGGCTCGCGAGGGTGCTGCTCGAGGCGGGAAAGCCGTGTGCGGTCCTGATGACCGCCCACCACGTCCTGATCGACGGCTGGGGGCTGGGGGTGCTGATCGACCAGCTGCACGATCACCTGCGGGGTGCCGGCGGCCCGGCGGAGACGTCCGTGCACCCGCTCGACACGCTCGCCGACCAGCACCTCGAACGCGCCCGCGCGGCGGAACGCGAGTGGCTCACGCGGCTCACGAGCAACCCGACAGGGGTGCTGGCCCCGTTCGGCGGGCATGACGGCGGCACCGGACGCCACCGCCTCCAGTACCGCTCGGCGCAGGCGTGTGCCGACCTCGAAGCGGTCGTCCGGCGTTATCGGGCCAGCCACGAGGTCGTCGTGCTCGCGGCGCTGGCTCACGACGTCGCCGCGCACACCGGCGAACACCGGTTCCTCGCCTCGGTGGTGGTCTCCAACCGGGCCAGGGCCGCGCTGCGCACCGGCGTCGGCGTCTGGGCGCTGACGGTGCCGGTGCAGATCGATCTTCGGCCAGGCGCGGCGTTCGGAGAGGTGGTCGCCTCGGTAGCCGCTGCCTCCGCGGCGGCCTACCGGCACGGCCGGTACCGCCCGGCGGAGCTGGTCGCCGCTCAGGCCCGGATGGACCGTCGCCGCGGCGTCGTGACCGCACCCACCATCGAGTACAACTGCTACTCGTGGCCACGCGACTACCTGGCCCCCGTGGCGAACACTCCGCCGGACGGGACGGCCACCTGGATCAGCAGCGCGCCTGACGACCCCTGCGAGACGCTCTACGTCGATTTCAGCCGCGACGCGGGAGTCGTCACCCTCGATGTCACCGTCGGCGACCACCTGCTCGACGCCGGGCAGGCGATGGCGTTGCCCGCTCGGTTGTGCGGCCTCCTGCGGCTGCTCGCCGACGGTGCCGAGTGCCCGATCCCGGCACGCTCGCGCGCACCGGCTGCCGCCGGGTGGTGGCGCGCACCGCGGGGATGGGTGTGCCCGGCCGACGTCGAAGCCGTGATCCGTGGCCATCCCGGAGTGCTCGACGTGACGGTGGCGCCCAGTGAGCACACCGCGGGGGACGACGTCGAACCGCACCTCGTCGCGCACGCCCGCGTCGGCCACGAGGTCACCGCCGGGGACCTGCACCGCCACGTCCTCGACCACCTCGGCGAGGTGCCCGGTCTCCTGGCCCCGGACCGCTACGTCCTGTCCCCCGCCGGTCCCGCAGCCGGCACCCCGCGGATTGCGTTCCGCCCGCCCGCGACGGCCGCCGAACGAGCGCTGGCCGCCGCCGTGGCCGCGGTGAGACCCGGTAACGGCGCCGTGGACATGAACCGCTGCCTCGCCGACCACGGAGTGACCCTGATCGCCGTCCCGCGGGTGCTGATGCTGCTGCGCCTGTCCGGCTTCACCGGGATCGCGCCCGACGAGCTGGCCGGAACGGCCTCGCTCGGCCACCTCGCCGCAACCCTCGAACCCGCACCGACCCGCACCGATCGTGGAGGAGAAACCTCGCCATGACCACGTCCCCCAGTGCCGCACCGTCCGTGGACCGCCTGGCCCCCTGGGGCTTCGCCGAGTTCGTCGAGGCGAACACCCACGACACGGCCTATCGGCCGCCGGTGGTGGACGGGCCGGTCGGGCCGACCATCTTCCGCAACGGCCGCGAGCTGGTGAACTTCGCCAGCATCAGCTTTCTCGAGCTGGAGCGCCACGTCTCGGTCCAGCGCCACTTCGCCGAGGGGGCGCTCGCCCACGGCCTGAGCACCAGCGGTTCCCGGATGACCCAGGGGATCTGCCGCCCGCACCAGGTGCTGGAGGAGACGATCGCCCGCCACACGGGCAAGGAGCGGGCCATCAGCTTCGCCACCGGGCTGCTGGCCAACATCGGGTTCGTCCACGCCATGAGCAGTTCCGCGCGCTTCGACGCCGGGATCGAGGTGCGCAATCGTGACACCGTCTTCGTCGTCGACCGCGACGTCCACTGGAGCATCTGGAAGGGGCTCGAGGGACTCGGCTACGGCCGCAGCGTCCACGCCTTCCGGCACAACGACGTCTCCGACCTGGCCGGCATCCTCGACCGCGTGGGGAGCCGCAAGACCGTGGTGATCGCCGAGAGCATCTATTCGGCCGACGGCACCATGGGGCCGATCGTGGAGATTCTCGACGAATGCGACCGGCACGGCGCCATCAGCATGATCGACGACGCGAACGGGTTCATGGTCTACGGACCCGAGAATCGTCCGTACGCCAGGGAGGCGGCCGCGATCCGGGAGCGGGCCGACTTCGTCATGGTGTCCCTGTCGAAAGCCATCGGCCTCGAAGGTGGCGCCATCGCCGGGCCGGCGGCGGCCATCGACGCGTTCGAACTGCTCTCCGGTACCTCGATGTTCACCGCCGCGATCCAACCGCCCACCGCCTACGCCGCCGAGCGCACGATCGAGACTCTCGCCGGCAATCCGGGGATCGTCGACGACTACCTGGCGCACGCCGCCCGCCTGCGCAGGCAGATGCACGAGATCGGCACGCCCACGACGCCGACCGAGTCGTACATGCTGTCGGTGCCGATCGGGAACGACGCCGCCGCCCTGCAGATGCGGGAGTGGTTCGTCGAGGACGGCTACCTCGTACCCGTCTTCTCCTATCCCGCCGTCCCGCGCAACCAGGCCCTCCTGCGCTTGTTCCCGCACGCGGGCCACACCGAGGAGCAGATGGACGGCTTCCTGCGCACCCTCCTCGCCTACCGGTGGCGCCTCGGGCTCTGACCTCCCGCCCGAGGCGCGCCACACCGAACCCAGCAAGAAGGAGACACCCCGTGGTGAGCAACACCGACATCCTCAACGGCCTCGCCGAGATCGTCGAACAGGTCACCGGCGTCGAGGCGGCCAAAGTGACCGCCGAGAAGTCGTTCGCCGACGATCTCGACATCGACTCCCTGTCGATGGTCGAGATCACCGTGCAGGTCGAAGACAGGTTCGCGCTGCGGATTCCCGACGACCGGGTCGCGGAGCTGAGGACCGTCGGCGACGCCGTGAACTACGTCGCCGGCCACCGATGACCGCGTCGGGTGTCCTCGGCCGGTTCCGGCTCGACGGCCGCGTTGCCGTGATCACCGGCGCTTCCTCGGGGCTGGGCGTCGCATTCGCCACGGCCGTTGCCGAGGCCGGTGCCGATGTCGTGCTCGGGGCGCGCCGCACCGACCGGCTGGAGGTCACGCGCGCGGCCGTCGAGAAGCTCGGCCGCCGGGCCGTCGCCGTGCGGACCGACATCGCCGACCCGCAGGACTGCCGTGCGCTGGTCGACGCGGCCATGCACGCGTTCGGACGGGTCGACATCCTCGTCAACAACGCCGGGATCAGCGGTGAACACCCCGCGACCGAGGAGACGCCGGAACAGTTCCGCGAGGTCGTCGACATCAACCTCAACGGCACCTACTGGACGTCCCAGGCCGCGGCCGCGGTGATGCTTCCCGGCAGCGCCATCGTCAACGTGTCGAGCATCCTCGCGCTGGTCACCGGCGGACTGCCGCAGGCGGCCTACTCTGCGTCGAAGGCCGGGGTCCTCGGGCTCACCCGCGATCTCGCCCAGCAGTGGACGCCCGCCAAGGGCATCCGCGTGAACGCCCTCGCGCCGGGCTTCTTCACCTCGGCGATGACCGACGGCTATGCCGAGGGCTACCTGGAGGCGATGCTGCCGCGGGTGCTTTCCGGCCGCGTCGGCCGGCCCGACGAGCTTGCCGCGGCGTTGGTCTTCCTCGTCTCCGACGCGGCGTCCTACATCACCGGCACCACTTTGACCATCGACGGGGGTGCGCACATCGCGTAGTGACGCGACGTGCGCCCGTCAGCGATCCGGAACCCACGAGCGGATGAGTTCATGCTGTCGATCAGTGAACGACACGGTCAAGTCCGGGCCGATCCCCCCGGCGGCCCCGGGAACCGGCGATGACGAGGGACCCGGCGACCCGGTCCCTTCCGCGCGAGGCACTCGGCGATCCGCACCTGCGCCGCCTGGTCGTGGGCCAGGGCCTGGCGGCCGTGGTCGACGCCCTGTTCCTGGTCTGGCTCACGCTTTTCGTGCTCCAGCTGTCGGAACCCGGGCTCACGACGGGATTCGTCCTGCTGGCGGCGGCGCTGCCGCGGGCGGTGCTCCTGCTTCCCGCGGGAGTGATGGCCGACCGCCTCGATCCCGCCCGCGTCGCGATCGGCGCCTCGTGGCTCCGGGTCGCCGTCCTGCTCGCCCTCGGCGCCCTGGTCACGTTCACCTCGCCGTCGGTGACGGCAGTCGCGCTGCTGGCCGGTCTGCTCGGCACGGCCGATGCCGCGTACTTCCCGGCGGCACTGGCGTTGCTCCCGGCCCTCACGCCGCCCCGGAAGCTGTCCCGGGTCAACGCGCTGGTGCAGGGTGCGGAGTCGGCCGGCGATCTCGTCGGCCCGGCGGTGGCCGCCGGAGCCGTCGCCGCGGTGGGCTTCGTCGCGACGCTCGGCGGGATCGCCGCGCTGGCCGCATCGGCCGCCGTCGCACTCAGCACGCTCGTCCGCGTGGCCCGGCGGCCGGATGCCGTCGACGGCGAGCGGCTCGGCAGTGCGCGTGCCCTCGCCGCGGGCTTGGGCTATGCCTGGCGCGAACCGCTGGTGCGCGGGATGCTGGCGGCCATCGCCGTGATCAACATCTCGGTGGTGGGCCCCGTACTCGTAGGCGGCGCGGTCCTCGCCGAGCAACGTCTCGGCGGCGCGGGCTCGCTGGGCGTCGTGCTCTCCGGTTTCGGGGCCGGCTCGCTGGCGGGCGCACTGATAGCCGGATGGCGGCCGCCCACCCGGCGCGGCTGGACCGTGGTCGGCGGGGTCGCGGCGATCGGCGCGGGCACAGCCGGACTCGCCGCTGTCACCACCGTCGTCGCCGCAACGGCGGTCGTCACACTCGTCGGCCTGGGGTCCGCGTTTCTCGGCGTGGTCGTGGTGGCCACGCTCCAGGAGCGAGTGCCCCAGCGGCTGCTGGGGCGGGTGATGAGCCTCGTCGTTCTGGCCACGGTGGCGTTCGACCCGTTCTCCTACGTGGTCGCCGGAATCCTGCTGCCATACGGCACGACGACGCTGTTTCTGGTCTGTGGCGGCGTGGTGGTGGCGTGCGCCGGCCTGGTCGCCGCAAGCCCGGTGCTGCGCTCCTTGCGCTGACCGGCGGGCGGGCGCCGGCTTTTCCCATCCCGAACCAAGATCTGGAGGATCCGTGCCCGGACTGCTCGAAGGCAAGCGCCTGCTGATCACCGGCATCATCACCGACGCTTCGCTGGCCTTCCACGCGGCCAAGATCGCGCAGCAGGAGGGCGCGACGGTGGTGCTGACCGGTTTCGGTCGCCTGTCGCTGGTCAGGGCCATCGCGAAGCGGCTGCCGCGGGAAGCACCGGTGCTCGAGCTGGACGTGACCGACCAGGAGCACCTGGGCTCGCTGGCCGGCCGCGTCCGCGAGCACGCCGACGGTCTCGACGGCGTCCTGCACTCGATCGGGTTCGCCCCGCAGAGCTGCCTGGGCGCGCCGTTCCTGGACGCGCCCGCCGAGGACGTGAAGACCGCGATCGAGGTGTCGGCGTACTCGTACATGTCGCTCGCGAAAGCGTGCCTGCCGCTGCTCGGCCGGGGCGCGTCGATCGTCGGCATGGACTTCGACGCCAGGGTGGCGTGGCCGGGCTACAACTGGATGGGCGTGGCCAAGGCCGGCCTGGAGTCGGTCAACCGGTACCTGGCCAAGGAGCTGGGCCCCCGGGGCATCCGCGTCAACCTGGTCAGCGCAGGTCCGGTCAAGACCATGGCCGCCAGGTCGATCGCGGGCTCCTCGGCCTTCGAGAACGGCTGGGGCGACCGCGCACCGCTGGGCTGGGACAGCTCGGACCCCGACCCGACGGCCAAGAGCGTCTGCGCGCTGCTGTCGGACTGGCTCCCCGCCACCACCGGCTCGATGATCATGGTCGACGGCGGAGTCCACGCCCTCGGCAGCTGAGCTTCGACCACCCAGGGCAGTCAGGCCGTGGCACGGGTGGTCAGGGGCGTGGGAGGACCTCGACGCCCACTACGGCCAAGCGCGCCGGACTCCTGCATCGCTTGGGGAGCAAGGGCGCCAGCCGGATCACGGCGCGCGATGACCGTGACCGGACTGTCCGAGAACATCCCCTCGGGGGAGCCCGTGGTTCCTGTCGATGACGCTCTCGGTGGCGGTCCCGGTCGAGCTTGTACGGTCGTCGCACTCGACCAGCGCGAGCAGGGGTGACAGAACGTGGACGAGCAACAGCCCAACCCGGCCGGTGGCGACGGGTCCCGTGGACGCTCGACGCGGCTGCTGCCGGTCGTCGCTGCCTTGATCTGCGCCGGCGTCGTGATGTTCGCGCCCGCGCCGACAACGCCCACACAGACGACCACACAGACGACCACACAGACGACCACGGAGACGACCACGGAGACGACGACCGAGACAGCGGCGCAACGCCTCGCGGAGCCGGTCAGGATCAAAGTGCTGTTGCAGGTGCTGAACGCGTCCAACTCCGCCACGTTGCGCGGACTCGGCCCCGACAACGCGGTCATGTTCGCAGGCATGGTCTGCGGTGCCGAGACGCCAACGCGCGACAGCCGCGCGGCGCTGCTGACGGGCAGCAGCGCGCTGGACCCGACCGACGCGTACGCGTTCGTGGACGCCGCCGTCAGCGCCTACTGCTAGGCGTGCCGAGGGCGGCGGCCCCTGCCACCATCACCGTTGGGCAGCACAGAGAACGGAACCCAACTATGCCGGGAACCATGGTCCCCCTTCGTCCGTACGGTCGGGGTCGTCGGAGACTGAAGTCGTTGGCTCTGTCGGCTGCGGTGCCGCTGCTCGCCGGGGCGTGCGCCTTGAGCGTCGGACAGGTCCCACCGGCGGCCACCGGCTTCACGTTCGACACCGGCTCGGGCCTCTCGTTCACGATCGACAGCACGAACGGGAACATGACATCGTTGAAGCACAACGGTGTGGAGCTGGCGTCGGGGGTGGCCGGGCAGTTCGAGTCCGGTTGGTCGTCGGCGACGGTGACCGCGAAGCACTTCGACAACGGAAACTCCGAGCTGATCACGGCCGTCAACGGCGGCGCCGGTGTCACCCAGTACTACTTCGCCCGCAAGGGCGACAACACCGTCTATCTGGCCACGGACATCACGGAAGCGCTCGACCCCGGCGAAGCGAGGTTCATCAGCCGGCTCAACGACAAGATCCTCACGAATTCGCCGGTCGCGGCGAAGACCGCCGGCGCCACGCGCACCGTCGAGGGCAAGGACGTCTTCGCTTTCCCGGACGGCACAACCGCGTCCAAGTTCTACAGCTCCGAGTCGTTCATCACGCAGCAGCCGTTCGGCGCCAGTGGAAACGGGCACGGGGTGTTCATCGTCGGCGGCACCCACGAGATGAGCTCCGGTGGGCCGTTCTTCCGGGACATCGAGGTCAACGACACCGGGTCGGCGGTGAACATCACCCACTACATGTACAGCGGCCACGCGCAGACCGAGCCGCTGCGGCTCGGTCTGCACGGACCGTACGCCATGGCGGTCACCAACGGCTCCACGGCGGTGCCGCTGCCCATGGAATTCCTGTCGGCCTACGTTCCCGGTCTGCTGTCGGCGTCCCAGCGCGGCACGGTCACCGGTACCGCATCCGGTTCCTGGGGCGGGTCGACAGGCACCGCTGCGCTGGCCGGCCCGAACGGCCAGTACTGGGCCACCGTGCAGAACGGCCTGTTCACCATCGGCAAGGTGCGCCCGGGCACCTACACAGCCACCCTGTACGCGGGTGAGCTGGCCGTCGGCAGCACGGCCTCGGTGACCGTGTCGGCCGGACACACCTCGACCATCTCGTTGTCCGGCAACGCGCCGGCAAGCGGCACGATCTTCCAGCTCGGCGCGTGGGACGGCACACCCGCGGGTTTCCGCAACGCCGACAGGATCGAGCGGATGCACCCGTCAGACGTGCGGATGTCCGACTGGAACGACGGCACGACCGATGTCTCCGCCGGTGCCGGGGTGATACCGATGGCCATGTTCGAATCGGTCAACAGCCCGCTCAAGCTGAACTTCTCGCTCGACTCCGTGCCGAGGAACGGCGCGAGACTGCGGATCGGCATCACCGTCGGGTTCGCCGGAGGGCGACCGGCCATCAGCGTCGGTGGTTACACGTCACCGGCCGGCGACTCACCACCCTCCGTGGATCTCGACTCCCGCAGCGTCACCCGCGGCACCTGGCGCGGGGCGAACCAGCTCTACGCCTTCACCATCCCGGCCAGTGCCCTGCGTGCCGGCACCAACACCTTGGCCATCTCGGTGTTGAGCGGCAGTACCGGAACCACCTACCTCAGCCCGGCCTTCGTCTTCGACGCCATCGCACTCGACCCCGCTTGACCGACGCCGAGGGGCGGCGGACCCGTCACCGGCGCCCGTGAAGGCGGTCACCGGGGCGACCCGCCGGTCGGCCGGGCCGTGAGCCGTCCGGCGGCGACGAGTTCCACGACGACGAGCGCCGCGGCCGCTGGACCGGCCGAACCCCGACGGCCATGGCGATCACGGACCACCCGGTGTCGAACAACGCCGTCGCCGCGCCCTCCTCGCACTCAGGAACTCCAGCGCGATGACCGGCAGGAGGTGGCGGTCGGCGGTCGGGATGGACGCACCCAGCACTTGACCCGCGACCGTCAGGCCGACCGTCCACAGCAGACCTCCGAGTACCCGCCACTGGGTTGAGCACCGTGCGAACGACCGGGCGAGCACAATCGCCTTGCCGTGACCGTAGCGCTCGAACAAATGCTGAGCCTGGTCGGCCGCCTCGGGCAGCCCGGCGCTGAACAGCAGCGAGTTACTTTGGAACCCCACAAGGGACGAACCGGATTCATCGGATGACTGTTGACCGCAACCGTCTACGCGCGTAGAAAGTCACTGCCGCGCCACCGCCACGCCGCGCCCGTTCCACCTGGGTGCGGCTCGTTCCTCGTGAGGACGTGCACAAGGTGATCGGACGGCTCGGTTCGGCGCTGGTGACCACGATCGGCCTGGTGTTGGCACCGCTGTGCCATGACTCCGCCGGGGCGAAGGCCCCGCACACGGTGGTGATGGACGGCCAGGCCCTGGCCGCCGTCAAGGCCCAGCTGGCGGCGGGCACCGCGCCAGCGGCGACCCGCACCGCGTACAACCTGCTCCTCAAGACCGCCGACACGGACCTGAAGACCGGGCCGTGGTCGGTGATGGACAAGCCGCAGACCCCGCCCAGCGGGGACAAGCACGACTACCTGAGCCAGGCCCCGTACTGGTGGGCCTCGCAGCCCAAGACCGCGACCAACCCGCAGGGCTGCCCGTACGTCGGCAGGGACGGCCGGCGCAATCCCGAAGCCGACGCGATCACCGACCACACCGGGCGCATGAGGGCCTGGGACGCGATCCGCGACCTCACGCTGGCCTGGTACTACTCCGGCAACCCTGCGTACGCCGCGAAGGCCGAGCTGGACGTCCGCACCTGGTTCCTGAACCCGGCCACCGCGATGAACCCGAACCTGACCTTCGCGCAGATCATCCCGTGCAGCACCAAGGTCTCCGGCACCGGCATCATCGACTCCTCGCAGAGCCTGACCCAGGTGCTCGACGCACTGGCCGTGCTGGACTCCGGCGCGCCCGGCTGGACCGGCAAGGACACCACCGCCGCCAAGGCCTGGTTCACCAAGTTCCTCACCTGGATGCAGACCAGCCCGCAGGCGAAGCTGGAACTGGCAGCCGCCAACAACCACGGAAGCTTCATCGACCAGCAGAACGCCGCCATGGCCGTCTACACCGGACAGACAGCCCTGGCCAAGTCCATCGTGCAGTCGGTGAAGGCCAACCGGATCGACAAGCAGATCAAGCCGGACGGCAGCCAGCCGCTGGAGCTGGCGCGCACGATGTCCTGGCACTACGCCAACTTCAACCTGGTGGCGCTGGGCCGGCTGGCCGAGATCGGCAGGAACCTGGGCATCGACCTGTGGCACTACACCGGGCCGAACGGCGGCGGCATCCTCAAGGCCGTCGACTTCCTGATCCCGGCCGCGGAGCAGGGCCAGAGCGCCTGGCCGTACCAGCAGATCAACGTGTTCGACCAGTCGATCGCGGTGGACGTCCTCCACGCCGCGTCCGAACAGGGGCAGGACGCGGCCGCCGGTGCGGCGATCGCCAAGACCCCCGTGCCGGCACTGGGCGACATGTGGCCCGTCCGGCCCGGTGTGACCTCCCTCGACCCGCCCGCCAAATAGCAAACCCCTGACGGGAGTTCTCGATGAAGCCACTGCATGGTGGCGTGTTCCTGGCTGCCCTGCTCACGATGAGCATGGCAAGCCTGGTGCACGCCGACACGGCGACGACGGTGTACCTGTCGCCGACCGGTTCCGACACCAATCCCGGCACCAGCGCGTCAGCGCCGCTCAGGACCGCGGGCCGGGCCCAGCAGGTCGTGCGCGGGCTGACCGCCGGCCAGACATCGGATGTCACCGTCAGCCTCGCGGACGGCGTGTACCCGCTGCCGGCCACGCTGTCGCTGAGTTCCGGCGACAGCGGGACCGGCGGGCACAACGTCGTGTGGACCGCGGCCGCCGGGGCGCATCCGGTGCTCAGCGGCGGACTTCCCGTCACCGGGTGGACGAAGTCGGACGCCGCCAAGAACATCTGGTCGGCCCCGGCTCCGTCCACTCTGGACACCCGGCAGCTGTACGTGAACGGCGTCCGGGCCCAGCGGGCGAGCGGGCGACTGCCGGTCACGCTGACCCGGACGTCCACCGGCTACACCGCCTCGGCGGCCACCATGGCCGGGTGGCGCAACCCGAGTGACATCGAGTTCGTCTACCGGGGCGGCCTCGGTGCGTGGACCGAGCCGCGCTGTCCGATCGGTTCCATCTCCGGCACCACCATCACGATGGCCCAGCCGTGCTGGAACAACTCCGAGAAGCGCCTGATGCGCACCGACGGCTCCGGCCGCACGTACGAACTCGTCGGCCGGCAAGCGATCACGGAGTCGCCGACGCTCGTGGAGAACGCGTACGAGCTGCTCAGCTCGCCGGGCCAGTGGTATCTCGACCGGAGCAAGCACACGATCTACTACATCCCGCACAGCGGCGAGAACCTCGCCACCGCAACGGTCACCGTGCCGCAGCTCGAACACCTCGTGACCGGCAACGGCGTGCACAACGTGGTGTTCAGCGGGATCCAGTTCTCCTACGCGACCTGGTTGCAGCCCAACACCTCCGAGGGCTTCTCCGAGATTCAGGCCAACTACACGCTGACCGGCGCGCACGGCTGGGACCAGCAGGGCCTGTGCCAGTTCGTGCCCGGCGGCACCTGCCCGTACGGGGCATGGACCAAGCAGGGCGCGGCCGTCACCTTCACCGCCGACCAGAACGTGCAGTTCACCGGCGACTCGTTCACCCACCTCGGCGGCACCGGCCTCGACCTGGGCACCGGCTCGCAGAACGACCTGGTCAAGGGCAACGTGTTCACCGACATCTCCGGCAACGGCGTGGCCCTGGGCGGCGTCGACGTCGTCGCGCCGACCGCCGCGCAGCGCACCAGCGGCGACCAGATCCTCGACAACCACGTCTACGGCGTGGCGTCGGAGTTCGCCGGCGGCATCGGCATCGACATCGGCTACGTCGAGAAGGCCACCGTGTCGCACAACCAGATCGACCACGTGCCCTACACCGGCATCTCGATCGGCTGGGGCGGCTGGCCGGACAAGGTCAAGCTGCCCGCGCAGCCCAACTACTCCAACGGCAACACCCTGTCCAACAACCTGATCTTCGACCACATGCAGGTCCTCAACGACGGCGCCGCGATCTACACCAACGGCATCACCGGCTCGTCGCTGGCCGGCGGTGAGCACATCACCGGCAACCTGTTCCACGACCAGACCGGCAAGGGTCACGTGATCTACACCGACAACGGGGCCAGCTACGTCACCATCACCGGCAACGGCGTGTACAGCACCGGCGCGGCCAACGCCTGGGGCAGCCGGCACACCGACTACACCGCCGACGACGGCAACTACGACCCGCTCGACATCGAGAACAACTACTGGCAGAACGGGTCTCCCGACGGCAGCGCCAAGAAGGTCACGCTGCTGAACAACCACGCCATCACCGATGCCGGCGGCATCCCCGCCAGGATCATCGCCAACGCCGGCATCGAGAAGTCCTTCGCGGGCATCCTGGCCTGGCACCCGGCGGCCTGATCAGGATCAAGGGAAGAGTCCTGGCGTTCCACGTGAGGAAGGGCCTCTTCGTCTCGTCCAGCGGGAGGAAGAGGCCCTTCCTGATATCAGGACAGGGGCCGGCTGAACAGCCGACGCTCATGCGCCGCGTTCAGATCGCAGCTGCCTCTTCACCGCGAACCTGCGCATGAACGGCCGCTCGACGAGTGCGTACAGGGCCCAGGCGACGAGATGCGCCGCGACGAAGACGACGAGGACCAGCACGGCGTTGGGCCACGTTGCCGGGACGTAGAAGTAGGCGACCATCAGCACGGTGTAGTGGACCAGGTAGAAGGCGTAGGAGATCTTGCCGAGGAAGACCGTCGACGGAGCGCGCAGGAGCGATGTGCTGCCACGCAGGTCGGTGACCGCTGCGGCGTGGATCAGCAGCCCCAGCGGGACGAGCGTGACCGCGGAGAGCAGGAAGATCGACGGCAGGAACAGCTGTCCGGCCACGATCACGACGGCGAGTACCGCCACAGCGGGCAGGACGCCGATCGAGGCAGAGGGACGGTGAGCAGCGAGGCGAGCCAGCACCATGCCGAGGACGAACTCCGGCAGCCTGCTGATCGGCCAGAAATAGGCGAAGCCCAGTTGCAGCAGTGACAGGTCGGCTCCGATCGGGCTGCCGAGCGGAGCCCCGCCCAGGGCCGTGTAGCAGAGAGGGAGCAGCCACCCCACTGCGACCACCGCTGCGGCGGCGAGCAGCAGACGTTCTTCCCGGATGCGGCGGACCAGCGGGTACAACACCGGGAACAGCAGGTAGAAAACCATCTCGCAGACCAGCGACCATGCGACGCCGTTGCCGCCGTCCACCGTGAAGTCCGTCGGGATGAGCGTCTGGACGAGGAACAGGTTCGCGAGGTCGTGCGAGAACGGCACTTCCGCGCCGGGAGGCATCCGCGGGACACCCGCGAAGACGAAAGCCGCCATGACGGCGATCCACGCGACGACGTGGCTGGGGTAGATCTTGACGAAGCGGCGACGCCAGAAGGCCGTGACGGTGTCGGACTCCCGCGCGGCGTGGGTGAGCACGAATCCGCTGAGGACGAAGAACAACGACACCCCCAGCGCGCCGAGCGGGTGGAGGACCGAGTAGTCCGCTCCGGTGCGGATGAGGGTGAAGAGGGCCGCGTGGGCGATGAAGACCGCGCAGATGGCGAAGAAGCGGAGACCGGTGAGGGAGGGCAGGTCCCGCGGTAACCGCGAGTCGGCCGTCTCGGACTGTTCCGGGGTGTTGGCTGGTGCGGACACGCTGGTCCTTTCGCGAGGTGGTGGGGGCACCGGACGGGTGACTCGCGGGCATGGAGAAGCAGGTCGCGGATGTCACGATCCGCGGCCGCGTTGAGTCCGTAGAGGTACGGCTTCTCCGCCATCAGAGAAGTTCGACGGTCATCGCCGCGCAATCGACCGGCCCTTTTGAATGGGCGGGCGAGACCGGCGGCGGAGATTTCGGGTTAGTTGGCCAATCGCACGAGAAGGAGAGCTTCCACCGCATGGGTCGAAATCGCGCGCAGGCCGCAGGATTCGGCGAGTGCGACGAGGTCTGCCGCTCGGCGCTCGCGACCGCCGTAATAGGCCAGCATTCGCAGGTCCATGTCCGTGATTCGGGACTCCGCCGCCGGGCCGGCCCATTCCGCTACGAAGATCGATCCGGTCGGGCCGGCCGCCTGTGCACATCGGCGCAGAATCTTCCTCGCCGCGGCGTCGTCCCAGTCGTGCAGGATGGCGGAGAGCAGGTAGCCGTCCGCTCCGGCGGGCACTTCGTCGAAGAAGTCACCGACCTTTGCGGTGGCGCGGCCGGCCAGACCGTTTTCGGCGAATCGAGACGTCGCCTGTTCGACCGCCTCGGCCTGGTCGAGCACTGTGCCGCGAAGGTGCGGGTGCCGGTCCAGAATGGCCGACAGCAGGAGTCCGCTGCCCCCGCCGACGTCCACGAGGTGGGTGAGGCAGCTCCAGTCGAAGGCCCCGACGAGCGCTTCGGCCGCGAGAGACGAGTGCGCGGCCATCTGGTGGTTGAAGGCGGCGGCCCGCTCCGGCTGGGCGGCCAGGTCTTCCCAGAACCCGGCGCCGTACAGCAGCGGAAATGCCGCCTGGCCGGTGCGCACGCTGTGCAGCAGGTGGATCAGGGACAGGTCCGCGCGGCCCAGCGGAGCCTCCATGTTCAGCGAGCTGTGCAGCGAGGAGGGGTGGTCCGAGCGAAGGGCCTCGCCGACGGCTGCGAGGTGGAACCGCTGGTTGTCGTCCTGCGTGAGCACCCCCGCCTGCCGCAGGTGCTGAAGCAGCCGCTCGAGCAACTCGGGGCGCACTCCCACCAGGCCCGCCAGCACCATCGAGGTGACACGCACATGACCACAACCGACGTCGACGCACCGGTGCGGGTCCAGGCGCCTGGCGGCCTTCCGCTGCTCGGTCATCTGCCCGACATGGCGAAGGAACCGCTGAGCTTCTTCGAGAAGCTTCGCGGGCTCGGAGACATCGTCGACTGGCGAGCCGGCCGGACCCCCGCGGTCTTCCTGTTCCGGCCTGAGGACATCCAGGAACTGCTGGGCGGGGTCGAGACCCGCTTCCGGCACGCGGACCGGCCCTGGGGATTCAAGCTGTTGCTCGGCGACGGGTTGATCAACACGGTGGGAGCGGAGTGGCGCCGCAAGCGCGGTCTCGTCCAGCCCTCGGTGCGGCCGCGCCAGGTACGCGGCTACGCCACCGTCATGGCCGAGTGCGCAGCCGAGGCCGCTGGGCGGTGGCAGCCGGGAGACCGGGTGGACGTCCAGCAGGAGATGGCGGCCCTGACCCAGCGGATCGCCGTTCGCACGCTGTTCGGCGCCGACAGCGCCGGCCGGGAGGCGGTCATCGGCAAGGCCATGGAGATCGCCCAGCGGGAGATCGGCGCCGAACTGGGCGGGATGATGGCGATGTTGCCGCCGTGGGTGCCCACACCGGGACGCCGCCGGCTCAAGAAGGCCGTCGCCGAGATCGACGCCGAGGTGGGCAGGCTGATCGCCGAGAGCACCTCCGGCGGTGAGGAACGCGACGACCTGCTGAGCCGGCTGATGGCGGCCCGCGACGAGAACGGCGTGGCCCTGACGCCCAAGGAGCTGCGCGACGAGGCCGTCACCCTCTACGTCGCCGGTCACGAGACCACGGCGACCGCGCTCACGTGGACGTGGTACCTGCTGTCGCACCATCCCGAGGTCCGCGACCGGCTCACGCGGGAGCTCAAGTCGGTGCTCGGCGGACGACTGCCCACCTTCGAGGACTACCAGTCGCTGCGTTACGTCCAGCAGGTGGTCAAGGAAAGCCTGCGGATCTTCCCGGTGGTGTGGGTCGTCACCGCGGTCGCCGACACCGGCGCCTCGATCGCGGGCCACCCGATCGAGAAGGGCACGATGATGTGGACGAGCCCGTGGGCGACGCATCGCGACCCGCGGTCGTTCACCGATCCCGACGTCTTCCGGCCCGAACGCTGGGACAGCGATGCCGAGCCCAAGGCGCCCGACGGCGCCTGGTTCCCCTTCGGCGGCGGCCCGCGCACCTGTCTCGGCCTGCGGTTCGCCCTGGTCGAGACCGTACTCGTCCTCGCCACGATCGCTCAGCGGTTCCACCTGGACGCCGGACCGGGCAAGACCGAGCCCAAGGCGCAGTTCACGCTCCAGCCGGGAGGCCCCGTCGTGGCCACCGTGCGCGACGCGTGACGGCGCAACCAACCGTCCCATCGACGAAAGGGCCCACAATGGAATTCACTGACGACGAACTGATCCAGCAACCCGTGGGCTACTGGACCCTCGCGGCCCGCACGACGTGATCGAAGATCACATCAACTCCCGGCTCGGGGAGCTGGGCGTGCGGCAGCCGCACTGGTGGACGCTCTACCGCGTCGGAGAGACCGAGCAGGGCCTCACCCACGACGAACTGGTGGAATGCATCCACTACACGCGCCCGTACGTGGACACCGAGACCACGGTGGTGCCCGCGGTCCAGGACCTCCTGGCCTCCGGCGAACTGGTCCTCGGCGACCAGGGCCGCCTCGTGCTCACGCCGTCGGGCCGGGAGAAGCGGGCGCAGCTGCTCGACCTGCTGCCCCGCGTACGCGACGAGATGCACGAGGGCATCGACGACAAGGACTACCTCACCACCGTGAAGGTGCTGCGGCAGATGATCCGCAACGTGGGCGGAAACGCGGAATTCCACTGATTCCACGGCGTTGCGACTGCTGCTCGGCTGAGGTGATGGCGCGGATGCTGCCGAGGGCGGTGCTTTCGCAGCCGATGCGGGGTGTGCAGCCCGCGTCGGCGCGAGCCCGTTCGAGCATCCCGCGCAGGCCCGCCGACTCGTTGAAGGCGATGGTCGTGGGCGCTGAGGGCCGCGAGTCAGCGACGCCAGGGTGGGTTGGTGATGGGGCCGTCCGAGCCCGTGAGGCCGGCGAGAATGGTCTCGCAGGCTTCACCGAACGCGCGTGCCTGTTCGGGGGTGAGCCGGTCGAAGACCGTGGCGCGGACGATGGCGACGTGTCCGGGGGCGGCGTTCTGGAGCACGGTCATGCCCGCGTCGGTGAGCACGGCGAGCTGGCCGCGTTTGTCGCTGGAGCTGCCTTCGCGACGCACCCAGCCCTCATCGGCCATGCGGCTGATGACGTAGGTGAGGCGGCTTCGTGCGACCTTCAGCTGCTCGGCGAGGTCGGTCATCCGCAGCCGTTGCTCAGGTGCCTCGGAGAGGAACACCAGCACCGAGTAGTACAGGTGGCTGAGACCCGCGTCGCGCCGCAACTGCTGGTCGAGGGTGTCCTCGAGCAGCAGGCTGAGGTCCTGGTAGGCGCGCCACGTCCGCCGCTCGTCGGCGGTCAGCCACCGGGTTTCCACGACCGCATCCTAGCAGCTACGTGAAATTTGAAGTAGAAACTTGAAATTTGAAGCATCTTGACCTAGCGTCGAAGGTGCTTCAAATTTGCAGTAGATGATGCCCCTGAGGGGCATGAACATGACCACCGAGGAGCTCGAGTGAAGTCCCCCCGCAAGGCGGTCCTCGCGGCATTGGCCGCGAGCGTGCTGGCAGCAAGCGGCGTCAGCGCAGCCGCAGCCCCCGACACGAGCAGCCGCGAAGAGGCCCAGTTGCAGAAGCTCTACGAGCAGGCAGTGGCCGAAGGCGGTAACCTGGTCGTCTACGCCGGCGGCGACAAGCCCGGCCAGGCCGACTACCTGCGTGACGCGTTCGTCAAGAAGTTCCCGAAGATCAAGGCGAACGTGATCGTGGACTTCAGCAAGAACCACGACGCCCGCGTCGACAACCAGGTCGCCGAGGGCAAGGTCGTCGCCGACGTCGTACACCTGCAGACCCTCGACGACTTCCCGCGCTGGAAGCGCGAAGGCGTCCTCGAGCAGTACAAGCCGGCCGGCTGGGACAAGATCTACAACCAGGTCAAGGACCGCGACGGCTACTACACCGGCGTGTTCTTCTTCGCCTTCTCCAACGTCACCGCCACCGCGCTCGGCAGCAGTGCCCCGGTGGAAGCCGCGGACTTCCTCAAGCCGGAGTTCAAGGACAAGCTCGTCTTCACCTACCCCAACGACGACGACGCCGTCCTCTACTACTTCAAGCAGCTCACCGACAAATACGGCTTCGACTACCTGAACAAGCTGCTCGCCCAGCACCCGAAGTTCGTCCGCGGCACCCAGGACTCCGCGGACCTCGTGGGCACCGCCCCCTACGTCGCGAGCTTCGGCACCTCGGGCGGGCGCGCCGGCCTGGCCCAGCAGACCTACCCGACCCAGAGCCCGTGGGTCGCCTGGCCGCAGACGGCGGCGATCCTCAAGCAGGCCCCGCACAAGGCCGCGGCGAAGCTGTACCTGAGCTGGCTGCTGTCTCGCGACGCGCAGCGCAACGACATCGGCACCTGGAGCGCCCGCACCGACGTCGCCCCGCCGTCCGGCACGAAGGGCATCTTCGACTACCCGAACATGAACCCGCTCGGCCTCGGCACCTTCATGAGCGACCGCACCGCTCTCGACCGGTACAAGGCACGGATCACGCTGTACATCGGTGACGCGCAGGGCGCCAACCCCGCCGACCCCGACAACGCGCTCGGCCTCTACCCGATCGACGAGCACGGCACCCAAGGCGCCTGACGTCCCCGCACCGGTTTCTTCGACCTCCGCCGACGGGTGGATCCCGACCCCGTCGTGGTCGGGATCCACCCGTTGGCGTATGACCGTACTATCAAAGGTGCCGACCGACGAGGTCATCCCAGCAGGCGGAGGAGCGCATGGCCCGGTACCCGAGTGACCACAAGGACGCCACGAGGCAGCGGATCATAGAAACCGCAGGCCGTCGGCTCAAGCGCAACGGCATCGACGGCTCCGGGGTCGCCGCGCTCATGAAGGACGCCGGCCTCACCAACGGCGCCTTCTACGCCCACTTCACGTCCAAAGAGGACCTGGTTGCCACCGCGCTGACCGAACAGCTGCGCGAACAACGCCTGCTTCTCGCCGACATTCCGCCTGGACGCGCTGGAATCGAACAGGTCGTGCGCAGGTACCTCTCCCCCGAGCACCGCGACAACCCCGAGGAAGGCTGTCCGTCCGCCGCCCTGCTCGACGAGATCAGCCGGTGCCCGGAAGCGACCAGACAGGCGTACACCGAAGGCGGGCTCGCGTTCATCGACGACCTCGCCGCCCGGCTGGCACCGCACGACCCGCGGTCGGTCCGCACCACGATCGCCGGCGTCTACGCGCTGATGATCGGCACGCTCCAGCTTTCCCGCGCGCTGACCGACCCGCAACTCGCCGATGACCTCTTGGAGCAGGGCATACGCAACGCCATCAGCGCGCTCGACACCGCAACCGCCGCGATCGCTTGATGAACTCGCGGTTCACCTGAGGGACCGGTTCTCAGTCGCCGAGAAACTGGAGCACGTCGGACACGAACTCCCCGTGGTGCTGGAAGACACCGCCGTGACCGGAGTTCGGGTAGACCTTGAGCCGGGAGTTCGGGATCCGGCGGCCCATGTCCGCCGAATGACTGCTCGACACCATGAGGTCGTTGTCGCCGTTGGCGACCAGGACCGGCTGGGTGATCACGGAGAGATCATCGGGCCTGGCCCGGCCAGCGGCCATGATCGCCTTCAGCTGCGCCCGTCGCGCCTGAAGGGAGATCCGCTTGTCGCGGCCCTTCCGACGTTCTTTGAGCCGTGCCAGGTACTCCTTGGCGGCCCGCTTCCCTTCGGCAGTGCGGGGGAAGAACAGGAAGGCCCGGACATCGTTCAGAGTGAGTGCCGCTTTCACGTAGGCGCTGGCGGTGATCTTGGTGATCTTGGTGATACCGCCCCCTCCTCGCGGGCCAGTGCCGGCGAGGATCATCCGGCGCACCAGGCCGGGCGCCTGCAGGGCGACCATCTGCGCGACACCGCCGCCCAGCGAGAAGCCCAGGAGATCCACCTGATCGAGCCCCATCGCGCGGATGAACGCGATGGCATCCCGCCCCATCTCCGTGATGTCCTCCGGCACCGAGCCCCCGGACGCACCCACACCGCGGTTGTCGAAGGCGATGACCCGGCGATGCGCAGCGATGCCGTCCACGACCCTCGGGTCCCAGTCGTCGAGGACAGCCATCAGGTGATGCAGGAAGATCACGGGAACGCCGTCGCCGGTCCCGAACTCGCGATAGGCGAACGGCACTCCCCCGACCTCGACCGTACGAGTCGGCACGTCAGCCCATCTCATCATCGTCTTCACCATCCGCCCTCGTCCCGGTCCGATGCTCCACGCGACGCACTGCCACGCCACACAGGGCCTTTATATTACGATCGTTAGTCATACGATCGTAATATAACGATCCCGCGGTGCAGAAGAAGTGGCGGCAGATGAGCACGGCACGCCGACCGACTTGATGGCGATGGCCGAGCTGCGTGCCCCACCGGCAGCTCTCAACGGCCGGCCGGTCCGCACTGACGTCACGCGGCAGAACGGCGATTCGGTGTTCCGGGTCGGCGAGGGCTCGACGCGATCTTCGCTCCGACCTACCTCATCGGCGCGTTGCGGGCTGTGCGGATCACGCGGTCGTGGTCAGCGACGGACATCAGGCCTTCGCCCACCCACCGCCGCGCCACGGCGGTCACCCGGTCCAGGAACGCGTTCCTGGACGAGAACGGCGACGCCACCCACACCTCGTCGAGGAACGTCGACCCGTCCGCGCGCGCCGGGTTCGCGACGCCGGAGTCCACGCCCGCGAACACGATTTTCGGCTCAGCGCGGCGGAAGTACGAGTGGTAGGCGTCTTCGGTGCCCTCGAAGAACGGTGCCAGCGCCACCTCGCCGAGCCGGAAGTGCAGCGGGCTGCCCGCGACCGGCTGCAGGTTGCCGGCCAGATCGCCGGAGAGCGCCGCGCGCCCGTACAGGCCGAGTTCCAGCAACTCGCGCCGCGCATCGCGCGCCACGAGGTTGATCGGGCCGTACATCAGCGACTGCACGAGAGGCTGGTCCGGCGTGTGCTCCGCACGCAAGCCGAACGGCATACGCACGCGCACAACATCCCCGTTGCGCCACGACCGGGACAACGTCACGTAGGTGCCGGGCAGGGCGTCGACGTGGTGCGGGACGCCGTTGACCGTCACGGTGAACTTCCCCGCCCACGCGGGAACTCGCAGGCTCAGGTCGAACCGGGCGCGGCCGGTGATCCGCAGCGTCGTGCCCTGCTCGACCGGGAAACCGGTGGTCTGGGTGATGGTGACACCCTTCCACTTCAGCACCGACGGGCTGTAGAGGTTCACGTACAGCCGCGAGTCGTCCGCCGCGCGGAAGTACACCGAGTCCTGGTACTTCGTCGCACTCTCCATGCCGGTGCCCTCACAGCACGTCGTGCCCTGCTTGGGGGTGAAGTCGCGAACGCCGCCCGGCGTGAGGTCGACGAAGTACGTCATCAGCGGCAGCTCGGGATCGGCGCGGTCCTGTTTGGACCCCAGGATCTGGTTGTAGAGCGTGCGTTCGTAGTAGTCGAAGTACTTGGGCGACTGTTCGTGCAGGAACAGCTGACGGCTGAGCTTGAGCATGTTGTGCGCGCAGCAGGTCTCCGCCGACGTGTCGCTCAACCCACCGGCGACGACGTTGCGCGCCCGCCAGAACTCGCCCGTGCTGGTGCCGCCGATGCTGAACATCCGCGGCGGCACGACCATGCCCCAGAAGTTCCTCGCCGCCAGCCAGTACCGCTGCTCACCGGTGGCCTCGTAGAGGCGGAGCAGGCCGGTGAAGATCGGGATGTGCTGGTTGGCGTGCAGACCTTCGAGCACGTCGCGGTTCTCGGCGCACGCGGTGATCAGCGAGTCGAGGTCGAAGAGCCCGGTCAGTTCCAGGTGTTTGCCGGTGATCGTGTGCAGGTCGACGATCGCCTCGACGATGCCGCCGTACTCGCCGCTGGAGAAGATGCCCCACATCCGCTGACGCACCTCGGCGGACAGTTTGCCCAACCGCGAGAACATCCAGTCGCACAAGCCGTCCGCGAGGTCCAGGGCCCGCGCGTCCTGGGTGTTGCGGTAGGCGTCGACCAGGCCCTTGAGGATCTTGTGCGCGGTGTAGTAGGGCGCCCACACCACCT
>Ga0070710_10000211_pt1 | contig 27400 bp, 26 predicted proteins | sample LARL52metaG_FD_65454 | JGI IMG/M metagenome (GOLD analysis project Ga0070710, IMG submission 65454) | Corn, switchgrass and miscanthus rhizosphere microbial communities from Kellogg Biological Station, Michigan, USA - LAR L5-2 metaG | ecosystem: Host-associated > Plants > Roots > Rhizosphere ...
GCATCATCCTCGCGTCCACCGCATCCCCGCCTCACGTGTCGTGACGGTCGCGATACGCCCTCTGCATCGAGGCGGGATGGCGACAGACAATCACATTTTTCCGAAAAACGGAAGCAGAATATTTTCACGTCGGGGACTGGACAGCCGAATCGGCGTTGAATCGCCTCCGGAAATTCGATTTTTGGCGCACTCGGGGGGCCGCTTCAGCGGCGTATCGACGTCGTGCCCATGAAGAAGGCGGCCCATGAGGGCGAATCAACCGCCCCGGTTTCAACCTCGGCGGGAGGCAGTTCGGATAGTTGACCTTTGTGCGACCCATCCCTCCAGCGAATGGCTGGCATGAAGCAATGCGCGGCGCCGGAGGCCGATTTCCGGAGACTTAAGAAGACGTAAAGAGGTCCCTGGGCGCCCGCAGTCATTTCCCCCGCAATTTTATTCCAGTTTTCCGCGCTTTGAAAAAATTCACATTTTTGCCTTGAGTGTTTCGTCGCCGGCCGCGCGACGAAACAATTCCGCGCGCGCACGAAACCATTTTCCCCCTTCCGTGCAGACGTCCCGAAACGCTGGCCCATTAACACTTCGGCCAACAACGCGCCGGCGCAAACGCCGAACTGGGAGCCTGTCATGCAAAACGTCATCGCCATCAACGACGCTGCCAGCCGGGGCATCATTGCTGCCCAGGCGACGTCGGACGAAATGCTGCTGGAGCGCATTGCCGACGGCGACCGGACCGCGATGCACACCTTCTACGCGCGTCACAACGTCCGGGTCTATCGCTTCATCCTGCGCATCGTGCGCGACGCCACGATGGCGGAAGACCTGGTGAGCCAGGTGTTCCTCGACGTCTGGCGCACCGCGGGCCAGTTCGAGCGCCGCTCGCAGGTCTCGACCTGGCTGCTGTCGATCGCGCGTTTCAAGGCGCTGACCTCGCTGCGCCAGCGCCGCTACGAAGACATCGACCAGGACGAAGTGCGGGAAATTCCCGACGACGCCGAAACACCGGAAACCTCGCTGGAGCGCCGCACCACCAGCGCCATTCTGCGCGCCTGCATCGCAAAACTGTCACCGGCGCACCGCGAGATCATCAACCTCGTGTACTACCATGAGAAGTCGGTGGAGGAGGTCGGCACCATCATCGGCATCCCGCAGAGCACGGTGAAGACCCGGATGTTCTATGCCCGCAAGCAGCTCGCCGATCTGCTCAGGGGCTGTGGCGTGCACAGCATCGCCGCCTGAAAGTTCAATCTGTTCAATGCCTTGAACGAGTCACGAAAAGTTTTGCGGTTAACCGGTCCTCACTCGCGATGAAACAAATGAAACAATTCGCGAAATCACGCCGAAAAGGTCATCTGCTAGAAAGAGGCTGAAACAGTTTCGAACCTCCCAAGTCACCTCCAACGGCCCGGCAGGGATGCCCCCCTCCGGGTCGTTCGCGTTTGGGCCGTCATTGCGTCGCGCCATCCGTCTCGCCGGTCCCGGCGGCCGACCATGCGCAGTGTCTGCCGCCGCCCGCGACGTTTGCACATCGCCCTCGATGCTCTCGTTCATGTCCATGCGAGCGGCTGAGGCCAACACGGACGGATCTGCAAGCTTGAACGTGGACGGAGACGCACTGTTCATCGTTTGCTTGTTGCAGCATCAAGCCGCAGGACATACGGCTTGACGGAACGCGGCACCTCATGGAGGTTGGCCCGCACCTCTGACGCCAGATTTCCGACCACAAAGTCTCCGCTGACCGGCTTTCGATGGACAAGGCGGCCACACTGGACGCGACGACATCAGTCGACGTACGCCTGCGCAAGGGCTCCTCGCTCAGGGAGCGGCTGATCCGGGCGGGTTCCGGGCTCGTGGTTCTGCTGATCACCGTCCCCGGGTTCCTCAGTTGGACCGCAGCCGATTCGCTGCCGAGTATCGCCGTGTTCTTCGCTTTGCCGCTCGGGTTGTTTCTGATCGGCGGCGCCGCGCTCGAACGCAACGTGGCCTGGATCATCACGCGCGCCGGCATCATCACCGGCGAACAGCGGCCACCCGGCGAGGTGCGCAAGCGCCTGATCGAACCCCGCGAGATCGCCAGCCTTCAAGTCCGCAAGAACAGGCTTGCCTATCCGGCGAGCTTCAGCCTCGTCTGCCGGCTCGTTTCGGGCGACGTTCTGGTCTCGCCGCCGCTGCCGGACGTCACCCGGGTCAATGAGACCTGCGCGGACGTGGCCCGCCTGCTCGGCCGCTCGGACGTCACGCCGGTCGATAATCCGCTCGATGCCATGAATGCCGAAATCCGGCTCGGCTCATCGATCAGCTTCGACCACGTCCGCGACATCCGCAACGGCATCATCGTGCTGGCTGGCCTCGCCAGCCTTCCGCTCGCCATCGCGCTGCTGTCGGGACTGTTGTCCTGGACCGGCGCCGGCCTCTGGGTGCTGGGCCTGCTCGTCGCCCTGGCACTGCATCGCTCTGCGTATCTGATGGTCGGCAAGGCCTGGGTGATCCGGCAAGGCGAAATCAGCATCCAGCGGATCGCGCTGAACGGGCAGCCTTCGGCGCAGACCATCCGCAGCAGCGACATCGAAGCCATCGACCTCGGCCGCAACCGCTCCGATGAAGGCAATCTCTTCACCATCAAGATCCGGCTGCGCACCGGCAAGACGCTGCGCAGCCCGAGCAGCCATGACGAGGACCAGGCCCGCGCGGTGCGCGCCGAAATCATCCGGCGGCTGGGCCTTCGTCACTCGGCGAACAGTTCGATCTGAGCCCGCGGCCCTTACGCGCCATCTTCGTCATTCCGGGGCGCGCGAAGCGCCAACCCGGAATCTCGAGATTCCGGGTCCGGTCCCGTCGGGCCACGCTATGCGCGGACCCGTTTAGACCGTCCCGGAATGACGTGCGTAACCCCGGTGCCTTGAAAACATCGCCAGGATCGACTTTATGAGTATCGCATCGGCCCCGAGACGTCGCCGGCCTCTCCGAGGCTGGTGCGATCGTTGCAGGGCGATCACGACAGGAGCCCCTGATGTTCGATGGCTTCGACCCGGTGACGCTCGCCCGGGCGCAGTTCGCTTTCACGATGTCGTTTCACATCGTCTTTCCCGCCTTCTCGATCGGACTTGCGAGTTACCTCGCGACACTGGAAGCGCTGTGGCTGTGGACCGGCCGTCCCGTCTATCTCGATCTGTTCAAATACTGGCTCAAGATCTTCGCCATCGGTTTCGGCATGGGCGTGGTGTCGGGCATCGTGATGTCCTACCAGTTCGGCACCAACTGGTCCGCCTATGCCGACAAGACCGGCCCGGTGATCGGCCCGCTGATGGCCTATGAGGTGATGACCGCGTTCTTCCTCGAGGCCGGCTTCCTCGGCGTCATGCTGTTCGGGCTGGAGCGCGTCGGCCCGCGGCTGCACTTCCTCGCGACGCTGATGGTGGCGATCGGCACGCTGATCTCGGCGTTCTGGATTCTGTCCGCCAATTCCTGGATGCAGACACCCGCCGGCTACGCGCTCAACGCCGACGGGCAGTTCGTGCCCGCGGACTGGTACAAGGTGATCTTCAATCCGTCCTTCCCCTACCGCCTGGTCCACATGGTGCTCGCCGCCTATCTGACCACTGCATTCGCGGTCGGCGGCGTCGGCGCCTGGCATCTGCTGCGCGACCCGCACCAGGCCGGCAGCCGCGTGATGTTCTCGATGGCGATGTGGATGGCGACGCTCGTCGCTCCCATCCAGATTCTGGCCGGCGACCAGCACGGCCTCAACACGCTCGCGCACCAGCCGACAAAAATCATGGCCATGGAGGGCCATTTCGAAAGCCATCCCGACGGCGCGCCACTGATCCTGTTCGGCGTGCCCGACGAGAAGGCGGGGCGCATGGATTACGCGGTCGAGATCCCGAAATTCGGCTCGCTGATCCTCGAACACAACCCGGATGCGCCGATGAAAGGTCTCGACACCGTGCCGCGGCAGGACTGGCCGCCGGTGTTCATCCCGTTCTGGTCGTTCCGGATCATGGTCGGCATGGGGTTCCTGATGTTCGCGCTTGGCCTGTTCAGCGCCTGGGAGCGCTGGCGCGGCAGGCTCTATTTATCGCGCCTGCTGCATGTTCTGGCTATTGTGATGGCGCCCGCCGGCTTCGTCGCCGTGCTGGCGGGCTGGATCACGACCGAGACCGGCCGCCAGCCGTTCACGGTCTACGGCCTGCTGCGCACCGCCGAGTCCGCTTCGCCGCTGGCCGCCCCCGCGGTCGGCTCCTCGCTGATCGCTTTCGCGATCGTCTACTTCACGGTGTTCAGCGTGGGCGTGGTCTACATGCTACGCCTGATGGCGCATCCGCCGCATCCCGGCGAACCCGGCGTGCCGCGCGACATACCCGCCCGCGCCGCCGGCATCACGCCCGCAATCGAGGGAGTGGTGCCATGAGCGCAGCGATCGACCTCACGACCATCTGGGCCTTTATCATCGCATTCGCAGTCTTCGTCTATGTGGTGATGGATGGTTTCGACCTCGGGCTTGGCATTCTGTTTCCGCTGTTTCCCGCGAAAGAGGATCGCGACACCATCACCAACAGCGTGGCGCCGGTGTGGGACGGCAACGAGACCTGGCTCGTCCTCGGCGGCGGCGGACTGATGGCGGCGTTTCCGCTCGCCTATGCCGTGCTGATGCCGGCGCTCTACACGCCGATGATCGCGATGCTGGTCGGCCTGATCTTTCGTGGCGTCGCCTTCGAATTCCGCTGGCGCACGACGGCGCAGCGCAACCGCTGGGACATTGCGTTCGCCGGCGGCTCCTGGCTTGCCGCGCTGTCGCAGGGCATCGCGCTCGGCGCCATCCTGCAGGGCGTGCAGGTCGAGGCGCGGCACTATGCCGGCGGCTGGTGGGACTGGCTGACCCCGTTCAGCCTGCTGACCGGTGTCTCGCTCGTGGTCGGCTATGCGCTCTTGGGATCGACATGGCTGGTGCTGAAGACCGAGGACCGGCTGCGCGACCGCGCCTATGGCCTCAGCTGGTGGCTGCTGTTCGCCATGCTCGTGGCCATCGGCGCGGTCAGCCTGGTGACGCCTCTGCTGAGCATCCACTATTCGCAGCGCTGGTTCGCCTGGCCCAACATCATCGCGACGGCACCGGTGCCCGTTGCGGTCGTCGCGGTGACGGTGCTGCTGCTCGGCAGCCTCGCCAAGCGGCAGGATACCCGGCCGTTTTTCCTCGTGCTCGCGCTGTTCGCGCTGTCCTATGCCGGGCTCGGCATCAGCATGTATCCCTATATCGTGCCGCAGAGCATCACGATCTGGCAGGCCGCCGCGCCGCGCGACAGCCAGCTCTTTCTGCTGGTCGGAGTGTCATTCCTGATTCCGCTGATCCTCATCTATACCGGCTGGAGCTACTGGGTGTTCCGCGGCAAGGTGAAAGCAGGAGCGGGCTATCATTGATGGAGCGGCCGCTCAGACAACGTCTCATGTGGTTCGTCGCGCTGTGGCTGTGCGGCGTCGGCAGCGTTGCGCTGGTGTCGTTCGCCTTGCGGCTGTGGCTGAGGCCGGGATGAACGCGTCGTCGCCCGCTCCATCGGAGACCACGCATGACCGATTTGTGTCCTATCGGACAATTCCCAATCTAAGAATTCCGTGGCATTGCAGCGAAGTATGAACGCGCTGCCATGACCTTGCCATCAGGCTCGCCCTGAGATTTGATGGGTGGAGACATCTGGATTTGAGGCAACTTGGCGGCCGGGCCGCGAGGAGCGCTTTGCATGATGGAATTTCGTCACCTGATCTGCGGTACGATCGCAGCGGTTGGTCTCATTTTCTCAAGCACGCACGGCTATGCCCAGCAGCCGCAAAGCGATCCCGGCGACCAGCCCGGCCTCATCGCCGACGACACCTATGAGCTCGATCCGGAATGGCAGAAGCAGGTGGTGTACTACCGGACCACCGAGGTGCCGGGCACCATCATCATCTCCACGGCCGAGCGCCACCTCTATCTGGTGCAGCCGGGCGGCCGCGCGATCCGCTACGGCATCGGCGTCGGCCGCGACGGCTTTCAGTGGCAGGGCCTGCTGAACATCACCAAGAAGGCGGAGTGGCCGGACTGGACCCCGCCGCCGGAGATGATCCAGCGCCAGCCCTATCTGCCGCGCTTCATGGCAGGCGGCCCGGGCAACCCGCTCGGCGCGCGCGCGATGTATCTCGGCACCACGGTCTACCGCATCCACGGCACCAACCGGCCGGATACGATCGGCACAAAAGTCTCGTCCGGCTGCTTCCGCCTGGTCAACAACGACGTCAGCGACCTTTACGACCGCGTTCCCGTCGGCACCAAGGTGGTGGTGCGGCAGAAGCCCGAGTTGTAGCAGCGGCGCGGCGCCTTTTTCCAAGCGTGCATTTTTCCTGGTTCATTGGCGAGAGATCAATAATGCGCACATTTCGAGGCGGCCTCCTGATCGGGCTCGCGGTTGCCGTGCTGGTGGCAGTCGTCGCAATCATCTACGAGTTCTACGACACCCGCACGCTGAAGCGGACCGTCCGCCGCGGCGAGGTGTTTTGCGGCGTCAATGTCGGCCTGCCCGGCTTCTCGAGTCAGGACGAGAAGGGCAACTGGACCGGTTTCGACGTCGATTTCTGCCGCGCGGTGGCGGCCGCGATCTTCGACGATCCGGCGAAAGCGAAATTCATCCCGCTCGACGCCAGCGAGCGCTTCAGGGAATTGCAGAGCCGCAAGGTCGACATCCTCTCGCGCAATTCGACCTGGAGCATGTCGCGCGAGCAGAACTACGATCTCTATTTCCCGGCGGTCGCCTATTATGACGGCCAGGGCTTCATGCTGCCCCGCGCACGCAATATCGAGAGCGCGCTCGACCTCAATGGCAGCAAGGTCTGCGTGCAGGGCTCGACCACGACCGAGCTCAACCTCGCCGACTATTTCCGCACCAACAACATGAAATATGAGGAGATGAAGTTTCCCAAGCTGGAGGAGGTCATCAAGGCCTATGATTCCGGCAAATGCGACACCTTCACCGCCGACGTCTCGCAGCTCTACGCGCTGCGGCTCAACATGACCAAGCCGAACGATCACATCATCCTGCCCGACGTCATCTCGAAGGAGCCGCTGGCGCCCGTGGTGCGGCAGCGCGACGACGACTGGATGATGATCGTGAAGTGGACGCTCTATGCGATGATCGATGCCGAAGAGCTCGGCGTCAATTCGAAGAACATCGACGAGGCGCTGAAATCGAAGAAGCCGGAGGTAATGCGCCTGGTCGGCACCGAGGGCAGCTATGGCGAGGATCTCGGGCTGACCAAGGACTGGGCCGTGCGCATCATCCGCCATGTCGGCAATTACGGCGAGGTCTATGACCGCAATGTCGGCGCCGAGTCGAAACTGCACATTCCGCGCGGCATGAACCAGCTCTGGAACGCCGGCGGCATCCAGTACGCCCCGCCGATCAGGTAGTGTTCGGACCGGCGCCCGACGCGAACCACAGACTCATCTGGTCATCACCCGCCACAGCGGCGCGAGCATGCCGCACCTGCATCTTGCCGGCACGGCGTCTCAATGCTACACTCTGTCGCGCTACGTGACGTAGCGGCAATGGTCGCATGTCGGCCGATTTGCCTGCGCTCAGTTGCGCGGCCACGGCGGTCGCGAGGCGATGAGCGGGTCGAACACGCCGGGCGTCCGGGAGCAACAGGGGGATGAAACGATGATGATCTGGCGTGACAACAAGGTGTCGGTCCGCTCGCAGCCTCGCGCAGATTCGAAGTCGGGCGCGGCGAGGGCCGTCAGGAATCGGGTTTATCAGCTGCTCGGCGCGGCCATCACGGTCGTGCTGTTCTCAGCGAATGCACACGCAGAATGCATGCGCAGGTCCGGCTTCAACATAACCACCGAAGGCCCCTGGAACTGGTACATGACCGTCCAACAGGGCAAGCATTGCTCCACTCAGCTGAACTCCGGCGGGCTGACAATCTTCAAGCAGGTCTCGGTCGTCCAGTCGCCGGGCCATGGAACGGTTCGTCTGCAGGGGCCGACGAGATACATGTACTCGGCTTCGCGCGGCTACACCGGCGACGACCACTTCATGGTCAAGATCTGCGGCAATTACCGCGGCACCGATAGCTGCACCAATGTGCAGCATAACGTGACGGTGATGTGAGGCGATCGCGTCGAAACCATGCTCGCGCCGGCGCACCTCACTATGTGGAGTGCCCGGCGCATCATGGTGACCAGGATCAATAGCTCCGCAGCCGCGCCAGCTGGTCGGCGTGGAAATTGGCGTCGCCCAAAAACTCTTCGCAGACCCGCGCGCGCTTCATGAAGAAGCCGATGTCGAACTGGTCGGTCATGCCCATGCCGCCATGCATCTGCACGCCTTCCTGCACCGCGCGCGTCGCGGTGGTGCCGGCGCGCGCCTTGGCGACGGCAACCGCGGCGGCGGCCTTCGTGACGTCGGCATCGAGCGCCTGCAGTGCCTTGAGCACAGCGGCGCGGGTGATCTCGATGTCGATGTAGAGCTGCGCGGCGCGATGCTGCAGCGCCTGGAACTCGCCGATCGCCTTGCCGAACTGCTTGCGCTCCTTCAGGTAGGTCACGGTGCGGCCGAAAACCTCCTCCGTGAGCCCCAGCATTTCGGAGGCGATCGCGCCGCGGCCGATATTGAGCACGGCCTCCAGCAGCGGCGCGCCGCCGTCGACTTCGCCGAGTACGTGATCGGCGTCGACCTCGACCCGATCGAACACGATGCGGGCGGCGTTGTGGGCATCGACCATCACGGTGCGCTCGATGGCAACGCCCCTGGTTTTGGGATCGACCAAAAACAGCGTCAGCCCGTCGCGCGCCCCGGCCGCGCCGGCGCTGCGCGCCACCACGATCAGGAGATCGGCGACATGGCCGTCGACGACCAGCGCCTTGGCGCCGCTCAGCCGAAAGCCGTTGCCGGAGCGGACGGCCTGCATCTCGGTGTGGAGCGGCCGATGCTTTGGACCCTCATCGGTCGCCAGCGCCGCCAGCAGCGAGCCCGCGGCGATCTTCGGCAGGTGCTCCTGCTTCTGTGCGGCAGTGCCGCCGCGCGACAGCGCCGAGGCCGCGAGCACCGCGGTGGCGAGAAACGGCGAGGGCATCAGCGTGCGGCCGATTTCTTCCATGACGATGCCGGCCTCGACCGAGCCGAGGGCGCTGCCGCCGAACTCCTCCGGCACCAGCAGGCCGGCAAAACCCATTTCGGCGAAGGTCGCCCAGAGTTCGCGCGAGAAGCCGGTAAAATCCTTGCTGTCGCGCAAGTGCCGCAGATGCGACACCGGCGCCTTGTCGCTGATGAGGCCGCGGGCGCTATCGCGCAGCATCGATTGTTCTTCTGTCAGGACGAGGGCCATGGGATTCTCTAAGCTGATGTTCAATTGAGTTTGCTGTCGTCCCTCATGGTGAGGAGGCGCTTTTGCGCCGTCTCGAACCATGAGGCCACAGTCGGGCCTCATCCTTCGAGACGCGGCCCCAAGGCCGCTCCTCAGGACGAGGGGTGAGGGCTAAGCCCCCGGCAGGTCGAGGATGCGCTTGGCGACGATGCCGAGCATCACCTCGGAAGTGCCGCCCTCGATCGAATTGGCCTTGGTGCGCAGCCAGGCGCGCGGGCGCGCACCGCTGCGCGAACGCCCGCTCTCCCATTCCAGCGCGTCGATGCCGCCCGCCGACATCAAGATCTCGTAGCGGCGCTTGTTGAGCTCGGTGCCGTAATATTTCATCGCCGAGGAGAACGCCGGATGGCCCTGCCCCGCCTTGGCGAGATCGGTCATGCGCTCGGCGGCGGCGGCGAGCGCGGCCTCATCGACCTCGAACTGCGCTATCTGGCCGCGCAGCAGGGGATCGTCGAGCCGGCCCTGCGCGTCCGCACCGATGGAATCGGCCGCGACCTGCCCGAGCGGCCGACCGACCCCGCGCTCGCCCATGCCCGAGATCATCGCGCGCTCGTGCTGCAGCAGATATTTGGCGACGTCCCAGCCACGATTGACCTGCCCGACCACATGCGATTTCGGCACGCGCACATTGTCGAAAAAGGTTTCGCAGAACGGCGAATAGCCGGAGATCAGGAGAATGGGCTTTGTCGAGACACCCTGCGAGGCCATGTCGAACAGGATGAAGGAGATGCCGTCATGCTTCTTCGCCTGGGGATCGGTCCGCACCAGGCAGAAGATCCAGTCGGCGTAGTTCGCATACGACGTCCAGATTTTCTGGCCGTTGATGATGTAATCGTCGCCGTCGCTATCGGCGCGGGTCTGCAGCGAGGCGAGATCGGAGCCGGCATTGGGCTCGGAATAGCCCTGGCACCAGCGGATCAGGCCCGCAGTGATTTTCGGCAGATGCTCCTTCTTCTGCGCCTCGGTGCCGTATTTCAGCAGCGCCGGCCCGAGCATCGAGATGCCGAACGAGGTCAGCGGCTGCCGCGCACCGATCGCCGCCATCTCCTGGCGCACGATTTTCGCCTCCTCGCCGTCGAGCCCGCCGCCGCCATAGTCTTTCGGCCAGTGCGGCACGGTCCAGCCCTTGTCGCGCATGCGCTCGAACCAGACGCGCTGCGCCTCGGAGGCGAACTTCGCATTGCGTCCGCCCCAAAACGTGTCCTCGTCCGAGGTCATCGGGCGCCGCATCTCGGGCGGGCAATTGGCGTCCAGCCAGGCGCGGGTCTCCTGGCGAAATTTTTCGAGGTCGGTCATCCCGGTCGTTTCCACAGTCAAGATCGTTGCGCCGAACTTAGCTCGCGGCGGACGGATTGCAATGGCTGCGGCGGGCGTGGAGACATTGGCCGTGGAGCGGAATAAGGTATCGCGTGCAGCGGCATAAAGAGGAAACAACATGCGCCTGAAACTGCTTTCGCCCGGCGAAATGAACGAGAACCAGAAACAGACTTTTGACGAGGCTGTCGCCGGCAAGCGCGGTTCGGCGCCGGCGCCGATGATGGCCTGGTTGAACAGCCCCGACATGGCGCGGCACGCGACGCGGCTCGGCGAGCAATTGCGCTTCAACACGATGTTTCCCCCAAAATTGTCGGAGATCGCGATCCTGGTCACCGCGCGGCACTGGACCGCACATTACGAATGGTGGGCGCATCGGCGGCTGGCGCTGAAGGGCGGGCTCGATGCCAAGATCATCGACGCAATCCGCGACCGCCGCACGCCGGAATTCGACGATCCGACCGCGCAGATGATCTACGACGTCGCGAAATCGCTTCATGAGGGCCACGGGCTGATGCAGCCACTGTACGATGCGGCGATCGCGCTTCTGGGCGAACGCGGCCTGGTCGAGATCATCGGCCTGTGCGGCTATTACACCATGGTCTCGATGACGCTGAACAGTTTTGAGTTCGGCCTGCCGGACGGCGAGGTGAGCGAGCTTGTGTGACAGAAACGAGAAGCATTTTCCGAAACTCAGGGTTTCGCGACCAGCGGCTTTTGCAGGGTGGGAAAAGCGAAGCGTGCCCACCATCTCTAAACGAACGCTTGGATAGTTGGTGGGCACGGCGCGGAGCGCCTTTGCCCCCCTATTGTTCATCCGGCGCGCCACGAATTCAATGGAGCACGACATGCCGCAAAATCCACCCATCATCGCCGGCACCCGCATCGGCCATGTCCATCTCAAGGTCGCCGATCTCGACCGCGCGCTATCGTTCTATTGCGGCGTGCTCGGCTTCGAGCTGATGCAGCGGATGGGCTCGGGTGCCGCCTTCATTTCAGCCGGTGGCTATCACCATCACATCGGACTGAACACATGGGAGAGCAAAGGCGGCCATCCACCGCCGCCCGGCACCACCGGGCTCTTTCACACCGCGATTCTCTATCCGACCCGGCCGGCACTGGCGGACGCACTGCATCGCGTGATCGAGGCAAAGATACCGCTCGACGGCGCCAGCGATCACGGCGTCAGCGAAGCGCTGTACCTGCGCGATCCCGACGAGAACGGCGTCGAGCTTTATTGGGACCGGCCGAAAGAGCAATGGCCACGCAACGCCGACGGGACGCTCGCGATGTTCACGCGGCGGCTCGATCTGGAGGATCTGTTGAGGCAGCGGGAGGGGTGAACGCCTTGGCGACCTGGCAGCTCGAAGATTCGATGCCAGCCGAATTGTCAGCGACAGGCATTACGGGCTGATCGTTGCCGGGTCATAGAAGAAGCGTTCGCGAAAAATCTTGTCGCCGCGCCACTCCTGAAAGGCGATCTCGTCGAAGCGGCGGACCTTGCCGGCCTTGTCGGTGAGCTCGAAATTCCAGTGAATGGCGACGCGGTCGCCCTCGACCACCGACGACAGCGCTTTGGAATAGACCTGCGCCATGCGCGCCAGCGCCGCCCGCTCATGCGCGACCAGCACGTCGCGGCCGACGCGCGGCGCACTCGCGTTCTCCTGCATGCTGGCATCCTCGGTGTAATAGCGTTCGATCGCGCCGGCATGATCGCCGCTTTCGACCACCGCAATGAACTCATCGAGACGCGCGCGCGAGGGCATGGGACCTCCAGATGATTTCGGATCTAAATGCTCGGCTCGGGAAACTCGTCGACTTCGGCGAGCCGCGCGCGGCGCCTGGCAAACGACACCAGGGCCAGCACGACAAGGCCCAGCGCCACCGGCGGATAGACCACGAGGTTGACCGCCGACCAGCCGTAATTGGCGAGCAGCTGCCCGGAGGAGAACGAGCCGATCGCCATCATGCCGAAGACGAGAAAATCGTTGAAGGCCTGGACCTTGTTCTTCTCCTGCGGCAGATGCGTTTCCAGCACCAGCGCGGAGGCGCCGACAAAGGCGAAATTCCAGCCCACGCCCAGCACCATCAGTGTCGCGGAAAAATGCATCGCAGTGATGCCGGAGAGGCCGATGGTCGCGGCGGCGGCCTCCAGGAAAAGCCCGAGCGCCACGATGACAGGTGCGCCGAACCGCGCGATCAGGGCGCCGGTGAAGAAGCTCGGCCCGTACATCGCGACGATGTGCCACTGAATGGCAAAATTGGAGTCGCCGACCGTCAACCCGCAGATCTTCATCGCGAGCGGCGCCGAGGTCATCACCAGGTTCATCATCGGATAGGCGATGACGCCGCACAAGGCGGCCGCGATGAAGCGCGGCTGCCGCGCGATCTCAAGCAGCGGGCGGCCTGCGTGAAGGTCGGCCAGCGCCGGTTTTGGTGCATCGACGCCGGCGAGAATGGCCATCGCGACCAGCGCCACCAGCGCCTGCATCATGAAGGAGAAGGCGAACAGATAGGGCGACCAGACATCCATGGTCCATTGCACGAGCTGCGGACCGAGCACGCCGGCGAACACGCCGCCGGCCATCACCCAGGACAGCGCCTTGGGGCGGAACGCGGCGCTCGCACCGTCGGCCGCGGCAAAGCGATAGGACTGCGCCACCGAGCCGTAGAGGCCGCCAAGGAAGGTCGCAACGCAGAACAGGACGAACGAGCCCCGCAAGATGGCGAGCGAACCGAGCAGTCCGGTCAGCGTGCCGCAGCCGGTGCCGACGATGAAGGCGATCCTGCGGCCGTAGCGGCGCGAAATCGCGCCGGTCGGCAGCGTGCCCGCGGCCATCCCGAGCACATACATCGACAGCGGCACCGTGGCGAGCGACATGCTCGGCGCGATGGTCGCGCCGACGATCGAGCCGGTGGCAAAAATCACCGCGGAATTGGCGCCGGTCAAAGCCTGCGCTGCCGCGAGCCGCATCACATTGGCGCGGGCGCGCGCATCATCGGCCGTCTCTTCGCCTGCAGTCATGTCAATCATCGGCCGTTCCGCCCTGCGCGCCCAAGAGAAGAACGGGGCGGCGCTGATTTGCTCGGCCGCACTATGGCCAGTCGCGGAAGCGTGATCAACCGCCGGAAGCGGGCGCGGGGCATGCGGGCCGTGCACATGAAGAGGCGTGCAAGCGACTGTGCGTTGATCCTGCGATGCCCGATATGCTTTGTTGCGCCACGGAAAACACCGGGGAGTCGATGAATGCAGACAGATGATCGCCCGACGCTGGCCGCACCGGATGACGATCCCTATCTGTGGCTCGAGGAGATCGAGGGCGAGCGCGCGATTGCCTTCGTCGCGCAGCAGAGCCAGTTGACGCTGGACCAGTTCGCCGGCCCCGGCTTCGCGCGCGATCGGGACCTGCTCGCCGCGATCTATGACCGGCCGGACAATATTCCCTATGTCGCGCGGCGTGACGGGCTGCTCTACAATCTCTGGAAGGATGCCAACAATCCGCGCGGCCTGTGGCGGCGAACCACGCTGGAGGAATTTCGCAAGCAGGACCCCGGCTGGGAGTTGCTGCTCGATCTCGATCGCCTCGCGGCCGACGAGAAGCAGGACTGGCTCCTGAACATATCGCACTCCCGCGCGGGAAACCATCCGCGCACCATCCTCGGTCTTTCGCGCGGCGGCAGCGATGCGGTGACATTGCGCGAATTCGATCGCGACACGAAAAGCTTCGTCGCGGACGGCTTCAGCTTGCCCGAGGCCAAGGGCGGCGCCGACTGGCTGGATGACGACGCGCTGCTGCTGTCGAGCGCCCATGGCGAGGGCATGGCGACCGCATCGGGCTATGCCCGCACCGTCAGGCTGTGGCGGCGCCACACACCGGTCGATCAGGCGCCGGTCGTCTTCGAAGTGCCGCGCGACCACATGGCCGCCGGCTGCCATGTCGATGAGACCGCCGCCGACCAGCGGGTCTGGTTCATCGATCTCATCGACTTCTTCAATTTCGCGAGCTGGCTCGGCGACGCCTCTGGTGCCAAGTCCAGGCTCGATCTCCCGACGGACATCCTGCTGCAGGTTCATGGTGACTGGATGGCCGTCAAGCTGCGCTCGCCATGGACCGTCGCGGGAAAAAGCTACCCGGCCGACACCCTGCTCGGCATCTCGCTGTCGGACTTCCTGGACGGCGACCGCGATTTCACGGTCGTGTTCGAACCGGCCCCGCGCCGCGCGCTGCAAGGGTTTTTCTGGACGCCGGGCAGGCTGGTGCTGTCGATCCTCGACGAGCTGCGGCCGGTGTTCGAGATCTCCACGCCCTCTCTGGCTGGCTGGGGCCGCGAGCTCCTTGCCGGCCTTCCCGACGTCGGCGTCGCCGATGTCTCGCGACTCGACCGCTATGAATCCGAAAGCAATGGCGACCTGCTCGCCAACGTGCAGGACCCGCTGACCCCGCCGTCAATGATGCTGATCGAGCCCGGCAACGCCCCCGCCGTGCTGAAGCGCGCGCCACGCACGTTCTCGGCCGATGGCCATGTCGTCACCCGGCACGAAGCGATTTCGATCGACGGCGAGCGGATTCCCTATGTGCAGACCGGCCCCGCGGGCGAGCGTGGCGACGCGCCGGTCTACATGACCGCCTATGGCGGCTTCGGTCTTGCCGTAAAGCCCTATTACAACTCCGCGCTTGGTAAGTTGTGGCTCGAGCGCGGCGGCACCGTCGTGCAGGCCAACATCCGCGGCGGCGGCGAGTTCGGCACGCGCTGGCACGATGCCGGGCGCAACGCCGGCAAGCGGCTCGCGCATGATGATTTTGCCGCTGTCGCCGCCGACCTGATCCGCCGCGGCGTCACGCATCCACGGCGCATCGCGGCCGAGGGCGGCTCGAACGGCGGCATTCTCATCACCAACATGCTCACGCGCTATCCGGACCGTTTTGGCGCGCTGTTCTGCACCATTCCGCTGATCGACATGCGCCGCTACACGAAGCTGCTCGCCGGCGCGAGCTGGGTCGCGGAATACGGCGATCCCGACAAGCCGGAGGAATGGGCGTGGCTGCAGACCTACTCCGCCTATCACGCGGCGAGGCCCGGCCAAGACTATCCGCCGATCCTGATTGCCACGACGCGGCGGGATGACCGCGTTCATCCCGGTCATGCGCGCAAGATGGCGGCTAAGCTGCAGGCGATGGGTTACGAGGCCTATTTCTACGAACCTGCTGCCGGCGGCCATGGCTATGGCAAGGACAACAAGGAACGCGCCGCCTTTGTCGCGCTCGGCCTGACATTCTTGCGAACGAAGATCGGGTGGGGTGATGCTGTCAGCGATTGAGCTGCGCTAACCACAACGGCGGTGCGCCCCCTCGCAAGCGCAGGGCTATCGCATATGGCCAGTCAGGCAAGATCATCACCGCCCGGGCCTCATGGTTCGAGACGCCGCGCAAGCGCGCGGCTCCTCGCCATGAGGGTCTACGGCCCAGAATACGGCCTTATCCCGAGGAGCATCGCTTGAGCGATGCGTCTCGAGGGATAGGCCACAGAGCTCCCATCTATCCGCACTGCCGTGCCTCCGTATCAAATGCGATAGCCCTGCCCGCAAGCGTGGGAGGGAGCGCAGCTATCCGCGCTCGAACACCAGAACAAGATTGTTCGCCGGCATGTCCACGATCTCGCGCAGTTTCAACCCGACCTTCGCTGCGAGCGTTTCAAGATCGGCGATGTCGCGGATGCCCCATTCGGCGTCGGTTGCGCGCAGGCTCGAATCGAAGATTGCATTGGACGGCGCGGTGTGCCTGCCGCCGCGCTTGAACGGGCCGTAGAGCAACAGCAGTCCGTCTGCGCGAAGGTAGCGCGCGCTGCCGGCAAACAGTCCCTCCGCCACGCGCCACGGCGCGATGTGGATGACATTGGCGCAAAACACCGCAAGCAGCTGGCCGGGACCGGCGCCGCCCATCTCGGAGCACCAGGCGGGATCTGTGAGATCGATGCGCAAGGGCGCGCGGACATTGTCAAGCCCCGCATGGGCCCGCCACGCCGCGATGCTCTTCAGATGCGCTTCGTTGAGGTCGCTCGGCCACCAGACGATGTCGGGATGTTGCCGCGCAAAATAGACCACGTGCTGGCCGGTGCCGCTGCCGGCCTCCAGCACCTCGCCGGATCTATCACCGAGAACCCTGTCGAGCACGGCCCAGATCGGCTGGTGGTTGCGATGGAACGCCGCCGCGTCGAGCCGGCCGTCCGTTTCCACGCGCCGGCCGTCCTTGCCGAACTCGGCGACATACCCTGGCATACTGTTTCCTTGCCGTTTCCTCTGCCATCTCCCTTGCCGGCCCGGCGGCGGCGAATGTCACTTCCAGTCGCTGCAGTACATGTCCTTGAGCACGTGCAACATGCGCATCGCGCGCCGGTCGGCGACGCGATAGTGCAGGGTCTGCGACGTCCGCCGGAATTCGACCAGGCGGTCGACCCTGAGCTTCGCCAGATGCTGCGACAGCGCCGACTGGCTCAGCTTCACGGCATGGACCAGCTCGCCGACCGTCATTTCGCCGCGCTCGGCCAGAAAGCAGAGAATCAGCAGACGCTTCTCGTTGCCGAGCAGTTTCAGGAGCTGAGCGGCATCATCGGCCTGCCTGGCCAGCACCCGCAGCGAGTTGGCCTCGCCGGCCCGGTGCCCGATGGGTGTCTTTCTCACCTTCGTTGCGACAGCGGTCATGGAATGCTCTCTTTCGAAGTCCGCGATCCCTCGGGGCACCTGTTGCACGGACTCGAAGGAGCAAAGGGCCTTAATTAGAAATTGCTAATGTATCAAACTTGCAGGAAATCGCACAACGAGAATCGACATGCGCGCAGATCCCAAAAAACGAACACGGAAAACGGCAGGCACGAATCCGGCGCAGACGACTGTCGTATCGAAGCCTGACGCGTTGCGCAATTGCGCTCGTGGTCGCGCGCCGCGATCGGTGCAACAGATGTATCAATCAGGGACCGCGCGTGCCGCGCGAGGCATGGGAATACCTAACCAACCTCCTCTCTCGCATCCGGCGAGGTGGCGCGACCGCATGCCATCGCACCCTCCTGCCGACAAAGCCGCCACGGAACCGATCATCCCCTGATGATCGGACCAGGCAACGCCACCTCTGAGAGGATTAACCCCGCGTCGCGGCTCTCTTTCCCAACAGATTGCCAGCGGATGACGTTTATGCTTTGACCGCCTATATTGTCCCCGTCGCGACATCGTCCCCGCGATTTTGTAACCGACTGAATGGCTTGCCGAACTTGAAATGCCAAGTCACGAGAATATCATCCGGGTGGCGGCATCCGGCGCAACCGAAAATGCGCCTGCAGGTCCGCCCGTGAGCGTCCCACCCCTGATCCATTCCGTTCTGTGCGCTGCGGCCGTGGCACTCGCCCTGATAGCCGCCGGGCCCGCGACCGCCCAGTCGGGTGCTGCCGACGGCCAAAAGCTCGCATTCGACCGTGGCAAGGGCAACTGCCTGACCTGCCACGAGATCAAGGGCGGCGACCTGCCCGGGACGATCGGGCCGAAACTCGAGAACATCAAGAGCAAGTATCCCGATCGGGGCGATCTCATCGCGATCCTGACCGACGAGACCCGGCGCAATCCGCAAACCGTCATGCCGCCATTCGGGCGCAACCGCATTCTGACCGAGCAGGAAATCAACGCGATCGTCGATTTCCTGCAGACCTTGTGACACGCACCGGCTCTGGAGCCTCTCCGAAATGGCCGACCTCGACTTTTCTGATCTCCGCCGCCTGATCCTGAAGGGGATCGGCCTCGCCGCGCTGACCGGCCTCGGCCAGATCGGCTTCGGGCTGCCCGCAGCCGAAGCCGCCGGCGATAAATATCCGGAGGACGCCTTCAGACAGAAGAGCGATACGGACGCGATCAAGGCGCTGTACGGCCGCGGCGCCGATGCCTCCGACCAGATCAAGCTCGACGCACCGGAGATCGCCGAGAACGGCGGCGTGGTGCCGATCTCCGTCATGACCACGCTTCCCGGCGTCACCTCGATCGCGTTCCTGGTCAGCGAGAATCCGAATGCGCTGGCCGCCTCCTATGTCATCCCGGACGGCACGGTGCCGAGCGTTGCCAACCGCCTGAAAATGGCAAAAACCTCCAACGTGATCGCGATCGTGGAGGCGAACGGCAGGCTCTACAGCGCGACCAAGGAAGTCAAGGTCACGGTCGGTGGCTGCGGCGGCTGAGTTCATGGTCGAAGGGAATTGTAGCGAAGGGAATTGCAATGGCTTCAACGATCCGCGTGCGCGCCATCAATAGCGGCGACATCACCGAGGTGCAGGCCCTGATCCAGCACCCGATGGATTCCGGCTATGTCAAGGACGCGCAGGGCCAGACCATCCCGCCGCACTTCATCCAGCAGCTCACCTTCGAATATGACGGCAAGGCCGTTTTCGTCGCCGACTGGGGCCCGGCGGTCTCGAAAGACCCTTACGTCAAGTTCGCCTTCAAGGGCGCCAAGAAGGGCGACGATCTGAAGGTGAGCTGGATCGACAACAAGGGCGCCAGCGACGCCACCACGGCGAAGATCCAGTAGCGGACCAGCACCCCATGAGCGCGCGCGCGTTGTTCTCCTCCGTCCTGACTGCGCTGGGGCTTGCGGCCCTCGTTTCGGCGATGCCGCCCGCGCAAGCCGCTGACACGCCCGACCCGGCCGCCGACGCCAAGGCGTTCCGCGATTATTTCGTGAAAAAATTCCCGAAAGTGAAGCTCGACGATTTCGTCAACGGTCCCTATTCGATGAATGAGGACATGCGCAGGCAGTGGGAGGAGAAGGAGCAGTTCCCGCCTTATGAATTCGCGCTGGAGGCCGGCAAGGAGATGTTTGCGACGCCGTTCAAGAACGGCAGGAGCTACGCTGACTGTTTTGCAAATGGCGGCATCGGCATCCGCCAGAACTATCCCATGTTCGACGCCAAGGAAGGCAAGGTCGTCACGCTGGAGCTCGCCCTGAACCGCTGCCGCGAAGCCAATGGCGAAAAGCCCTACTCCTATGTCAAGGACGAGATGGCCTCGCTGACCGCCTATATGGCGTTCACCTCGCGCGGCAAGCCGTTCGACATCAAGATTCCCGACGATCCGCGCGCGCTCGAAGCCTATCAGGAGGGCAAGCGCTATTTCTACACAAGGCGCGGCCAGCTCAATTTCTCCTGCGCGACCTGCCATGTGCAAAGCCCGGGCGAGCGCATCCGCGCGGAAACCCTGGCGCCGGCGCTCGGCATCTTGAACGCAATGCCGATCTATCGCTCCGAATGGAGCGGCATGGGCACGATCAGCCGGCGCTTCACCACCTGCAACAGCCAGATCCGCGGCGTACCGCTGGAGCCGCAGTCCGACGAATACCGCAATCTCGAATATTATCTGTCCTATGTGAGCAACGGCCTGCCGATTTCCGGCCCGGGAGCGCGGCCATGATCAGGATCATTGGCGCCGCTGCACTTGCAGCCACCCTGTTGTCGGCCGCGCTGACGCCGGCACGCGCGGCCTCCGAGGACGATTTCAAGACGGCCTATGCCGCGGCCGACGCCGCGGAGAAACAGGCGGGCGCCTTGCGCAATCAGTGGACCACGACGGAAGCCGCGCTCGCGGCGGCGCGGAAAGCGGCCGAGGCCGGCAATTTCGACCAGGCCGCCGCGCAGGCCAAAGAGGCCGAGGCGCTCGCAAGAGCGTCGATCTTCCAGGCCACGAGCGAGAAAGAGGCCTGGAAGGCGCTCGAAATCAAGTAAAGCCGTTTTCGGTTTGAGGACCTGGTAGCGTGATGCCCATCCGCCGGCGAGACCTTCTGAGATTTGCGGGTGTGGCGGCGTTGACAACGGGCCTGCCGCGTCTTGCCCGCGGCGTGGACAATGCCAGCGTCTACGACCTGCCGCGCTTCGGCAATGCCCGCATCCTGCATCTCACCGACACCCATGCCCAGCTGACCCCGGTGTTCTTTCGCGAGCCCGGCGTCAATATCGGCATCGGCACGATGCAGGGCCAGCCGCCGCATCTGGTCGGCCGCGCCTTTCTCGAGCGGTTCGGCATCTCCGACGACAGCGCCGACGCCTATGCCTTCACCAGCCTCGCATTCGAGAAATCCGCCCAGCGTTTTGGCAAGCTCGGCGGCTTTGCATATCTGAAGACGCTGGTTGATCGGCTGCGCAGCGACCTCGGCGCTGAACGCACGCTGCTGCTCGACGGCGGCGATCTGTGGCAGGGAAGCGGCCTCGCCAATTCTCTGCAGGGCGCCGACATGGTCGAGGCGTCCAACCTGCTCGGGGTCGAGGCCATGACCGGGCACTGGGAATTCACCTATGGCGAGGACGCGCTGCGCAAGAACCTGGACGCCTTCAAGGGCGAGTTTTTGGCGCAGAACGTGTTTCTCACCGAGGAGGCCGCGTTCAACGACGCCAAGGCGTTCGATCCCGCAAGCCGGCGCGTGTTCAAGCCCGCGCTGATCAAGGAGTTCGGCGACTACCGTGTCGGCGTGATCGGGCAGGCCTTTCCTTACGTGCCGATCGCGCATCCCCGGCGCTTTACGCCGGACTGGACCTTCGGCATTCGCGAGGAGGAACTGCAAAAACTGGTCAGCTCGCTGCGCGAGAACGACAAGGTGGATGCCGTGGTGCTGCTGTCGCACAACGGCATGGATGTCGACCTCAAGCTCGCCGGCCGGGTGTCCGGGATCGACGTCATTCTCGGCGGTCACACCCACGACGCCGTCCCGCAGCCGATTGCGGTGAAAAATGCCTCCGGCGTCACCCTGGTCACCAATGCCGGCTCGAACGGAAAATTTCTGGGCGTGCTCGACCTCGACATCGCCAAGGGCAAGCTCAAGGACGTGCGCTACCACCTGTTGCCGGTCTATTCGGAGCTGTTGAAGCCGGATGGCGCCATGCAGGCGCTGATCGACCGGCTGCATCTGGCGCATTCGAAGTCATGGGACGACAAGGTCGGGGCCGCCGACCGCCTGCTCTATCGGCGCGGTAATTTTTCCGGCCCGATGGACCTGTTGATCTGCGATGCGCTGCGAAGCGAGCTCGATACGGAGATCGCGCTGTCGCCGGGATTCCGCTGGGGCGTGACGGCGCTGCCCGGCCAGGCGCTGACCATGGAAGACCTGTTTTCGGAAACCGCGATCTCCTATGCCGAGACCTATGTGCAGACCATGACGGGCGGCCAGATCAAGGACGTGCTCGAGGACGTCTGCGACAACCTGTTCAATCCCGATCCCTACTACCAGCAGGGCGGCGACATGGTGCGGCTTGGCGGGCTGTCCTATGCCTGCGCGCCGGCGGAAAGCGCGGGACGCCGCATTTCCGAGCTCACGCTCGACAACGGGCGGCCGCTGGAGGCCGACAAGGGCTACAAGGTGGCTGGCTGGGCCTCGGTCAACCCCCACACCGGCCTGCCGATGTGGGACGTCCTGGCGCGACATTTGCGCGCGGGCAAGACCATCTCCTCACGCGGCATGGTCACGCTGAAAGGCGTCGACGGCAATCCCGGCATCGCAGAATAAGGCCTTTGCAAACGAACGGCAGACAGGAGAACCTTTCCCCTGTCAGGCCATCACGGGCAAAGAAATTCTCCCATTCGGCAAAAACGGCTATACTCGCCTGCCGTCCCCAGAGCATCGGGGGCGACATCGTCAGGCGGAGCCGTCCATGATCTTTCGCCAATTGTTCGACAGCGTGTCGGGGACCTACAGCTACATTCTGGCGAGCCGCGCCGGCGGCGAGGCCCTCATCATCGATCCCGTGCTGGAGAAGGTCGAACGCTACTGCCAGCTCCTCCGCGAACTCGACCTCAAGCTGGTCAAGGCGGTCGACACGCATCTGCATGCCGACCATGTCACCGGCCTCGGCGAGCTGCGCGACCGCACCCACTGCATCACCATCATGGGCGAGCAAAGCAAGGCCGACGTGGTGGCGATGCGGCTTGCCGACGGCGACAAGCTGACGATCGAGGGCCTCTCTCTGGATGCGATCTACACGCCCGGTCACACCGATGATTCCTACAGCTACGTGATGGGCGACCGCGTCTTCACCGGCGACACGCTGCTGATCCGCGGCACCGGGCGCACCGATTTCCAGAACGGCGACGCGCGGGCGCAATATGATTCGATCTTCAACCGGCTGCTCAAGCTGCCGGAGGACACGCTGGTGTTTCCGGCGCACGACTACAAGGGCGACACGGTGTCCACCATCGGCGAGGAGAAGCGCTACAATCCGCGCCTGCAGGTGCGCTCGGCCGACGACTATGTCGCGCTGATGAACAATCTCAAACTGCCGAATCCGAAGATGATGGACGTCGCGGTGCCGGCCAACATGCATGTCGGCCTGCACCAGGACACGCTGGAGAAGCAGGGCCTGTCGCTCGGCGCGCGCGAGGCGATCGCCAGCCTGCACCGGCCCGACATCCTGCTCGTCGACCTCCGCGAGGCGGGCGAGCGGTCAAAGCACGGCACGCTGGAAGGCGCGCTGCATGCGCCCTATCCCTCGATCGAGGAGAGCCTCAAGGCCGGCGGCATGCTGCGCGAGGTCGCGGCGGCGACGGGACGGCGTATCGTGTTCTTCTGCGCCTATGGCGAGCGCTCCGCGATGGCGGTCACCGCGGCCAAGGACGCAGGCCTCGCCAATGCCGCCCATATCGCCGGCGGCATCGATGCCTGGAAGAAGGCCGGCGGTCCGGTGCTGCGCGGCTAGCCGCGTAAAATCGGACGCGAGCTACCGCAGGAACGAAGGTCCACCTCTCCCCGCTTGCGGGGAGAGGTCGCCGCGCTCTTGCGCGGCGGGTGAGGGGGTACAGGTCTATCACCAATGGCACCCGAGTGGCTGCCCCTCACCCCCGCCCTCTCCCCGTAAGAACGGGGAGAGGGGGCGCACCCGTCGATGCGGCAACGATCGAAACCTCAACTGATCGTGCCGTCCCGCTCAGCCCCGCCCTGCCATGCGGCAGCATTGATGGACAAATAACCGCATCAGCCGATAGTTTTGCACCGCGCTGCACGAAAAGCGGCTGCGGAATTCATGGGAACTTCGACGCGCAATGGCCGATATTCTTACCGCACCGCAACAAGCTGAGCGTCCGAGCAAGGCCCAAGGTAAGGTCCAAGGCAAGATCGATCACGCGCTCCGCACGCTCGGCCTGATCTCGGTGGCGCACTGGGTCAGCCATTTCCACCTGCTGGTGCTGCCGATGCTGTTTCCGTTTCTGAAGCAGCAGCTCGGCGTCGGCTATGTCGAGCTCGGTTTTGCGCTCACCGTGTTCGCGGTCGTCTCCGGGCTGACGCAGGCGCCGATCGGCTATGTCGTCGACCATGTCGGGGCCCGCAAGATCCTCTTGCTCGGCCTCACCCTCGGCGGCGGCGCGCTGATCCTGCTCGGCCTGCATTTGACCTATGCCAGCCTGATCGCCTGCGCGGTGCTGCTCGGGCTCGCCAACAGCGTCTATCACCCGGCCGACTACGCGATCCTGTCGGCGCATATGGACGAGGCGCGCATGGGCCGCGCCTTCTCGATCCACACCTTTGCCGGCTATTTTGGCGGCGCGGTCGCCCCCGGGATCGTCGCCGCGCTGGTGACGATGGTCGGCGGCTTTGGCGCGCTGATCGCCGCCGGCGCCGTTGGCCCGGCGACCGCGCTACTGCTGATTGCAGGCCGGGTCCCGGAGGCAGACGCGACGAACCATCCCGACGCGGGCGGCGCGGCGAAACCGAACATCATCACGCCAGCACTGATTCTGCTCACCGTGTTCTTCATGCTGCTCAGCCTGTCCAATGCCGGCATCAGCAATTTCGGCGTGGTCGCGCTGATGAGCGGCTATGCCACCTCGTTCCCGACCGCCAATCTCGCGCTGACGGCCTTTCTCGGCGCCAGTGCCGCGGGCGTGCTGGCCGGCGGCTTTCTTGCCGACCGCACCACGCGGCATGGCCAGGTCGCAGCGATCTGCTTTGCGGTGAATGCCGCAATCGTGCTCGCAATCGCGGCCGCTACGCTGCCGGATGCCGTGCTGATCGCCGGGATGGCGGCCGCCGGATTCCTCGGCGGCGTGATCGCCCCCTCGCGCGACATGCTGGTGCGCCGTGCCGCCCCGCCGGGCGCGGCCGGCCGCGCCTTTGGCATCGTCTCCACCGGCTTCAATCTCGGCGGCATCATCAGCCCGCTGCTGTTCGGCTGGATCATGGACCAGAGCGCGCCGCATTGGGTGTTCGGCCTCTCCGCCGTATTCATGGTCGCAACCGTGCTGCTCGCGCCGATCACCGAGCGCCGCACCAGGGACTGAGCGCCGATGCATTGCTGAGCCCACATCGCACCGGTTGACAGCATCCGGTCGCGCCCAAAGGATGCCGTCAACAAACAATGACCGGGATGAAGCGCCATGACGGACGGCCCAGACCTCGTGATCCGCGGCGGTACGATCGCCGATGGCAGCGGCGGCGACCTGTTCGAGGCCGATGTCGCGGTCAGCCACGGCCGCATCACCGAGGTCGGCAAGGTCCTGGCCAAGGGCCGCGACGAAATCGAAGCCAAGGGCAGGCTGGTTGCACCGGGTTTCGTCGACGTCCACACCCACTATGACGGTCAGGTGACCTGGAGCCAGGACATCACGCCCTCCTCGCAGAACGGCGTGACCACCGCGATCATGGGCAATTGCGGCGTCGGTTTTGCGCCATGCCGCACCAGCGATCATCAGCGGCTGATCCAACTCATGGAAGGCGTCGAGGACATTCCCGAGCCGGTGCTATCGGCCGGCATTCCCTGGCAATGGGAGAGCTTTCCGGATTACATGGACTGGCTCGGCAAGCGCAGCTTCGACATCGACATCGGCGCGCAATTGCCGCACGCGGCGCTGCGCGTCTACGTCATGGGCGAGCGCGGCGCACGGCGCGATCCATCGACGGCGGACGACAACGCGGCCATGGCGCAGCTTGCCGCAGAGGCGGTGCGCGCCGGCGCGCTCGGCTTCTCGACCTCGCGCACGCTGAACCACCGCACCTCGACCGGCGACTTCACGCCGACCCTGAAAGCCGGCGAGGACGAACTCGCCGCGATTGCCGGCGCGATGCAATGCTCGGGGCGCAGCGTGCTGCAATTCGTGCTCGACCTGTCGACGCTCGATGAAGATCTTTCGATGATGCTGCGGATCGCGGAGGCGACGCGATGCCCGATCACGTTCTCGGTCACGCAGAATGACCGCGCGCCAAACCGCTGGCGCCAGACGCTCGACACCATCAACGCAGCGGCGGCCCGGGGGCTGTCGGTTACAGCGCAGATCGCGGCGCGACCCGTGGGGCTGCTGCTCGGGCTCGAACTGTCGCGCAATCCGTTCCAGACCCATCCGAGCTACCGGGCCATCATGCATCTGCCGCTGGCGGAGCGGCTGGCGCGGCTGCGCCAGGCCGAGGTGCGCGCCGCGATCCTGTCGGAAACGCCGAGTGCGACCGACGATCCGCTGTTCTTCCGGCCGAACTACGACAAGATGTATCTGCTCGGCGATCCCCCGGACTACGAACAGCCGCCGGAGCAGGCGCTCGGCGCGCGGGCCCGCCGCGAGGCGCGCCAGCCGGAGGAGCTGGCCTATGAGGCGATGCTCTCGGACGACGGCCGCGGCATGCTCTACGTGCCGTTCCTCAATTATGCCGACGGCAATCTCGACGCCACGCGCGAAATGCTCTCCGATCCGCGCGCGGTGCCCGGGCTTTCGGACGGCGGCGCGCATTGCGGCATCATCTGCGATGCGAGCTTTCCGACCTATCTGCTGACGCACTGGACCCGCGACCGCGCGCGCGGCGAAAAGCTCACCATCCCGTTCGTGGTGGCGGCGCAATCGCGCAAGACGGCGCTGTCGGTCGGCCTCACCGACCGCGGGCTGATTGCCCCTCGCCATAAGGCCGACATCAACGTCATCGACTATGACCGCCTGCATCTGCATCCGCCAAAAGTGCATTATGACCTGCCGGTCGGCGGCCGGCGGCTGTTGCAGCAGGTCGACGGCTATCAGGCGACCATCGTCTCAGGGCTGGTGACGCAGCGCGACGGCAATGCCACCGGCGCGCGCCCCGGCCGGCTCGTGCGCGGCGCGCAGGTTTTGAATTGAGTTTTGCAGGATGGGCAAAGGCGCCCTTGCGCCGTGCCCACCCTGCTTTTTCTATGCAAAAACCTCGGCGGTGTCTTGCTGCCGCATCAGCCGCGCGCGCTCGGTGTTCGGCCACAACAGCAGCACGCCCAGCACACCCGATACGACCATGACCGCGGCGTTGATGGTGTAGCCCGCCAAATAACCGTCCAGCATCGTCGCCGAATGCTGGATGACGCTGCCCATCACGGAAGGCGCGACGATGCCGGCGAACGTATAGATCGCGCCATAGATCGCGAGGATCGCACCTCGCTGCGAGACTGGCGTGAACTCGCTGAGCATCGGGCCGCACACGACATAGATCGAGCCGCTCAGGCCGCCACTGACCACCAGCAGTGCAACGCGCATGCCGGCGCTCTCGACATGGCCCACCATCGCCATGATCGCACCACCCACGATCAGCGGCGTGGCGCCAAGGACGCCGCGCGCGACGCGTGTCGAGAGGCCGCGCGCCATCAAGGCCTGCGATGCCCAGCCGGTGATCAGGACGACGGCAGCGCCAAACATCCAGGGCAGGATCGAGATCAAGCCGGCGTCCTTCTGCGAGAAGCCGAG
>Ga0070710_10000212_pt1 | contig 27146 bp, 29 predicted proteins | sample LARL52metaG_FD_65454 | JGI IMG/M metagenome (GOLD analysis project Ga0070710, IMG submission 65454) | Corn, switchgrass and miscanthus rhizosphere microbial communities from Kellogg Biological Station, Michigan, USA - LAR L5-2 metaG | ecosystem: Host-associated > Plants > Roots > Rhizosphere ...
CAGCGGCGTCGATATTGTCGAAGCCCAGATTCGCGTGGCGCAGGGCGAAGCCCTGTCGTTCCGCCAGAGCGACATCGTTTGCCGCGGTCATGCCTTCGAATGCCGAATCAATGCCGAGGATCCCGACAGCTTCGTGCCGTCTCCGGGCGTGATCACCAGATGGGAACTGCCAGGTGGTCCCGGTGTGCGGGTCGACACGCATGCGAGTGCCGGCTATCGCGTACCGCCCTATTACGATTCGCTGATCGGCAAGCTGGTGGTTCACGGTGCGACGCGGACCGACGCGCTGGCCCGCCTTGCGGTGGCGCTCGACGAAATGCGGGTCGAGGGGATTTCGACAAACCTGCCGCTGCATCGGCGTCTGGTCACGGATCCCGACTTCGTCCGCGGGGGCGTCAGCATTCATCATCTCGAGAGCCGGCTGCGGCAGGGCACCGCCGCATGATCGCGCAGCAGCCTCGGATCAGTCTGCTTGGAACGACGGCGCTTCTGTTCGAAGCGCCCGGCGAGACGACGCTCGAGACACAGCGTCGCGTCTGGGCACTGGCGGAGCGGGTGACGCGTTTGCCGGACGTCCAGGAGGCTGTGCCCGGGATGAACAATCTCATGATTGCCTTCGCCGAGCCGCCGCGCGCGCTGGAGGCGATGGAACGCCGCCTGGTTGAACTCTGGACAGCGGTCGAGCCGCTGCCCAGCGAAGGACGTTGCCTCGATTTGCCGGTGGTCTATGGCGGCGAGGGTGGACCGCACCTGGCCGACGTCGTGGCCCATACCGGGATGAGCGTCGACGACATCGTCGCGATCCATAGCGCGCCCGTCTACACCGTCTACGCGCTCGGTAGCCATCCCGGCTATTGCTACCTCGGTGGCATGGATTTGCGCATCGCAACGCCGCGCCGAAAAGTGCCCGTGCTCAAAATTCCCCGCGGAGCGGTCTCGATCGGCGGCGACCAGACCGGCGTGTCTGCCTCCGACGGGCCGAGCGGCTGGAACACGATCGGCAGCACGCAGGTGGTCTTTTTCGACGTCGCGCGAACCCCGCCGGCGCTGCTCGCGCCCGGCGACCGTGTTCGCTTTACAGTCGAGCGGGTCGTGCGATGATCGTGGTTCTCTCGGCCGGCGCGCTGGCGACAGTACAGGACCTCGGCCGTAGCGGAAGCCTTAACCTCGGCGTCGGCTGGTCCGGCGCCATGGATCCGCTGGCACTCGCGGCCGGAAACATCCTGCTCCGCAATGAGGAGAATGCCGCGGCGATCGAGATTCCGGTCTTTCCGTTCAGGGTGCGATTTGCAAGATCAACGGTGTTCGCAGTGACTGGCGCGGATTGCGCGCCGCGGCTTGACGACGTGCCCGTGCTTCCCTGGTGGGCGCAGCGCGCCGAGGCCGGACAGGTGCTCTCGCTGTCCGTTCCGAAGACGGCAACCTGGCAAGCCAGCCGTGCCTATCTCTGCGTCGCCGGCGGGATCGAGGTGCCGCTCGTGCTGGGGTCACGCAGCACCCAGCTGCGAGGCGCCTTTGGCGGTCATGAGGGACGTCCCCTTCAGGACGGAGATACGGTGCCGATCGCTGACCCGGGCAGGCGGCCTCGGTCCAGCTTCGGACTGGTCCCACCGGGGCTCGTGCTTGCTTGCGAGGCGGATGGCCTTGCCGCGGTGCGCGTGCTCCCGGCCGCCGAATATGAGTGCTTCACGCCGGCTTCCCACGATGCGCTGTGGTCCACGCCCTGGAAGATTACGCCGCAGAGCAACCGCTACGGCTATCGGCTGGCCGGAGACGAACTCAAACCGGTTCGCCCGCTGGAACTGCGTTCGCACGGCATCGTGCCCGGCGTCATCCAGGTGCCGCATGGCGGCCAGCCGATCATCCAGATGCGCGACGCCCAGCCGTCGGGCGGCTATCCGAAGATCGGCACCGTCATCGAGGCTGACCTGTGGCGCCTCGGCCAGGCGCCGATCGGCAGCAGCATCCGCTTCGTGCAATGCAGCTGGGATCAGGCGCTGGATGCCCGCGCGGAGACCCGGCGCTGGCTCAAAAATGCCCGGCGCCTCGTCGAACTCCACTGCAGCCAGGGAGGTGGCGGGGATGACTGATGCTTTCGACCATGTCGATCAGCTCTGCGCCTGGCTCGCCGACACTGATATCAGCCTTCTCGAGCTGACCAGTCCGACACGGACCATGCGCCTCCTGAATGACGGTAGCCGCGTCGCGGTCGAAACGATTGACGGAACAGAGGGCGCGCACCAGCCCGCGCTCCTCGTCCGGGCGCTGGCGCCCGGCATCTTTCTTCAGCAGCATCCGCTTCGCGATCGCGCAATCGCCGCGATCGGCGACGACATCGCCGCCGATGCATCGCTCGGTCTTTTGCAGATCGGGCCACTTCTTCTGCCGGTGTCCGCGCCGCTAACGGGAACAGTGACGAACGTGCTTGCGCGGCATGGCACGGTCGTCGGCTATGGGACCCCGCTTTTCGAACTGCAGCCGCTCGGAGATGAGGGAGAGGCATGAGCATCGCGATCTGAGCCGCCGAGCGATCGTTCCATCCGGTCAGCCAGGCTGGGAAGCTGTTCACGCCGGCGACCCGATGGCCATACCGCTTGCAAAACGGGCAAAGACGACGCGGGACGGGACACAGTTTACCGCAGCTCCGGCGAGGCATAAGCGAACCTTATCCCGCCACAGTGAAACCGTCTTGGCGCCGGCGCCGCCGGCTCATTAACCTTTGAACTGACGACGAGGGATCAGATGCCTTTTTCCGATTACACGAAGGCTCTCGTAACCGGGGCTTCCTCCGGCATCGGCAAGGCCGTCGTCGAGCGCTTGGCGCGCGAGGGGCTGGAAGTTCACGCTCTGGCGCGCAGCGCCGATGCGCTGAAGGCGCTGGCCGACCGGACCGGCTGCGTCCCCCATGCGATCGACGTACGCGACCTCGCTGCGATCGGCAAGCTTGCCGGCAGCGTCGAACTGGACGTGCTGGTGAACTGTGCCGGCGTCGATCGGCCGAAAAAATTCCTGCAGGCGGATGCCGACGATATCGAGCTGCTGATCGACGTCAATCTCCGCGCCATCCTGCATCTGTGCCGACTTGTCGTGCCAGGGATGGTTGCACGGGATCGCGGGCATGTGGTGAACATCACGTCGATCGCCGGAGCGCATAACTTCGGCGGCAACTCGACCTATCACGCCACCAAGGCGGCGGTCAGCATGCTCTCGCGCCAGCTGCGCGTGGATGCGTTCGGCAAGCGCGTGCGCGTCACGGAAATCTGTCCGGGCCGGGTGGCGACCGACATCTTTGCCCATGTCCATGGCGACAGCGCAGAGACCCACGCAAAATTCATCGAGGGGTTCGAGCTGCCGGAGGCCAGAGATATCGCCGATGCGATTGCCTTCGCGATCGCTGCCCCCGTCGCTGTCAATATCGGCCTGATGGAGATCACGCCGACCCTGCAGGTCCCCGCTGGCCTCATGACCGCCCGGCCGGACCATCCCGCCAAACCCAGTCTTCCGACATAGGCCTGAGGCGCGCGATGAAGGGTTTCGATCTCATGGCGATCCTGCTCAGCCCGGAATTCAGCGGGATGATCGCCCATGGGATGGAGATGACCCTCATCATCTTCGCCGGCTCCTGGCTGCTGGCGATGAGCCTCGGCATTACCCTTCTCGCCATCCGGATGCTGCCCGGCCGGATCACGGACGCGCTCGTCGCAGCCTACGTGTCCTACCACCGCAATGTGCCGACGCTGGTGCAGCTCATGCTCTGGTACTTTGGCATTTCGAGCCTGTTGCCCGACGCCCTCCAGCTCTGGCTTGCGGACCGAAACGGCGAAGCCGCCTTCGCCGTCATCGCGCTGGGGCTGTGCCAGGCGGCCTATTTCAGCGAGGACCTTCGCTCGGGCTTGCGCGCGGTGCCGAAGGGGCAGTGGGAGGCCGCCCGCGCGCTCGGGCACAGCTTTACCGGCGCGATGAGCTACATCCTTTTGCCTCAGGCCGTTCGCAATGCGATGCCGGCGTTGGTGAACCACACGGTGTCGTTGTTCAAGAACTCCAGCCTTGCAATGGCAATCGGCGTCGCCGAGCTCACCCATGCCGTCAAGGAGGTCGAGAGCCAGAGCTTTCGTGCATTCGAGACCTATCTCATTGCAACTATCCTGTACCTCGTCTGCTCGCTGCTGCTGATGTGGGTCGGTCATCATCTGGAGCGGCGCAGCCGCATGGCGGGAGCGCTCTGATCATGGCCCTGCTGCAGAACATGATCGGCATCGTCGAAGACAACTGGCTGCTGCTGCTCGTCGGCCAGTATCCGAACGGTCCGCTGGGCGGGATCGCGGCGACGATGATCTTGTCCGTGCTCGGCATCGGTCTCGCCTTTCCGCTCAGCGTGCTGATGGCGCTGGCGCGCATCTCGCCCTGGGCCGCGCTGCGCTGGCCGGTGACGGCCATCGTCTATCTGGTCCGCGGCGTGCCGCTGCTGCTCATCATCCTGTGGGTCTATTTCCTGTTGCCGCTCCTGATCGGAACGAACGTGCCGGGATTCGTGACGATGGTGGTGACTCTCGTGATCTACGAGGGCGCATTTCTCAGCGAGGTCGTGCGCGCCGGCATCAAGGCCTTGCCCAAGGGGCAGATGGATGCCGCCCGCGCGCTTGGACACAGCCATCTCGGCGCGATGCGCTACGTGATCCTGCCGCAGGCGCTGTTCAACATGATCCCGAGCATCATCAGCCAGTTCGTCTCGACCATCAAAGAGACGACGCTCGGCTACATCATCAACGTGCCGGAGCTGACATTTGCCGCCGGACAGGTCAACAACCGGCTGCTGACAAAACCGTTCGAGGTCTATTTCATCCTCGCCATCGCCTATTTCGTCGTTTGCTGGACCCTCACCAGCCTCGCGAATCTGCTCGAACGCCGGATCACCGCGCGTCGCGCAAGAATTGCCGACAGTGGCGCGGAGGCAGGAGGCGTCGCGGCCGCGTCTGCAGGAGTCTCGAGGGCATGACCATGTTGCAGCAGACTTCGTCCCGTGATGACGTCTCGATGATTCAATTCGTCGGCGTCAACAAGTCTTACGGCTCCTTCCAGGCCCTCGTCGATATCAATGCCGAGGTCAGGAAGGGCGAGGTGGTGGTGGTCTGCGGTCCCTCGGGGTCCGGCAAGTCGACCCTGATCCGCACCGTCAACAGGCTGGAAGAGATTCAGTCCGGCTCGCTGCTTTTCGAGGGGCAGGACGTTCACGCGAAAATGGGCGGCTCCGCGCTGAACCATTTGCGAAGCCGCATCGGCTTCGTGTTTCAGAGTTTCAACCTGTTTCCCCATCTCAGCGTGCTCGACAACGTCATTCTGTCACCCGTGAAGGTGAATGGCGTGAAGCGGGGAGAGGCCCGCGACATGGCGCTGCGACTGCTCGATCGTGTGGGTCTGTCGAACAAGGCGCAGGACTATCCGGCGCAGCTCTCGGGCGGACAGCAGCAGCGCGTCGCGATCGCGCGCGCCCTGGCCATGAAGCCTCCAGCGATGCTGTTCGACGAGCCGACCAGCGCGCTCGACCCGGAAATGGTCGGCGAAGTCCTCTCCGTGATGCGCTCCCTTGCGAGCGACGGGATGACGATGATGTGCGTCACCCACGAGATGAATTTTGCGCGCGACGTCGCCGACCGTGTCTGGTTCATGGATGCCGGGCGCGTGCTCGAGACCGCCGCTCCGGACGAATTCTTCCGCTCACCAAAACATCCGCGCGCACAGCGGTTCCTGTCGGACCTGCGTGCGCGATGACGACAACTGATTGCAGCCAACGAAAGGGAATGCCCAACATGTTCATGAGGAAAGTTGCCATCGGAATGGCGGTTGCAGCAGTCGGGGTCGGTACGCTTGCGTCAGCGGCGACTGCGGACCAGCTCTCCGACATCATGCAGCGCAGGGAATTGCGTTGCGGAACATTTGCCGACGTGCCGCCTTTCGCCGCGCCGGACCCGAAGACGCGCGAGATGGTCGGTTTCGACGTCGATCTATGCAAGGCCATCGCCAAGCGCTGGGACGTCACGCCGAAGATCAGCCCGCTCTCGGTCGAAGCGCGCGTTCCCGAGGTCAAGCTGGGTCGTGTCGACATCACCGTCGCCAACCTCGCCTACACGCAGGGCCGTGCGGAGCAGATCCAGTTTTCCGACCCTTACTATCTCGCCAAGGAGATGCTGGCCGTCAAGGCGTCGGACCCCGGCACTCACAAGGCGGATTTCAAGGGCAAGCGGCTCGCGTCGACCAAGGGATCGACGTCGGAATTGGCGATCAAGTTGAACGAGTCGGATCCGCTGACCTTCGTCGATACCGGGTCCGCCTATATGGCGGTCCAGCAGAACAAGGCGGTCGGAATGGTGGCGAACACCATGACGATCACCAAGCTCGTCAATGAGTCCAAGACCGCGGGCCAGCCCTTGAAGATGATCGAGGAGCCGATGGTGCTGCAGCCGATCGGTGTGGGTATGAAGAAGGACGAGCCCGCGCTGCTGGCCAAGGTCAACGAAACCTTGCTGGCACTGGATCAGGCGGGCGAGATCAATCAGCTCTGGGACAAATGGCTTGGCCCGAACACCGAATTCAAGATGACCCGTACCGACAAGGTGATGCCGCTCAGTCAGCTGAAATTCACGCCGCTGCCGTGATGCGAAGACAAGCGGCTCATCTTTCACCGGTGTAGCGTAACGCTACCCGTGAGCAGCTGAATCAGACCTCATCGCACTGACGTTTCGGAGGCCATGAGACGGGATCGGCGATCCAGCGGTTGACGTCGGATTCGTGCCACCCAGTCCCATTGGTGCTGATCTTGAGCTGAGCCGGGAAGGTACCCTCGGCGATCTTGCGGTAGATGGTGGAGCGGGATAGCCCAGTCCGGGAAAGGACGGTTTTCAAGCGGACGATACGGTCTGGTTCTCGCATGGGCCGCGCTGCCTCCTGCTCGGTGTTTCTGACGCCATCTGAAACTAGACGGGACCGGCCGTCGCAAACGCGCAAGAGCATTTACACATCGCCGTACTACGGCGTTCAGCCGGCGGAAAAAGGATAGATCAAATTCCGAGGCCCCGGCCTCTTCCAAGCTCGAGGCCATGGGTGAAAGCCAATTCGTGGCCGAGCCTGCGGCCGGTTTCGAACGAGATACCGAGCTCCCGCTTGCGATTGGCGAGAATCGACTCCAGTTGCGGATCGCGCTCGAGGCTTCTCGCCATGTCCCCATCGCCGAGCGCGTCGCCCTGTAGCCCGACATGTCGCCGGCCTGATACTGGTGCCGACTGGTCTGGCCGAGCTCCTGCCAGCGTTCCACAAAACGATCAGCGCGGCGGCTCGGATTGATGCGCAGTTCGGTTTCGAGCTGGAGGGCGCGGACGGCGCGGTTGACCCGGCCCCCAGCCGCCTCGCTGGCCAATTCCGGATTCTTCTTGTAAGCCGCTTCGGCATCGTGCGAGCCATAGGGCCGCACCTCCTCGAAGGCGCGGCGGGATTTTTGTAGTTCTTTCACCTGCTCGGGACTTGCCTCGCCGCCCATCTCCTGCGCCTCAAAGATGGCATCGACGGCGCGGGCATGGCGCACCAGCGCTCGGGTACGCACCCGGCGCATTCCCTTTTCCGCCTCTTCCGCCACCTTTTCCGGCGTTTCAGTTCCGCGCCGCTCGGCTCCCGTGCCGCTCTGTTCCCTTTCCTGCGTTTCGCGCTCCGGCCCCGGTCCGCCATCCGGGCCGGGCACGTCCGAAGGAGAGCGAAGGCCGTCGAAGATGTCGCGCAGCTTTTCCTGCACGACCTTGCGCACGATCTCGGCCACGCGCTCACGGAAGGTGATCCCCCGCCGCTCGGCATAGCCTCGTGCCGGATCGCGCTGCTCGTAATCCGAGGCCATATCCTTCGCGCGATCGCGCGACAGGGTGCGGACAAGCCGCCCCTCGCCGGCAAAATCATCGCGGCCATAATGCAGCTCCACGCCGTCGCGGTGCCGTGACAGGGCGACATAACTGCTATGGGCATCCATGCCCGGCGTCGCCAGCACATGAGTGCGGTCTACCGTCATGCCCTGTGCCTTGTGGATGGTCGCGGCATAGCCATGGTCGATCCGGTTATAGTCCTTGAGGTCGAACCGAACGGATCGGTCATCATCGGTCTGCACGGTCATGGATTGCGGGCTGACGTGCTCGACGGTCCCGAGCGTGCCGTTCTTCACGCCGATCCCGCGTTCGTTCTGCAGGAACATGACGCGATCCCCGATGGCAAAGTTGCGCGCGCCGCGCTCGACGGTGACGCGCACGTCATCGCCAAGGCTTCCGGCTTCCCGCATCCGCTCGCGCGCTGCCTCGTTGAGCGCGCGGACTTCGTCGTTGGTGTGGGTGAGGATGATCCGGCTGCGATCCGGTGATGCCTGCCGGTCGTGGTCCCAGCGCTCGATCAAATCGCCGCGCGCCTGTTCGCGGGTTTGCGCCTCATGCACCATGCCACGGGCGCGATAAGCTTCAAGCGCATTACCGGTTTTGCCATCGGCAAGATCGCGCGTGGCATCGCGCTGCCAATCCTCCTGCTGGCGGCGCACCTCTCCGATTTCCGCCCCGCCGTGACGCTCATGGATCGACCGGAACGCCGCGCCCGCTTCTATTGCTTGCAACTGCTGCGGATCGCCAACCAGCACAACTTTCGCGCTGGCTTGTGCCGCATGGGACAGCACCCGGTCCAACTGGCGCGTGCCGACCATACCTGCTTCGTCGATGACCAGGACATCGCGGGGCGTGAGCCCGTCCCGGCCCTGCTGCCAGCCATGCTCCAGGCTGGCGATGGTGCGTGACGCAATGCCCGATCCGCTTTCGAGGTTTTCCGCCGCGATGCCGGACAGCGTCACGCCCCGGACCTCATAGCCGGCCGCTTCCCAGGCCTCCCGCGCCACGCCCAGCATGGCGCTTTTTCCCGTCCCAGCATGGCCGACCACAATGCCGAGATCGTGCCCATCGGTGATATGCGCCAGCGCTTCGGCCTGCTCGCCCGAAAGGACAAGACCGCGCGTTTCCCCACGCGCAAGAGCCGCTTCGCGATCAGCGTTACGCACCTGATGGCGCTCTCGTTCAGCCATCAGTTCGGCAGCGCGATGCAGGCGCTGTTCCGCCTCGATCATTTCGTGCGTGGTGAAGCGATCCTCGCCGCGCCCATCCTTGCCGAGTTCGACCAGATTTGGCGCACCACGCATCGCGCCCATGACCTGATTGAACTGGTCGATCCCGTCGCTGTGCCGGTGCGCAAACTTCGCCATGTCGCGCTGCATGAAGGTCGATTGTTGCTGGGTGATCGCGTCCAGTGCGGCGGAAGGATCGGCAATGATCCTCTCGCCATTGTTCCGCGCGACCTCGCGGTGCATCTCGGCGCGGTCGGCGGCCTCGATCCCTTCGCCTTCGATACGCTGCGCCGTCGCGCCGATCTGGCTTTGCGGCTCCAGCGTAATGCCCTGTGCTTCAAGGCTGCGGTGATCGATGCGCGCGTCGATGTCGAGTTCGGCCAGGCGCTCATTGGCTAACTCCGCCCATCGTTCGCGCCAGCGCTCCACCATCTCAGTGCGGTTCCACTCCCGCACTTTTTGGCCAAAGCCGTTCTCGTCTACCGCACGCATGGTCAGCATGACATGCGCATGGGGCTTGGGCATGCCGTCCTCGGCCATGTCCCAATGCACATTGAGATCGGCGATCATGCCTCGATCAACGAATTCGCTCTGAACGAAGTCGCGGGCCAGTTCGATGCCCTGCGCTTCACTCATCTCGCGCGGGATGGCGAATTCGACCTCGCGGGCAAGCTGGGCGTCTTTGCGGATTTCGAACGCCTCGACATCGTTCCAGAGCCGTTCGCGGTCTCTCCATGCGTCCGGCGCGTTCTCCGGCACCATCACCTCGGAATGGACGACGCCGCGCTTGGCAGAAAAGTCCTGATCACGCCCGAGTCGCTCGTCACGCAGCCGCGAGGCCGAGCGGTAGGCAGCCGATGCCACCGCACTGGAGCCAGACTTGCGGCCAATGACCTTGACGTGAAGATGATAGATCGCCATCGCGACGAGATCATCTACAACGCGAAGCGCACGTCGGCACGACGTATAAGCGCGCCCTCCCTCGAAAAATTCTCGGGCGGGATTACCGCGTCTCAGCCCGTCCTGACGACCTTACAGCGTTGTGCGAGGAGCTCGACTATCATTTCTCCATCAACGCTCGAGGAGACGATGATGCGAAAGCCACGGGACTTTGATGCCGAACTGAAGGCACTTGGGGACAAGGCGCGCGATCTCAAGAGCCGCAAAGTACAGCAGCTCGGCGAACTCGTCATCGCCACGGGGGCTGACACGCTCACCGCCAACGAACTGGCGGGCGCATTGATCGTTCTGGCCGAGACAAAAGAGGCCGGAAAGAGGGAGGCATGGGCCAGGCGCGGCGCCGCGTTCTTTCAAAGCAGCAGGGCGCGGCGAAATGCACCGACAACTGACCGCAACACGGACAGCGCTCATGCGCAACCGAGTGGCGCGCAACCGGTATCAGGCCGCAAAGGCGCGGCATGACATGCGCACGTGGCAGGTCGAGCGCCGCAAGCGCACGCGGCATCTTATCGAATTGGGTGGCCTCATCGTCATAGCCCGTATCGTGGAACTGACCGAGGATGATCGCGCCACTATATATGGCGCGCTGCTCTGGATGGCTGACAAGCTCAAGAGCGATCAAGGCGAACGGGCTCGAGCGCTGTGGGCCGCAAAGGGGAAGCAAGCGTTCGAGACGGACCCGACGACGCGCGTACGCACAGATCGTTGATGCGCGACAATGGCACGTTCGCCTGCAGTGCGACGATGGAACTATTGAGGGACACTTGGAAGAAACCGGGGCTCAGCCTGTAGTGAAGCCCCGGAGAACATGTGCCTGCTCCCAGCAAATTGGGCCGGACTTCCGCCGCCCAGTCAAGGCGCGTGCCGCGGCCCACGATTCGCGGCGGCGGCCTTGACAGGCCGTCGGCGTCTTGAACGCTGCAGGCCGAGTGCCACCGGAATCCATCTTAAGAGCCGCCTCTGGGGATTGTGGCGACAATCCGACGGAACGGTGAGATCGAGTCGCATCCGCGAGCTCGCGAAACTACAATGCTTGTGAGATCCTCGATTCGATCTATCCTACGGTGGCTAAGGACGATTTCGCACGTCGCTTCTCCCAGCGCGGCGGAAATCTCATGCGGCTGCTCTCGGCGGCCGCCGGCATTCCGACGGCGTGGGACATGATTTGGGAGTTCAAGCCGCAACTCTACGCCAGCCAGCGCCGCGCCTCCCCGAAACAGGTCATCTCAATGATACGACCTGCGCCCATCTGCTTGGCCGAGAGGACGCCCATGAGGCCGACCGCGCCATCGCGTACGACGACGACGGTCGAGCCCGGCTGAACCCGTGCGGCGTCGGCAGCATACCAGCCGGTGCCAAGCACGTCCGACGTCGCAAGAAGGCTCAGGATCAAGTCGGACGAAGGCATCTCGGCCGTGGCGACCAGCGTGCCGTCGGCCAGCGGGACGAGGGCCAGCGGGACGAGGGCCAGCCCCGCCTGTGCGCCGACCATGAACTCGCGCTGCTCGCACCGCATGCTGGCCGACTTGTCCGCGTGCTGGCGGACTGGTGTCCACCTTTCGCAGGCTTCCATCTTTACTATCCGAGCTGTCGACAGCCTGCTCCCGCCTTCGCCGTCCTTGTGGACGCCTTGCGCTATCGGGCGCCATAGAGAATTTTGGTCTGGCGCGGTTGCCACCAGCGGATTCCGGCAGCTAAGCGACGGTCTTCGCCTCCCGCAACCAGGGCGGCGACGGTGTGAACTCTTCCTTGAGAAACTCAACCAGTGCACGGATACGCGCGATATTCGTGCGTGCTTCCGGGATCAGCATCTTCACCCATATCTCGGGAGGAGCGAAGTCCGCGAGAACGGTGACCAGCTTGCCTGACCTCAGCGAGGGCAGAATAAGGTACTCTGAAAGTAGCGCGATCCCGTTCCCCGCTTGTGCGGCCCTTAGCAAGACTTGCCCGTCGTTCGCGCTGATGCGTGGGTTTATTTCGATCGTCGCGGGTCCGCCAGGGCCGGTGAATGACCAAATAGAACCTGTGGGCGAAAAACAGATCGTATCGTGTTCCAGCAGATCACGTGGGTGCTCGGGCATTCCCCGCGCAGACAAGTATTCTGGCGCTGCGCAGAGTTGACGACGAAGCGGACAGAGCCGCACGTCGACGACGTTGTTGAACGTCGCGTTGAAGGCAGCGATCGCAATGTCGAAGCGTTCGTCGGACGGATTTACCACGCGGTCCGTGAGCACCAGTTCAATAAAGACCTTCGGATGCAAGGTCTGAAACCTGGTCAGAGTGCGGCCAAGGTAAAGCGCGGTCAGCGTCGTCGGCGCTTTGACGCGAACCGGTCCTTCCAATTCCTGCTCTGCGGCCGAGACCTGGCGCATCGCATCGTCGATGTCGGCAACGAGCGATCGCGCGCGTTCGATCCAACGCTGACCGGCTTCCGTCAGCGTCACGGTACGTGTTGTTCGGATGAAGAGCTTTGTCCTTATCGCGTGTTCGAGCTGATTTACGCGCTTGGTCAGAACGGAGGTGGCCAAGCCGCCGCGTCGAGCCGCCGCGGAGAAGCTGCCCATCTCGGTGACGGCCAGGAACGCCCGAAGGTTCTCGATCGTATCCATCGAATTATTCTCGTTTCGAGAAAGGTGTATTCGCATACTCCTACATTCTTCTCGAAATGAAAATGATCTATATCGCGGGAGCCAAGCCATTTCAGGGAAGCTCTGCGGTGAACAACACCCTTATCGAACGTTCCCGTAAGACGGAGGTCTTCGGATCATTCGACGTTGTCGTGGTCGGTGGTGGCCCGGCAGGCCTCGCCGCCGCTACCGGCGCAGCGCAGAACGGCGCCGACGTGCTTCTTGTGGAACGCTACGGCTTCCTCGGAGGGATGGGCACGGCGGGCGGTGTTACCAATTTTGCGGGGCTATTCGGATTGGTGCACGGCGAGACACGCCAGGTCATTCATGGCGTCGCCGACGATTTCCTCGACCGGATCGACAGGCTCGGCGGCCTGAACAAGCCGCAACAAGGCTTGCAGGGGCGCATCACGGTTCGGTCCTATGATATCTCGGCGTTCAAGTGCGCCGCCGACGACCTTCTACTTTCCGCCGGCGTGAAGATTCTATTCCACGCTATCGCCGTCGATGTTGCGATGGACGGCGACGCGATCGCGGCCCTGATCGTCGAAACGAAATCCGGCCGCCGGGCCATCCGTGCGAAGGAATTCATTGATTGCACCGGCGATGCCGATCTTGCCGCCCGCGCGGGCGTGCCGTTCGAGACGGGAGACGGGCACGGCGACGGCCTCTTCCCGACCATGATGTTCCGCATCGGCGGCGTCGATTCCGAGCGCGCACTCGCGGCGATCGGCACGTTCCAGGCGATCGATCGCCTGATGAACGAGGCGGCAGGCAAGGGCTACAGCTTCCCGCGCGAAGGCGCGATTGTGCGCCCGCAAAAGAATCCGACGGAATGGCGCGCCAACGTCACGCAGATCCGCAACGCCGAGGGCCGCGCGATGGACGCGACCGACGCGCTGCAGTTGAGTGCCGGAGAGATCGAAGGCCGGCGGCAAGTCCAGGCGTACTTCCGTTTCATGAAGAACGAGGTTCCTGGTTTCGAGAACGCGCATATCGTCGAGATCGCGCCGCAGGTCGGCATCCGGGAAACACGCAGGATCAGCGGCCTCTACAGCCTGTCCGGCAACGACATAGTCGGCTGCGCCGATTTCGATGATGCGATCGGCGTCAATGCATGGCCGATGGAATTGCACGTCGCAGGCAAGATAGAGTGGGGCTTCTTCCCGAAAGACAGCCGAGGCTTTTGCCAACTGCCGTTTCGCATGCTCGTCCCGAACGGCGTCTCCAATCTGCTTGTCGCTGGTCGATGTGCGTCGATGACCCATGAAGGGCAATCGGCAGCTCGTGCGAGCGGCGCCTGCTTCGCCATGGGCCAGGCGGCCGGCACTGCCGCGGCTATGGCGGCCGGTGGGCAGAACACGCCCGTCGGACAGGTCGACGTCGCAGCGCTTCAGAAAAGGCTCGTCGCGGAAGGAGCCTATCTCGGCACCGATCGCCAGAGCCGCTGAATCGAAAACCCCGACGTTACTTCGAAATCAATGAACCAAAATCGGTTGACCGTCGGGCATGGGGGACGAAACGCAACCCAATTTGGTGGGCTTCATGAAAATCGCCACTCTTGATCTGCCGCGTTCGCTCGCCGCCGAAAGCTACCGCTGGATCGTGCTGTTTATCGCTTGGCTAAGCTTCCTCATCAGCTTCATCGACAGATTGACCTGGGCCAGTGTCTCCGTTTTAGCTGGCGCCTCATTGGGTCTTTCGGTTGCCGGGCTCGGCGTTTTCGTCACAGCATTCTACACGGGCTACGTCGTCTGCAACGGCCTTGGCGGGATTGCGAGCGATCGCATCGGAGGGCGGCTTACCCTCACGATCTCGATACTGATACTGGGCGCCTGCACTTTCCTGTTCGGCTTCACAAGGTCCATCGTCATGGGGATCGTCTTGCAAGCGTTGATGGGCTTGGCGGCAGGAGCCGACTACGCCTCGTGCATCAAACTGATTGTCAACTGGTTCGACCGCGGCAGTCGCGGGCGCGCCATGGGCATCCTGCTGATTGCGTCGTCGCTCGGCGTCACCCTAACCAATGCGATCGTCCCGACGCTGGCCGGTTCGCTGGGCTGGCAGGGCGTTTATCACGTGTTGGGAATTGTCACGCTCGCGATCGGCGTGCTCGCCTTTGCCCTCTTGCGCGATCGGCCATCTGGTGAGCGCGCCGGGGCGGCGGTGACGCCGCCGATCGGACCGTTGCTGCGCGACCGCAACGTGATTCTTCTTGGATTTACGGGTTTCGCGGCATTTTGGGGCACGTGGGGATTCACCTTCTGGGCCAACGCGCTGATGATCCGCGGGCATGGCCTGAGCGCGATCGAAGCGGGTTTCGTCATGACATTGGTTGGCATTGTTGCGATCATCGGCAAGCCCATCATCGGCTTCGTGTCAGACCAGTGCGGGCGGCCGAAATGGCTGACGATCGGTATTTTGATGTTGTTCACGGTCACGCTCCTTGTCTTCGGGACGCTAACGAACAGGACGGCGTTCCAGCTTGCGGCACCGTTTCTCGGCATCGGTGTCTTCGTCTACAGCCCGCTGCTGGCTGTAATGGTCGCGGATGCCGCCGGACCGGCTCTTGCGGGCTCGGCAACAGGACTAACGGCCGGGTTTTGGCAGCTCGGCAGCGTCATTGTCCCGCTGGTCGTCGGGTTTATCTTTCAGGCTACAGAGTCTTTCATGGCGGCGATGACGGCGCTCGCCGTGGGACCTGCTCTTGGAGTGGTGTGCATGGTATTCGTGAAGGAACACAGGTCATCCGCGCTGACCACCACGTCAAAGAATATCCGAAATGTGACTTGAGCGCAGGCTTGAATTTTGGGCTGTCACAAATTGAGGAAACGATTGGCCGGGTCAGGGAGGTGATGGCCTAGGCAGCCCGATCGATATGCGCCGATGCTATCGATGACGAGCGAGTTGGCGAAGTGGCCTCCTATCGGGCCCGAGACCCCATTTTCCGGCCGTAGCTCAAACGGTGGGTTTTGGCCTAAGAAAGTCGAAAAATGCTTTGTTGTTTAATCGGGGATGACTAACCCCCTCTCCGCCACCCTCGAAAGCAGCCCGAAACATACTAACAATCTCTCAGTTCTGATCATCGAGGCGTGATCCTAAATGACGACGCTTGATGTCTGTTTCGAGTTCGGCCACGCGTTCAATCATGCTTCGGACGATCGTTTCACGATCGAGTTGGGTTAGCCCGCGGATGCCATGTTCTCGCAATTCCTCTTCGAGGATTGCGGCCATGATCGACACAATGCTCATTCGCTCCACTCGTTCCATCGGCACAGTTTGAACTGCAGCATGATCTGTACGGCGCGACTATTTGTCTTCTTTTGAGTTCGAGTCGAAGGAAAATGGTATGGAAGCTAGCTCGCAGACTGCTTCAACCAGGGGAACGAACGGCCAGAGCATCCCAGTCGATCTGATCAATCGGCGCATCCCAATGATCGGAAATGACGTAGGCTACATGGCGAGCTTTTACGCCCAGGCCGGCGATAGTCCGTGCGGGTATGGCCATGATGGCCTGCTCGATAGGTTCAAGGCTAACTAGCATGGTTTCAATTAATTCGAGATTGCTGTCTGGGGACGCCGAATCATACAATCTTCGGATTTTGGTTACGGCCTGTTCGAGTTGTTTACCTAAGGCGATCAGGTTCGAATCGTCATCCGTTGCCTCCATTCGCAAATCGAGGAGCCCTGCCGACCATGGCCGAGAAGCTCTGCTGGCAGAGCCACAACCCCGGTGGTCAGAGGGAGAAGAGAGACTGGTCTGGGCCTCGTTTCCAAATCGGCGGACTGGCCTGAAGCCGAACGGCACCCGCGCCCCTCAAGCGATCGAGAGCAGGGTCTTCAACGGCGCCGCGTTCTTCACGATCGGCGATTTGATGACGATATAGCTGAAGTATTTTTCGATGCCGATATTGCGCCGGAGCAGGCTTTCCATGCGCTCCTGATAGTGGGCGATGCTGCGGGTCAGGAATCGAAGCAGATAGTCGTAGCCACCGCTGACGAGATGACACTCCATCAGCTCATCGACGTTGCGGATATCGGCCTCGAATTTCGTGAAATCGTCGATCCGGTGATCGACCAGCGTGACTTCGGTGAAGATCGTCACCGTATCGGTCAGCTTGGCGACGTCGATCCGCGCGCCATAGCCCGTGATGTAGCCTGCCTTCTCCAGCCGCTTCACGCGCTGCAGGCACGGGCTTGGCGACAGGCCGACCTGCTCGGCAAGCTGCTGATTGCTGACGGCGCCATTCTCCTGCAGTTGGATGAGGATGTTGATGTCGATGCGGTCGAGCTTCGGCGGGCCAACCATTGACGTCGCCGGACTCGCCAGGACCTAGGCGTCTTTTCGCTGTCGCAGACTCGCGACCAGCACCAGCAGGAACGAAGCCGCCGTCATCAGCGTGCTGATCGAGGCAATCGTCGGATCGATCTCGTCGCGCAGCGCGGTGAACATGCGCTTGGTGAGCGGCTGATACTGGCCGCCGGAAATGAACAGCGCGACGATGGTTTCGTCCATCGCCGAGATGAAGGCAAAGATGGCTCCGGCGATCACGCTCGCCTTGATCTGCGGCAGCGTGACCGCGAAGAAGCTGCGCAGGCGGTTCATGCCGAGGCTGCGGGCGACCATCTCCTGGGTGGCGTCGAAGCTCCGCAGCCCCGCCACGACGGAGATCACCACATAGGGCAGCCCCAGCATGACATTGGCGAGCACAAGGCCCGGCATGGTCGCGACCAGCCCGACCCTGGCATAGACGAAGAAGATGCCGACCGCGGTGATGATGATCGGCACCACCAGCGGCAACAGCAGCGTCGCGTGAACGAGGCGCATGATGCGCAGCTTCGACTGGCTGATGGCGTAGGCGGCCGCGACGCCGAGCGGGGTTGCGATCAGGACGGTGAAGATCGCAACCGTCAGCGTCACCTGCGTTGCCTGCATCCAGGCGGGGTTGTCGACATATTCCCGATACCAGCGCAACGACAGGGACGGCGGCGGAAAGGTCAGGAAGCGCGCGCTCGAAAACGACATCGGCACGATGATCAGGACCGGCAGGATCAGGAACAGCAGCACCAGTGCGCAGAACGACACAAATGCGATCCGCCCTGGCGAGAACGTCTTCATTTTTGCCCCAACACCCGGTCGAGAGGAACGAAGCGGCTGACGGCCGAGAAGATGACGAGCACGCTGATCAGCAGCACGACGCCGACGGCGCTGGCCGCGCCCCACTGGTTGTAGAGCTCGACATTCCGGCTTACCAGCATCGACACCATCACCGTGCGGCCGCCGCCGAGCAGCTCGGGCGTGATGTAGAAGCCGAGACACAGCACGAATACCAGCGTTGAGCCGGCGAGCACGCCGGGCAGCGAGAGCGGCAGAAAGATCCGCCAGAAGGCGTGCGCGGGGCCGGCGCCGAGGCTGGCCCCGGCCTGCATCAGATCGGGAGGAATCTTCTGCATGGCGGCGTAGAGCGGCAGCACCATGAAGGGCAGCAGGATATGCACGGTCGCGACCACCGTGCCGAAGGTGTTGTGGACGAGCGCCAGCGGCTCATGGATGATGCCGAGATACTGCAGGAGCTGGTTGATCACGCCCGTCCTCTGCAACAATGCGAGCCATGCATAGGCCCGCACCAGCACGCTGGTCCAGAACGGCAGCACCACCAGGGCGAGTATGACCACGCTCCGTCCCTTGGAGACGGCATTGGCGGCATAGGCGACGGGATAGCCCAGTAGCAACGCAAGCAATGTCACCAGGAGGCTGATCTCAAAGGTCAGCGCGAAGCTGCGCCAATAGATGTCCTCGCCGAGGATGCGCTGATAGTTCTCGAGCGTGAAACCGTCGTGGTAGATCGATTGCCAGGCGAGCCACCCCACGGGAATGACGATGAGCAGCACCATCACCAGCAAAGCCGGCGACACCAGTGCCAGCATCAGGCCCTGTTCGCGGCGGTGATACCGCAGGGATGGGTCTCGTGGGATGCTCGTCAATGGCACGTTCCCTGATTTCAGATGGTCGCGGCGCAACTCGCGCGGGGGCGAACAGCGCGCGACGTCGTTCGACCTATTTCTGCATGAAGGCGACCCAGCGCTTCTCGGCCGCTTCTCCTTCCGGGGACGACCACCAGGCATAGGACATCAGCGCCTGCTTGCTGGCATTGTCGGGCGCGCTCGGCAGTTGCACCGCGCGCTCCGGCTTGATCACGCCGGTGTCGAAAGCCTTCGGATTGGCGGGGCCATAATCGATATGGAGCGGCAGGTTGGCCTGGTTGACGGGATCGACCGCCTCATTGAGGAAGCTGACCGCGGTCGCGAGATTTGGCGCATTCTTCAGGATGCAAAGCGAGGTGCTCTGCAGAATCCCCTGGTTGAAGGTGAAGGCGACCTTGGCGCCTTCGTTCGCAAGCGCGCTGACGCGGCCGTTCCATGCCATCTCCATGTCGACCTCGCCGTCGTTGAGGAGCTGCGCGGACTGCGCGCCCGACGTCCACCATACCGTGATTGCGGGCTTGATCTCCTCGAGTTTTTTGAAGGCGCGATCGACGTCGAGCGGATAAAGCTTGTCGGGGGCCACGCCATCGGCCATCAGCGCGGCTTCGAGCGTCGCGATCGGGTGGTTGCGGAGCGCGCGCCGGCCGGGAAATTTCTTCACGTCCCAGAAGTCGGCCCAGCTGTTGGGCGCGCTGCCTGCCGCATAGGTCTTCTGGCTATAGGCGAGGACACTGGAATAGAATTCATAGGCAACGGAATAGGCGTTGCGGTAGGCTTCCGGCATCGCCGCCGCATTCGGGAGCTTGGAGAAATCGAGCTTCTCGATCAGCCCCTGCTCGCCGCCGCGCAGGCAATAGCCCGTCGGGGTGTCGACGACGTCCCAGGTTGGCTTGCCGCTCGCCTCCTGCGACTTGATCACCGGCCAGGCGTCGGGAGCGCTGTCCTGGTTGATGGTGATGCCGAGCTTCTTGGCGGCGGGATCCAGAATCGCAACCGTCTGCGCTTTCTGATAGGCGCCGCCTTGCGAGACGAAGGTGATCTGATCGGCTCTCGCGGCGACGCTCGCCAGCCCGGCAAGCGCCAACGCGGTGCCGAACAACATGCGGCTGGAAAATCCTAAATTCGATGCGACTGCCATGCTCTGTTCCCCTTCGCTGAAGCTGTTGATGCTATCGCCCGATCGCGTCCAGAAACTGGTACCAGCCGGCGACCATGCGGACCGCCGGCTCGCGTAGCGGATAGAACGGAATGATCTTGAGGCGGCTGGCGTCGAGCAGGCCGACATCGGGCTTCTCGCCGCGGACGAAGGCCGCAAGATAGCGTCCCATCAGGCTCGACATCGCAACGCCGGCGCCGTTGTAGCCCATCGAAAACAGGGTGTGGTCATCCAGACGCCCGATATGCGGCACCGAATCCAAGGTCATGCCGATGAGGCCAGACCATTTGAACGCGAGCGGCACATCGGACAGGTCGGGAAAAATGCCGACCATCGCCTTGCGTAACGCAGCGAAGGCCGATTCCGAATCCTGCTTGCCGAAGGCGCCGCGGCCGCCGAAGATGACGCGGTTGTCGACTATGCGGAACCAGCGCATCATCCGCTTGGTCTCGGTATAGGTTCGTCCCGTCGGCATCAGGCGGCCGGCAAGATTTCGCGGCAGCGTGTCGGTCGCGATGATGGCGCTGCGAAACGGCACCAGCGTCCGCTGCATGGAACGGGTCGCCTCGGTCAGATCGGAATAGCTGTTGGTGGCGATGATCGCCTGCCGCGCCCGCACCATTCCTTGCGGGGTCTCGGCGATGACCTTTCCGTTGTCGCGGCGCAGTCGCAGCACCGGGGTTTGCTGGAAGATCGCGACGCCGCGGCGCGCCAGGCCATCGGCGAGGCCGCGAGCATAGTTCAAGGGATGGATGCCTCCCGAACCCGGGTTGAGCACGCCGCCGACGAAACAATCGGAACCGGTCTCCTCGCGCACCTGGTGCGCGTCAAGCACGCGGACGTCCGCATCGCCCATTTCGCGCTTCATCCATTCGGCTTCACTGATGGCGGCCCGAAGCGTCGTGGCATTGTGCGCGGCCTTGACCTGTCCGGTCCGGGTCAGGCGGGCGCCGGTGATGTCGAACTCTGCGACCAGCTCCTCGACGATATCGACGGAGTCATGCGCAATCTCATACATGCGTTTCGCCATGGCGCGGCCGTGAGCCGCGTCGATGTCGCGGAACGACAGGCGGAACTTTGCGGTAATGACGCCGCCATTGCGACCGCTCGCGCCCCAACCGGGGCGGTTGGCCTCGAGCACGACCGGCGTGAGTCCGCTTTTGGCGATGTGATGGGCGGCCGAAAGTCCGGTATATCCCGCGCCGATGATCGCGACATCCGCCTGAACTTCGCCCGACAGAGACGGAAACTCGCGCAGCGGCTCGGCCGTGCTCGCCCACAGCGAGTTGGCTGGCGGCAACGGAGTCCAGTGCTCTGTCTGGTGTGCGCGCATGTTATGCACAAGCTCCGACAGCCGCATCGGCGAACGCCTTCATCGTCGGGAAATGAAAATCGGGCTTGGTCAGCGCAGGCACGGCCGGCGTTCCGCCGAAACCTGCGAGCCCCTGGCGCCGCTCGATCCAGCAGACCTTGTAGCCGAGCTTTCGGGCGATCCCGATGTCATGGTACTGGCTCTGGGCGACGTGCAGAATGTCGGACTGCTTATAGCCGAAGGCGGACTGCCGTCCCTTGTTGTAGGCGAAGAATTCCGGATTGGGCTTGGCGACGCCGGTGTCGTCGGCGCAGACCGTATCGTCGAATGGATCGCCGAGCGCATGCGCATAGCACGACAGCGCGACGCGGTCGGCGTTGGTCATAGCGACCAGGCGGAATTTGGTGCGCAGGCGCTTGAGCGCTTCGACCGAATCGGCAAAGGGCTGCCAGCGCAGCACGGCGAGCTGGAACACGTCGCAGGCTGCGTCGTCCGTGGGCAGGCCGAGCTCCTTCGCCAGGAAGCGATAGACATGGAACATCACTTCGCTCGATCGCTCGGGATGGGCGTCGCGCCCGCGCTTGTAGCAGGCAAAGATCTGGTCATCGCTGAGCTCGGCCGCCGCTCGGCCTGCGATCCTGCGGACGGCGTCGAGCACGCCGGTTTCGAAGTCGATCAGAGTGCCGACGACGTCGAAGGTGAGAACCTTGAAACTGCCGAACGACATGGGGGCGTCTTCTCTGGGGCTGAGGCCGGTCTGGTGGTGGATGTTCATTCGGTTTCCTTTGGGACGACGATGGTGTCCTCGGGGTGAAGGGTCACGGTGATGCTGCGGCCGTTTGGCGGAATGCGGCGATAGGCTTCATGATGACTGGGCTGGCGCAGGCTGAGCGCCGTGCCGTCGGCGAGCGAGACGAAGACCCGCAGGCTTTCGCCCTGATAGACCACGTCAGTGACGGTGCCGGTCAGACGGTTGCACCCGGCATCGCCGCTACCATCATCGATCAGGAGCTTCTCGCTGTGCACGGCGAGCATCAGCGCTTCGCCGTCGGGGATCTTCCGGGCGCTGCGCAGCACGGCCTGTCCGAGCGCCACGCTGCAGGTATCGACGCGTCGGACGGGCAGCAGGGTCGCCTCGCCGATGAAGCTCGCCACGAAGGCGTTCGCCGGATGATCGTGCAGGCGCTCCGGGCGGTCGATCTGGATCAGTTTGCCGTCCTTGAGAATGGCGACGCGGTCGCTCATGGTCAGCGCCTCGCGCTGGTCATGGGTGACATAGATGATGGTGGCGCCAATGCGTCTGTGCAGTTCGCGCAACTCGATCTGCATCGTCTCCCGCAGCTGCTTGTCGAGCGCCGAGAGCGGTTCGTCCATCAGGATCAGGCGCGGCTCGAAGATCATCGCGCGCGCCAGGGCAACGCGCTGGCGCTGGCCGCCGGAGAGCTGGGCCACGCCGCGCTGCTCGTAGCCGGCAAGGCCGACCATCGCGAGCGCTGCGCGCACCCTGTCGGGCCACGTCGCCTTGGGAAGTCGCCGGGCACGCAGCGGGAAGGCGACATTCTCGCCGACGCTCATATGCGGAAACAATGCGTAGTTCTGGAACACAACGCCGATGTCGCGCGTGTGCGGCGGCATGAAGGTGACGTCGCGAGCGCCGAAATGGATCGAGCCGGACGAAGGCTGGATGAAGCCGCCGAGAATGCCGAGCAGCGTCGTCTTGCCGGATCCCGAGGGGCCCAGAAGCGAGACGAACTCGCCCGGAGCCACATTCAGCGTGACGTCGTCAAGCGCGCGGACGGCGCCATAATGCTTGCTCGCGTGTCTGATCTCGACACTCTCGGCCCGCTTGTCCAACGATCGACCCCGTTTGTGTTTCGCTGGCGCGCGCCGTTGCGCGCCATCGACGTCGCCGGCCTCGCAGCAGGCGACGGTTGAAACCCGGCATGATCTCGCTTTATAGATCGGGCAGTCGGAGCGGCTTGCAGGCGCGTCCCCGTTGCGCGACTTTTCATTTCGAGCCCTTCTGGTAGGCTCATCTCATGATGCAATCAGGTTTGTTCGAGACGGGCAATTGCCAAATTCTCATCGGGGACATAAAGTGAAGTTATGCCTGAGCTCCGCCGGATGCTGCCTTCCAGCAATGCGCTGTTCGTCTTCGACGCGGCGGCGCGCAATGGCAGCTTCACGGCGGCGGCGGCCGAACTGAACGTCACACAGCCCGCGGTGAGCCGGATGTTGGGACAGTTCGAGGAGCATCTCGGCGTCCGGCTGTTCGACCGGTCGGCGGGGCGCGCGGTTCTGACCGAGGAAGGCGAACTGCTCTACCGGCGCGTCCTTGACGGATTCCGCAGCATCGAAAGCGGCCTGCTCGAGATCGAGCGGCGGCGCAGGGGCAGCGAAACCGTCACGCTCTCGGTCTCTTCCGCGTTCACCACGCACTGGCTGATGCCCCGCATTGACAAGCTGCAACGGCAGTTTCCCAATGTCGACCTGCGGTTCCAGCTGATATCGGGATCGCTAAGGGGGCCGGTCGAGAACGTCGACATCGGCATGCGGTTTCGCGATCGCGATGAGCCCAGCGCGGGCGGGACGTTGGTGATGAAGGAGGTCATGCTGCCGATCTGCAGTCCGGCCTACCGCGACGCGGACGCGACGGCGGAAGGAAACACCATCATCAGTCTTGCCGACAGTCCCGGCGACTGGGCGGCAGAGCACCCGCGCTTTCTGACGCGGCGTCGCCGCCCGGCGAAGATGCTCAGCTTCACCGATTATGCCGTCGTGGTGCAGGCGGCGCTGCTGGGGCAGGGCATCGCGCTCGGCTGGCTTACGGTGGCTTCGCACTGGCTGTTGACGGGTACGCTCGTCCCCGCATCTGACACGCTCTCGACCACGCGGCGGGTCTGCGAATTTCTGCCGCCGCGCAATCGGACCATGCGGCCCATCGCCGTCGAGATCAAGAACTGGATCATCGAGCAGATGCGGAACGAAGTGTCGGCGATCGACCGGCTTTATCCCGATCTCGGCTTGATGGCCGCCTGCTATTGATCAGCGATGCGTCGCGCTCATGCCCGTCCGTCCCGCGCGCCATCGGGCCTCCATCTTTTCCCCACACCCGACTCTGCCGCAATCGGTCCGTATACTCGTTTGAAAAGGCGGTAGCGCTCCCCTGAGTCGAACCCACGACACTTTTCATCCTTGTTCGTCTGAGCTGTCCGGATTTGCTATCGCGCCATTCCGACAAGTCGATAAGTTCGACTGCCTGAATGGAGCGAACGACTCTAACGGCCTGTTCCCTTGGTGAGGCCCTTGAACGAGGCGCTGCGGAGCATGCCATCGGCGGTGATGTCGCGGTATTCCACTTCGGCCAGGAAATTCGGCTCTACCCACGTGGCCTTCGGGTCCCGGATCGGCTTGGTAAGTTGCGACGTGGGGGTCACCACTGTATCAAGCTTCTTGCGGATCTGGCTGGACACGGTCCGGGACCAGCCCGTTCCGACCTTGCCCGAATAGACTAGGTCTTTTCCTTCCCGCCTGCCGAGATGGAGCGCGGCTACGCCGGTTGCGTCCTTCACAAAGCCGACCACCGGGAATTTGCCCCGCTGGAGGCACTTCACCTTGATCCAGGCATCGCTGCGCTCAGACCGGTACGGCGCGCCTGCACTCTTGGAAATGATGCCTTCGAACTTCAACTTGCAAGCGTGGGCGAGCATCTTGTTGCCGTCCGCCCGCAGATGCTCGCTGTAGATGATTGGGCTCTCCAGGCCGGTTTCGTCGAAGAGCATCTTGAGGATGCGCTTGCGTTCAATAAGCGGCGCCTTTCTCAGATCAAAGCCCTCAAGGTACAGAAGGTCGAACGCATAGAACAGCAGGCTGTCTTGGTTGCCTTTGGCGAGTTCGGCCTGCAGTTCGGAAAAACTGGTGCGGCCGTCTTTGACGACGACGATCTCGCCATCTAGGATTGCCCGCTCAACAGGGATGTCGAAGGCGCCAGCGATCACCGAGAATCTTTTCGTCCAGTCCAGGCCGCCGCGGGTGAAGATAATCCGCCGCTGCTTGTTGACGTGCAGTTGCACGCGGTAGCCGTCATACTTGATCTCGTGAAGCCACTGGTCGCCCGTAGGAGCCTTGGAGCGAGAGGTCGCGAGCTGTGGCGGGACGAATCCGGGCATCTCCGAAGGTTTGGCGCCTTGGATCATTCGTGCGGAAAAACGTGTCTGCGTGCGCTTGCCCACTCAACAACTCTCGAAAATCCTGCAGGAGCACTCTACTGGCATCACGCGATGGAGATGCCTCAAAGAAGTACCTTGGACCTGCGCTGCGGCACAGAAAATGGCGGATTTCCCGCCATTTCCCGTTCTTATAATTGACCTCCCGCTATCCAGAGGCCGCCATGGACAACCCTGGTCAATGAAACTCGACATCAACTCCGCTGCCTGCGAGCTGACACGCTCGAGCGGGAGGCCGCCATTCGGCGCCAGATAAACGAAGTCCAGGACTGCACGGAATCGTCTCTCCGCCTGTTGGCGATGCGCCGGGAAATGGCGGCCTCGTCGGCGATTGGAAACGGCTTGGCGAGCGCGAACGCCAAACTATCGGTACCGCAGCCGACGTCGAGAATCTTTCGCCGTCGGCAGCCCGGCGAAGTCGATGAATAGGGGCGCGAGCTTTTGGCTCCAGCGCTCGATGAGCTGTTCATAGCCGGCGGCGTCTTGGACGTTGAATTCTAAGGTCATCGAACTGTCTCTGTGCGGGGCTCGCACCACTGCATCGAGATCGTCTCGGGCGCGGCGATCGATCGCGCACAAGCGGCGGCTTTCGGCGGACTATCCAGACGCCACCTCCCGAGTTAGGCTGCCCTTCGGTAAGAAAATAGGGCTTCCGAAATAGTGGGTTTCGCGATGTAGCGGACCCCCGCTACCACCTCTCCCCACACTCCTTTCACCCGATTTGGATAGGCTCCATTGCCGAGCAACGCGTTTAGCCGGCCTGCTATCTCTACAGCCACACCACCTGGACGTGCACGATCGCGAAAGACAGTAACAGTTTCGACTAGATCCCGGATTGCCTCCGCAGCTTCCGCATCTCCAGCGCTCACACCTCGTCCCAGAGCCTTTTCGAGCTGCTGCAATTGCTCGTCATCGCGTTTGAGGATCGGCGGATGGAGCGCGAGGCCCCTCGAAGCGAGAGGTTCGTTTTGCAGTTCTTCGAAGATGCGGTTTTCGTTCAGCATTTAACGCAGTGGACCGAGGGCCAAGTACGGCCGGGTCTCCGTGGCCCTTGGCAATAGCGTCAATCAATCGATCGATTTCGCGGTTCAACCGTTGGTGGCTCGGGTGGGTTCTGGTCCGCTCCTGCCTACGTTTTTGGGCGGCCTCAAACAGATTCGCGGCCACGATTGCAAGATGTGGCACCTCGGTGGTCTGCCAATCACTCCTCGGGTTTGGTCGTGAAAGGCGTTTTCCTGTGTCGGGATCTTTCACCATTCGGACTTGTTGCAGACAAGGCGCCCCGCATACAATTCGTTTTGCAGAATGCCCGCACATCTGTCTCGGGTACCGTTCACCCAGCGCCGTAAGCGACGTTTTACGGGCCGATTGCATTTGAGGCGTGCGCCTGCGACGAAATTCGCATATGCACGCAGCCCTGGGCGTAGCTCCCACATCAGAGCCGGCCTGTTTGGAGCAACCCTTGCGATCAGCTCAGCTGGTTTCGAGTCAATAACGGGTTCAACTTGGGACGTTCTAGCAAACCGCGCGTTGCCAGCACGGCAACGAAGCGAAAGAATTCTTCATCGCGGACAGCGATCTCTTCTTCATCGCCCCTAGGCATGGTCGCCCTGCATCTGCTCGCACAGTGGAGGAAATCTGGCCGCAACGGTATTGTCTTTCTCTCTGAAAACGAGAACAGGGCCGAACGGCTGGGTGCCGTCATTCATGCCGTCGACCCCTCATGCGAGGTGCTTGTTTTTCCGAGATT
>Ga0070710_10000213_pt1 | contig 27098 bp, 20 predicted proteins | sample LARL52metaG_FD_65454 | JGI IMG/M metagenome (GOLD analysis project Ga0070710, IMG submission 65454) | Corn, switchgrass and miscanthus rhizosphere microbial communities from Kellogg Biological Station, Michigan, USA - LAR L5-2 metaG | ecosystem: Host-associated > Plants > Roots > Rhizosphere ...
CCGGCCTGCTGCCGGACGGCTTCGCCAGCTACTCCGGCGCGATGGCCGCGCTCGCCGCGCCGGCGGTGTTCGAGAACCGCGAGACCTACCGGCTGCTCGGCTTCACCGACCGGCACCTGACGTTCGGCCTCGGCTCGTACTTCGACGGCATCGACGTGGGCGAGGCCTGCGCGCACGAGTACGCGGCCCGCGAACTCGGCCACACCGGCGAACTGCCGTTGCGAGCCGCGGTCGGCAACCCGTGCGACCCGGCGAACCGCCCGACCAACGTCGCCGTCAGCACGTTGACCATCCGCCACGACTCGGCGACCGGCGACGCGACGTTCTTCCTGCACTGGCGCGACCCGAAGCGCGTCGGGCACGCGGGCGGGATGTACCAGGTGCTGCCGGTCGGGGTGTTCCAGTCGGCCGGTGACGGCGACTTCTCGTTGTGGCACAGCATGATCCGCGAGTTCGCCGAGGAACTGCTCGGCGTGCCGGAGATTCACGGCGCGGACTACGAGACCTGGCCGTTCGCGCGGGAGCTGACCGAGGCGGCCCGCGTGGCGTACCTCGGCATGGGCGTCGACCCGCTGACGTTCGCCACGGACATGCTCACCGTCGCGGTGATCGAGGCCGAACGGTTCGACGCGCTCTTCGGTGACCTGGTGTCGCACAACGACGAAGGTCGCGTCCTGAAAGGACTGCCGTTCACCGCCGAGAACGTCGAGCGCTTCGTTCACCACGAACCGACGCAGGCGGCGGGGGCGGCGTTGCTGTCGCTGGCGTGGCAGCACCGGGAGATGCTGCTGCGCGGCCGGGAGAACTAAATCCGGAACCCGAGTTCCCCCAGGTCAGAGCGCGAGTCAGTCCAAGTGGCACAGAATTCAGGAATGACGTCTCGCGTTCTGGTCGAACAATTGACATATCGATGGTCAATGGTTTGGTGGCGAGAGTGGAGAAATGCGGCTAACGTCGATCGAGTGCGTGGTCGGAGTGGGGAGCTCCGGGTCGGGTCGACGGACTGTGGTCGCCACGCGCTGACGTTCGGGGGACGGTTTGTCTCAGCCTGGGGGCAGGACGGAATTCGAGGAAACAGCCGTAGCGGAGTCGCCGGTGGTGCGCGTGCCGGTGGACGCGGTGAGCACCGGGGTGTCGCCTCGGCTCGGTGGAGAGGACCTGGAGCACGTGCGGGCGCTGGCGGCGCTGGAGGAGGAGCTGCCGCCGATCACGGTGCTGCGGTCGAGCATGGAGGTGATCGACGGCGCACACCGGTTGATGGCCGCGCGGTTGAAGGGCGCCCAGCACATCGCGGTGCGGTTCTTCGACGGCACGGCGGAGGAGGCGTTCGTGCTGGCGGTGCGGCTGAACATCACGCACGGATTGCCGCTGTCGCAACGTGATCGGCTCATCGCGGCCGAGCGGATCGTGGCCTCGCACCCGGACTGGTCCGACCGGAAGGTCGCGGCGGCGAGCGGGTTGTCGGCGAAGACCGTGGCGGCGTTGCGCGCCAGATCGGGTGAGGCCGTGGACGCGCGGGTCGGGCTGGACGGCCGGGCGCGGCCGACGGATCCGGTGCTGCGCAGGGAACGCGCCGCCGAGCTGATCGGGGAACGGCCGGACGCGTCGCTGCGGCAGATCGCGGCGGAGGCGGGGATAGGGCTCGGCACCGCCAAGGACGTCCGGGACCGGCTGCGGCGCGGCCAGGACGTGGTGCCGCCCAAGCTGCGCGGCGTCCGTGAGACCACCACCTCGGCCAGGCGGGACACGTGGGCCGAGGTGACGGAACCGGGATTGCGCGAGGTGTTCGAGGTGCTGCGCAAGGACCCGGCACTGCGGCTGAACGAGGTCGGGCGGACTGTGCTGCGCATGCTGAGCCTGCACCGCGTCGAACAGGACCAGCTGTCCCGGTTCGCCGCGGAGATCCCGTTGCACGCCAACGGAAAGGTCGTTCGGGCCGCCCGGCTGTGCGCGCAGCTGTGGACGAGGTTCGGTGACGAGTTGGAGAGCCGGGACAGCCGCGACGAGGCGTCCTGACGGTGAACTTCCGTTCAACCGAGGACCTTCGGTAGTTGAACGTGCTTCAACGCGAGGTTCCCGCGCGCCCGATGCAGCCGACAGCGGAGAAGGAGCGAACGTGCAGCGAACGACCGGTCGACCCGTGCCCGGCCTCGAGGTCGCCGTCAACATCAACCCGCGTTCGATCGGTGAGGCGATCCGCTGGGGCCGCCTCGTCGAGAACCACGGCGTGGCGCGGCTCGGCGTGTGGGACTCGCCGGTCGCGGTGCCGGAGTGCTGGACGACGCTCGGGGCGTTGTCCCAGCGCGTGACCCAGGTGCCGCTCGGGGTGAGCGTGACCAACCCGGTGACCAGGCATCCGATCGTCACCGCGAGCGCCGTGGCAGGCCTGGCCGGTCAAGCGGCGGCCGGGGTGTTCCTCGGCATCGGCACCGGCGACAGCGGCGTCTACAACCTCGGCGGCCGGGCGGCAACGCTGCGGGACCTGCGCGAGTACGTGCGGAACGTGCGGGAGTCACTGGCGCGGCGCGAACAGCGCGTCAAGGTGCTCGTGGCGGCGCACGGAACGCGGTCGCTGGAACTGGCCGCCGAGATCGGTGACGGCGTGATCGTCGGGCTCGGGCACAGCGAGGAGGTCGTCGCGGCGGTCACCGCCGTGGTCGGCCGCGATGCCGAGGTCTGGTGGAACACCGGCACGATCACCGTCGACGAGCACGGTGACCGGGCCGAGGCCGCAGGAGGCTGGGTGCTGGCCTCGCTCGCGCACCACTTCACCCGGTTCGGCCTGAAGACGAAGCTCGTGCCGGCGGAGTTCCGCCCAGGGGTCGAGCGGCTCGGTGCGCTCTACGACCTGTCCCGGCACGGCAGGCACACCGGCGAGAGCAAGCGCCGTTACGTCGAGGCCGCGAAGAGCCTCGGCGTGTGGGAGTACCTGGCGGACCGGTTCCTGGTCGCGGGTACCGGGAGCGAGGTCGTCAAGCGACTGGAGGAGCTGAGCGCGCGGGGCGTGCGACGGCTGGAGATCGGCACCGCGAACGGCCTGGACGCGGCCGCCGCCGTCCTGGGGTTGATCTCGGGAGAAGCCGGTGAGCGCTGAGGCGGCAATTCGATCGGTGGCCGAAGAGAATCGGTGGCCGCGCTGTTCCGGGTTGCCTGGAATGGGAGCCGGTACGTCGGATGTCAATGATTCCGGCGCGTGCCGTCAATGACGTGACCAATTGCCGGTGGCAGACTGAACCGGAGTTGCGCCACTTGAGGGGGAAGTTGCCGATGAAGCAGGATACGCGTGTGCTCCTGCCGATGTTCTGCGGCTCGCAGCTGGACGTGGCACTGGCTGTGGTCGATTTCGTGCACGATTCGGTCAGAAAGACCGTTTGGGACGCGGACCGGATCCGGGAGTCGTATCTGCGGCGTTCGGTCAGCGAGATTCTGCGCGACGGCGACACGATGGTGTTCGGCCCGTGCCCTGACCGGACGTTCGTCGCGTCCTGCCTGCTCGGCGCCCACGGCATTGATCACGTGCTGGTCTACCACGAGCGCAGGGTGCCGGGATATGGGCCGTCGACGGCGCACCTCGCGTTGGAGACCACCTTGGACGGTGTCGGATTCATGATGGATTTCGGGACCAGGGAGTCACGGCTGATACCCGGCGGATACCACTTCACCGAAGAGCTGGAGGAGACCATCGCGCTCAGGAGAATTCCACTCCGCTCGTTCGATCCGGACGGAGTCGCGCCTTATCGGCTGTTGCAGCACGTGGTGTCCGACAAGATCGACCCGGAGCTGAAGCTCGGCTGGTACGTGAAACAGTCGCGCAGTTTCAGACCGGAGGTGCTTGCGGACAGACTCGCGCTGGACCAGCGGTACAGTGTCTACCACGAGCTATAACGCGGAGGATGCGTGCGGTGACGGTCGCGTACAGAGTCGAGAACCTGGTGAAGCGATATCCGCGGCAGGACGTTCTCGCGGTCGACGGGATGAGTTTCGAGATCGCCGAAGGCGAGATATTCGGGCTGCTCGGGGACAACGGCGCCGGCAAGACGACGCTGGTGCGCCAGCTCGTCGGGTTGCTGAGGCCGACGTCGGGCCGCATCGAGCTGTTCGGCCGGGACGTGGTGAAGGACGCGGGCTTCGTCTCCACGGTGATCGGCTACATGCCGCAGAGCACCTCGGCGCTCAACAGGCTGACCGTCGGCGAGGCCGTGTACTTCGCGGCGCACCTGCGGGGCATGTCGCGTCGCGACGCCCGCCGGGAGCGGGACGAGCTGCTCGAGCTCTGGCGGATCGCGGCGATCGGGCACAAGGTCTCGACCGACCTGTCCGGCGGTCAGCGCAGGCTGCTGCAGCTCGCGGTGGCGACCGCCGGCAGGGCCCCGGTGCTGATCCTGGACGAGCCGACCAACGACCTCGACCCGGTCAACAAGAAGCACGTCTGGGAGGTCCTGCGGGACTTCAACCAGCAGCGCGGCACGACGATCCTGCTCGTCACGCACGACGCGGTGGAGGCGGAGAAGGCCATCCAGCGCGTGGGCATCGTGCAGCGCGGCAGGTTCACCGCGCTCGGCACGCCCGCCCAGCTGAAGACGGCGATCGCGCAGAAGCTCAAGGTGCACCTGACGTTCCCGCCGGACGACCCGCCGGTGCTGCCGTTCGGCGTTGTGCCGCAGGAGGAGTCCGAAGGCTCCTCGCTGCTGATGCTCGACCGGGACGAGGCCGCGGAACTGCTCGGCAAGCTCGACCTGCGCAAGATCACCGACATCCGGATGACGTCGACGACTCTCGAGGACCTCTACCTCCACTATGCCTCCTAGCCTCCGGCGGCCGCGGCCGCACACCCAGTTCACCGACCTGTTCCTGATCCAGCTCTCCAACTTCCGCTGGTCCTGGCGCGGCATGGTGGTCACCGGGATGCTGGCGCCGATCCTCGCGACCGCGTCGCTCGGCGCGTTCGCCGGCCGGGACCAGGAAAGCCTCACGTACGTGCTGTGCGGCAGCATCGTGCTGTCGCTGATGTTCCAGAACCAGAACAACGTCGCGGCCAACTTCGGCTTCATGAAGGCCATGGGCACGCTGGACTTCTTCGCGACGCTGCCAGTGCACAGGTCGCTGGTCATCCTGGCCACCGTGCTCGCGTTCTTCGCGCTCTCGATCCCGTCGCTGGTCGCCACGGCGGTGCTCGGCATGGTGATCCTCGGCGTGCACCTGAGCATCAGCCCGTTGGTGCTGCTGGTCGTGCCGCTGTGTGTGCTGCCGATGGCCGGGATCGGCGCGTTGATCGGCATCACCGTCCGCTCGCCGGCCGAGGCCGGGTCGGTCAGCATGCTCGTCACGTTGCTGCTGCTGTTCATGGGCCCGGTGATCCTGCCGCCCGACCGGCTGCCGGACTGGATGATCGCGGTCAGCCACGTCAGCCCGACGAGCTACGCGGCGTCGGCGATCCGCCAGGTCCTGATCGGGCCGGTGACCGGGCAGGTGTGGCTCGACATGGCCGCGCTCGCGCTCGTCACCGCGGTGACGCTGTGGGGGGTCGGCCACAAGCTGCCGTGGCACCAGAAGTAGAAACCGTTGCCGGCACGTCGATTCGGGGGAACGACGCATGGTCATCGAGAAGGCGAGCACGCGGACGCGCCTGGCGTGGGGGGTGCTGTTCGGACGGGATCCCGCCGATCCCGCGCTGCTCGAGTGGGTGGAGCGGCGGCCGCAGCAGGCGCGGCAGGCGGTTCGGGCGCTGTGGCACGCGTCAGACCGCCTGGGTGCGGAGACCGGACCTCCAGCCGCACCTCCGGAACCCGCGCTGCTGACGCCGGTCCTCGTCGAGTCGCACGCCGGTCCGTCCACAGTGGACTGGCACCGCAGGTCCGTGCTGGTGCTGGGCGACGGAGGCGATCTCGCGATCGCCGTCGACGGCGCACTGCGGGCCGCGGGCGCGCGCACGGAGTGCGTGACGCTGCGGGAAACCGTGCGGATGCATGTGGACGAACGAGCCGGCCAGATCATGACGGCCGCCGAGGTCGCCAAGCGCCTGCGGGACGAACCGCAACCGGACTGGCTGTTCGTCCTGAGCGGGTACACCGCGCCGCGGACCACCGGCCTGGCCCCGGTGGACGCCGTCCACGTCCGTCCCGCCCTGGGTGCGCTGCGGGAGGTCCTGGCCGCGCGGCCAGGCGGCCCGGTCGCCGCCGTGACCGCGTTGGACGGCCGGTTCGGCGCCACCGGTGCCGTGCCGCTGGACCCGGTGGCCGGTGCGCTGCCCGGTCTGCTGCGCGGCCTGGGCCACGTCCCGAGCCGGGTGCTGGACGTGGCGGCTTCGGTCGACCTGCGGGAGGTCGCCCGCGAGCTGCTCGCGTTCGCCGACGGGCCGGCGGACCACCGCGAGCTCGGCTTCGACGGCACGACACGGGTGACGCCGTCGCTCGCGGCCGCTCGACTCGGCCGGGAGACCGGGCTTCCGCTCGAACCCGGCTCCACGGTGGTCGCCGCGGGTGGCGCGCGCGGCAGGTCGGCGGACGTGCTCGTCGCCATGGCCCGCGAGGTGCCGTGCCGGTACGTGCTGCTCGGCCGGACACCGCTGGTCAACATCTACGCCGCGCTCGGCGTCGGTGACCGCGACCACGTGCTGTCGATGAGCGCGGAGGAGTTCGACGGGCACCGCACCCGCCAGCGCGAGTCGTTGCGGGCGAATCCGGACTTCTCCGAGGAGGCGTTCGAGGCGTACTGGGCGCGGCTCGCCAGGAGCTTCGACGTGATGCGCACGATCGGCCGGATGCGCGACGCGGGTGCGCAGGTCGAGTACGTCCAGCAGGACGTCACCGACTCGCACGCCGTGCGGCGGCTCGGGCAGGAGCTCAGGGCGCGCGGGCTGCGGATCCACGGGCTGGTGCACGCCGCCGCCCACGGCGACGAGTCCGGTCCCGAGGCGTGGGATCGCACGATCGCCACCCGGATCAACGGCTTCTACCACCTGGTCCCGCTGCTGGACGACCAGGTGCGACTCGTGGCACTGCTCGGTTGCGCCGGCGGTAGCGCGGAGTCCGCGGGCAGCGGGTTTCTCGTGCCGCTCGCGGACCGGCTCGCCGCGGAGTTCCCGCGGGCGCGGATCAGGGCGGTGCGGTCCGCCGCGGCGCCGGTGATCACGGCCGCGCTGCGGGCACCTCAGGCACCGCGGACGTTGGTGCCGGCAGGCAGCTGACGCGAAGGACATCAGGCGGTGCGGCGAAAAGCCGCACCGCGGACCAGTCGCGTCCACATCAGACAGGGGGACAACAGGCATGACTGGGGGGACCAGTCCCGCGTGGCGAGCACCGGACGTCCTGGTGATCGGCGTGGGCCCGCACGCCCGGCGCAACCATCTGCCGGTGCTGCTCGACGAGCAGCGCTCCGGCCGTCTCGGCACGATCATCGGCATCGACCTCGTCGAGACGCAGGACATCAACGACGAGTACGTGCGGTCGACGGGGTCGTCCGCGTTCTCGATGGTGTACCTGAAGAAGAACGACATCGGTCACGCGAAGCTGCCGCCGTCGACCGAACGCCTGCTCGACGGGTTCGTCGCGCGGCACGGCATCCGCGGCGTGGTCGTCGCGACCGAGCCGAGCTTCCACCTGGCCTACGCGAAGTGGGCGCTGGACCGCGGGCTGAGCGTCCTGATGGACAAGCCGGTGTCCGCACGGGTCAACGCGTCGCTGGACGAGAGCCAGGCCGCACTGCTGCTCGACGACTACGACGAGCTGATGCGGTGCTACGCCAAGGCGAAACTCCGCAATCCCGGCGTGGTCGTCAGCATGATGTCGCAGCGCCGGTACCACCCGGCGTTCCGCACCATGCGCTCGTTGGTGAACGAGGTGGCTGAGGCGACCAACTGCCCGATCACGTCGATCCAGTCGTTCCACAGCGACGGGCAGTGGCGGTTGCCGACCGAGCTGGTGGACATCGGGTACCACTCGTACGACCAGGGCTACGGCAAGGCGTCGCACTCGGGCTACCACTTCCTGGACATCGTGCCGTGGTTGCTGGAGGCCGCGGAGGCGCCGGGCAAGGAGCTGGACGAGGTCGAGGTGTTCGCCAACGTCGTCCGGCCCAGGGACCTGTTGCGGCAGCTCGACTTCGAAGACTACCGGCGGATCTTCGCCGACTTCGACGAGCACAACCGGTACAGCGCCGCGGACCTGTGGCGCCGGGTGCGGTACCACGGCGAGGTCGACGCGTTCGTCTCGCTCGCCTTCCGCAGCGCCGGGCGCACGATGACCCTGGGCTCGGTCAACCTGGTGCACAACGGGTTCTCCCAGCGGGGCAGCGTGCTGCCCAACCGGACCGACCTCTACAAGGGCAACGGCCGGGTGCGCCACGAGAGCCACGTGATCGAGCAGGGACCGTTCCAGGCGATCTACTTCCAGAGCTACCAGGCGCGGGACGGCGTGGCCGGTGCCGACCCAGCGGGCGTTGGCGGTGACCGGCACGTCGACGTGCACGTCTTCCGCAACCGGTCGCTGTTCCCCGCCTGGGAGAGCCACCGGCACCTGCGGCTGGAGGACATGGAGGACGGCTCGGTGCCGGTGCGCGGGCATCAGGAGGGCGCGCGCCGGCGGTCGGTGGAGGAGTTCCTCGAGCACCTGCGCGGTGACGGTCTCCCCGCGACGTCGGACCTCACCGAGCACCGGCGCGGCTGCGTCCTGATGACGGGCGCCTACCTGTCGGCGGCACGCCGTCGGGGCGGTGGCAACCCGGTGGTGAGCCTGGACTTCCGTCGCGAACGCGAGATCCGGCCGGTGCGCAGCGTGGCCGCGCACCACCTGCCAGAGCGCGTGGAGGGCTGAGATGAACGTGCTGACCGGGGTGACGCCCGCGCTGCTCGACCTGTGCGCACCGCACGTGGGCGGGGTGCTGGCCGTCGACGAGATCGTCGACGGCAACGTGAGCCACGTGTACCGGGTGCGGGGGCCGCGCGGCGCGGTGATCCTCAAGGTGCGCGGTTCGTGGTTCGCCCGGATCCCGGACGTTCCGACGGATCCGGCGCTGATCGGTGTCGAACGCATCGCGCTGGAGGTGTTCGGAGCGGCCGTGCCCGGCGTGTTCCCGGAGGTGCTGGAGTTCGACGAGGAGCGGCACGCGCTGGTGCTGACCGAGATCTTCCCCGCTGGAGGGTCGTTCGAGGACGCCCTGCGCCGCGGCCCGGCCATCCCGGCGCAGACCTGGCGGCTGGGCGAGGTGCTGGGTGAGGTGCACGCGGCCACCCGGTCGATCACGGCACCGATCCGCCCGGACGGCGACCTGGCGTTCCGCGACCGCCAGTTGTGGTACTGCCTGGAACGCACCGGGCATCCCGCGCTCGCCGACTGCAGCGCCCGGCTGAAGTCGTTGCCGGACAACGATCTCGTGCTCGGCGACGTGGCACCGAAGAACCTGGCCGTGAGCGCGGACCGGGTGGTGATCTGCGACCTGGACACCGTCCACCGCGGCAGCCACTGGTACGACGTGACGTTCGTGCTGGCGCACTTGTTGTTGCACCACCTCGGCACGCCGGCGGCGATCCGCCCGTTGTCCGCGGCGTTCCTCGCCGGGTACCGGTCCCGCAACGCGCTGCCCGAGCTCGCCGCGTCGGTCCGGACCAGGATGGTCATCGGGTTCTGCCTGTACCGGTTGGTGAACGAGCTGGTGCCGTACCGGCTTGAGCTGAGCGACGCCGATCGGGCGGCCTGGCACGCACGGTTCTCGGCGGCGTTGGAGGTGGCCTGAGGTGCGCGTCGAGATCGCCGAGGTCAAAAAGCTCATGACGGAGGTCTGCACCGCCGCCGGACTGTCCGATGTGGAGTCCGATCGGGTGGTGGACCACTACCTGGACGGCGAGCTGCGGGGCAGGACCTCGCACGGGGTGGCCAAGTTCTGCTTCGAGAGCCAGTTCTTCGCCACCCGCGCGGGCGCGCCGTTCGTGGCGCGGGACTTCGGCGCGGTTGCGGTGGTCGACGGCAACCGCGAGGTGGGTCCGTTGAGCGTCGGCTTCGCGGTCGACGTCGTGATCGGCAAGGCCAGGAGGTTCGGGATCGGTCTGGTGGGCATGAACAACACCCAGCGCCACGGGGCACTGGGGTACTGGACCCGCCGCATCGCCGAGCAGGACCAGCTGGGCGTCGTGATGAACACGTCGACAGCGGACAGCACGGTGGTCGGAGCCACCCGGCCGTTCCTCGGCGTCAACCCGCTGAGCTTCGCCTTTCCGGCCGAGGACGGACCGGTCGTCGCCGACCTGTCGACCACGGTGGCGCCGATGGGGCGGCTGTGGGAGGCCAGGCGCGGCAACGGCGTCCTTGAGGACGGGCAGTTCGTCGACGCGAACGGCGGCTTCACCACGGACCCGGACGCGGCCACCTCGGCGGTGATCTTCGGCGGGCACAAGGGGTTCGCGTTGTCGTTGCTGGTGCAGCTGCTGACCGGCTCGGTGTTCGGGTTCCCGATGGGCGCCCGGATCGAGTCGTTGCTCGACACGGGGTACGCCTTCCTCGCGGTGGATCCGTCGTTCGGCGGGACGCGAGAGGGGTTCGCCGACCAGAACTCGGCGCTGGTGCGGGCAATGGCGTCCGTGCCGATGCGGGACGGCGGCACCTTGCGGCTGTTCGGCCGGGAGAGCGACACGGCGAAGGCCGCGGCGCTCGCCGACGGCCGGATCAACCTGGGGGCCGGGGTCTTCGAACGGCTTCGCGCCAGTGCGAGCCGGTCGTGAGGCGCGCCTGCGGGATCGGTGACGCGGCGGCGCGGAAGGTGCTGACTCGCCACGGGATCGTGGTGGCGGACGTGCAGGCGCTGGCGGTGGACCAGAGCCCGTTCGCGCGTCGCATCCCGGCGAGACGGATGGCGTTGCGGCCAGGGGTGACCCTGGACGCGCACACGATCGAGCTGGGCGGTGGGCACTTCACGAACTCGTACGCCGTGCGCGTCGCCGAGGACGCCGGGTACGTGCTGGACGCGGTGAGCGACAGCGACGGCTTCCACCTGCGCGACGTCCTGGCCGACCCCTCGGTCATCGGTGCGGTCAACGGCTCGTTCACGTTCATCTCGGACGACCCGGACTACCAGCCCGTCGAGCCGCACTTCGACCTGTGCGTGCGGAACGGGGTGGTCGCGGGTATGCCGTCGGCGACGAAACCGGCGCTGCTGGTGCGCGGTGCCACGTCGGCCGCGCAGGTGGTCAGGGCCGAAGGAACGATCCGGGTCGGTCAGGACGTGCTGCCCTGGACGGGCGCGAAGGAGCCTGGCGGCAGGGTGCTCGTGTTCAACGCCGCGAACTGCCGGATCAAGTACCTGGACTCCGAGGTCACGGCCTTCCAGCGGATCGTGGAGCCCGCCACCAACACGACGCCGGGCGCGGCCTGGGCAGTGGACGCGGTGGTGCGCGTGCGACCCGACGGTACCGCGGCGATCACCGCGCTGGTGGCCGGTGGGGGTGCGGACCTGTTCGCGGGCAGCTACGTCCTGCGGGCGCACGAGGAGGACGCGCGGGAGTGGCGGATCGGTGACCGCGTGGTGCCGCTGACCGTCGGCGGCACCGACCTCCGCGCGGTGACGGCAGCGACCTCGCTCGGGCCGTCCATCACCGACGCTGTTGTGCCACAACGGATTGCCAACGCCTACGACGACTCGCTCGGGGTGTCGCCGTTCCGCGGCGTCCGGTACCCGCGGTCGCTCGTCTACGGCACCGGCGACGGCGCGGTGCACCTGAGGATCTTCGACGGCGCGCCGCTGACGACGCACTTCCAGGGGCTCACCCCTGGTGAGGTCGTCGACGTGCTCGCGGAGGAGCACCACGACCTGCGGTGGGCGTTCCACCTCGACGGCGGGCAGTCGGCGAAGCTCGCGTACCGCCACGACGGCGGGGTCGAGGTCGCCGGGAGCCTGCACTACCTGGTGTGGCCGCACGGGGGTGAGACGCGGTTCCGGTGGAACGGGCTGGACGGGCGCGTGCTCGCGTCCTGCCTGGTACTGCGGGAGGTGGGCCAGTGCTCCAGGACATGAGGACCGTGCGGGTGGCCGTGCACCAGCCCGCGTACCACCCGAACATCTACTACTTCCGCAAGATGCTGGCGAGCGACGTGTTCGTGTCGCTGGACACCGTGCAGTTCGCGGACCGGGACTGGCAGCACCGCCAGGAGTTCTTCTACGGCGGCCGGCGGCGGTGGCTCACCGTGCCGGTCACCAACGGCCGGGAACCCATCATGCGCAAGCGCATCGCGGACCCCGGGCGGCTGGCGGCGCACTGGCGGATCATCGACCAGGCCTACGCGAAGGCACCGTACTTCGAGCTGTACCGCGATGAGCTGGCCGAGGTGTACCGGCGTCGATGGACGTCGTTGCGCGACCTGTGCGACGAGATCGTGGCGTTCGCGCGGCGGGTGCTCGACGTGAGGACACCGGTCGTGCGGGCCAGCGAATGCTTCGGGGGCCAGGCGAGCAAGGGAGATCTGCTCGCCGAACTGGTGCTGCGTGCGGCCAGACCCGCCGATCCGGCACGGATCGTCTACCTGGTCTGCGCGCACCCGATCCGGCCGGACCACTACATCAACCGGAGCCACGGCGGAAACCCGTTGACGGAACGGGACAAGCTGGAGGCGCGGGGGATCGAGGTCGGCGGGTTCCACTACCGGCACCCGGTGTACCCGCAGGCGAACGTCCCCGCGGAGGCGGGGTTCCAGCGCGAGCTGTCCATCGTGGACCTGATCTTCAACCTCGGCCCCGGCGCGCGGGCCGCTCTGGACCGGTCGGGGGTCCGGGATGACTGACCTGACGGTGCTCGCCGTCGCGGCCGAAGCCGGTGACGCCGAGCTGGGCATGGGCATGCGGTTGCGGTGGTACGCCGACCGGGGCGCGGCCGTGCACGTGCACTGCCTCGCCGGTGAGCCGGACGCGGACTGGCGGACCGCGAGCATCCACATCGGACTGAAGGGCTGCACGTTCTCCGGCGTGCCGGAAGGGTTCTCCTCGTCCAGAGGGGTGATCAACGCCGAGCTGTTCCGGGTGGTCCCGGCACTGCGACCGGACGTGGTCTACGGCGTGTTCCCCGGCGACCAGGACCCGGACCGCCGGATCGCCGGTGACGAGACCGCGGTCGTGGCGTTGCGGGAGGCCTGCGACGTCAGGTTCTTCCGCTGCGGGCCCGCCGACGGGTTCCGGCCGAACCTGTTCTTCCTCGGCGACGACGAGCTGATGGGGGCGCGCCGCGCCGCGCTGACCGCGTTGGGGCGCGAAGTCGACGAAGACCTGGCGCGAGTCGCCCATCGCGAACACGTCCACCACCGCGTGATCGAACGCCTGGCCGCGGACGACGCGTCCGCCGAGATGTTCACGATCTTGCGTGCAATCGAGGGGAGACGACGATGACGCTCAGGTTCCACTGGTTCCTGCCGACCGCCAGTGACGGGAGGTCGCTGCTGTCCGGCACGCACCGGACCCACGGCAGGGACGCGGACGCCATGGAGGTCGCCGGCGCGGACCGCTACCGCGAGCCGGACATCGAGTACCTCGCGCAGATCGCCAGGTCCGCCGAGCAGATGGGGTTCGAGGCGATCCTCACGCCCACCGGCACGTGGTGCGAGGACGCGTGGCTGGTCACCGCGGCGCTGACGAGGGAGACCGAGCGGCTCAAGTTCCTGGTGGCGTTCCGTCCCGGCTTCATCTCACCGACGCTCGCGGCCCAGATGGCGGCCACCTACCAGCGGATTTCCCGCGGCCGGCTGGTGCTCAACGTGGTCACCGGCGGGGAGGCCGACGAGCAGGCCCGGTTCGGCGACCACCTGTCGAAGGACGAGCGCTACGCCAGGGCGGGGGAGTTCCTGGCGATCTTGCGCGGGGCCTGGACGGGGGAGCCGTTCGACTACACGGGCAGCTACTACGACGTGCGCGGCGCTACGGTGTCCCGTCCGCCGTCGCCGGTGCCGGAGCTGTACTTCGGCGGCTCGTCCAGCGCGGCGGGCGAGGTGGCGGCCGAGCACGTGGACACCTACCTCACCTGGGGCGAGCCGCCCGACCAGGTGGCGGCCAAGCTGGACCGGATCCGCGGGCTCGCCGGAGAACGAGGGCGCAAGCTGCGGTTCGGCATCAGGTTCCACGTCGTCACGCGCGACACGTCCGAGGCCGCCTGGGCCGAGGCGGACCGGTTGATCGCCGGCGTGGAGGCGGAGAAGGTCGCGAACGTGCAGAAGATCCTGGCGGCCAGCGAGTCGACGGGACAGGCGCGGATGCGGTCGTTGCACGAGGGGTTCCGCGACAGCGGCGACCGGCGGGACCTGGAGATCCATCCGAACGTGTGGGCCGGGGTGGGGCTGCTGCGCGGCGGTGCGGGTACGGCGCTGGTCGGTAGCCACCGGGAGGTGGCCGATCGGATCGCCGAGTACGCGGGGCTCGGCATCGACGAGTTCATCCTGTCCGGCTTCCCGCACCTGGAGGAGACGTACTGGGTCGGCGAAGGGGTGCTGCCCGAGCTGCGCCGGCGCGGTCTGGCCGCTGAGGTGGGCCACTGACCATTTTGGGGGAGATGTGTCTGCAACACGTTGGGGGAACTGCGTTCCGCTGGCTCGCGCCGGACGTGGCGAGCCGTTGGTGCGCACGACGGAACTGGGCAGTGTGACCGTGCACCACGCGGTGCTGGCGTGCTCGCCGCACGTGCTGCCCGCGCTGCCGGGGCACCACGCCTTGGTGCTGAGCGCGGCCGGCGTGGTAGTCGTGGAACGCGACGGACGCGATGTCCTGGTGGACGACGAGGGACTGGCGCTGTGCGACGCGCGGCGCTCGCTGGTGATCCGCCCGTGCGCGCCGAGGGCCGAAGTGCTGGTGATGGTGTTCCCGAACGCGGCCGCGCCGCTGCTGCCGCCGCCTGCGGCCGTTGCGCGGCACGAGGTCTGCGCGCTGACCGGACCGGGAGTGCTGCTGGGCGACCTGCTGGCCGGTGCGACCGCGGCGGCGTCCGGGCTGCACGCGTCCGAGGCCGCACGGATCGGGGACGCCGCGCTGCACCTGGCGACCGGTGTGCTGGAACGGCACTTCTCCGGTTCCGAGGACGGCATCGGCACGCAGCAACACGAGCTGCTCACGCGGATCCGCGGCTACGTCGACCGTCACTTGGGCGACCACACGCTGACGCCGAGCAGAGTCGCTGCCGCGCACCACATCTCGGTGCGGTACCTGCAGCGGTTGTTCAAGCTCGACGGCTGCACGCCGTCGGGGTGGATCCGCGCGCGCCGGCTGGAGCTCTGCCGGCGCGAGCTGTCCGATCAGGCGTTGCGCGGGCTGTCGATCCGGGAGATCGGGCTGCGCAACGGTTTCGCGCAGGCGTCGGACTTCAGCAGGGCGTTCCGCGCCGAATACGGCAGGCCGCCCGGGCAGTTCCGCGACGAACTGCTCTCCACCGGGACGTGAGTCGGCAACCAAGCGGTCGCCTCAGGCCAATGACAGCACAGCGGGTGCTCGGAAGAATCGGTCCGAGTCGGTGAAGTTCCCCGGGCCGCCGTCGCTCCACTGTGGACGGAACGGGTCGGGATGAGGGGGAGGAAGGTCAATGCCGGAACGCACTTCAGCGCTCGACCCCGCGGTCGAGCTGGCGGCGCGCGTCCTGTTCGGTGACGAGCTGCTGGCCGCGCTCGGTCCCGGTTTCGTGCACTCGCTGACCGAGCGGCCCGCCGCGTGGGCGTCGGCGCTCACGTCGATCTGGACGATCTCGCAGGGTGGCGGGGTGGTCGGGAAAGGTGTCGTCTCCGCTGCCGTTGCACCGGCTTCTGCGCCGCCGGTCGGGACGTCGGTTGCGTCGCCGGTTGAGCCGCCTGCCGCCTCACCGGTCGCGAAGGCTGCCGCCCCACCGGTTTCCGAGGTGCCGGCCGGGCTCGACTTCTTCGACCCGTCGGCCGACACCGGCACCGAGCCCGCCGTCGAGAAGCGCGAGACACCCTGGGAGTACGAGGAGGTCCGCGCGGAGTTCGTGAAGCTGCTGGAGGAGGCGACCGGTTATCCGGCCGAGGTGCTGGACGACGACGCCGACCTGGAAGCCGACCTCGCGATCGACTCGGTCAAGCAGGTCGAGGCGCTGGGCAAGCTCCGCGAGCACTACCAGCTGCTGTTCGAGGAGGACTTCTCGATCGTCGACCACCGCACGATCCGCAGTCTCGCCGGCCACCTCACCGATCGCCTGAACCGCGAGCGGCTCACCCCGGTGCCCGCGCGATGAACCGGTTCGCGGACAAGGTCGCGCTGGTCACCGGCAGCAGCCGCGGGTACGGGCGGCAGATCGCGACCGGACTGGCAGCCGGTGGCGCCAAGGTGGTCCTGAACTCCCGCGGCAGCGCGGCCGACGGCCGGATCCTCGCCAGGGACATCGTGGCGGGCGGCGGTGAGGCGATCTACGTCGAGGCCGACATCGGTGACGAGTCGAAAGTCCGCGACCTCGCGGCCGTGGTGGCGCGCAAGTACGGCGCGATCGACATCATCGTGCACAACGCCGCGCGCGGCTACGAGCGTTCGGTCGACGAGACGACGTGGCCGCAGTTCGAGGAGGCGTTGCGGGTCAACACGTACGCGATCATCGCGCTGGCGAGGCACTTCCGGCCGTTGTACCGGCCGGGCGGGAAGTTCCTCTACGTGTCGAGCATCGGCGCCGAACGCGGCATGCCCGGCTACAGCGCCATCGGTGCCAGCAAGGCGGCCGGTGAGGCACTGATCCGGTCGCTCGCGCTGGAGTGGGCCCCGGACGTGCAGGCGAACACCATTCGTCCCAACGTGATCCCGACGTTCTCGCTGCGGTCGTTCACGTGGGCAGACAACCTGTGGAAGATGTTCGAGGACGAGGCGCCGCTCGGCGTCACGAACGCCGAGGAGCTCGCACGGACCGCCTTGTGGTTGTGCAGCAACGACTCCGACTACCTCAACGGTCAGGTCATCTGCGTCGACGGCGGCTTCAGCACGTCGATGCGCAGACCGGGGCTCGCGCTGCGGCGCAACGGAAGTGTGGCCAAGAAGTCCGAGGGGGTGTGAACGGTGCCGCGGTTGTTCGAGCCGGTCGCCGTCGTCGCGAGCGAGTGCCTGCTGCCGGGCGCGGTGGACCAGAAGGCGTTCTGGCGGGCGATGGACGAGGGGAGGACCGCTGTCGCGCCGGCCCCGGAGACGTGGCTGGACCGGTCGATCTACTACTCGGAGGATCCCGCCGCGGTCAACCGCGGCCGCAGCGACACCGTGGCGTTGTTGCCGGAATGGGAGTTCTCCAAGCCGCCGAAGCTGCCGCCCAAGCAGCTGTCCGAAATGGACCTGACGCACCGGCTGGCGCTCGAGCTGGGCCAGCGGGTCGCCGACCCGCTCGACGAGGCGGGATGGCTGCCGAAGGAGACCACGGGCGTGTGGGTGGCCAACGTCGGCGGCACCCTGGGCTGCCAGCTGAGCATGGTGGCCTACCACGCCAGCGAGGAGTGGTCGCGCCGGGCGAACGAGCTGCGGCCGGAGCTGGCCGGAGAGATCGACTTCTTCCAGCGCGGGTTTCAGCAGCGGTTTCCGCACCTGCGCGAGGACGCGGCGGTCAACGGCAACATCCTGGCCGGGCGGATCGCGAACTACTTCGACCTGCGCGGACCGCAGATGGCCGTCGACGCCAACTGCGCGAGCTCGCTGGCCGCGCTGCGCGCCGCATGCCTCTCGTTGCGCGACGGCACCTGTGACCTGGCGCTGGTGGCGGCGATCGGCGTGCAGGCGGCCGAGATGACCGTCGTGACGTCGAAGGCGCAGGCGTCCGCGCCCGGTCCGTCGTTCCCGTTCGACGCCCGCGCCCGCGGGTACGTTCCCGGCGAGGGTGCGGTGATGGTCGCGCTCGTGCGTGCCGAGGACGCGGTCGCGAAGGGCATGCCGGTGCTCGGCGTGATCCGGTCGATCGGCCGCAGCAACAACGGCAGAGGCACCGCACCGTGGTCACCGTCCCAGCCCGCGGAGGAACTGGCCATCACCCGCGCGTGGGAGGAAGGCGAGCTCACACCGGGCGAGCGGGTCGACTACATCGAGGCGCACGGCACGGCGACCCAGGTCGGTGACCGCACCGAGCACGCGGCGATGCTCGCGACCTACGGCGCCGCGGGCCACCGCGACGCGATCCCGTTCGGCTCGGCCAAGTCCATGGTCGGGCACACGGTCGAGGTAGCCGGGATGGTGGGCCTGCTGCGGGCGCTCTACGTCGTGGACCGCGGACGGATTCCACCGTCCGTCGGGGTGACCACTCCGGCGGCCTACGTCAGCGACCACGCCGACAAGCTGCGCCTGGTCCAGCGGGCGGAGGACCTGGCGCCCGGCCCGCGTCGCATCGCGGTGAGCAGCTTCGGCGTCGGCGGCGTGAACTACCACATGATCGTCGAGTCCGCGGTCACCCCGAGGCCCGCGTCCGTCGCGCCGCGCCGCGAGCCCGTCGCGATCACGGGGATGGCCGCGATCATGCCGGACGCGGCGGACGTCGACGGCGTCTGGGACCGCCTGAGGCAGACCACGGCCGTGCGCATGCAGCTGGCCGAGCACATCCGCGACTTCGCGCGGTACCACTCAGCGGACAGCTCGCGCCGCGACCGCACGACCTGCCCGGTCTCGTCCATTGTGGACAAGCCGGCGCTGGCGGAGCCCGCGCGCTGGCGCATCCTGCCCAAGGTCGCGCGCGAGATGTTCGACGACCACGTGCTCCTGCTCAACACCGTGTCCCAGCTGGCCGCACGCGGTGTGCTGCCGGAGGATCCCGCGGTCCGCGCGCGGTCGGGCGTGTTCGTCACGGACATCCTCGACAGCGACGGCCGCAACCGCCTGATCCGCGACCTGATGTTCCAGCGGTGGCAGGAGGAGCTCAGCCGTCACCTCCACGACCCGTCGCTCGCCGCCGAGGTGTTCGAGGACCCGCGACTGGGCCTGGGCGCGGTCACCGAGAACGCCTCGGTCGCGGGCCAGGGGGTGCTCGGCGCCAGCCGGATCGCCGGCGGTCTCGACCTGCTCGGCGCCGCCGTCTCGGTCAACTCGGCCTGCGCCTCCGGACTCGCCGCGCTGTCACTGGCGATCCAGGAGCTGCGGGCGGGCGGCCTCGACTTCGCGGTGGTCGGCGGGGCGAGCATCGGCGTCGACGTGACGAACCAGGTGGCGTTGTCGGCCATCGGCTCGCTGTCCGCCAGCGGGGAAGGACGCCCCTACGACCGCACCGCCGACGGCTTCGTCATCGGCACGGGTGCCGTGGTGTTCACGTTGAAGCGGCTTTCCGACGCCGAACGCGACGGCGACGAGGTGCTCGCCGTGATCCGCGACTGCGTGGGCACCAGCGACGGCAAGGGCCGCAGCATGCTGGCCCCGCAGGTGCGCGGCCGCCGCGAGGTGGTTCGCCGCGCCTACGGCCTGGCCGGACTCGACCCGTCCACCGTCCAGTACGTCGAGGGCCACGGTGCGGGCAACGCGCTCGGCGACTCGTCCGAACTCCAGGTGATCGCGGAGGAGATGGCGACCGCCGGTCGCGAGGTCGCACTGGGCAGCGTCAAGGGCAACTACGGTCACCTGAAGTCCGCAGCGGGCTTCGCCGGCCTGCTGAAGGTCGTGCTGTGCCTGCGCAACCGCACCATGGTCGCGACGCCGGGGTTCCGCGAACCCGGCGACCTCGCGGCGAGCCTCGCGGGCAGGGTGCGGATCGTGGACCGGCCGGGGGAGTGGCCGCTCAACGACGGGCAGCCGCGCCGGGCGGGGCTGAACTCGTTCGGTCTCGGTGGTACGAACTTTCACGCGATCGTGGACGAGTACGTGCCGTCCGGTTCTCCTCCACCGGATTCCCGAGCAGGTGGTCCGCCGAGGTTCGCCGCCGAGAGCGCCGTGCACCTGGCCGACCGGCTCGACTCCGGTACCGCGGGTGGCGCGGGACCGTGGCGTGCGACGGTGTTCGCGCCGACCGCGAAGGTCGGCCGTGCGGGACGCGCTGTGCTGGCCTCCCGGTTGCGCGTCGCCGGTCTCCACGCCGCCGAGGCGACCGAGTCCGCCGTCTGGGCCGGTCCCGCGGTTCGCACCGGCCCGGCCGTCGCGCTGTTCCCCGGTCAGGCCGGCACGAAGGACTTCGCCGCGGTGTCGTGGCTCGCCCGCGACGGTGGCGAGGACGTGTTGGCCGCGTTGCCGGAGGCCCTCGGCGAACCAGGACGGGGCATCGCCCGCGCGTTGAGGTCAGGAGAGCTGTCCGATCTCGGCGAGCTGGCCTCGCGGTCCGGCACCTCCCAGGTGCTCGGGCTGCTGTCGGCCCATCTGGTGTGGCGGTGGTTCAGGCCGGCCGACGCCGTGCTGCTCGGTCACAGCGCCGGTGAGTTCGGTGCCCTGGTCGCGGCCGGGGTGCTGGAGTTCCGCGACGCGCTGAAGGCGTGCTGGGCTCGCGGCGAGTTCGCCGAGGAGATCGTCGGCGACCGCGCCGGACTGATGGCCGCGGTCTTCGCGTCCCCCGACACCGTCACCCGGCTGGTGGACGCCGTGCCCGGCGCACACCTCGGCACCGTCAACGGCCCGGCGTTCTGCGTGGTTTCCGGGTGGGCGGACGCGATCGAGCAGGTGATCGCCGCGGCCGCCGCCGAGCAGATCAACTGCACTCGGCTCGACGTGCGCCTGCCGTTCCACACGCCGCTGCTGGCCGGCGCGGTACCGCGGTTGCGCGCGGTCCTCGACGGGATCGAGATGTCCCCGCCGGCCGCGCCCGTGTACTCGGCCGTGCTGAACGGCCCGTACCCCGGCGATCCCGAGGTGATCAGGACCGCGCTCGCCGCGCTGTACACGGAACCCGTCCGCCTCGATCTGCTCATCCGGCAGGCCGCGGCGGGGTCGCGCCGGTTCGTCGAGTGCGGCGCGGGCCGGTCGCTCAGCCGCTCGGTCGACGCCGTGCTCGGCGACGAGCCGCATCTCGCGTTGCCGGGGGTCACCTCGGCGCGCATCGGCCTGCACCGGCTCGAGGAAGGCCTGTGGGTGGCGGGACTCGCGCCGGTGCGGGCGGAACCTCCGGACTTCGCCCTGTTCACCCCGGTTCCGGTGGCCGCGGAGCCCTACGCGGGCACGTCCTGGCGCGGTACCTCCGTGCGGGTCGCCGGGCCGGACCTGGTGCTCGCCGGGAAGATCGCGGACGCGTTGCGCCAGGCGGGCGCCGAGGTGTCCGGCCAGGCGGACTGGCTGGTCTGGGCGTCGGCCGCGCCGGCAGGCGCAGGCGTGGCCGGTGCGCAGGCCACGATGGCCGAGCTCACCGAGCTGCGGACGGTCACCGCGGAACTCGCGACCGGCTGGGACCGGCACGCACCGGGCGGCCTGCTGGTCGCGACCACTGTGGACGGACGACTGGGTTCGTCGCGGTCGTTGCTGAACCCGGCAGGCGGCGCGCTCACCGGCTTCGTCCGCGCGCTGGGCCAGGAGCACCCGCAGGCCGCCACCGTCGTCATGGACCTCGGACTGGACGCGCTTTCCTCAGCGGCGCAACGGATCGTGGACCTGGGCCGACCTCCGGCCGGCCACCACGAGCTCGGCTTGGACTCGCGCGACTGCTGGCGCACCGAGCTGGCGCCGATGCCTCCGAGCCGGGCAACGGGACCGGGCCTGCTCGACGCGTTGCGAGAGCCGGACGCTGTGGTGCTGGTGTCCGGCGGTACCACCGGAATCGTCGCCGAGATGGTCTGCGCCGCCGCGCGCGAGGTGCGGGACCCGCGAGGCCTTCTGGTCCTGCTGAGCCGCACACCGGCGGCCGGCGCCTCCGAGGAGGAATGCCTGCGGCAGCTCGGCGACGACCGCAAGTCCCACCACCTCGTCGCGTGGCGCCGCGACAACCCGCGACGGTCGCTGCACGAGTTCGAACGCGAGTGGCGGCGGCACCGCCGGGCGCTGGAGGCCGGGGTGACGCTGGCGAGGCTCGCCAGGACGGGCGTGCGGGTCGAGCACGAGCTGGTCGACGTCTGCGACGTCGAGGGCATGCGGGCGTTGAAGGAACGGTTGCGGGGCAAGGTGGTCCGCACGGTCGTCCACGGCGCCGGCGTCGAACGGTCCAGCCGCATCACCGCCAAGCCCGCGCGGGAGTGGGAGGACACCGTCGCGGTGAAGGTACTGGGCTGCCAGACGTTGATCGACGTCGCCGGAGACGGGCTGCGGCTGTTCGTCGCGCACGGCTCGGTGTCCGGTGCGGTCGGACTGCCCGGCCAGACGGACTACTCCTGCGCCAACGAATACCTGGCCAAGGCGACGATGAGACTGCGGGCGCAGCGACCGGAGGTGGTGGCGCAGTACATCGGCTGGCCCGCGTGGAACCAGGTCGGGATGGCTGCGGACCCGGAGACCAAACGCCGCCTGGAGGGCAGGGGTTTCCGCTACCTCGACCCGGACGCCGGTGCCCGCTGGTCGGCGGACGTCGTGGCGGCCGCGCCGACGCTCGCGTCGCACGTCGTGCTGCTGCCGGTGCCGCTGCCCGCGCTCGCCCGGCGGTGGACGAGCACGCCGATCCCACCGGGCGAACGCTGGTGGCTGGTCGACACGACGACCCGGTCCGGTGACACGACAACGGTGCGCCGCCTGTACGACGCGGCTGATCCCCGTGACGCGGAGCTCGTCGGCCACCAGGTGCGCGGCGGGGTGCGGATCGCGGCGGTGCAGCTGGTGGAACAGCTGGCCGAGGCGGTGCTGGCGAGCACCGGCACGGTGCCGGAACGCCTCGAACTGCGCGACGTCGTGTTCCACCAGGGCCTGGTGCTGGGCCGCTCCGGCCGGAGGCCGACCAGGGTGGTCGTCTCCGGTGACCGGCTGCGGCTGGAGACCACTCCGGCGTTGCGCGGCGACCTGCCAGGACCTGGTTCGGTTCTGGTGGCAACCGCGTCCTGGAAGGCCGCGACCGGCCAGGACCAGGTGGATCTCGCGCAGGTCCGGCTCATCGAGGACGGGCCGGACGTGGTGGAGGCCGCGGCCCGGTTCGGCATCGACTACACCGGCCGGTTCGCCACGCGGCTGCACGCGGCCGCGCACCCCGGTTTCGCCGCCGCCGGACGGTTCACCTGCCCGGAGCCGCCGGAACGGGCGGGGCGGAGCATCATCGACCCGCCGGAGCTGGACACGGCGCTGCGCGCGGTGTTCGCGGTTCAGCCGGAGAGTTCGGACCAGGGCCTGCCCTCGGCGTTCGGCCGGGTCGTGCTCCATCCGAGCCGGACTTCTGGCGAGAAACACGTGTTCGTCTCGGTCGCGCCCAACGGCGGCTACGACCTGAAGCTGACCGATGCGCACGGACGGGTCGTGGTGGCCATCGAGGGCCTGCGGCTGAAAGCGCCCGCCGAGTGGGGTCTCCGATGACCTCTGTGCTCGTGGTCGCCGCGCACCCGGACGACGCGGAGCTCGCGATGGCCATGCGCATCCACGCCCACGTGCGGGCCGGTGACTCGGTGCGGGTGCACTGCCTGACGGTCGGCACCCCGGATCCGGACGGCTCCGAGCCGAGACGGCTGGAGGCGGTGCGGGCGGGGGCCGTGCTCGGGGTCGGCGGGTACACGTTCTCGCCGGTGCCGGACACGCGGTTCGTCGAGCACCGGGCGTTGATCCGGGACGAGGTCACGGCCGTGGTCGAGGAGGCCCGGCCGGACCTCGTGTACACGCACTTCCCGCACGACCAGCACCTCGACCACCGCGTCGCGGGGGAGGAGGTGACCGCGGTCGCGCTCGGCCACGTCCGCGCGGTGACGCACTTCCGGTCGCCCTACAGCACGGGGTTCGACCCGACGTCGTTCTTCCTGGGCACCGAAGGGCTCATGGCGGTCAAGGTGAAGGCGCTGGCGTGCTTCGGTTCGCAGGAGCAGCTCGACATGCGGGTGTTCCACGACCTGGCGGCGGTGTCGCACCACCAGCATGTGCACCGCCGTGTGCTGGCCGGCGCGCGACCGCGGTACGCGGAGGCGTTCCGGGTCGTCCGTGAGATGCACCTGTCCGAACTGGACTGAAGACGCGCAAGCCGCTGAACGGGGGAGAAGTGGCAGCGATCGAGTACCTGGCGGAACCCGAGCTGTCGGTGGTCGCTCCGATGTACGACGAGGAGGAGGTGCTGCCGGCCTTCCTCGGCAGACTGCGCCCGGTGCTCGACGGGCTGCGCGTGCGCTACGAGGTGATCGCGGTCGACGACGCGTCGGCCGACCAGACACCTGTGGTGCTGCAACGGGCCCGGCGCTCGTGGCCGCAGCTCAGGTTGCTGCGGCTGCGGGCGAACGCGGGTCACCAGGCCGCGTTGTCCGCCGGTCTGTCCCGGGCCCGCGGGCGGTGGGTGGTCACGATCGACGCCGACCTGCAGGACCCGCCGGAGCTCATCGCCGACCTGCTCGCCGAGGCCAGAACGGGCGAGGTCGACGTCGTCTACGGCGTTCGGTCGAACAGGTCGAGCGACAGCGCGTTCAAACGCCGAACCGCGGGCCTGTACTACCGGCTGCTGCGGCGACTGTCCGGAGTGGACGCACCGCGGGACGCCGGTGACTTCCGGCTGATGTCGCGCGCCACCGTCGACGCCGTGCTGGCGGTCGCCGAACGCGGACGGGTGCTGCGGGTCGTGGTGCCCGCCCTGGGGTTCCCGTCCGCGATCGTGCGGTACCGCAGGGAACACCGTGCCGCGGGAAGGTCGAAGTACCCGCTGTCGAAGATGGTCGGGCTCGCACTGGAGTCGGTGATCAACTGGTCGCTGGCGCCGTTGCGGATGGCGACCTGGTTCGGGCTGCTGGGTTTCCTCGCGGCACTGCTGTCCACCGCGTACGGCGTGGTCGGCGGCCTGCTCGGGCACGCGGTGCCGGGATGGACGTCCACGGTCACGATCGTGTCGGCGTTCGCGGCGGTCGAGCTGCTGTGCATCGGCGTGCTGGGCGAGTACGTCGGCCGCATGCTCAAGGCCCAGCAGGCACTTCCGGCGTTCTTCGTCGCCTACGACTCGGCCGAGACCTCGCCCGCGCGAAGGGTCTCGTGATGCATCACGAGGAGATCCGCAAGCTGGCACGCCTCGAGGACGCGCACTGGTGGTACCGGGAACGACGGCACCTGCTCGCGGGGATGATCAGGCCGCTGCGGCCGGGCGTGGCGCTGGACGTCGGTGCGGCGGGCGGCGGCAACACCCGAGTGCTGGTCGCGCAGGGCTGGCGGGCGACGTCGGTGGAGCACGGCGAGGAGGGCGCGGCGATCGCCGCGGCCAGAGGGTTGCCGGTCGTGCGGGCCGACGCGTGTCACCTGCCGTTCGCGGACCGTTCCGCCGACCTCGTCATCGCCTTCGACGTGCTGGAGCACATCGCCCGCGACGACGCCGCGGCGGCGGAGGTCCACCGGGTGCTCAGGCCGGGAGGCACGTTCCTCGCGACCGTTCCCGCCGATCCCCGGCTGTGGTCGGCGCACGACGTCGCCGTCGGCCACGTGCGCCGCTACACGCGCGCGTCGCTGCTGGCTCTCCTGCGGCGCAACGGGTTCGAGGTCCGGTGCTGCCGCTCGTGGAACGTGCTGCTGCGGCCCGTCGCGGCCTGGCGGCGCCGACGGGTGTCCGGCAGCGACCTGCAGGAGCCGCATCCGCTGGTGAACCGTGCGCTCGCCGCCGTGGTCGCCGCCGAGCGGTACCTCGACGTCGGCAGGTTGCCGGGTATCAGCCTGCTCGTCCACGCCCGCCGTCCCGCAGACCTGAGGTGACCATGGTGCTGCCGCCGTTGTCCCGCGCCGTGCCGGCGCTCGTCGTCGCGTTCGGTGTGCTCGTCTGCGTGACGCAGAACGGGTACGAGCTCGCCGGTGACGAGTACTTCTTCCTGGTGGCGGGTGATCATCTCGCCTGGGGTTACGCCGACCAGCCACCCCTCGTGGCCGCGCTGGCCAGGCTTTCCGACACGCTCCTGCCCGACTCCCGGCTGCTGTTGCGGTTGCCCATGGTGCTCGCGGTGTGCGCGGGAGTCCTGGTGACGGCGCTGATCGCGCGCGAGCTCGGTGGTCGGCGCAAGGTTCAGCTGCTGGCCGCCGCGACGTTCATGCTGAGCACCTACGCGTTGGTGCACACCCGCGCCGTGACGACGGACGCGATCGACATGGCCTGCTGGGCGACGGTGACCTGGTTGCTGGTGCGGTGGACGCGGACCGGCCAGGACCGGCTGTGGTGGGGGATCGGGCTCGCCACCGCGCTCGCGTTGCAGGGCAAGTACATCATCGGGGTGTTCTGGATCGTCGTGTTGGCGGCGTTCCTGCTCGTCGGCCCGCGGGACGTCTTCCGCAAGCCGGTCGTGTGGGCGGCGGGACTGCTCGCGGCGGTGTCGACGATCCCGAGCATGGTGTGGCAGGCGCGCAACGGCTGGCCGCAGGCGGACGAGGGGCCGGCCATCTGGGCGGACGCCGAGGCGCTCGGCGGGCGGCTGGTGTTCCTCCCGTCGCTGTTCTCGTGGCTGGGGATCGCCGGTGCGGTGCTGTTCTGCTGGGGCACGTGGTGGTTGTTGCGGCACGGCGGTGCCAACAGGTTCCTCGGTGTCGTGCTCGTGGTCCTCGTCGCGCTGGTGTGGCTGGTCGAGCTGCGCCGCAACTACCTCGGCGGGGTGTTCCCGCTCGGCATCGCGGCCGGCGCCGTCCAGTTCGGACAGTGGGCCGAACGCGGGAGGCGACTCTGGTACACCACCGCGGTGGCGGCGCTGGCACTCACCGTCGTGGTCCTGCTGCCCGCGCTGGTCCCGGTCGGTCCCGGCTGGCTCAGCGGCGTGAACCGGTACCTGCTGCCGGACCACCGGTTCGACTGGGACGGTCTCGCCGTCGCGGTGGCGGAGGTCGTGCGCCAGGTGCCGGAGGCCGACCGGGACACCACCGTCGTGATCGCCGGCGACTACTGGCGGGCGAGCGTGCTGGAACGGGTGCGGGACCGGCATTCGCTGCCGTTGGTGTACGGCGACATGCAGGGGTCGTACTTCTTCGGCCCACCGCCGTCCGGCACCCGGACCGTGATCTACGTCGACGAGTTGCCGGAGCCGTTGCAGCGCGAGTGCGGCAGCCACGAGCTCAGCCGGACGTTCGTCGACCTCCACACGTCGCCGGTGCACCAGGAGCAGACACACACCCCGATCCACCTCTGCCGGGACCTGCGCGTGCCGATCGACCAGCTC
>Ga0070710_10000214_pt1 | contig 27065 bp, 24 predicted proteins | sample LARL52metaG_FD_65454 | JGI IMG/M metagenome (GOLD analysis project Ga0070710, IMG submission 65454) | Corn, switchgrass and miscanthus rhizosphere microbial communities from Kellogg Biological Station, Michigan, USA - LAR L5-2 metaG | ecosystem: Host-associated > Plants > Roots > Rhizosphere ...
CGTCGGAGGTGGCGACCTTGGCGGCGGAGACGTCCCGCGCGGACGTGGTCACGGCCGCGCCGAACACCAGCGGCCGGGCGAGTTCCAGTCCGATGTGGACGTCGGCCAGGTGGTGCTTGACGGCCTGGAACGAGCCGATCGGCTGACCGAACTGGGCTCGCGCCTGCGCGTGGGTGGTCGTCATCTCCAGCATCGCGCGGCCGAGGCCGAGGAGCTGGGCCGAGCACACCAGAACACCGAGGTCGAACGCCCGTTCAACCGGAAGGCCGGTCGCGACGACCTCGCCGCCGACGAGTTCGACGAGCCGCCGCTCGGGGTCCACGGAGGGGACCGGCGAGGCCGCCAGCGCGGAACGAACGGCGTCGCCCTCGACCAGGTAGTACCGCTCAGCCTCGACGGCGTGCGGAACGTGCGGTGGAAAGGCCAGCGAGCCGGGGCCGAGGCCGAGTGCCGGCAGCACCGCGAGCGACTCGATCAGCGGACCGGGCACCGCGTGGTGCCCCAGCTCCTCGAACACCACCACGAGGTCGACCGGGTCGGTCACCTCGTCCATCCCGAGCGACGCCAGGTCCCGCTTCCCGGCGGCGAGAAACCCGTGCAGCACCGAGGCGAGGTCCGTCTGCTCCGGCGACAGCGTGAACATCATCGCGGCAACCCCAGGACCCGCTCGGCGATCACGTTGCGCTGGATCTCGTTCGTGCCCGCGTAAATGGGGCCGGCCAGCGAGAACAGCCAGCCGTCCCGCCACCCCGGCGCGGCCTCGCCCAGCAGGTCCAGCGCGGTCTCGTGCAACGCCACGTCCAGCTCGGACCAGAACACCTTCGTGACGCTGGCGGCCGGTCCGGCAGGCGGATCCGCCAGGGAACCGAACGTGTGCAACCGATAGGACTGCGCGCCGATCCACGCGTCCACGACCCGGTCGCGCAACGCCGGGTCCGGGTTCTTCCGGTACAGCTCGACCAGCCGCCCGGCCGCCGCGACGAACCGGCCGGGGCTGCGCAACGACAGTCCGCGCTCGTTGCCCGCGGTGCTCATCGCCACCCGCCAGCCCTCGCCGACGGCGCCGATCACGTCGTGGTCCGGCACGAACACGTCGTCGAGGAAGATCTCGGCGAAGCCCGGTTCACCGTCGAGCTGGGCGATCGGCCGGACCGTCACCCCGTTGGCCCGCAGGTCGAACATCAGGTAGGTCAACCCCCTGTGTTTTTGTGGACCGTGCCTGCCTTCCGGCGAGGTCCGGAACAGCCCGAACGCCCGGTCCGCGAACGCCGCCCGCGAGCTCCAGGTCTTCTGCCCGCGCAACAACCAGCCGCCCTCGGCCCGAACCGCCGTGCTGCGCAACGACGCCAGGTCCGACCCGGCCTCCGGCTCCGACCAGGCCTGCGCCCACACCTCGTCCCCGCGCGCCATCGGCGGCAGGATCCGGGCTCGCTGCTCGTCGGTGCCGTGCGCGAACAACGTCGGTGCCAGCAGGAAGATGCCGTTCTGCGAGACCCGTCCAGGCGCACCGGAGGCGTGGTACTCCTCCTCGAAGATCAGCCACTGCAGCAAAGACGCGTCCCGGCCCCCGAACGCCGACGGCCACGAGACCACCGACAGTCGCGCCGAGGCGAGCAGCCGTTCCCACGCGCGGTGCTCCTCGAAGCCCGCAGCGGTGTCCATTGAGGACAGAGGACGGACGTGAGAAGCCAGCCACGACCGGACCTCGGCCTGGAACTCCAGCGTCGCGGCGTCCAAGTCGAGATCCATCAGCTGGAGGCCTTCTTCATCGCACGGGCGTCCATCCCGGCCAGCGCGTCGGGGCTGACCTCGGCGTTGTGGGCGTGCGCGAAGTGGTGCAGCCCGAACACCGAGTCCATCCCGGCCCGCAGGCCCATCAGGTCCTCGGACTGGTTGACCGCCTTCTTCGCGAGCGCCAGCCCGAACTGCGGCATCGCGGAGATCCGCCCGGCCAGCTCGAAGGTCGTGGACTCCAGCGCGGACCGCGGCACCACCCGCGACACCATGCCCCACTCGTAGGCGCGCTGCGCGGAGAACCGGTCGCCGGTGAACAGCACCTCCTTCGCGGCGCGCGGGCCGAGCACCCACGGGTGCGCGAAGTATTCGACGCCCGGAATCCCCATGCGCACCACGGGATCGGCGAAGAACGCGTCGTCCGAGGCCACGATCAGATCGCAGACCCACGCCAGCATCAGCCCGCCCGCCACGCACGCGCCCTGCACCATCGCGATCGTCGGCTTCGGGATCTCCCGCCACCGCCGGCACATCCCGAGGTAGACCTCCATCTCGCGGGCGAACCGGAGATCACCGCCCTCGCGGCCGACGTGGTCCCACCACAGCACGGCCTTGCGCTCGAACGACTGGTCGACGTCCCGGCCGGGCGAGCCGATGTCGTGCCCCGCGGAGAAGTGGTCGCCCGCACCGGCCAGCACGATCACCTTGACCTCGGCGTCGTCGACAGCGCGCGTGAAGGCCTCGTCCAACGCGTAGGTCATCGCCGAGTTCTGCGCGTTGCGGTACTCCGGCCGGTTCATGGTCACGACGGCGACCGCGTCCCGTCGTTCGTACTCCACTGTCACGCGTTCTCCTTGCGCAGTAGGTGCTTGAGGACCTTGCCACCGGCGTTGCGGGGGAGCGCGGGGTGGAACTCCACGGCCCGCGGCACCTTGTAGTTGGCCAGCCGTGCACGGCAGAACTCGATCACCTCGTCCGAGGTCAGCGAGAAACCGGGCGATGTCACGACGTGCGCCACCCCGACCTCGCCGAGCCGCTCGTCCGCCATGCCCACCACCGCGGACTCGGCGACTCCCGGCAACCGGGCCAGCGCCTGTTCGATCTCGGCCGGGTAGACGTTGAACCCGCCGCAGATGTACATGTCCTTGAGCCGGTCGGTGATCGACAGGTAACCGCGTGCGTCGATCCGTCCGACATCGCCCGTGTGCAGCCATCCCTCGGCGTCGATGGCCGCAGCGGTGGCGTCCGGATCGTCGAGATAGCCGAGCATCACGTTCGGGCCGCGCAGCAGCACCTCGTCCTGCTCGCCCAGCCGCAGCTCGAAGTCCGCCATCGGCCGTCCGCACGTGTGCGCCACGGTCTCCGGTGAGTCGTCAGGACGGCACATCGTGGCCACGACGGCCTCCGTCAGCCCGTACGCGGTCAGAACTGTCGAGAACGACAGCTCCGACTGCATCCGTTCGACCAGCGCCACGGGCACCACGGCGGCCCCGGTGACCGCGAGCCGCAGCGTGGACAGGTCGAACGACCCGCGGTCGGGGTGATCGAGCAACGACTGGTAGATCGTCGGCGGACCCGGCAGCACGGTGATGCGTTCCCGCTCGACCAGGCGCATGGTCTCGGCGACGTCGAACACCCGCTGCGGCACGATCGTCGCGCCCCGCAGCAGACAGGCGAGAATCCCCGCCTTGTAGCCGAAGGTGTGGAAGAACGGGTTGACGATCAGGTACCGGTCGGACGACGACAGCTCGCCGCAGGACGCCCACGCCTCCGCGACGCCCAGCGACTGCCGGTGCGCGCTCATGGCGCCCTTGCTGCGCCCGGTCGTGCCGGACGTGTACATGACGTCGCAGACCTGGTCCGGGTCGAGCGAGGGCAGGTTCGTGGCCCAGTCGAGCCAGTCGGCGGGCAGCCGCACGACGATCTCCGGTAGCTCCTCGCCCCGCAGCTCCGCGAGCCGGTCGCGGCCGAGGAACGAGTCCTCCACGAGGAACGCGCGCGCCTTGCCGCGCCGCAGCACGTCGAGCGTCTCGGTCGCGGTGAACCGGGTGTTGATCGGCACCAGCGCGGCACCGGCGTGCAGCGCCCCGAGCGCCGCCACCACCCAGCACCACGAGTTGGGCGCGCACAGCGCAACCCTGTCGCCGGGCTGCACACCCATCCCGATGAGGGCGCGCGCCGCCGTGTGCACCTTCGCTCGCAGCGCGAGGTAGGTGAGGCGAACCTCCCCGTCCACCAACGCTTCCGCGTCGCCGAAGAGCGAAGCGGCGCGGTCGAGCACCGCTGAAACCGTTTGCCTGCTTGGATCGCCCACCATGACAGCCTCCAAAGCAAGTGCTTGGTAGGTTAGAGTATGGCGCATGGAGTCCTTCCGGCGCGAGGTGCGGGAATGGTTGTCCGCCAACCTCGTCGGTGAGTTCGCTGCGTTGCGCGGCCTGGGTGGTCCCGGCCGCGAGCACGAGGCGTTCGAGGGACGGCTGCGGTGGCACCGCCACCTGGCGGCACACGGGTGGACGTGCCTCGGCTGGCCCGGTGAGCGCAGCGTGGAGGAGCAGGTGATCTTCCACGAGGAGTACGCCGAGGCGGACGCGCCCGCGAAGGTCGACATCGTGGGCGAGGGGTTGCTCGGCCCGACGCTCATCGCGTTCGGCACGTCCGAGCAGAAGGAGCGGTTCCTGCCGAGGATCCGCAGCCTCGACGAGCTGTGGTGCCAGGGCTACTCCGAACCGGGCGCGGGCTCCGACCTCGCGTCCGTGCAGACGAAGGCCCGCCTCGAAGGCGACCGGTGGGTGGTCAACGGCCAGAAGATCTGGACGTCGAACGCCCACCACTCGGACTGGATCTTCGTCCTCTGCCGGACGGAACCGGGTTCGCAGCGGCATCACGGCCTGTCGTACCTGCTCGTGCCGATGCACCAGCCGGGCATCGAGGTCCGGCCGATCCGCCAGCTGACCGGCACGTCCGAGTTCAACGAGGTCTTCTTCGACGACGCGGTCACGGCGCACGACAACGTCGTCGGGCAACCGGGCGAGGGCTGGAAGATCGCCATGGCCACGCTCGGCTTCGAACGCGGCACCGCGATGCTCGGCCACCAGGTGAGCTTCCGCCGCCAGCTCGACGCGATCATGGCGCAGGCACCGGACGAGATGCGGGAGAAGCTCACCAGGGCGTGGCTCGAACTGCACGTCATGCGCTCGCACACGCTCAGAACCCTGAACGACGACCCTGGTCCGGAGGCGTCCGTGCTGAAGCTGTTCTGGGGCGGCTGGCACCGCAGGCTCGGTGAGCTCGCGATGGAGTCGCTCGGGCGTGCGTCGATGCTCGACGGGAACGAGTGGCAGCGGATGTTCCTGTTCACCCGTGCGGAGACGATCTACGGCGGCTCGGACGAGATCCAGCGCGAGATCATCGCCCACCGGATCCTGGGGCTGCCCAAATGAAGGGTCACGGGCTGCTCAAGGACAAGGTCGTGGTCGTGACGGCCGCGGCGGGCACCGGTATCGGTTCCGCGACCGCGAAACGCTGCCTCGAAGAAGGCGCCACGGTCATCATCAGCGACTGGCACGAGCGTCGCCTCAAGGAGACCCACGAGTCGCTCGGCACGGCCCTGGCCATCCCGTGCGATGTCACCGACGAGCAGCAGGTGCAGACGCTCGTTGACGAAACGGTCGCGCGGTTCGGCCGCATCGACGTGATGGTCAACAACGCGGGCCTCGGTGGCGAGAAGTCCGTTCTGGACATGACCGACGACGAGTGGTCGCGCGTGCTGGACGTGACGCTGAACGGCACGTTCCGCTGCACCAGAGCCGTGTTACGCCAAATGGTCGCCCAACGAAGCGGTGTCGTCGTTAACAACTCCAGTGTGATCGGCTGGCGTGCGCAAAAGGGTCAAGCCCATTACGCGGCAGCGAAAGCCGGGGTCATGGCGCTGACCAGATGCGCCGCGATGGACGTGGCCGAGCACGGCATCCGGGTGAACGCGGTCGCCCCGAGCTTGGCGGCGCACCCGTTCCTCGCCAAGGTCACCAGTGAGGAGTTGCTGACGGAACTGGCGTCCCGCGAGGCGTTCGGGCGCGCCGCCGAGCCGTGGGAGGTCGCGAATGTGATCGTGTTCCTCGCCAGCGACTACTCGTCGTACCTGACGGGCGAGGTCGTCTCGGTGAGCAGTCAGCACCCGTGAGGAAGGAACGACCGGTGAGCAACAGGAGGTCCGAGCTGCTGGAGCTCGCGGCACGGATGTTCGCGGAACGCGGCTACGGACAGACCACGGTCAGGGACATCGCGGACGCGGCGGGCATCCTGTCCGGCAGCCTCTACCACCACTTCGACTCGAAGGAGTCGATGGTGGACGAGATCCTGCGGTCCTTCCTCGACGACCTGTTCGCGTCGTACCGGGAGATCGTCGACGCTTGCCTTCCGCCGAAGCAGACGCTGAAGGCGCTGGTCGTGGCGTCGTTCGAGGCGATCGACACCCGGCACGCCGAGGTCGCGATCTACCAGAACGAGTCCAAGCACCTGATGCCGCTGGCGCGGTTCTCCTACCTGCGCGACCGCAGCGTGGAGTTCCGCAAGCTGTGGACGGTGCTGCTGGAGGACGGCATGCGCGCGGGCGTGTTCCGCGCCGATCTCGACGTGGATCTCGCCTACCGGTTCATCCGCGACACGGTGTGGGTGGCCGTGCGCTGGTACCGCCCGGGCGGTGGGCTGACGGCGGACACGGTCGCCGACCAGTACCTCGCGATCCTGCTCGACGGCATCGCCACGGGGCGCCGGAAGAACTCGAAGACGTAGAAGGAGGGCCTTCGTGGCCGAGGCGTACATCATCGAGGCTGTGCGGACTCCGGCGGGCAGGCGCGGCGGTGAGCTCAGCCGCGTGCACCCCGCCGATCTCGGCGCGCACGTGATCACCGCGCTGCTCAACCGGGTCGACGTCGACCCGACCGACGTGGACGACGTGATCTTCGGCTGCGTGGACACCGTCGGGCCGCAGGCGGGCGACATCGCGCGGACGTCCTGGCTGGCCGCGGGGTTCCCGGAGCAGGTGCCGGGCGTGACGGTCGACCGGCAGTGCGGGTCGAGCCAGCAGGCGCTGCACTTCGCCGCGCAGGCGGTGATGAGCGGCACGGCCGACGTCGTCGTCGCGGGCGGCGTGCAGAACATGTCGCAGGTGCCGATCGGGTCGGCCATGACGGTCATGTCGCACATAGGCAGCCCGTTCGAGGGTTGCGAGGGCTGGCAGCACCGGTACGGCGACGAGGAGGTCAACCAGTTCCGCGCCGCCGACCTGATCGCGGTGCGGTGGGACCTGTCCCGCCACGAGATGGAGGAGTTCGCGCTGCAGAGCCACCTGCGGGCGATCACCGCGATCAAGGAGGGCCGGTTCGACCGGGAGATCGCGCCGGTCAACGGGGTGGCGGCGGACGAGTGCCCGCGGCCGGACACCAGCGCCGAGAAGATGGCGGCGCTGCAACCGTTGCGGCCGGGCGGCCGGACGACGGCGGCGTTGTCGTCGCAGATCTCCGACGGTGCGTCGGCGGTGCTGGTCGTGTCGGAACGGGCGGTGCGCGAACGCCGGTTGACCCCGCGGGCTCGGGTGCACCACCTCTCGGCGCGCGGCTCGGACCCGATCTACATGCTGACCGCGCCGATCCGGGCCACCCGGTTCGCCCTGGACCGGGCCGGCATGTCCATTTCGGACATCGACCTGTTCGAGATCAACGAGGCGTTCGCGTCGGTTCCGCTGGCGTGGGCGAAGGAGCTGAAGATCGACCTGGCCCGCGTCAACGTCAACGGGGGAGCGCTCGCCCTGGGCCACCCGATCGGCGCGACCGGCACGAAGCTGCTCACGACGTTGCTGCACGAGCTGGAGCGGACCGGTGGCCGGTACGGGTTGCAGACGATGTGCGAGGGCGGAGGTCAGGCGAACGTGACGATCATCGAACGTCTCTGAGCCGGTCGATGGCCTTCTCGGCGTCCCTGATGATGGTGGTGATCAGTTCTTCGCACGTGGGCAGGTCGTCGAGCAGGCCGGCGACCTGACCCGAGGCGAGCACGCCCGCGTCGGTCCTGCCCTCGACCAGACCGGCGCGCAGCAGCATCGGAGTGTTCGCGGCCATGATCACCTGAGACCAGGTGAGGTCCTTGCCGTGTCGCATGGCGAGGCCCTCGCGGATCATCGCGCGCCAGGTGAGTCCGGTGTGCCTGCGGAACCTGGCCGCGTTGGCGACGGCTCTCGTGAGGCTGCTGAGCCTGCCGGACTTCTCCAGGTGGTCGACCAGGTCCGTGCGCAGGACCCGGTGCGGCAGGCCGTCGACGCGCGTGGTCACGACCGTGCCGTTGAGGTCTCGTTGCAGGTAGGCGGCTTTGACCGCGTCCGGGACCGTGCTCTCGCGGGTGAGCAGGAACCGCGTGCCCATCGCGATGCCGGCCGCGCCGTACGCGAGCGCGGCGGCCAGGCCCCGTCCGTCGAAGAAGCCGCCCGCCGCGATCACCGGGATGTCGACGGCGTCCAGCACGCTCGGCAGCAGCAGGGTCGTGGCGACACCGCCGGTGTGGCCGCCGCCTTCGCCGCCCTGCACGATCACCGCGTGGGCGCCCCACTGCGCGACCTTCTCGGCGTGCCTGGCGGCGCCGATCGACGGGATCACCACCACGCCCGCGTCGCTCAGCTTGGCGATCATGTCCGGTTTCGGGGCGAGCGCGAAGGACGCGACCTTCACCTGTTCGCGGATGATCAGGTCGACGCGGTCCCGCGCGTCCTGGGCGTCCGCGCGGAGGTTCACGCCGAACGGCCGGGACGTGCGGGAACGGGTTTCCGCGATGGACGCTTCGAGCTCGGCGTACGTCATGGTCGCCGACGCGAGGATGCCCAGCCCGCCCGCCTCGGCGGTCGCGGACACCAGCCGCGGCCCGGCGACCCAGCCCATGCCGGTCTGCACCACCGGGTGTCTCACCCCGACCAGTTCGGTGAGCGCGGTCCTCACGACGGGACTTCCCGGTCTCGCTTGGCATCGGGGTCGAGGACGGTCCTGATGAGCTTCAGCTCCTCGTCCGTGGGGAGCCGGGTCTCCGTGACGTTGTCCGCTGCGAGCGGGAACGACGTCTGCTTCTGCACCTCGTCGACCGAAACTCCTGGGTGCGTGGAGACCAGGCGCATCGAGTGGTCCGGGGTGGCGAAGTCGAGCACGGCCAGGTTCGTGACGACGCGGTGGACGTCGTGGAACGGGCCGACGGCGCGGTCGTAGCCGACACCGGACACCACGTCGACGGCCTCGACGAGCACGCGCGGGCTGTGTCGCGGCACCCAGTAGCTGGTGCGGTGGTTGATCGTGTTGCCGGGCGCGCCGCGGAACCCGAGCAGCTGCCGGGTGGGCCGCGCGTGGTCGCCGATCGCGGAGATGTTCTGGTTGCCGAACCGGTCGACCTGGTTCGCGCCCATCACGACGTGCCGGCGCCCGTGCGCCACGACGTCGAACACCTTCCGGTACGGCAGCCAGCCCTCCACAGTGGACTCCGGGGTGAGCAGGAACGCCTCGCCGTCGGACAGCAGCAGGTCCGGTTCGGTGGTGAGACGGGCCAGCTTCGCGCCCAGCGACGGGATGAGTCCCATCGGACTGGCGAGCGTCTCCCCGGCGCCCGCGAACAGGTCGGCGCACGCGGTCACGCAGATCTCGGCCCTGGTGACGTCGCTCATGCCGGCAGCCTCCCCTCAGCGGCGGCCTCGGCGTACTCGCGCTGCTTGGCCTCGTCGCGCGGGTAGTCGGGCACGCAGCTCGTGAAGCCCGCTCCACCCGGTGCCTCGATGACGCCGTCGACCATCATCCGGTTGAGCAGCAGGGTTTGTGGCGGTCCTTCGAACCGGTCCACGATCCGCTCGCACGAGACGTACCTGCGGTCCGCGGCCAGGCAGAACAGGTCGTCGAAGTACGGATCGGGGCCGAGGTACTGGGCGTTGCCGTGCTTGTCCGCACGGTTGAGGTGCACGAGCGCCACGTCGAGTCGCAACGCCGGCATGGCGACCAATTCCTCGCCGTCGTCGTAGGGGGAGCGGACCGTCTTGAGCTCCGGGGCGTACTTCAGCACGTCCGAGCCCAGTCCCGCCCGGATCGGCAGGAACGGCAGGCGGTGCCCGGCGGCCCTGAGCCCGGTCTGGAGCATGCCCTCGTCCAGCTCCAGCACCTCGATCGCACCGGTCTCCCTGGCCCGCTTGAACCACGGGTCGTACGGGATGGTGTCGAGGGAGACGAAGCCGTAGACCAGCTTGCGCACCTTGCCCGCCGCGCACAGCAGCCCGACGTCCGGGCCGCCGTACGTGACAACGGTGAGGTCCCTGACGGCGCTTTGCACGATCGCCTCGACCAGGGCCATCGGTTTGCGCCGCGAGCCCCAGCCGCCGATGCCGACAGTCATCCCGTCCTTGATCTCGCTGACTGCCTCGTCAGCCGTCATTCGCTTGTCGCGCATGGTTTCCGTCCAGGAAGGCCTGCCGGGCGTGGTCCGACACACCGGTGAGGTTCAGCTCGAAGGTGAAGCCCTGCTCGAAGCGGTAGCTCGTGTGCACGCGCTGCGGGTCGATGCCGTTGATCGCCTCCTTGGCCGCGCGGATGACCGTCGGGTCCTTCCTGGCGATCTCCTCGGCGATCTCCCGTGCCGCGGCGTCGAGCTTGTCGCGCGGGGTGATCTCGACGACGCTGCCGTGGTGGTGCAGGGTCTGCGCGCTGACGTTGCGGGCCGTGTAGTACAGCGTGCGCATCAGGTGCTGCGGGACGAGCCTGGCCAGGTGCGTCGCCGCGCCGAGCGCGCCGCGGTCGACCTCGGGCAGCCCGAACGTGGCGTCGTCGGACGCGACGATGACGTCCGCGTTGCCGACCAGTCCGACACCGCCGCCGAGGCAGAACCCGTTGACGGCGGCGATGACCGGCACCTCGCAGTCGTACACGGCCGCGAAAGCCTTGGCACAGCCCCGGTTCGCCGCGATGAGCGCCTCGTGGCCGGGGGTGCGCTGCATCTCCTTGAGGTCGACGCCCGCGCAGAAGCCGCGGTTCTCCGCCCTGAGGATCACGACCCGCGTCTCCCGGTCCTCGCCCGCGCGGGTGATCGTCCTGGCCAGCTCGAACCACCCGTGCGAGGGGATGGCGTTGACCGGTGGGTAGTCGATCGTGACCTCGACGATGCCGTTTTCGGTGTGGCTGCTGGAGATTCCCATCGCGCCGCCTTCCGAACCAAGCGATTGCTTGGTAATTTAGCAGCGCCGGAGCGACCGGGGTAGGTGCATCGTGGAACTGTCCCTCGACGGAAGCGTCGTCCTGGTGACGGGTGGCGTGCGCGGTGTCGGGCTCGGGATCACGCGTGCGTTCCTGTCCGCGGGTGCGACGGTGGTGACCTGTGCCCGGCGTGCTGCCGAGGTGCCCGGCGCGTCGTTCGTGGAGTGCGACGTCCGGGACGCCGCGCAGGTTTCGGCGCTGGTGTCTGCTGTCGTCGATCGGTTCGGACGGCTGGACGTCGTGGTCAACAACGCGGGTGGCGCGCCGTTCGCGTTGGCGGACAGGGCTTCGCCGCGGTTCCACCAGAAGGTCGTGGAGCTGAACCTGCTGGCACCGTTGCTCGTCTCGCAGGCCGCGTACGCCGTGATGAAGGACGCCGGTGGTTCGATCGTGATGGTCAGCAGCGTGTCCGGCCGTCGTCCGTCACCCGGTACCGCTGCCTACGGCGCCGCGAAGGCCGGGCTGGACAACCTGACCGCGTCCCTGGCCGTCGAGTGGGCGCCTCGGGTGCGGGTCAACGCCTTGGCGGTCGGCATGGTGCGGACGGAGCGGTCGCATCTGCACTACGGGTCCGAGCAAGGCATCGAGGCCGTCGCCCGCACCGTGCCGCTGGGCCGGCTCGCCACGCCGGACGAGGTCGGCGCGTGCGCGGTGTTCCTGGCTTCTCCGCTGGCTTCCTACGTGACCGGGTCGACTCTGGTCGTGCACGGCGGGGGAGAGCGGCCCGCGTTCCTCGCCGCTGCTGACACCGATGGGGGTTCGTCATGACGTTGCTGGAGGATCGGGTTGTCATCGTCACCGGGGCCGGACGTGGCATCGGGCGCGCGCACGCTCTGGCTTTCGCCGCCGCTGGAGCGCGGGTGGTGGTGAACGACCTGTCCGAAGGGCCCGCTTCCGAGGTGGCCGCGCTGATCGGGCCGCGCGCCGTGGTGAACACCGACGACGTGGGGACGTGGACCGGTGCCGCGCGGGTGGTCGAGGCCGCGGTGACGGCGTTCGGCGGGCTCGACGTGCTGGTGAACAACGCCGGGATCGTGCGCGACCGGATGATCGTGAGCTGCGGCGAGGACGAGTGGGACGAGGTCGTGCGCGTGCACCTCAAGGGCCACTTCGCACCGCTGCACCACGCCGCGGCGTACTGGCGCGGTGTGCACAAGGCGGGTGGCGCGGTGTCGGGCCGGGTGATCAACACGTCGTCGGGCGCCGGGCTGTTCGGCAGCGTCGGCCAGGCGAACTACTCGGCGGCCAAGGCGGGGATCGCGGCCATGACCCTGGTGGCGGCCGCCGAGCTGGCGCGGTACGGGGTGACGGTCAACGCGATCGCGCCCGCCGCCCGGACCCGGATGACCGAGGCGACGTTCGCGGAGACGATGGCGGCGCCGGACGACGGGTTCGACGCGATGGCACCCGAGAACATCTCGCCGCTGGTGGTGTGGCTGGGGTCCGCGGACGCCGCGGACGTGACCGGGCAGGTGTTCGAGGTCGACGGCGGGCGGGTGTGCCTCGTGGAGGGATGGCGGCGGGGGCGGGAGATCGACAAGGGTGCTCGGTGGGAGCCGGCGGAGCTGGGGCCGGTGGTCCGCGAACTGGTCGCGGACCACCACCCGGTGCCGGTCTACGGTGCCTAGCGCAGCGTCCACTTCTGGTTGTCGGCGGTGCCGCACGACCACAGGATGATCTTCGTGCCGTTGGCGGTCGCGGCGTTGGAGGCGTCCAGGCACAGTCCTGATTGGACGCTCCGGACGGTGCCGTCCGAGGCCAGGGTCCACTGCTGGTTGGTCTGCCCGTTGCAGTCCCAGATGACGACGCTCGTGCCGTTGGTCGTGCCCTGGTTGTAGGCGTCGAGGCACTTGCTGCCGCCGTAGATGCTGAGCTGCTTGCTTCCCGTGTACGTCCACTGCTGGTTGGTCTGGCCGTTGCAGTCCCACAGTTGTGCCTGTGTGCCGTTGGCGGTCGCGGAGTTGTTGATGTCCAGACACCGGTTGGACTGCTTGCCCACGATGGCGCCGGTCCGCGTGCCCGGCGCCTCGGTGCCGGTGACGGTGAGCAGCACGGCCTGGCGCGCGGGCACCACGACGGTGTAGCTCGTGGTCTTCGTGCCGAGGTCGGCGCCGTTCCACACGTCCCGCACGGCGGCGGTCGGGGCGAGACCCAGGTCGGCGAACCGAACGGTGATGCTCGCGTCGGAGGTGGTCCGGTTGAGTGCCACGACCGCGCGCTTCCCGCTCGTCGAGAGCGCCTTGCTGTGGACCTGCAGGCCTGTCGCGTCCTCGGCGACCTTGACGCCCTGCCGGCCCGCCGGGTCCTGATCGATCGCGATGACCTCGCGGTTGGTCAGGATCGCCTTCGTCTCGGCGGTCATCTCGGTCAACTTGTTGCCCGTCAGCATCGGCGCGCCCGACACCGCCCACAGGCTCATGTGCGTCCGGTTCTGGGCGGCGTCGAAGCCCGGCATGCCGACGATCATCATGTCGGGGTCGTTGTAGTGGCCGGCGCTCTGCGCCGCCGGGTGCTGGGCGGAGTCGAAGTTGCGCAGCACCCTGTCCATCGACGCGGACTCACCCCAGAAGATGATGTCCTGGCTGGTGCGCCACATCGTGGACATGCCCGGCGCCCAGTCCCACGGGTTGCCGTCGCCCCAGCTGCAGATCGAGAACGCCATCGGGCGGCCGGTCCGGGCCGTGGCGCGGGCGATCGAGTCGCTGATCGCCTGGTACGTGGTCCGCGGGTCGAGTTTCTCTGCGTTGCCACCGCACCAGTCGACCTTGACGAAGTCGAAGCCCCACTGGGAGAACTGGAGGAAGTCCTGGTCGTAGTGGCCTTCGCTGCCGCTGCCGGGCGCGGCGGGCCGGCCGGTGGGGTAGTAGTAGCCGCAGCCGTCGCGGCCCGCGTCGGTGTAGATGCCGGCCTTGAGACCCTTGCTGTGGATGTAGTCGGCGATGGCCTTCATTCCGCCCGGCCACTCGGCGGTGTCGACGGTGATGTTGCCCGCGGCGTCGCGCGTGCCCTGCCACCAGCCCTCGTCGATGTTCACGTACTGGTAGCCGGCGTCCTTGAGGCCACTGGCCACGAGCGCGTCGGTCTGCGCCTTGATGACGTTGAAGTTGATCTGGGCCGCGAAGCTGTTCCACGACGCCCAGCCCATCGGCGGCGTCGTGACCACCTGGTTCGGCGCGGCCTCGACCGCGGGCGCCTGGACGGCCAACGCCGCCGTCAGCACCACCGCCATTGCCGCGACAACGCGTTGTACCGCTGTGCGCATCCGTCGTCCTCACTCCGTTGTGCGGGTCGCCTGGCGCCGGCGCGAGCACGGCCCGCACAGAGTGTTAGCGCTAACAATTCGCTTTGTCAACGGCGCCTTCGGTCCGCGCGACTCGCGTGGGGGCTCGCCACGCCGCCGGGCGACACCCGCCGGTCAGATGCGTTCGATGATCGTGCCGCTGGCCATCGCCCCGCCCGCGCACATCGTGATCAGCGCGGTGGTGGCGTCACGGCGTTCCAGCTCGTGCAGAGCCGTCGTGATGAGCCGCGTGCCCGTGCTGCCCACCGGGTGCCCGAGGGCGATCGCGCCGCCGTTGACGTTGACCCGGTCCAGGTTCGGCCGATGCACCGAAGCCCACGACAGCACGACGGACGCGAACGCCTCGTTGACCTCGAACAGGTCGATGTCCGCCATCTTCATGCCGCTGCGTTCGAGCAACCGCGCGGTCGCGTCGACCGGGCCGTCCAGCAGGTAGTACGGGTCGGAACCGACGAGGCACTGCGTGACGATCCGGGCGCGCGGTCGCAACCCGTGCGCCCGCGCGAAGTCCTCGTCCACGACCATCACGGCCGACGCGCCGTCGGAGATCTGGGACGACGTGCCCGCGGTGTGGACGCCGTCGGGCAGCACCGGCTTCAACGCCGCCAGCGCTTCGAGCGACGTCTCCCGCAGGCCCTGGTCGGTCTCCACCAGCTCCTCGCCCACCTTCACCGGGACGACCTCGGCGGTGAACCGTCCCTCCGCCCAGGCGCGCTGGGCCCGTGCCTGCGACTGGACGCCGAACCGGTCCACCTCCTCACGGCCGATGCCGCGCCGCTCGGCGATCCGTTCCGCGCCGACGAACTGGTTCGGCTGGTCGATGCTCCACGAGTCGGGGCGGGGCGATCCGGCGTCACCGAGGTTGCTGCGCAGCGGGACGCGGCTCATCGCCTCGACGCCGCACGCGATGCCGCAGGAGATCGCACCAACCGCGATGAGGCCCGCGATGAGGTGGGTGGACTGCTGTGCGGAGCCGCACTGGGCGTCGACCGTCGTGCCGCCGGTGCTGTGCGGCAGGCCCGCGTGCAGCCAGGCGGTTCTGGTGATGTTGTTCGACTGCTCGCCCGCCTGCGTGACGGTGCCGCCGATGGCCTGCTCGACCGCGGCCGGGTCGACGCCGGTCCGGTCGAGCAGACCTCGTTGTGCCGCGCCGAGGAGCTCGGCGGCGTGCAGGCCGGACAACCAGCCGTTGCGCCTGCCGATGGGCGTGCGCACCGCTCCCACGATCACCGGACTGCCCACGCGAGCCTCCTCTGGAAATAGAACACGTTCCTGTGCGGCTCCAGATTGGCGTCCTGGGGGCTTCAACACAAGGCGCAAGCGTGTTTGAATCGGATAGAACGCGTTCCACCTAGGAGGTGCCTGTGGGCAAGCCGCGCATCCCGGAAGGCTTCGACTTCACCGACCCCGACATGTTCGCGAAACGCCTACCCCTGGAGGAGCTCGCGGAGCTGCGGCGCACGGCACCGATCTGGTGGAACCCGAAACCGCTCGGCCAGGGCGGCTTCCCCGACGAGGGCTTCTGGGTGGTGACCAAGCACCACGACGTCAAGGAGGTCTCGCGCAACAGCGAGGTCTTCTCCACCCGTGAGAACACGGCGATCATTCGGTTCAAGGACGACATGCCGCGCGACAACATCGAGATGCAGCGGCTGCTCCTGCTGAACATGGACCCGCCCACGCACACCAAGCAGCGCGGCATCATCTCCCGCGGGTTCACGCCCAAGGCGATCAACGCGCTGAAGGACGCGCTGCACCGGCGCGCCGAGCAGATCGTGGCGGAGGCGCTCGCCAAGGGCAGCGGCGACTTCGTGTCCGACGTGGCGTGCGAGCTGCCGCTGCAGGCGATCGCGGAGCTCATCGGCATCCCGCAGGAGGACCGCCGCAAGATCTTCGACTGGTCCAACCAGATGATCGCCTACGACGACCCGGAGTTCGAGGTCGAACCGCTCGCCGCCGCCACCGAGCTGCTCGGCTACTCGTGGACGATGGCCGAGGACCGCCGCAAGTGCCCGCGCGAGGACATCGTCACCAAGCTCGTCCAGGCCGATGTGGACGGCGCGGGACTCGCGTCGGAGGAGTTCGGCTTCTTCGTGCTGCTGCTCGCCGTCGCCGGCAACGAGACCACCCGCAACGCGATCACGCACGGCATGAAGGCGTTCTTCGACCACCCCGACCAGTGGGAGCTGTTCAAGTCCGAACGCCCGGCGACGGCCGCCGACGAGATCGTCCGGTACGCCACACCCGTCGTCGTCTTCCAGCGCACCGCGATGATGGACACCGAGCTGAGCGGTGTCGAGATCAAGCAGGGACAACGGGTCGGGCTCTTCTACTCGTCCGCCAACTTCGACGAGGAGGTGTTCGAGAGCCCGGAGAAGTTCGACATCACCCGGGATCCCAACCCCCACCTCGGATTCGGCGGCAGTGGCGCGCACTTCTGCATCGGCGCGAACCTCGCCCGCCTGGAGATCGACCTGATCTTCAACGCGATCGCCGACGCCATGCCGGACATCCGTCAGGTGGAGGAACCGCGGCGGCTGCGGTCCGGGTGGCTGAACGGGATCAAGGAGTTCCGGGTCCAGTACGCGTGAGGTCGTCGAGCTGACGCCGCATTCGGGCGGCGTCCTCGTCGCGTCTCTGTTCCCGGTACAGCTCCAGCGCCTCCTCCCACACCTCGCGGGCCTGGTCGTGTTCGCCCAGGGCGGCGTGCGAATGGCCGAGGTTGTCGAGGGTGTTCGCGACCTGGTACGCGTCACCGTGCTCGCGGGACAGGACGAGGGCCTCGCGGTAGTGCTCGGCGGCCTGGCGGTGGTCGCCGGTGCGGTGGGCGATGAACCCCAGGCTGTCCAGGGTGGCCGCCTCGGCGGTGGGGCTGTGGTGCCGCCGGTGCAGGGACAGGGCGGCCAGGCAGTGGTCGCGGGCGTTGTCGAAGTCGCCGAGGCACGCGGCGAGCCAGCCCACTGCGTTGAGCGCGAGAGCTTCCCACACCGGGTGGTCGAGGGTGCGGCAGAGGGCGAGGGCCTGCCGGCCGTGCTCCAGTGCCCGCCTGTGGTCACCCCGCAACTGCCACGCCTGCATGACCGTCAGGTGTGTGTGCATTTGGTCGGTGGGGGAACGGCACACCGCCAGGGCGAGGGCCTCGTTCAGGTGGCCGGTGGCCTCCTCGTGCAGGCCGAGCAAGGAGTACACGGTGCCGAGCAACCGGTGGGCGTGCAACCGGAAGGTGGACTCCGGCAGGTGCGCCGCGGCGTCCAGCCCGGCCTGCCACGAGGCGAGCGCGTCGCGCAGGAGCCCTCGCCAGTGCTGAAAAGTGCCCAGCGCCCAGGCGAAATGCCAAACGACGCGGTGGTGACCCAGCTCGGCGGCGACGCGTTGGGTGGCCAGCAGGGTGACGTACTCCGCCTCCAGCCAAGCCGCCGCGGCCGCCGCGTCGGACAGCGGGTGCGGGTGGACGCCGGGTGCGGGCGGATCGACCTTCATGACCTGGCGGTGGGGGTTCAGGAGGCGGTCGGCGGCGATGGTGGTGTGCAGGTGGAAGTCCATCACCCGCACGAGGGCCGCCTCCCGCACGTCCTCGGGCAGATCTTGGGCGGCGGCGTACGCGCGGGTCAGGTCGTGCATGGTGTACCGGTCGTCCGGCCGCCGTTCGAGCAACGACGCCTCTTCCAACACCGACAACGCCTTGCGAGCCCCAGCCGGTGACAGACCGGTGAGGGCGGCCACGGCGGGCAGGGTCGTGTCGGTGCCGGGAGCGATGCCCAGCAACGCGAACACGGTGCGTTGTTCGTCGGTGAGCCGCCGCAGTGACCACGACAGCACGGCGGGCAGGCTGGCGGCCGGATCGGTGTCATGGCTGAGCATGTCCAGCTCCAGCTCGCGCAACTCGGCGGCCACCTCGGCCAGGGAGCGGCCGGCGGCGTGACGGGCGGTGATCGCCAGGGCGAGCGGGTAACCCCCGCACAGGTCGATCAGCTCGTCGACGGCGCCGGGCTCGGCGGCGAGGCGATCGGCGCCCAGGCGTGCGGTCAGCAGGTCGCGAGCGTCGGTGCGGGCCAGGACGTCCAGCCGCAGTTGACCGGCACCGTGCCGGTCGACCAGGGAGGCGAGCACGCCGCGGCCGGTGATCAGCACCGTGCAGTTCGGGCCACCCGGCAGCAGCGGCGTCACCTGGTCGGCGGTGGCGGCGTTGTCGAGCACGACCAGCATCCGCCGATCGGCGGTCAGGCTGCGGTACAGCGCGGCTCTGGCGTCCAGCTCGGCGGGGACGCGGTTCGGGGCCACGCCCAGCGCGGTGAGGAAACCGAGGAGCGCCGTGTCGGGCGCGACGGGTTGTTCGGTGGGGCTGAACCCACGCAGGTCGGTGAACAGCTGCCCGTCGGGGAACCGCTCGGTGTTGCGGTGCGCCCACGCCAACGCCAGCCAGGTCTTGCCGATGCCACCCGCCCCGCTGATCGCCGAGATCATCACGGTGTTCGCGTCCGCCAGCGCCTTGTCCAGGCTCACCAGCTCGGTGCCGCGGCCGGTGAACCACCGCGGCGGCGCCGGCAGCTGCCGGGGAACCGGTTCTCCGCCGGCCTTCCGCGACGACGGCGTGAGGGCAGGGTCGTCGTCGAGGACCTGCTGATGCAGTTCCCGCAGGGCGGTGCCGGGATCGGTGCCGAGCTCGCCGACCAGCCGCTCGCGCAGCTGCCGGTAGTGAGCGAGGGCGTCGGCGGTGCGTCCGGCGCGGTGCAGGGCGAGCATCAACTGAGCAGCCACGCGTTCGTCCAACGGCCATTGGGCGCTGCGCGTGGTCAGCGCGGCCACGAGGTCGTCCCCGCGACCCAGCCGCAGCTCGACGTCGGCCAGGTCGCACTCGGCGTCCAGGAGTTGCTGGTGCAGCCGGTCGCGTTCGGCCGCCGCCCAGTCGCCCTCGACACCGGTCAGGGCCTCTCCCCGCCACAGCTCCAGCGCCTGCCGCAGCAGCACCGCCGCCCGCCGGTCGTCCGCGGCACGGGCGTCGCGGCACAGGGCGCGGAACCGCAGCAGGTCGACGGCCGACCGCTCGACGTCCAGCGCGTAGCCGCCAGGACGCCGGACGACGGCACCGCCGAGCAGCAGCCGCAGGCGGGACAGGTAGTTCAGCAACGTCGCCCTGGCCCGCAGCGGTGGGTCGTCGCCCCACACCCGGTGCGTCAGCCGTTCCACCGACACCACCTGGCCCGCGTCGACCGCGAGCGCGGCCAGCACGCAGCGCTGCCGTGGCGGTCCGAGGTCGAGCGCGGTGCCGTCGACGAGCACTGCCGTTCCACCAAGGAGGACGAATTCCATCTGCTCGTTTCAGTGGAGGTGACAAGTTCCGCGTTCGGTGATATCAGCTCTGAGCTGCGGATTGTAGGAAACCGCTGAGGATTCACGGAAACGGTGGCACACACTGGAGGCACACCGGAGGGGCGATCAGGGATGACGACGGACCCGGGCTGGCACGCACAGGGGGTCGTGCCAGCCCGGGGAACGTATGTTCGATAGCCTGACCGGGTGGCGCTCGTGATCCAGGCGTACCGGTTCGCCTTGAGCCCTTCTCGTGGTCAGGAGGAGGCGTTGCGGTCGCACTGTGGCGGCCAGCGGCGGGCCTTCAACTGGGGTCTGGCTCGGGTGAAGGCGAATCTGGCACAGCGGGATGCGGAACGCTCCTACGGCTTGGCCGAGGATCAGCTCACGCCGCCGGTGTCGTGGTCGGCCTACCGCCTGCGCAAGGACTGGAACCAGGCCAAGGACACGGTCGCGCCGTGGTGGGCGGAGAACTCGAAGGAGGCGTACTCCTCCGGTCTGGCCAACTTGGCCACCGCGCTGGGCAACTGGGCCGGTTCCAGGAGCGGGAGGCGGCGCGGCCCCCAGGTTCGATTCCCCCGGTTCAAGGGCAAGCGGTCGGGGTTGTCGTGCCGGTTCACCACCGGCGCGTTCGGCCTCGCCGACGACCGGCGGCACGTGACGCTGCCCCGTATCGGCCTGGTCCGCACACACGAGTCGACCCGCAAGCTGGCCCGGCACGTCGAGCACGGCACCGCTCGCATCCGCTCGGCGACAGTGTCCTTGCGGGCAGGCCGGTGGTTCGTGTCGTTCTCGGTGGAGATCACCCGCACCGACCCCGCGCCCGCACGGCCGGAGAGTGTGGTGGGGGTCGACCTGGGGGTGACGTCGCTGGCGGTGCTGTCGACCGGGGAGACGGTCCGGAATCCGCGGTACCTGGAGGCCGTACTGCGGGAGCTGCGCCGCCTGCAGCGCCAGGCCGCTCGCCGTATCGGCCCGGACCGCCGTACCCGCCGCGTTCCGTCGAACCGGTGGCGCAGGACCCAGGCCCGCATCACTCGCCTGCACGCTGCCGTCGCGAACGCCCGCCGGGACGGGCTGCACAAGCTCACCACCCAGCTCATGCGTACTCACGGGACAGTGGTGATCGAGGATCTGAACGTGTCAGGCATGATCCGTAACCGGCGGCTGGCGCGGCATGTCGCCGGTGTCGGCATGACCGAGCTGCGCCGTCAGATCGAGTATAAAGCCCGGTGGGCTGACGTGCGCGTACATGTCGCTGATTGCTGGTATCCCAGCTCCAAGACGTGTTCGGGCTGTGGTGTGGTGAAAGCCAAGCTGCGCCTGTCCGAACGCGCCTACCGCTGCGAGGCGTGTGGTCTGGTCCTGGACCGGGATCTCAACGCCGCGCGTAACCTCGCTGCGCTCGTGCACAGCGAGACGTCCTCCCCGAGTTGCGGGGCGACGGTAAACGAGCCCGCTGGAAACCCAGGTAAGACCCGCACCACGCGGGCAATGGGTACCGCCACGGGAAGACCCGCACCCTGTGCGGGCCAACGCCGACACCGCAAGGTGCCGGCTGCCTGAACACAGCGGACTCACGTTCACTCACACCTCAGGCAACGGTGGTGCCAGTCCGTCAGCCGACCCGGCGGAAGGTGGCCATCGCGCGTTCGGTCTCCCAGAACGCGCGCATCGACCTGATCAACCCGTCCTCGCCGACGTGGTAGACGAACACGCCCTCGGTGTCGACGCGGGCGCCACCGGGCAGGAACGCGGTGATCACACCGACGTTCGCGCACTCGGAACCCGCCGCGAACGAGTCGTGCATCGCGAACTCGAACCGTTCCACGCGCGCGATCGCGAGGTCCCAGAACGCCGCGATCGCCTCCTTGCCGTGATGCCCCTTGCCCTCGGCGTCGAACATCGACGGGCCCACCGGGTCCTCGACCACGGCGTCCTCGGCGAACAACGCCAGCCACTCGTCCTTGGCACCGCGCGTCACGGCGTCCATCGAGCGCCACGAGGCCACGCGGGCGGGGGTTTCGGTGCGGGAGGCGTTCCAGGTCACGGCGGTCAAGCGAGCTCTCCGATCACCTCGTCGGCGAAGCGCCGAAGCCCGCCCTTCTTGGCCTGCAGCCCACCGTCGAACCCGACGCCGTAGAACAGCCACGGCACCACGATCACGTCCGTCACGCCGATCTCGGCGAGCTGCCGGTAGCCGTCGAGCCCGAACCGGTCGACGCACACGGCCTGGATCTCGAACGGCCGCTCGAACGCCCCCAGGTCCTCCAGCTGCGCGATCACCGACTTCAGGTCCGCGAACTTGATCATCGCGGACGTCCAGCCGTCACCGGCGCGCGCCGCGCGCTTCAGCGCGGCGGGGGAGTGGCCGCCGACGTAGAACGGCACCGGCTCGGTCGGCGCCGGCGACATCTGCAGCCGGTCGAAGTCGAAGTACTCGCCGTGGTACTCCACCATCCCGCCGCCGAGCACGAGCTTCAGCACGTCGATCATCTCGTCGACGCGCGGGCCGCGGTTGCGGTACGGCGCGCCGCACCACTCGAACTCCTCCGGCGACCACCCCAGCCCGACGCCGAGCCCGAAGCGGTTGCCGGTCAGGTGCGCGACCGAACCGACCTGACGTGCCAGCAGCAACGGGTTGCGGGAGCCCAGTTTCAGCACCTGGGTGTAGAAGTGGATCCGTGATGTCACGGCGCCCATCGCGGCGGCGGCGACGAACGGATCGACCCACGGGGTGTCCGCGTTCCACATGCGGGAGCCGTCGGGCGTGTAGGGGTAGTCGGCGGACACCTTCTCCGAGAAGAACAACGAGTCGGGCAGCGCGATCGACGTGTACCCGCACTCCTCGGCGGTTTTCGCGAGCTCGGTCAGCTGGTCGAGCGGGCTCATCGCGATGCCGACGGTGAACTTCATGGCCTCTCCGATCCGACGACCCACATGGCGAAGAACTGCGACCCACCGCCGTACGCGTGTCCCAGCGCGACCCGCGCGCCGTCCACCTGGTGCTCGCCGGCGGTGCCCATGACCTGCATGGCGGCCTCGGCGAACCGCAGCAGCCCGGACGCGCCGATCGGGTTGGACGACAGCACGCCACCGCTCGGGTTCACCGGCAGCCGTCCGCCGATCTCGGTCTCGCCCGCCTCGGTGAGCTTCCAGCCCTGCCCGACGTCGGTGAAGCCGAGGTTCTCCAGCCACATCGGCTCGAACCAGGAGAACGGGACGTAGATCTCGGCGGCGTCCACTTCGGACAGCGGATCGGTGATCCCCGCCTGCCGCCACAACGCCCGTGCCGCATCCCGGCCGGCCTGCGGGTTGACCTGGTCGCGTCCGGCGAACGTGGTGGGCTCGGTGCGCATCGCGGTCGCCCGGATCCAGGCGGCGCTGCCCGACGTGGGCTCGGCCGAGATCACGACCGCGCACGCGCCGTCTGACGACGGACACGTTTCGTCGTACCGGATCGGGTCCCACAGCATGGTGGACGCGCGCACCGACTCGACGGTGATGTCCGGTTGCTTCAAGTGCGCGTACGGGTTCAACGCGCCGTTGCGCCGGTCCTTGGCCGCGACCATCGCGCCCACGTGCTCGGGGGCGCCCGCGCGGCGGATGTAGGCCCGGACGTGCGGCGCGAAGTAGCCGCCCGCCCCGGCGTGCACCGGCATGGTGAACGGTGTCGGCACGGACAGCGCCCACATCGCGTTGGACTCGGACTGCTTCTCGAACGCCACCGCCAGCACGCGGTCGTGCACGCCGGACTGGACGAGCGACGCGGCGACGTTGCCGGTGCTGCCGCCGACCGAACCCGCGGTGTGCACGCGCAGCAACGGTTTCCCGACGGCGCCCAGTGCGTCCGCCAGGAACAGCTCGGGCATCATGACGCCCTCGAACAGGTCCGGTGCCTTGCCGAGGACCACGGCGTCGATGTCCGGCCAGTCCACGCCCGCGTCGGCCATCGCGCGGTCGATGGCCTCGCGGCACAGACCGGCCATGGAGACGTCGAGGCGTTTCGCGGCGTGGTGCGTCTGGCCGGTGCCGACGACGGCTGCTGGTCGCATCAGTCTCGCCCTTCCATCACGCACACCAGGTTCTGCTGCAGCAGCGGCCCGCTCGTGGCGTGCCCCAGCACCTTCGACGCCGACCCGTCGTGCACCCGCCGCGCGGCCTCGCCGATCCGCGCCAGCCCGGCCGCGAACATCGGGTTGCCCGCGAGCACCCCGCCGGACGGGTTCACCAGCACGTCGTCGCCGAGCCCGAGCGCCTGGCGCAGCAGGATCTCCTGATGGCTGAACGGCGCGTGCAGCTCGGCCACCTCGACGCCCTCGGCCCCGGCGGCCTTGCCCGCGGCCACGGTCGACGGCGAAGTGGTCAGGTCGCGGGTGCCGAACGACGGTGAGTCCACCCGGTGCGCGAACCCGGTGATCCACGCCGGCCGTTCGCACAGCTCCCGCGCCCGGTCACCCGCGGCCAGCACGATCGTCGCCGCGCCGTCGGTGATGGGCGCGCAGTCGTGCCGCCGCAACGGATCCGCCAGGTAGTCGGACGCGAGCAGGTCGTCGACGTCGAACGAACCGGACAGCTGCGCCAAGGGGTTCGACATGGCCGCGGCACGACTCCGCACGGCGACGGAAGCCATCTCCCGTTCGTCCCAGAGCCCGGACTCGATGCCCATCCGCGCCTGAATTCCGGCCAGGCCGACGGAATCCGGCCACAGCGGGGTCACGACGTACGGATCGAGCTGCATGGCCAGCACCCGCCGCAGCTGACCGGCCGACGACTTGCCGAAGCCGTAGACCAGCGCCGTGTCGACCTCACCGCACAGCAGCTTCACCCACGCCTCGTACAACGCCCAGGCCGCGTCCATCTCGACGTGCGACTCCATGATCGGTGGGAAGGCACCGATCGCGTCGACCGCGGAGACGAACGAGAACGCGCGGCCCGCCAGGTAGTCGGAGGAGCCCGAGCACCAGAACCCGATGTCGGACTTGGTGAGGCCGAGCGAGCCGAGCACCTCGTGGAAGATCGGCACCAGCATCTCGACACCGTTGGTGGTGCCGTCGGTCTCGCGCACGCAGGGCGTCTGCGCGAAACCGACTACCGCGACGTCACGCATGCGAGCCTCACAGGTGCTGGGAGTAGGAGTCGAACGGCGCGTCCGGCTCGCCGGAGGGCTGGAAGTGGTCGATGTTCTGCATCGTCGGGCCCCATTCCTCCCGCGGCTTCCACACCGCCTCGACGCGCATGCCCATCCGCACGTCCTCGGGAGCGACGCCGAGCAGCAGGTGCAGGAACGCGATGTCCGCGCCGTCCAGCAGCACGTAGGCCGAGACGTACGGCGGCGGGATGCGCTGGCCCAGGAACGGCACGTTGACCACGCAGAACGTCGTGACGGTGCCGCGGTCGGGCAGCTCGACCTGGTCGGTGGTCGGTACGCCGTCGGTGGGGCAGGCCGGGCGCGGCGGGAAGTAGACCTTCGAGCACGCCGGGCAGCGCTGCGCGATCAGCCGCCCTTCCATCAGGCCGCGCAGGAACGGGTCCTCGGTCGGCGACGCGGAATGCGTGTAGTGCAGGTGCACCGGCGTCGTCACCATCGTGACCTCGTCGGCCTCGACCGGGTCGTCGGCAGGTTCGTCGGACAGTTCGAAGCACTCGATGTCGGTGATCGCGCCGACGCGTTCGTCACGCCAGCGCACCCGCACGCGCGCACCGGTCGACATCCGGTCGGGCGAGCCCGCGTCCACGGCGTGCAGCAGCGAGGTGTCGGCGCCGTCGAGCTGGATCAGCGCCCACGCGAACGGGCGGTCCAACGGCTGGCCTTCCAGGGGCTCGGGGATCCACGACCACCCGCGCACCACACCGGTCGACGCCACGTCGACGAAGTCCGTCAACCGCTGCGCCGTCACCGGGTCGTACTCCAGCGGCGGCACGTGCACGCGGCCGTCGGAACCGCGGATCCCGGTCACCTTGCGGCGGCGCAGATCCGTGAGGAACCGGCCCAGCGTCGGGCCGAGCGAGCGCGTGTAGTCGAAGCCCACGTCGAGCGGAGCGCTGAGCGGTTTCATCTCGGGTGGCCGAGTCACAGATCAAAGTGAAACAGGTTCTCGAAATGGTGGCAAGATGGGTGCCATGAAGCTCGGTCTGCAGCTCGGGTACTGGGGTGCCGCGCCACCCTCGAACGTCGCCGAACTCGTGGCGGCGGCGGAAGAGTCCGGCTTCGACGCGGTGTTCGCGGCCGAGGCGTGGGGCTCGGACGCCTTCACCCCGTTGGCGTGGTGGGGATCTGCGACGCGACGGGTCCGGCTGGGCACGTCCGTCGTGCAGATGTCGGCCCGCACACCGGCCGCGTGCGCGATGCACGCGCTCACCCTCGACCATCTGTCCGGCGGCCGGTTCGTGCTCGGCCTGGGCGTGTCCGGACCGCAGGTCGTGGAGGGCTGGTACGGCCTGCCGTTCGCCAAACCCCTTGCCAGGACCAGGGAATACGTCTCGATCCTGCGTCAGGTGCTGGCTCGTGAGGCGCCGGTCACCAACGACGGTCCGCACTACCCGTTGCCGTATCGGGGACCGGGTGCGCTCGGGCTGGGCAAGTCGCTCAAGCCCATCACCCACCCGCTGCGCGCCGACCTGCCGATCTGGCTCGGCGCGGAAGGCCCGAAGAACGTCGCGCTGACCTCGGAGATCGCCGACGGCTGGCTCGCGATCTACTACGCGCCCAGGCTCGCCGGGATGTACGACGAGTGGCTTGCGGACGGGTTTGCGAAATCAGGCAGGAGCAGGGAGAACTTCGAAGTCGCCGCCACCTGCCAGGTCGTGGTGACGGACGATCCGGTGGGCGTACGGGCCATGCTCAAGCCGTTCGTCGCTTTGTACATCGGCGGAATGGGCGCGCCCGGCATGAACTTCCACGCCGAGGTCTTCACCCGCATGGGATACGGCGAAGTGGTGCAGGACATCGGCCGGTTGTTCCAGTCAGGACGCAAAGACGAGGCGGCACAGGTGGTTCCGGACGAGCTGGTCGCCGAGATCACCATCGTCGGCACGGCCGAGCACGTGCGCGACGAGGTGCGGCGGTGGGAGAAGGCGGGCGTCACCATGCTGCTCGTCGGCTGCCGCGACGTTGCCTCGATCAAGGCCGTCGCGGAGGCTTGTCAGTAGGTGAAACGCGTTCTACTTTGAGCGGGTGGTCACTGGACTCTGGAACATCGCCGCCGACCGCCCGGACCTGATCGCGCTGGTCGATCCGAGCGGTCGCGAGATCACCTACTCCGAGCTGGCGGCGGAGGCGGACAGGTACGGGCGCGGGTTCCAGGCACTGGGGCTGGCACCCGGCGACAGCATCGTGCTGATGCTGCCCAACAGCGCCGAACTGGTGGCGGTGTACTTCGCCGCCTACCAGACCGGTCTCTACGTCGTGATGGCCAACTGGCACCTGACCGGCACCGAGGTCGCGTACCTCGTGC
>Ga0070710_10000215_pt1 | contig 27009 bp, 21 predicted proteins | sample LARL52metaG_FD_65454 | JGI IMG/M metagenome (GOLD analysis project Ga0070710, IMG submission 65454) | Corn, switchgrass and miscanthus rhizosphere microbial communities from Kellogg Biological Station, Michigan, USA - LAR L5-2 metaG | ecosystem: Host-associated > Plants > Roots > Rhizosphere ...
CGGCGGCTGGCCCGGCTGGTGCGGCGGCAGCTGAGGCGTCTGCGGTGAGGGCTGCGCGAGGTCGAGGCCTTCGCAGGGCGGGCCCCACAGCCCGACGTTGGCGGCGGCGGCCTCGCTCTCGGCGGCCATGAGCGGGCCGCCGTCGACGCCCTGCGACCGCAGGATCCCGCGCTGCACGGCCAGCAACGCGTAGTCGGTGCCGTCCTCCAGCACCAGGTTCACCTCGCCGGACAGGAACGTGGTGATCCGGACGGTGCTCGCGAGCAGGGTGGTGCGGGCGAAGTCCAGCGCGCTCGCCTCCCAGCAGGTGGCCGGTGGTGCCAGCTGGGCGACGCGCACCTTGGAGCCGTCGGCGAGTTCGACCGTGCGGGCGTCGATGACATCCCGCACGAACTGCAGCACGCCCTGGGCCGGCCCCTCCTGGTTGAGCAGCGAGGGCGGTTTCCAGGGCGTGCGTGTGGTCGGCGCGGGTGCCGGCGGTTGTGCCGTGCACGCTCCGGTGAGCAGGACCAAGACCACGAGCAAGTTCTTGCGCGCCACCACTACCCCTATTGTCGTTTAAACATCAACCACACTAGAGGTCGGTCATTGGGATTCAATCGACCGTTCGGAGTGGACTATTTGCTCGGAACGGCGGACCAGCGCTGGTTGAGGCCGGAAGTGGCTTGGTACAAACCGATCTTGGCTCCGTCCTCACGCGACTCGCCGTTCACGTCGAGCAGGGTTCCCGTTTGCGCGTTGACGAACGTCCACGTGCCGTCGCCGGTCGAGGACAGCACCCAGCGCGCGGCCGGGCTGTCGGCGGACGTCAGCACCGCGTCCCCGGACACCGCGGCGATGCGCTGGCCGGTCGAGGCGTTGACCACGGTGAACTGCGCACGGCTGTCGTAACCGCCGCTGCGACGCTCCACTCGCCACACCTGGTCCGCCGCGTTCGGGTCGGTGGTGCGCTGCACGAGCGAAGTGCCCGACGGCGCCAGGGACTTGCCGCTCTGCACACCGGTGAGCCGGTACGTGCCGCCCAGCGCGGACGCGCGGTTCACGCCGCTGACCCCGGAGACCTCGAACGTGGTGACCGACCGCGCGGGCACCGACAGCGTCGCCTTGCGGTCCTTCACCCGCACCGCCGCGCCCTTCACCAGCGCGCCCTGCTCGTCGGTGACGATCGGCCGCACGGTGGCGTTCGGACGGACCGAGCCGAACCCGGACAGGTCCAGCGTCACGGACTGCGCCTGCGTCGACTTGTTCAGGTGCACCAACGACTTCAGCTCGGTGTTGCGCACCGCGGCCACGTCGGTCGTGGTGTTGACCTTCACCAGGCGGTCGCCGGGCTTGACGTAGTGGGTGAAGTTGCGCAGCGTGTGGAACTTCGTGTTGACGCGCGCCGGGCAGGTCGCGAGCGTGTCGTTCGCACCGCAGTTGAACGGGATCTGGACCACGCCCCAGTTCATGCCCTTCTCCGACTCGCCGCCGGGCGTCATGTTGTTGTAGTCCTCGACGGCCTGCCACAGCAGCCACGCCCGCGGTTCGAGCTCGCGCAGGTCGTCGATCACCCGCTCCGCGATGCCGAGACCGGGATCCATGCTGGTGAACGACTGGCCGGCGCCCCAGTGGCCGTCGACCTCGCTCATCCACAACGGCTTGCCCGCGCTCTTGGCGATGTCACGAGCCGTCGTGCGGCGGTCCGTGCCGTAGGTGTGGACGTTCAGCTGACCGAGCTTCTCCCGGGCCGACGGCGAGTAGCCCGCCCAGTCGCTGGCGAACGTGCCGGGGTTGGTCTCGTCCGGAGCCGACACGGTGGCCTTCAAGTGCTTGGCGCGCAACGCGTCCGCCATCGCGGGCACGACCTTCGACTGCAGCGCCGGCCCCATGTGGGCACCTTCCTGGCGTCCGCCCGTCGGGTTGCCGTCCGGGCCGAGCGTGGTGCGCCAGTACGAGGTGTTGGGCTCGTTGAACGGGTCCACGGTGGCGAACTTGATGCCGTGCGCGCGTTCCAGCTCCGCGGTCGTCTGGGCCAGGTAGGCGGCGAAGTCGCCGATCCGGTCCTCCCGCAGTTGGTCCGCGTTGGCGTCGAAACCACCGGAGACGTACCCGCTCACCGTCTGGAACCACGGCGGCGAGTTGCTGAACGCCTCCCAGCGGGTCACCTGGGACTTGATCCTGTCGACCCACCACCGCTGGCGCGGATCCGCCTCGGCGTCGAAGTAGCGCGGGTCGCCGGGCTTCCACCAGTCGGTGTCCGTGCGCTTGGTCCCGGAAGGCGCTTTCCACCAACCGGGGATCGCGGCTCCCGCACGCAGGTACTGCGGGACGTCCGGCGCGTTGCCGCCACCGATGTTGTAACGGGCGATGTTGAGGTTGAGTCCGTCCTCACCGAACAGCAGCTCCGCCAACTGGTTGCGGATCTCGTCCGGGTAACCGCCGGTGGCGTTCGCGAACCACACCAGGCTCGTGCCCCAGCCCTGGAACGGCTCTTGCTGGTAGGTCGGATCCGGCTTCACCGTGACCGATTCGACCGCGGCTGAGGCAGGGGCCGCGGTCGTGAGGGTGATCGCCGAAGCGGCTAGCAGGGCAAGAAGTCTCATCGGTTCTCCGTTGAACGCGCAATGTTCGCGCTAACATCTACAGAGGACCGCATACTGCGTCAAGGTCCTGCCGGACGGTGGCGCGCCCGCCCGGCAGGTCCTCTCCCGAACCGCTCGCCCCCGAGGAGACGGGCCCGGCTCGCACTCGTACCCCGAGGAGGAGTTACTTGAGCGAGCAGGTGGCGAAGCGTTCGAGGCCCTGGGGCTTCGTGCCCACGCGGCCGATGGCGATGGCGATCCGGTCCAGTGCGGACGACCGCTTTCCGGCCAACGGCCCGAGAATCGCGTTCTGCACGAAGTTCGGCCCGCCCTGCCCCTCGGAGGTGCGCAACCTGTTGTTCGCCTCGGCCAGCTGCTTGTCGAGGTTCGCGAGCTCGCGGTCCACCTCGGCCTGCGCCTTGGCCGGCACCTCGCCGATGACCGGCTGGGGGCAGGCGATCGTCTTGCCGGCCGCGTTGTTGCCCGATCCGGCGTTGTTGTTGTTCCCCTTATTGCCGTTATTGTTGCCGTTGTTGCCCTTCGCGGGGGCGGCGGGCACCGCGGGTGCCTTGCCGAGCCCACAGGTCGCGAACCGATCCAGGCCTTGCGGCTTCTCGGCGACGCGACCGATCGCGGTCGCGATTCGGTTCAGCGCCGCGACCCGCTTGTCCTTCAACGGCCCGAGGATCGCGTTCTGGACGAAGTTCGGCCCGCCCTGACCCTCCGAGGTGCGAAGCCGGTTGTTGGCCTCGGCGATCTGCTTGTCCAGGTTGGCCAGTTCGCGCTGCACCTCGGCCTGCGCCTTGGCCGGTACCGCGCCGATGACCGGCTGCGGGCAGGCGATCGACTGGTTCTCCTTGTCCCCACCTGCGGCGAAGGCGGCGGCCGCGGTCGCCGCGGTCAGGGTGGCGGCCACGGCGACTCCGGCAACCAGCAACCGCTTCTTCCGCTTCGGCTGTGCATGCGCACTCGACATGTTCGAAACCTCACGAGTTGGTGGACGTTTTGTGCCGGCACAGCGGGATACGGACAGCAATCGTGAAGGGTTCAAACACTTGTGAGCGTTCACAGCCAATGGCATGCTCTTTGCCTATTCCGCAGTCCGCACCTGCGAAGAACCGGGGAACAGCCATGCCATCGGCAGACAGAGTCGTCCACGAACACCTGCGGCTGCGCGTCCAGGGCGTGAACCTCCAGGTAGCGGCAGTGCACAGGGGCGGTGTGGACGCCCCGATCGTCTTCCTGCACGGCTTCGGCACGAGCAAGGAGGACTACCTCGACATCGCCCAGCGGCACGACTTCGCCGGGCGTCCGTTCCTCGCCTACGACATGCCCGGTGCGGGAGTCACGGACTGCACCGATCCAGCAGCGGTCGACATCCCGTTCCTCGTGCACACCGCACGCGCGGTGCTGGAACGCACGGGCATCGGCAGGTTCCACGTCGTCGCGCATTCGACGGGCGCGCTCGCGGCGCTGCTGCTGGCGCACCAGGAGCCGGGCAGGGTGCTGAGCTTCGTGAACATCAAGGGTGTGCTGGGGCCGGAGGACTGCGTGCTGAGCAGGCAGGCGCTGGCCCAGCCCGATCCCGCCGGGTTCTTCCTCCAGGGCGCCGAACGCACGCGCAACGCGCCCCACTACGGCAGCGGCCTGTACGCGGCGAACCTGCCGCACAAGGTGCGGCGCGGTGCCGTGGCCGGCATGTTCCGCTCGATGGTGGAACTGGCCGACCACGGCAACCTCATGGGGAAGTTCCTGTCACTCCCCTGTCCGCGGATGTACCTCTACGGCGAACAGTGCGCCGGTCTGCCCTACTTGCCCGTGCTGGACGCGAACGGGGTGGAGCTCGCCGAGATCCCGCACAGCGGGCATCTGCCGATGTACTCCAACCCCGTCGCGATGTGGCGTCAGATCGCCGAGTTCCACGCGCGTCAGTTGATTCCCAGCGCCAGGCGGTGGTAGGCCTGGTTCCAGCGCAACCTGTCGGCGAACGACCAGGGCGTCGTGTCGGCGTCGATCAGCACCAGCTCGGTGGCCGCCATCTGCGCGAAGTCGCGCAGCACCTCCGAGCCGACCGCCTGGGTCATCACGGTGTGGTGCGGACCTCCCGCGGTGAGCCAGCACTCCGCTGACGTCGACAGCGACGGCGCGGGCTGCCAGACCGCCCGTGCGACGGGCAGCTTCGGCAGCGGCTCGTCCGGCGCGACGACGGTGACCTCGTTGGCCACCAGGCGGAACCGGTCGCCCATGTCGGCGAGACCGATCACCACGGCGGGGCCGGTAGCCGCGTCGAACACGAGCCGCACGGGGTCCTCGCGGTCGCCGATGCCGAGCGGGTGGATCTCGCACGACGGCTGCGCCTGCGCGATCGTCGGGCACACCTCCAGCATGTGCGCGCCGAGGATCTTCGGCTCACCCGGCCCGAAGTGGTAGGTGTAGTCCTCCATGAACGACGTGCCCCGACCGGTGCCGGCGCCCATGGCCTTGACCGCCGCGAGCAGGGCCGAGGTCTTCCAGTCGCCCTCGCCGCCGAAGCCGTAACCGTCGGCCATCAACCGCTGCACGGCGAGGCCGGGGAGCTGCCGCAGCCCGCCGAGGTCCTGGAAGTTCGTGGTGAACGCGCCGAACCCGCCGTCGTCCAAAAAGGACCGAAGGCCGATCTCGATGCGGGCGGCGTAGCGCAGCGACTCGTGCCGCTCCGCCCCGCGCGCCAGCTCCGGTGCCAGCCGGTAGGCCTCGGCGTAGTCGGCCACGAGCAGGTCGATGTCCGCGTCCGGCACCTCGTCCACGACGGCGACGAGGTCGTTGACGCCGTAGGTGTTCACCGAGACGCCGAACCGCAGCTCGGCCTCGACCTTGTCGCCCTCGGTCACCGCGACGTCGCGCATGTTGTCGCCGAAGCGGGCCAGCCGCAGCGAACGCAGGTGCGCGCGACCGGCGGCGGCACGGGCCCAGCCGTCGATCCGCTGCGCCACCACGGGATCACTCGCGTGGCCGGCGACCGTCTTGCGCGCCACCCCGATCCTGGTCTGCACGTAGGCGAACTCGCGGTCGCCGTGCGCTGCCTGGTTGAGGTTCATGAAGTCCATGTCGATCGTGGACCACGGCAGCGCCTCGTTCAACTGCGTGTGCAGGTGCAGCAGCGGTTTGCGCAGCAGGTCCAGACCGGTGATCCACATCTTCGCCGGGGAGAAGGTGTGCATCCACGCGATCACACCGACGCACGTCGGGTCGTTGTTGGCCTCCTGCATGATCGCGCGGATGGCGGCGGAGTCGGTCAGCACCGGCTTCCACACGATCTCCGCGCTGATCCGTCCCGAGTCGCTCAGCATCCGCTGGATCTGCTGCGACTGCGCGGCGACCTGGTCGAGCGTCTCGGGGCCGTAGAGGTGCTGGCTGCCGGTGAGGAACCAGATCTGGGGCTTGTCCGGCATGTGCTGCTCTCCTTCTGGGCTCACTGGCCGTAGACGTTCTGGTAGCGCTCGTAGAGCCGGTCGACGTCCTGCTGGTCGATCATGTCCGGCTTGCCGAGCTGGTGTGCGAAGTGGACGGTGCGCGCGACGTCCTCGAGCATCACCGCGGCCTTCACCGCGGCGCGTGCCGTGGCGCCGACGGTGAACGGGCCGTGGTTGCGCATCAGCACGGCGGGAGACCTGCTGCCCCGCAACGTTTCCACGATTCCCTTGCCGATCGAGTCGTCGCCGATCAACGCGAACGGCCCAACCGGGATGTCACCGCCGAACTCGTCCGCGATCATCGTCAGCACGCACGGGATGGGCTCACCGCGTGCGGCCCACGCTGTGGCGTAAGGGGAATGCGTGTGCACGACACCGCCGACCTCGGGCATGTGGCGGTACACATACGCGTGCGCGGCCGTGTCGGACGACGGTGCCAGCTCGCCCTCGACCAGGTTGCCGTGCAGGTCGGTGACGACCATCGCTTCCGGCCCCAGGTCGTCGTAGGAGACACCGGACGGCTTGATCACCATCAGGTCCTGGTCCGGCACGCGGGCGGACACGTTGCCCGCGGTCCAGATCACCAGCTCGTAGCGGGTCAGCTCGCGGTGCAGCTCGGCGACCGTGCGGCGCAGTTCTGCCGTGGCGGACATCAGCTCTTCCCCTCCAGGGCGTCGCGGCGGTACTGACGCAGGCGGTGCATGACATCGTTGGCACCGCGGCCGAAGTAGTCGTGCAGCTCCAGGTAGTCGAGGAACAACCGTTCGTAGGCCTCGACGTTCTCCGGCACCGGCGTGAAGACGTCGCGCCGCACCGAACCCATGGCGGCCGCGGCCGCGCGGATGTCGGAGTACGCACCGGCGGCCACCGCCGCGTGCATCGCGGACCCGAGCGCCGGTCCCTGCTCGGAGCCGATCACCGACAGCGGCAGGTTCACCACGTCGGAGTAGATCTGCATGAGCAGCTTGTTCTTCACCAGGCCGCCCGCGATCACCAGCTCCCGCACCGGCACACCGGCGTCGGTGAAGGTGTCGATGATGACCCGCGTGCCGAACGCCGTCGCCTCCAGCAGCGCGCGGTAGACGTCCTCGGCCTTGGTGGCGAGCGTCTGGCCGACGATCACGCCGGACAGCTCGTGGTCGACCAGCACGGACCTGTTGCCGCTGTGCCAGTCCAGCGCGATGAGGCCGTGCTCACCCACCTGCTGCCGCGCCGCCAGTTCGGTCAGCAGCTCGTGCACGGTGATGCCGCGCTCGCTCGCCTGCTCGTGGTAGGCGGGCGGCACCTGGTTGCGCAGGAACCACGCGAAGATGTCGCCGACACCGCTCTGCCCGGCCTCGTAGCCCCACAGGCCCGGCACGATGCCGCCGTCGACCACGCCGCACATGCCCGGCACCTCGCGCAGCACGTCGCCGCTCATCACGTGGCACGTGGAGGTGCCCATGATCGCGACCATCTGGCCGGGCTCGACCGCCCGCGCGGCCGGCGCGGTCACGTGCGCGTCGACGTTGCCGACCGCGACCGCGATGCCCTCCGGCAGACCGGTCCACGCCGCGGCCTGCGCCGTGAGCGACCCGGCGCGGTCACCCAGCGCGGACAGCGGGTGGTCGAGCTTGTCGGCGACGAAGCTCTCGAACGCCGGGTTGAGCTCGGCGAGGAAGTTGTCGCTCGGGTACTGGCCGTCCTGGTGGATGCCCTTGTACCCGGCGGTGCAGGAGTTGCGGGTGTAGGTGCCGCACAGCTGCCAGATGATCCAGTCGGCGGCCTCGACCCAGTGGTCCATCGCCGCGTACACCTCGGGCGCTTCCTCCAGCACCTGCAGGCCCTTGGCGAACTCCCACTCCGAGGAGATGAGCCCGCCGTAGCGCGCGATCCACGGCTCCTTGCGGCGGTGCGCCAGCTCGTTGATCCGGTCGGCCTGCGCCTGGGCCGCGTGGTGGCGCCAGAGCTTCACGTAGGCGTGCGGGTTGTCCGCGAACTCCGGCAGGTCGCACAGCGGCGTCCCGTCGGCCTTCACCGGAACCATCGTGCAGGCGGTGAAGTCCGTCCCGATGCCGATCACCTGGGCAGCGGAGATCCCGGCCGCCTCGATCGCCTGCGGGACGGCGGTGCGCAGGACGTCGAGGTAGTCGGCAGGGACCTGCAGTGCCCACTCCGGCGGCAGCGGCGCGCCGGTCCTGGGCAGAACCTGGTCCACCACACCGTGGCGGTACTCGTGCACCGCGGTGCCGAGCTCCGCACCGTCGCGGACGCGCACGACCACGGCGCGGCCGGACAGCGTGCCGTAGTCGACACCCACCACACACGCGTCGTGGTCGATCGTCATGTCAGTCACCACCTGAGTGTTATCGCTAACAATGGGCGAGTCAAGATGCCACTTTTACATCATGTTTTCCCTGCATACACAAGGAGCATGAACGAACGTGAACGAACGTGAGCGCACGACAAACCGCCCGCGCCGGAAGCCGGCGCGGGCGGCAGGTCTCCCCGGTCGATGAAGGGAACCTTCCTACACCTGAAGTGGAGGAAGGTTCCCTTCATCGACAACGTGTGGGGCGGGGCCTACGAGGGCGGCGCCACGCTCTCGCGCGGCACCAGCACCGGGGCGACCGTCCGGCGCGGCCGGGTGGTCTCCCCGTCGCTGACCTGCTCCAACAGCAGCCCGAGCGTCTCCCGCGCCACCGCCGCGAAATCCGGCCGCACGGTCGTGAGCGGCGGGATGAAGTAGGCGGCCTCCGGGACGTCGTCGAACCCGACCACGCTCACGTCGTGCGGCACCCTGCGGCCCCGCTCGCTGAGCGCCCGCAGCAACCCGAGCGCGAGGTGGTCGTTCGAGCAGAACACGGCCGTCACCTCGGGCATCCGCGCCAGCATCTGCCCGGCCCGGTACCCGGACGCCGCACTCCAGTCAGCCGTCACGACCGGCGGCACCTCGGCGTCCACCGCCTCCAGCGCACGCCGCCAGCCCTGCACGCGGCCGGCCGCGTCGAACCAGTCGGCGGGACCGGACACGTGCCACACCGTCTGGTGGCCCGCCTCCAGCAGGTGCGTGGTGGCGGCGAACGCGCCGGCCGCCTGGTCGACGGTCACCAGCGGCGTCGGGCGGTCCGGGTCGCCGTCCACCGTCACCAGCGGCACACCGGCGGGGACGTCGGCCAGCGCGTCGGCGGCGGACGAGTTGGGCGCGATCACCACGATGCCCGCGACGCGCTGGTCGCGGTGCCGTTCGACGGCGGCGGCGATCGAGTCCCGGTCCAGCACCTTCACCCGGCCCACGCTCACCGCGAACCCGGCCTCCGCCGCCGCCTCCTCGAAGGCGGACAGCAGCGAGGCCGGGCCGTACAGCGTCGAGTTCTGCGCCACCACGCCGATGAGCTGCGTCTTGCCCGTGACCAGGGCGCGGGCCGCGCGGTTGGGACGGTAGTCCAGCTCCTTGATCGCGGCCTGGACCCGCAGCCTGGTCTGCTCGCGAACGTTCGGGTGGTTGTTGAGCACGCGCGAGACCGTCTGGTGCGACACCCCGGCGAGTCGTGCGACGTCGGTCATGGCGGGGTCACGCGTGGTCTTCTGCTCCACGGACGGTCTCCGATCCTTGGTCTAGACCGATGATGTTAGCGATAACACCCGTCGGTCTCGGTACAGCGCACCCATTGTGACCGCTATTCGAGCCGGAACGTCGCACGTCGGCGCGCGTCGCGGTCATTTCCCGGTCGGCCGACGACCAGTCTGCCCCGGTCGTGGATGAGATAAGAATCTGCTCCAACATTCAACGAAATCGCCGAGCCGTCGGCGAGCCCGGGAACCCGGACGAAACTCGCCGCGCGGCCGTAGGCGTCCGTGTCCTCGAACGGGTCGATGCGCAGCGAGTCACCGTCCACACGCACGTACCGGTCCGGGAAGTTGACCGACTGCAGCGCGGTCGTCCCGGCCCCGAGGAAGCCCGGCACGAACCGGAACTGCGTGTCGCCGAGCTCACGGACGTTGCCGTCCACTCGCAACCGGTACTCGTAGTGCCGCACGGACAGCCCGTCCAACGTGGAGAGCCGCACGATCGGCCCGCCCTTGCCGACCGGGACGCCGAACGACGGCGTGCCGTCGGCGTTCCAGTGCAGCCGCTGCACGCGGGTGTGCCGGTTCGGGTCGAACAGCGGGTCGCCGTTGATGTCGCGGTAGTCGCGGGCGTGGTAGACGAGCACGTCCATCGAGCCGACGGTGGTGAACGAGTTGTGTCCCGGCCCGTACTGCGATGTCGGCGCATGAGTCGCGAAGATCGGCTCAGGCGACTTCGTCCACGACCGCGCGTCGAGCAGGTTCGCGTTCTCGTCGGCCGTCAGCAGGCCCATGCAGTAACGCGCGTCCGTGGCGCTCGCGGAGAACGTGACGAACACCCGGCCGTTGCGGACCAGCACCGCCGGGCCCTCGTTCACCCGGAAGCCCTGCACCTCCCACGGCAGCGTGGGCGTCGAGATCCGCACCGGCGCGGTCTTCAGCGCGAGCGGCGAGGCCATCTCGGCGAGGTAGAGGTTGGTGCCGGAACCGACGCTCGGGTCGTTCTGCGCCCACAGGAAGTACCGCTTCCCCCGGTGCGCGAACGTCGTCGAGTCCAGCGTGAACGTGTCCAGGTGCGTCACCATCTGGCCGCGCAGTTCCCAGCCGCTCGCGCGCGGGTCGGCGTTGGACGACTCCAGCACGTAGGTGCGGATGCGGAACGGCTCGTCCTTGTCGCCCGCGGCGAAGTACACGTACCACTTGCCGTCGATGCGGTGCAGCTCCGGCGCCCAGATGTAGCCGCCCATCCGCCCGGACTCCGGCCGGCGCCAGATCGTCCGTTCCCGCGCGGAGGACAGACCGTCCAGCGTGGACGCGCCGCGGATGACGATCCGGTCGTACTCCGGCACGGACCCGGTCAGGTAGTACATGCCGTCGGTCGGCGGCGTGATGAACGGGTCGGCGCGCTGCTCGACGAGCGGGTTGCGGGTGGGCAGCTCGGCGGCGGGTGCCGGAGCCGCCCCGACCGCGGGCGCGGCGGAGACGAGCGCTCCGGTCGCGGCGAGCACGCCACCCGTGCGCAGCAGAGAACGGCGGTCGATCACGAGCGGCTCCTGATCCTGAGGAACGTGACGGAGTTCGGCGGGAAGGTGTGGGTGAACGAGCTGGCCACCCGGATCTGCTCGGCGCGCGCCTTGATCGGCTGGGTGAACTCGGTGTTCACGTCGTCCGGGCGGCCCTCCAGCACGGTCGCGCGGGCCAGCGACGACACCGGCACGCCGAGGTCGACGCGGGTGCGGGCGGCGGTGTCCTGGGCGTTGACGACCTTGACGATCAGCTCGCCGGTGGCGAGGTCGCGGGTGACGACCTGGCGGAACGGCTCGGCGACCCGGTCGGTGAACTCGCCCCACTTCTGCCCGTCGAGGAACAGCGCCACGTGCCGGCCGCGCACCTCGACCCGGACGTCGTAGGTGTGGCCGGTGTCGATCCGGGTGCCGTTGCTCAGCACGGTGTTCTTGCTGCCGCCGACGGCCTTCTCCACCGCGGACTGGGTGTTGTTCCAGCCGCCGAGGTTCCACCAGTAGTAGTTGCCGGTGTCCTGCACGCCGAACGCGACGAGGAACCCCTCGCGTCCGGACTGCTTGGTGGCCTTGAGGTTCAGCGTGTAGTCGTGCCAGTTCTTGTCGCCCGCCGTGACGAGCGTGTCCTCGGCGTTGGCGTCTGACTGCACGTAGGCGCCGTTCACGACGTTCCACGCGCCACGGCCGGACTTCGTCCACTTGGCGTCGGTGCCGGAGAAGTCGTCGCTGAACAACGCCTGGCCGGACGCGCTGGTGACGTTCACGTCGTCGTAGGACGCGGCGGTCGCCCAGGTGGAGAGCCCGATCGCGCCGGTGATCGGGGTCTGGGCGGCCGGTGAGCCGGTGGCGGTGCTCGGCACGACGCGGTCGCCCACGTTGGTCATGAAGAGCTTCTGCATCTCGTAGTTCGCCGAGCCCCACGACGCGTGGTTGTTGAACCAGATCATGTCCGGCTTCCATTGCACGTAGTCCTCGTTGGACAGCAACGGCGCGTAGGAGGCGAGCTTCACGACGTCGGCGTTGCGTTCCAGGCCGGTCATGAACGCGGCTTCGCTCAGGGCGTTGCCGAACTTGTTGTCCTGCGAGGCGTACTCGCCGAGGAACACCTTCGGCCCGTTGCGGTCGTACGAGTCGTAGCGGTCGTTGTTCTCCAGGAACCAGCTCGGGCTGTTGTAGTAGTGCTCGTCGACCATCTTGACGCCGGCCTGCTTGTTCATCTGCCAGAGCCGGTCGAACGTGCCGCCGTTGTCGTCGGGGCCGGAGTTGCCGACGACGGTGACGTCCGGGTACTTGGCGTTGATCGCCTTGCGGAACTCGGAGAAACGGGCGAAGAACTCGTCCGGCAGGTTCTCCTCGTTGCCGACCTCGACGTGGGTGAGCTTGAACGGCTTGGGGTGCCCCATCTCGGCGCGCTTGCGGCCCCACGTGGAGTCGGCCGGGCCGTTGGCGAACTCGATCAGGTCGAGCGTGTCCTGGACGTGCCGTTGCAGCAGCGCGGGGTCGTCCGTGGCGCGGTTCTGGCCGCAGCCCGTGACCAGCGCGGGGACGACGGGCAGCGGCATCGCGCCGATGTCCTCGGAGAACTGGAAGTACTCGAAGTAGCCCAGCCCGTAGGACTGGTTGTAGCCCCAGAAGTTCGAGTTCGTGGCCCGTTGCTCGATCGGCCCGATGGTGTCCTTCCACTGGTACGAACGGCGGCGCTCGTAGCCGGGCGCGTCGTAGCCGTAGTGGCTGCCGGTGTTGACCAGGCAGCCGCCGGGGAACCGGACGAAACCGGGCTTGAGCGCGGCGACCTTCTCAGCGAGGTCGCGGCGCAGGCCGTGCCCCTTGAAGGTGTCGCGCGGCATCAGCGACACCATGTCGAGCCGCAGGGTGCCGGTGCCGCCGCCGGTCACGAGCAGCCTGCCGGTGGTCGTGGACTTCTTCGCGCGGATCGTGCCGCTGTACCTGGCCCAGCCGTCGCCGCGGACCTGGACCTGCACCGGGTCGCCCAGCGGGGTGCCGGCGGGGTCGGTGATCGCGGCGGTGAGCGGCGTGGCGGCCTGGTCGGTGCGCGCCCAGACGGAGAAGTCGTAGCGCTGGCCGTCCCGCACGGCGATGCCCGAGTTGTAGCCCGAGTTGATGACGCCCGCGGGCAGGCCGAGCTTGAGGTAACGGCGGTTTCGCTCGTTCATCCGGCCGTTGTCGTCGACGACGTCTACGGTGCCGCTGTGTGGTGCCCACGCAGTGAGTCCGGTGTAGCTCGCGTTGTCGGCCGGGTCGTACTCGAACGACCGGTTCTGCACGAGCTCGGCGTAGAGACCCCCGTCCGCGGCGCGGTTGATGTCCTCGAAAAAAACGCCGTACATCGTGCGATCGATCGACGCGCCCTGACGGCTGCTGTCGATCTTGATGGCGTAGTCGATCTCGGCGGCCGCGCCGGATCCCGGAACGCCGACCAGCAATGTTGCCGCAACGGCGGACAACAGCAGGTGCAAACGGGGCACTGGATTGCCTCCCCCGGTCCGAAGTGAACGCTAACATAGGGCTGCGAACTCGTTACAAGCAAGGTCTTGACGGGCTGGATGTGAGCGTTCACTGTTGTCCACCTGACAGCCGCGGGCACGCGGTCGGGCTCCGCGACACCGTCGTCAACTCGGAGGAATCCCAGTGTTGAAGAAGATCACCACAGCTGCGACCGTGGTCGTGCTGACCGCGCTCACCGCGTGCGGCTCCGGCGGCTCGGGCAGCTCGAACAACGCCGGTTCCGGCGACGCCATCACGATGGGCTTCGCCCAGGTGGGCGCCGAGAGCGGTTGGCGCACCGCGAACACCAAGTCGATCCAGGACGAGGCCAAGGCGGCCGGGATCGACCTGAAGTTCTCCGACGCGCAGCAGAAGCAGGAGAACCAGATCAAGGCGATCCGCTCCTACATCCAGCAGAAGGTCAAGGTGATCGCGTTCAGCCCGGTCGTCGAGACCGGCTGGGACACCGTCCTGCTGGAGGCCAAGCGCGCGAACATCCCGGTGATCCTCACCGACCGCGCCATCGACTCCGAGGACAAGTCACTCTACAAGACGTTCCTCGGCTCGGACTTCGTCGAGGAGGGCCGCAAGGCCGGCGAGTGGATGGTGCAGAACGCCAACGGCCCGACGAACGTCGTCGAGCTGCAGGGCACCACCGGTGCGGCACCGGCGATCGACCGCAAGAAGGGCTTCGAGGAGAAGATCGCCGCGAAGCCCGACATCAAGATCGTGGCCTCGCAGACCGGTGACTTCACCCGCTCCGGCGGCAAGCAGGTCATGGAGGCGTTCCTCAAGTCCCAGCCGAAGATCGACGTCGTCTACGCGCACAACGACGACATGGGTCTCGGCGCGATCGAGGCGATCAAGGCGGCCGGCAAGGTGCCCGGCAAGGACATCAAGATCATCACCGTGGACGCGGTGAAGGACGGCATGACCGCGCTCTCCAACGGCGAGATCAACTACATCGTCGAGTGCAACCCGTTGCTGGGCAAGCAGCTCATGGACCTCGCCAAGAAGGTCGTCAAGGGCGAGGAGGTGCCGGCGCGGGTCGTGACCGAGGAGGGCACGTTCACGCAGGAGCAGGCCAAGGCCGCGCTCCCCACCCGCCAGTACTGACCTTCCCAAAGCTGCGGGGCCCGTCACTTCGCCCAAGTGGTGACGGGTCCCGCACCCCAATGACGAGGGTTCGAACCATGACCGAGTCACCGCCGCCAGTCGTCGAGATGCGGGGCATCAGCCTCGCGTTTCCCGGTGTGAAGGCGTTGCAGGACGTCGACTTCCGGCTGTTCCCCGGCGAAGTGCACGCCCTCATGGGCGAGAACGGTGCCGGGAAGTCCACCCTGATCAAGACTTTGACCGGCGTGCACACCCCGGACAGCGGTTCCGTGCTGCTGGCGGGCGACGCCGTCGCGTTCTCCTCCCCCGGCGAGGCTCAGCACGCCGGCATCAGCACCGTGTACCAGGAGGTCAACCTCTGCGCGAACCTCACGGTCGCGGAGAACATCCTGCTGGGCCGCGAGCCCCGGCGCCTGGGCGGTGTCGACTTCCCGGCGATGCGCCGCCGTGCCGCCGAGGTGCTCTCCCGCATCGGCGTGCACATCGACCCGGCGTCGAGCTTGAGCGAGCACCCGATCGCCGTGCAGCAGCTGGTCGCCATCGCCCGCGCCATCGCCGTCGACTGCCGCGTGCTCGTCCTCGACGAACCGACGTCGAGCCTGGACGCCGGCGAGGTCGCCGAGCTGTTCCGGATCATGCGCGTGCTGCGCGACGAGGGCGTCGCGATCCTGTTCGTCTCGCACTTCCTGGACCAGGTCTACGAGATCTCGGACCGGATGACGGTGCTGCGCAACGGAACCTTCGTCGGCGAGCACCTCACCGCCGACGTCGACCGGCGCACCCTGATCTCCCAGATGATCGGCCGCGACCTCGGCGCGCTGGAGGCCATCGAGGACGCAGCCGAGAAGCGCCAGGCCGACGGCCCGGTGCTGGTGCAGGCCTCCGGTCTCGGCCGCCGCGGCGCGATCGAACCGTTCGACCTGGAGATCCGCGCGGGCGAGGTCGTGGGCCTCGCCGGCCTGCTCGGCTCCGGCCGCACGGAGATGGCCCGCCTGCTCTTCGGCGCCGACCGCGCCGACGCCGGCCGCGTGCTGGTGGACGGCAAGCCCCTGCGCCTGCGCGGACCTCGCTCGGCGATCGCGGCGGGCATCGCATTCAGCTCGGAGGACCGCAAGGGCGAGGGTCTCGTCGCGGACCTGTCGATCAGGGACAACCTGATCCTCGCGATGCAGGCGGCCCGCGGCTGGAGCCGCCCGCTGCCGCGCCGCACCAAGGACCAGCTGGTCGAGAAGTACCTGAAGGCGCTGGACATCCGCCCCGCGAACCCGGACGCGCTGGTGCGCACCCTGTCCGGCGGCAACCAGCAGAAGGTCCTGCTGGCCCGCTGGCTCGTCACCGAACCGCGGCTGCTCATCCTGGACGAGCCGACACGCGGCATCGACATCGGCGCGAAGGCCCAGATCCAGCAGCTCGTCACGACCCTGGCGGCGGAGGGCACCGCGGTGCTGTTCATCTCCGCCGAGCTGGAGGAGGTCGTGCGCATCGCGGACCGGATCGTCGTGCTGCGGGACCGGCGCAAGATCGCGGAGCTGGACGGGTCGGCGACCGGCGTGGACGAGGTCGTCGAGCTGATCGCGGGCGGGGCCGCGCCGGAACCGGAGAAGGTGACCTCATGAAGAACCGGCTGCTCTGGCCGCTGCTCGCCCTGGCCGCCCTGTTGCTGCTCAACCTGGCCGTCACCCCGTCGTTCTTCTCCCTGCGCATGCAGGACGGCCACCTCTACGGCGGCCTGGTCGACGTGCTGAAGAACGGCGCCCCCACCCTCCTGATCGCCCTCGGCATGACGCTGGTGATCGCCACCCGCGGCATCGACCTCTCGGTCGGCGCGGTGGCGGCGATCGCGGGCGCGGTCACGTGTGTCCACATCGGAACGTCCGGGGACGCCTCGACGGCCTTCGCCGGCATGGCGATCGCGCTCGTGCTCTGCGCGGTCCTCGGGTTGTGGAACGGCTTCCTGGTGGCGGGACTGGGCATCCAGCCCATCATCGCCACGCTGGTGCTGATGACCGCGGGCCGCGGTGTCGCCATGCTCGTCACCGAAGGCCAGATCGTCACCGTCAACAACGCCGCGTACCGCGAGGTCGGCGCCGGGTTCCTGTTCCTGCCGATCTCGATCCTGATCAGCCTGCTGGTGCTGGGGCTGGTGGCGCTCGCGACCCGCCGCACCGCGCTCGGCATGCTGATCGAGGCGGTCGGCGTGAACCCCGAGGCGTCGCGGCTGGCCGGGGTGCGGTCGCGCACGATCATCTGGACGGTCTACGTGTTCGCCGCGGTGTGCGCGGGCATCGCCGGGTTGATGATCAGCTCGAACGTCTCCGCGGCCGACGCCAACAACGCCGGGCTGTGGATCGAGATGGACGCGATCCTCGCGGTCGTCATCGGCGGCACGTCGCTCGCGGGCGGCCGGTACTCGCTCACCGGCACGCTGGTCGGAGCGTTGATCATCCAGACCCTCACCACCACCGTCTACACGATCGGCGTCGCACCGGAGGTGACGCTCGTGTTCAAGGCGGTCGTCGTCATCGCGGTGTGCCTGGTCCAGGCGCCGAAGGTCCGCGCCGCACTGAGCCTGAGGAAGGTGGCCGTCTCATGACGACTCTCGCGCAACGGGTGCCGTCGCGGTTCCTCCCCGTTCTCGCGACCGTCGCACTGTTCGTGCTCGCCTTCGGCGTCGGTTCGGTGCGCTACGACGGCTTCGCGTCCGGGCAGGTCATCGCGAACCTGTTCATCGACAACGCCTTCCTCATCGTGCTCGCGGCCGGCATGACGTTCGTGATCCTCAGCGGCGGCATCGACCTGTCCGTCGGGTCGGTGGTCGCACTGTCCACAATGGTCACCGCGGCGGGCCTGCGGGCCGGCTGGCCGATCCCGCTGGTGATCCTCACCGTGCTGGTGATCGGTTCCACGCTGGGCCTGCTGATGGGCCTGGTGATCCACAAGTTCGACATCCAGCCGTTCATCGTGACGCTGGCGGGCATGTTCCTCGCCCGCGGCCTGTGCTTCGTGATCAGCGTGGAGTCGGTGTCCATCAAGAACCCGACGTTCCGCGACGTCGCCACCGCCGCGATCGAGCTGCCCGGCGGCGTGACCATCACCTACAACGTCGTGATCGCCCTGCTGGTCGTCGTCGCCGCGCTGTACGTCCTGCACCGCACCCGGTTCGGCCGCACGGTGTACGCGGTGGGCGGCAACGAGTCGTCCGCGCTGCTGATGGGTCTGCCGACGGCACGGGTGAAGGTCGGCGTCTACGTGATCAGCGGCTTCTGCTCGGCGCTCGCGGGTCTGCTGTTCAGCCTCTACATGCTGTCCGGTTACGGCCTGCACGCGGTCGGCATGGAGCTCGACGCCATCGCGGCCGTCGTCATCGGCGGCACGCTGCTGGCGGGCGGCGTCGGGTACGTGCTCGGCGGCCTGGCCGGTGTGCTCGTGCTCGGCACCATCCAGACGCTGATCTCGTTCCAGGGCACGCTCAGTTCGTGGTGGACGAAAATTGTGATCGGTGTCCTGCTGCTGGTGTTCATCGCCGTGCAGCGGACTATGGTGCGCCGGTGAGACGTGCCGGCCCACTTGCGTTAGCCGCGGTCGTGTTGTTGGTGGTGGTCGTTGGTGTGGTGGCGTTGAGCCACCAGGAGAGCATCGCGGGCGTGCCCGTGGGTCAGTCGACCGTTCCGAGCACCGAGACCACCACCACTACGACCACAACGACGACGACAAGCACCACTCCGTCGCAGACGACGACCACGACCACGGCGGCGGCCAAGACGACCGCCGCCGCTTCGCTCGCCGGGAAGATCAGGCCCGGCGAGCCGCACACGGGCGTGGCGACGTTCTACGACTCCGACGGCAGCGGTGCGTGCTCGTACGACAAGAGCCCCGACCCGCTGACCGCCGCGATGAACTGGTCGGACTACGAGAACTCCGCGGCCTGCGGCGCGTACGTCCTGGTCAAGGCGGCCAACGGCAAGAGCGTCACGGTGCGGATCACGAACCTCTGCCCGGCGCCGTGCCGGGTGGGCCAGCTGGACCTCAGCGCGCAGGCGTTCGCCCAGCTCGCGCCACCGGTGCAGGGCGAGATCCCGATCACCTGGACGCTCGCGAGCCCCGCGCTGAACAAGAACGTCGCGATCCGCTACAAGACGGGCTCCAGCCAGTACTGGTGCGGCATCCAGGTCATCGACCACCGCAACCCCGTCGCCCGGCTGGAGGTGCAGGCGGGCGGGCAGTGGCGGCAGCTCAAGCGCGCCGAGTACAACTACTTCCTCTCCGAGAACGGCGCGGGCTGCGGCGGAGCCGTCGCGATCACCGACCTCTACGGCGAACGCCTGGTCGTGAACGCCCTGCCGGTCAAACCGGACGTCACCCAGGCCACGAACGTGCAGTTCGCCGCGCACTGAGGAATGTGCACGGCGGAATGTGCACGGCGCGCGAAACGTTGATCTCGCACATGGCAGAAGAGACCGTTGAGCTCAGCCCCACCGACTGGGTGCAGAACCAGACGAAGAAGATCCTGGAGACCGGGACCACCGAGGGCATCCTGATCCTCGACAGGCCGATCGTGCTGCTCACCGTGCGCGGCGCGAAGAGCGGCAAACTGCGCTACACCCCCGTCATGCGCGTGGAGCACGACGGCCGGTACGCGGTGGTGGCCTCCAAGGGCGGCGCGCCGGAGCACCCGACCTGGTACCAGAACATCAAGGCCCACCCGGAGATCTCGCTGCAGGACGGCGCCGAGACGAAGGCGTTCGTCGCCCGCGAGGTCGAGGGCGACGAACGCGCCGAGTGGTGGGAACGGGCCGTCGCGGCCTACCCGGCCTACGCCGAGTACCAGACGAAGACCGACCGTCAGATCCCGGTCTTCGTGCTGGACCCGAAGTAACGCCCTCGAAGTAGTGCCTCAGCCGATCCGCAGCGGCACCGACACGCTGGGCGTGCCCGCGGCGTCGAGAGCGAACAGCAGGTAGTCGCCGGGCGGCGCGATCCCCGGATCGGACGGGATCGCCGCCCGGTACGACGTCGGCGACACGACCGTCACGGACAGCGGAACCCGCCGCTGGTCGTTGTCCACCGAGTGGGTGGCCGCGCCGACCCTCATCAGCGCGAAACCCTTGACCGCCCGGTCGGTGCCGAGCGTGATCGCCGACCCGTACGACGCTGCGGCAGGCGCCGAGGTGATCGCCGGGCGGACCTTGCGGGTCCCGTCCGGGTTCAGCAGGTACGGCGGCACGAGGATCTGCCCGTCCGGGTGGTTGGTGGCGCAGTTGCCGCAGAGCCCGCCGCCGCCGGAGAACACCGTGCCGTCGGGCAGCAGGTTCGCGACGCTGTGGTAGTTGCGCGGCGTCGCCATCGGCGCGAGCGCGGTGAAGCGGCCGGTCGCCGGGTTCCACAGTTCCGGTTCCAGCACCGAGGTCTGGTCGGAGAACGGCACCGGGCGGCTCTGCCCACCGACGACGACCACCGTTCCGTCCGGCAGCACGACGCTGTTCACGTACGCGCGCGCCGCGGCCATGTCGGCGACTCGCCGCACGACCGGCGCACGCCCGGTGATGTCGATCGTGTACGCCGCTTTGGTGGCGTCGGCGTTCTCGTACGCCGGTGCACCGCCGAGGGTGAGGATCTTGCCGACGTCGTACATCACGGCGTTGCCGTTCATCGCGTCGTCGCCACGCACGCCCGCATCGGTGACCTTGCCCGCGCCCGTGGTCTCGACCCAGTGCATCCGCGCGCTCGGCCCCGCGTGGAACACCCGGCCACCGCTGCCCGCGAAGAGCCACGCGTGGTTGTCCGCGCGGTACGCCCCCGCCGGGTCGGCGGTCAGGAACGGCTCCGGCCGCACGCCCGGCAACGACCGCCAGCGGTTCTCCCCCGGCGAGTAGACCTCACCGGCCTTGCCGCCGCGGCCGCCGGACCACGAACCGCCGACGATGAACGCCTCGCCGGTCGACAGCGTGGTCTGGCCCTGGTAGCCGCGGCTGATGTGCATGTCCGCCGCGCTGGTCCACGCGTCGGTGCGCGGGTCGTACAGGCTGGCCTTCTTCGCGTTGCTGCCGCCGGTCACCAGGATGCGGCCGTCGGCGAGCATCGACGTGCCGGGGCAGAACATGTCGTGGCCGGTGTCGTCGACCCGGCGGCTGCTGACCTCACCGGTGGCGAGGTCCATCGTGGCGGTCTGGGTGTAGCCGTTGGCGCCACCGAAGTTCGTGAGCCCGTAGGCCGACCACGTGAGCAGCTTGTTGTTCGGCAGCACGGCGGAGGCGGCCGGGACGATCGGGAAGCCCAGCATCGGTCCCCACGCGCCCACGGCGCTCGGATCGCCCTGCACGGGCGGCGGCGTGCCGGGGTCGCCCAGCAGGTCGATCTCCGCCGCGCTCGCCCACGACCCGCGCCCGCCCGCCTCGGACAACGCCACCAGCCGCACGTACCGGGCGATGCTCACGGCGAACCCGATCGTCTTGACCCCGGCGTTGTCGGCCAGCGTGCCGGTGACGACCGGGTCGCCCCAGGTCACGCCGTTCGTGCTCAGCCGGATCTCGTACCGGCCGACCCGGCCGTTCGCCCGGTCCGCCCTCGGCGTGTAGACCAGCCCGGACACCCGCTGGGCGGTGCCCATGTCGATCGTCAGCCACTGGGGCAACGGCGTGGCCGCCCGCCACCTGCTGTGCCAGATCGTCGCCCGGTCGCCGTCCAGCACGCTCGCGGCACCGCCGTCGGCTTCCTCGCTGCTCGCCGACGCGACCCACCCCGTCCTCGGCAGCTTCTCCGCCGCGGCGACGAGCGCCGCGGCGGAGAGTTCGAGATGGTGGTGGTCGTGGGCTTCGCCGGACTCGGCTCCGGGGAGCCGCGGCACGACCGCGGCCACCGCGATCACGATCAACGCCAGGTGGACGGGTCTTGCCGGTGTTCTTCGCATTCGAATCCGTTACCAGTTCAGGGACAGGGTGGAGAGGTAGTCGGTGAGCTTGCTCGCGATCAGCCGGTGGTCGCGCGCCGAGAAGTGCCAGTCGCAGCCGAGCAGGTCGAGCGGCAGGTCGCCGAAGTTCCAGTAGCGGACGCGGCTGTCACCGGAGCTGTTGCGGTCCTGCACGACCTGCCTGGCGGCGTCGGCGAAGGTGCCGGACGCCTGCGGGACGTCCACGATGATCGTCGTGCCCGCGCCGTAACGGGTGCGCAGCTTGTCGAGGAAGCCCTGGTAGGCGGACTTGTACGCGGAAACCAGGCTGTCCGTGGTCGGCCACTGCTCACCGGAGTGCAGCGCAGTGGAGAAGTCGTTGGTGCCCAGGCCCACGAGGACCACCTGCGGGTGCCAGGTGCCGGGGTTCTGCCACACGTCGCCGTCGACGTTCAGCAACGCGCGGTCGTAGTAGGTGCGGTAGCTCGTGCCCGGATCGCCGCCGTTGTAGTTGCGGACCATGCCGCGCCCGGAGAACGCGTTGACCTGGTAGTCGGCGTTGAGCGAGCGGGCGGCCAGCGCACCGAAGCTGATGTCGGTGTTGGTGTTGCGGGTGACCCCGCCGTTGGACGAGCAGTCACGGGTGGTCGACAGGTTGCCGTAGCCCGCGGTCAGCGAGTCGCCGATGAACTCGATCTGCCGGGCGCGCGCGGCGGGCTTGGCGAGGATCGCGCCGCCGTTCGCGGCCACGAACCCGCCGAACTCCCCCGCCGCCCACGGGCTCTCGGTCCGCTTGACCAGCCGGACGCGGTGCTCGGCGTTGCTCAGGCCGTTCACCCAGTAGGTGGTCTTGCCCGGGGTCACCAGGGACGCGGTGGTGGTGCCGTCGATCTGCACGTCGTAGTCGTTGTTGGCGTCGTTCAGCACGATCCCGACGCCCGTGCCGCGGAACCGGCCCTCGAAGTAGACGCCGGGCCAGGTGTACTGGCCGTTCTTCGTGACGCGGCCGGCGGTGTGCGCCTGGGCCAGCACGTCCTGCGGTGGTGGCGCGGACCCCGTGCAGGCCGTGCCGTTGAGCGCGAAGCCCGTCGGGGCGGGGCTCGTCGCGCCGTTGACGACGAAGCCGATCCCGGCGCTCGTGCCGGTGCCGAGCGAGGCGTTGTAGTTGACGTTGTCGACCGAGACCTGCGCACCGGTCTGGTGCAGGGTGCCGTTCCACAGCTGCGTGACGGTCTGGCCACCGCTGAACGACCAGGTCAGCTGCCATCCGCTGATCGGGTCACCGAGGTTCGTGACGTCCAGCGAGGCGATGTACCCGCCCTGCCACTCGTTCGTCACCTGGTAGGCGACCTTGCACCCGGTGGCGGCCGAGGCCTGCGGAGCGCCACCGGTGGCGAGTGCCGCGGCCAGCGCGGCGGTGAGGACGGCTGCTGCCGCTGACTTGGTCCGGTACACGGGAGTTCCTCCGTACATCCACTGTGGACGGATGGCGAAGCCGGCGGGCTTCCAGCCGACCGTAGCGAAAATCGCCCACAGTTCACAGATGCTGTTGTGCCGCAACGTGTTCACGCGAATCGACGGAGAGCCGTCGAACGCCGTCGAACGCCGTCGAACGCGAGGATCTTTCGGGTCGACCGCGGTGAGCGGAACCCGTTCACACCGCCCGTCGGCACCGCGGTGTCCTGCCCGTTGCACGGCGGTCCCCACAGGCCCAGCTTCTCCCGCGCCGCGGCCGTTTCGGCGTCGGCGAGCGGTCCGGCCGCGCCCTGCGCCCGCAGCACGCCCTGCCGCACCGCGCGGAACGCGTAGTCGGTGCCGTCCGCGAGCTCCAGGTTGACCTCGCCGGGGTTGATGCTCGAGAACCGGACGGGCTTGTTCAGCAGCGTCGACCTCGCGAACGCCAGCGCGGCCGCCGACCAGCACGCGGCGGGCGCGGCGAGCAGCGAGACGCGCGCCTTCACACCGTTCGGGAACTCGACCGTGCGGCTGTCGATCACGCTCTTCAGCAGCAAGCCGGGCGGGCGCTGCTCGGTGGCCCGCGGGGAGGGCCGCGGCGACGTCGACGCGGGCGGCTCCGAACCCGAGGTGCAGGCGGCGCAGGCGGTGGTGAGCAGGATGATGAGCACCATCAAGTGCTTGCGCGCCACCGGAGACTCCCACCTAGTTGAAACTTTTACTACCGTATCCTGATCTTGTCCGCGCTCAATCAGCCGTTCGGAGTTGATCTCGTGGGCGAAGCGGTCCAGCGTGGACGCAGCCGCCGGCCGACCGGATGGTGGGAACCCGTCACCTGGCGGGTTTCGCCTGCCGGGTCCCGGATGGCCCGGACCCGCGGTCGACCGTCAGACTGAACGCGGGCGCGGGATCCACAAAGGAGCGTGACATGATTCGGGTGGTCGTCGTCGACGACGAGGAGCTGGTGCGGACGGGGTTCCGCCTCATCCTCCAGGCGGCAGGGGACATCGAGGTCGTCGCGACGCCGTCGGGCGCGCAGGCGGTGCGCGAGGTGAGCCTGCACAAGCCGGACGTCGTGCTGCTCGACATCCGGATGCCGGACGTGGACGGCCTCACGATCCTGCGCCAGCTGCAGGGCCTGCAGAACCCGCCCGTCGTCGCCATGCTCACGACGTTCGACTCCGACGAGTACATCGCGATGGCGCTGCGGTCGGGCGCGGCCGGTTTCATCCTCAAGGACACCGGACCGGAGCAGCTCGCCCAGATGGTGCGCACGCTCGTCAGCGGCGGTGTCGTGCTCTCCCCCAAGGTCACCCGCACCGTCGTCGACGGCTACCTGGGCTCCGGCGCGGGCTCCGCCGCCGCCGAACAGGTCGACCTGCTCACCGAACGCGAACGCGCGGTGCTCGTGCTGATCGCCGAGGGACTGTCCAACAACGACATCGGCGCCCGCATCCACGTCAGCGTCGGCACGGTGAAGGACCACGTGAGCGCCATCCTCACCAAGCTGCGCGTGGGCAGCAGGGTGCAGGCCGCGCTGGTGGCCCAGCGCGCCGGGCTGCTCGGCGAGACCGGGGACAGGGCGTGAACACCGCGAGATCCAGCCGGGTCGCCGACGCGGTGGTGCTGGGGGTCGCCGCCGCGGAGGGACTGCTCACCGCGATCCTCGAAGAGACGCCGTACGCGATCATCCCGGTCGTGGTCGCCGTGCTCGCCCTGGTGGTGCGGGACCGCTGGCCGCTGCTCGCGTTCCTCGCGACGCTGCCGGCCGTGCTGTGGCCCGGCTCGATCGTCCCGGCGCTCGTCGGGCTGTACGCGGTGTCCTCCCGCTACCGCGACTGGTGGGTGCTGGCCGGATGCGCGTTGCTCGCCGCGGGCGGCTTCGTCTTCCCTACGTCCGACCTCGCGCCGGCGAACCTCGACTCCTACATGCTGCTCGGCATCATCTACTTCACGATGACGGCGATCGCGCCGATCCTGCTCGGCCAGTTCCTGCACACCCAACGCGAGCTGGCGCTGCGGCTGGAGGAGGTCAAGGAGGCGCGCGAGCACGAACGGCGCCTGGACGCCGAGGCGATCCTCGCCAAGGAGCGCAACCAGCTCGCCCGCGAGATGCACGACGTCGTCTCCCACCAGGTGAGCCTGATCGCGGTGCAGGCGGGCGCGCTCATGGTGAGCACCCCGGACCCGAACGCCAGGCAGGCGGCCGAGAACGTCCGGCAGCTGTCGGTGAACACCCTCGACGAGCTGCGCCACATGGTGAACCTGCTGCGCGCCTCCGGCACACCGTCGACCGAGCTGACCCCGCAGCCCACGCTGACCGACCTGCAGCGGCTCATCGACAACAGCGCGATCGACGCACGGCTCGTCGGCAACGCCCCGACGGACCTCGAACCGCCCGTGCAGCGAGCGATCTACCGCACCATCCAGGAAGCGCTGACCAACGTGCGCAAGCACGCGCCCGGCGCCGCCGCCACCATCGAGATCAGCCGCGACGACACCGACCTCACCGTCACCGTCACCAACACCGCGCCCACCCGGCCGAACCTCGCCCTGCCCAGCGCCCACCACGGACTCGTCGGACTGCAGGAACGGGCGGCGCTGCTGGACGGGAAGCTCCACACCGGACCGACGCCGGACGGCGGTTTCCAGCTACGGCTGCGGCTCCCGGTCAACGCGGGCTGACGGCGACCCGAAGCGGGCCAGGTAGACCGCGCGTCCCGCGAGGCTCACCTGCAGGTGTTCCATCACCGGGTCGAAGAACGTCTTGCGGTGGGCCTCGTCGGTGACGATGGTGGCGATGAAGTAGAGCGTCGAGAACGCGGCGATGAACAGGCACACCTGCACCAGGTCGTTCGACAGCGGCACCTGGACGCCGAACAGCACGCCCTGCGTCGGATCGTGCCCCACCCACGACTTGATCGCGGCGTCCGGCACGGTGAGCTTGCCCAGCAACACGAAGGCCGCGAACACGATCGCCGCGAACACCAGCGCCTGCAGCAGCTGGGTCAGCAGCAGGATCAGGAACAGGTTCGCGCGCTCCAGCCGGGTGAACGGCGGCGCGCTGCCGGGCACCGAGTCGCCCGCGTCGCCGAACGTGTCGGCGGGCAGCGCGGGAAGGCGATTCCGCCACCCGGTGATCAGCGCGCGCAGCTCGGCGGCGAACACCGAGCGCAGGAACAGTCCACTCAGGACCGCGAAGAACCCGAGCACCAGCCAGATCCGGTTGCGCGGGATCTGGCCCGCGCTCTGCCAGATCTCCGCGGTGTAGAACCCGAACACCGTCACCAGCAACAGCAACGGCATCGAGCGGCTGGTCATCGTGCCGACGCTGCGCAGCTGGCGCACCGCCGCCCGCAGCGCCCATCCGAAGACCGAGCCCATGCCGACCGCGGTCAGGGCGAGCAGCAGTCCCACGACGACCAGGCTGGCGAACACCGAGGCCACCACCTCCGACCACCGAAACGTGCTCTCGAACAGGTTCGCCCCGATCGGCCACACCACCACGTAGGCGCCGATGACCGCCAACGCCGCGCTGGACCCGCGGTCGTCCAGGGCGCGGTCCCGGGCCCAGTTCGCGGCGAACCACGCGCCGACGAGTGGCACCACCACCGACGCGACCAGCACCGCGGTGTAAAACACCAGGAAGAGCACGTTCTCCAGCCGGGACCCGAACTCCGAGTCACCATCGGCGGCCGTCAGCACGACGTAGAGGAGATCGGACAGCCCCAGCCACGTCACCGCGGGCACGATACGGACGGCGAGGTTGCGCTCCAGCCCGCGCACCACCGCGGGCAGCCCCCTGCGGCGAAACCACTGCTCGGCCCGGCGTGCGTCCAGTTCGGACGGTGTCATGCGTTCGATCATCCCGTCTGCCGGACTCCGCGTGCCGACGCGCCATGGTAGGCCGCCGGGTCAGCTCACGCGGCGGGGTGGTTCACCGAGCCGCACCCACTGCCCTC